>Ga0315286_10006392_pt1 | contig 11469 bp, 7 predicted proteins | sample YL17G10_0_MG_FD_205038 | JGI IMG/M metagenome (GOLD analysis project Ga0315286, IMG submission 205038) | Sediment microbial communities from Yellowstone Lake, YNP, Wyoming, USA - YL17G10_0 | ecosystem: Environmental > Aquatic > Freshwater > Lake > Sediment | place: USA: Wyoming | collected...
GGTTGAAGTTGTGGCAGGCCGAGCCGTCCTGGTGGACCGCGCCCATGATCAGGCCGAGCATCTTCCTCGCGACTTCGGGGAAAGCGTGGCACAGGCCCATCTGGTCCTGGGAGGAGTCCCGGAAGCCGATGGAGCGCCCCACGCCCCACTCGTAGGCGGAGATCGAGCGCGAGAGCCGCATGGTCATGGCCGACTGGTACGGAATGAAGCCGTTGGCCAGGGCGTCGAACTCCCGGTCGGGGGTCCGGACCTGGAAGCGGCCCAGGCGCTCCTGCCAGAAGGCGCGGAGCTCGCCGAAGGCGCGGTCCACCGACTCGAAGGTCCGATACCTGCGGATGGTCTTGAAGCAGTCGGCTCGGCCCGGCCCGAGGCCGGTGCGATAGACCAGGCGCTTGCTCTCGCCCGGCCGGAGCGCGAAGCGATGCTGCAGGCTGCCCAGCGACACCCCGCTCGACCGGCAGATGTTCGTGGACCGGCCGGTCTCGACCACCACCGGGTTCTTCTCGTCGCGATAGCGGCCGACGAAGAGGTCGCGGTCGCCATCGTAGCCGGCCGGCGGCTCGGAGCTGGTGTGGAAGCCGTAGTTCTGCACGAAGATCATGTTGTGCAGGCCGGTGCCGACGTCATTGTAGCTGTTGTGGATGATGCTGCCCGAAGGCCGGTGATAATACTGGCGGGAGACGTTCGGGCCGTTGTCCAGGTTCATCAGGTCGCGCATCGCCCCCCACCAGGCAAACTCGGCGTAGCTGAAGGCGGCCAGCCGGCGGGTCCGCCTGGAGAGGTTGGTGACGCTCAGGTCCCAGATCTCGAGCTTGCCGCGCAACGGCACGAAATAGCGGATCGCCGTGCGGATGCCGCCGTATTCCATGGTGATGATCGAGTAGCCGGTGCCCACCCGGCAGCGGTAGCGGCACCTGGCGGGCGGCATGTGCACGGGCGCCCAGGTCGCCGACCAGTACTCGCCGGTGTCCCGGTCGCGGAGGTACACGTAGCGCCCGGGCCGGTCGTAGGGCAGGTTCTGGTAGCGGTAGCGCAGCAGGCGGTAGATGCGCGGGTCGGTGTCGTAGCTGACCCCGCCGCCGGTGTTGGAGATCATCGCCACGTAGCTGTCGTTCATCAGGTAGTTGAGCCATGGCCGGGGCGTGTCCGGCCGGGTGATCACGTACTCGGTTCTCTCCGGGTCGAAATAGCCGTACTGGCCCTCAAGCGACATGGTCGGCAGTTCCTCCTGGCGCGGCTCGCACGGGGCCCGGGGCCTGGCCCCTAAGAAGTGCCCGGCGCAGGCCGTCATAGTATTGTGTGAGGCGAACATGGCCCGGCAAGTGACATTTCCGGCACTGGTCCTGGCCGCGAGTCTCGCGGCCGCCGCGGCGGTCGCCCGCGCGGATATTGTCGAGCTGACCAACGGCGGCACCTTCGAGGGCGAGGTCACCGGCGACGTCGACATGGTCCGGGTGCGCACCGCCAGCGGCTCGGTCCTGGAATTCGAGAGGTTCCAGGTCCGCGAGGTCCGCAAGGGCGGCTGGCGGGAGGAGTACCTCCGGCGCCGCGAGGCTTCCACGTCGGCCACCGCCGAGGCGCGCTACCAGCTCGCGCTGTGGTGCTCGGGCAAGGGGCTCGCCGCCGAGCACGAGGCCGAGCTCCGGGCCGCGCTGGCGGCCGACCCCGCCCACCCGTTCGCGCGAGGGCGGCTGGACGCGCTCAAGATCGCCCGCGAGCCGCCCGCGCCGCCTGCGCCGCCCCCGCCGGAGGCGGTGGCGGTCGTCCCGGGCGCTCTCGTCGAGGTCAAGACCGAACACGCCACGGTGACCGCCGACGGCGGCGAGGAGCTGGCCCGCAAGGTCGCGGAGATCGCCGAGGGCGCCGTTGCCGACTTTGCCAGGGTCTTCGAGCTGCCGGCCGATGCCCGCGGGCTGAAGAGCTTTCAGGTCCCGGTCCGTTACTATGCGAAGAAGAGCGACTACCTGGAGGCCCGGCGCGCGGCCGGGGGCGGCGGCGGCAACGGCTTCTTCTCGATGCTCAACGGCTGTCACGTCTCCTGCGAGAGCGACAACGGGCAGCTTACCATCGTCACCCGCCAGTCCATCCGCCACGAGGTGGCCCACGCAATGGCCATCGGCGTGCTGGGCATCGGAATCCACCGCCCCTGGCTGGCCGAGGCCCTGGCCACGGCCATGGAGGGCAGCGAAGAGGACGGCCTGGGCGGCGGGATGGTCTGGACCCGGCTCTTCGTCCTCGGGCGCGGCCAGGAGCAGACCGACCTCACCGTCAGCGACCTGCTCAAGACCGGCTCCGACGGGAAGGTCTCCCTGGCGGACTACGGCCGGGCCTGGAGCTTCGCGCACTTCATCTTCTACGGCGAGGACGCCCGCAGGAAGGCGGATCTGCTGGCCTCGCGCCGGGCGCCCGACCGCGAAGCGGGCGCGGCGCTGGGCAAGACCCGCAAGGAAACCTTCCTGTCCATGCTGGCGGACATCCGCGCCCAGGGCCTGAAGGCCGACGTCGAGGCTATCTTCGACAAGCACTTCCCGGATCGTCCGGCGCTCGAAGCCGCCTGGCAGTCCCACGTCAAGACCCTGATCGAGACCCGGCTGGAGCCGCTGCTCAACAAATCGCGGTTCATGCTCTACCGGGTGCCCTGAGCGGCCCGGAGGGAAACGGGCCTTCCCGGGAGCGCCCCGACGGCGATCAGTCCACGGCGGCGTTGGCGGCGATGACCCGCTTGTAGTACTCGCCGCTGGCCTTGACCGTGCGCTTCATGGTCCGGTAGTCCACGTAGGTGATCCCGAAGCGCTTGGTGTAGCCGTGGCTCCACTCGTAGTTGTCCATCAGCGACCAGACCATGTAGCCGCGCAGGCGCACCCCGTCGGAGCCGGCCAGCCGCGCCTGGCGGAAGTGCTCGCGGAGGTAGCTCACCCGGCGCTCGTCGTTGACGAAGCCGCGCGCGTCGGGCAGGTCGTCCCAGGACGAGCCGTTCTCGGTGACGTAGATCTCCGGGCTGTCGTACTCGCGTTTGACCCGCACCAGAATCTCGCGCAGGCCCTGGGGGTAGACCTCCCAGCCCATGGCGGTGTGTTCGCGGCCGGGGGCGACCACCCGCTCGGTGCCCATCAGCCCCTTGCCGGGGGCGTCCTTGGTCAGCCCCCGCGAATAGTAGTTGACGCCCAGGAAGTCGATGGGCGTGGCGATCAGCTTCGCGTCCGAGGCGGTCGGCCGCGGGGCGAGCTTGCCCAGCAGCGCGCAGATGTCCTCCGGGTAGGCGCCCCGGAAGACCGGGTCCAGGAACCAGCGGTTGGTGAAGCCGTCGGCGCGCCGGGCCGCGGCGGCGTCCTTCTCCGAGTCGGTGGCCGGGTGGGCCGGCCCGAGGTTGAGGACGATGCCCACCTTGGCCCGCGGCGCGGCCTTGCGCACCGCCTGGACGCCCAACCCGTGGGCCACGTTGAGGAGGTGGGTCGCGGGAATGGCCTGCGCCGGGTCGGTGATCCCCGGCGCGTGGACCCCGTAGAGATAGCCGCAGTGGCTGACCACCTGGGGCTCGTTAAGCGTGGCCCAGAGCTTGACCCGGTCGCCGAGGCGCTCGGCGACGACCGCGGCGTACTTGGCAAAGGCCTCGGCGGTGGTCCGCCTGGTCCAGCCGCCCTTGTCCTGCAGGGGCTGGGGCAGGTCCCAGTGGTAGAGGGTGACCATCGGCTCGATGCCCGCGGCGAGCAGGGCGTCAACCAGCTTGGAGTAGAACCTGAGCCCGGCCTCGTTGACCCGGCCGGCGCCCTCGGGGATGACCCGCGGCCAGGCCACCGAGAAGCGGTAGGCCTTCAGGCCCAGCTCCTTCATGAGCCCGACGTCCTCCTTCCATCGGCCGTAGTGGTCGCAGGCCACGTCGCCGGAGGACTGGTCGGCGATCTTGCCGGGGGTGTGGCTGAAGGTGTCCCAGACGCTGACCCCGCGGCCGTCGGACTTGGCCGCGCCCTCCACCTGGTAGGCGGCGGTGGCCGCGCCCCACAGAAAGCCGTCGGGGAATCTCTCGGTTCCAAGCGCCATCAGGTTTCCTCCAACTCAATGCCCCCGGGCCCGGCGCGCTCCTCGGCACCCTGCGCCGCGGGCCGCGCCTGAAGGGAGCCGTAGATCATCAGCCCCAGGCTGGCCACCAGCACGGTGCCCAGCAGCCACTGCCAGCCGGTGAGCCGCTCCTTCAGCACCAAAAAGGAAAAGGCCCCGGTAAGGAAGGGCGTGGCCAGACTGACCAGCGAGGTGTGCGCCACGCCGATGCGCTTGAGGCTCACGTAGTAGAGCACCTGAGTGGCCCCCACGCAGAGCATCCCGGAAAAGACCACCGCCCCGATCACCTTCCAGGAGCATCCGGCCGACCCGATGAAGCCCATGTGCCCGTCGAGCAGCCCGACCGGGAGCAGCAGCAGCGTGGTCATCGCCGCGGTAACCGCGAAGGTGGCCATGGCCGGCAGGTGCCGGCCGAGCTTGCGGACGGAGACCGCATAGGCCGCCCAGATCAGCGAGCTGATCAGCAAGATAACCGTGCCCAGGGCCAGGGTCGGGCCGGCGATCGGCTTGTGGGCCGACCCGGAGAGCGAGAACTTCGGGTCCAGCAGGGAGATGCCCACCACCGCGGCCAAGGCCGCCCCGGCCGAAAGCAGGAACCGCCCCGAGCGGATCAGCCGGCGCTCGTCGGCGAAGACCAGGTAGGTCAGGAGCAGCGCGAAGACCACCGAGCTCCGGCCCACGAGCACGCTGTAGGCCGCGTCCAGGTAGTAAACGGCGCGCACCCAGACCACCTGGAAAGTCGCCAGAATCAGCGCCAGCAGGAAGGGCACCAGCGGGCGGCCAAGCACGGCCGCGAGGTCCGCCGGGCGGGAGAGGCCCACCACGGCCAGCGCCAGAGCCGCCCCCGCCGAGTAGCGGTAGACGTTGAGCGCGTCGGGGGTGAACCCGTCGTGGGTCTCCTGCTTGATGTAGCGGATGAAGATGGTCGGCCAGGCCCAAAGAAGGGAGGCCACCACCATCGGCAGGAAGTCGACGGCGCGCAGCACCTTGGGGATGCGCGCGGAAACCGGCGGGGCGGCGGGGCCCTCGGGGGTCGGAGCCGACACGACCGTTTCGTTGTTCGTGGGCGTCTGGCCCCAAACGCTAGCCCTTGGCCCGTTCCAGATACTCGCCGGTGGCGGTGTCCACGCGGATCTTTTCGCCCTGGGCGATGAAGCCGGGGACGCGCACGCGCAGCCCGGTTTCGGTGACGGCGGGCTTCAGGACGTTGGTGACTGTGGCGCCCTTGAGGGCCGGCTCGGTCTCGGTGACGGTCAGCTCCACGCTGGAGGGCAGGACGATGTTGACCAGCTTGCCGCTGTAGAACTCGCCGACCACGTTGACGTTGGGGACCAGGAACTTGACGTCGTCGCCCAGCGCCTCGGTGGAGAAGTGGTGCTGCTCGTAGCTCTGGGTGTCCATGAACACCTGGGTCTGCTGCTCGGCGTAGGAGTACTGCAGCTCCTTGCGGTCGATGTAGGTCATCTCCACCCGGTCGGTGGAACGCAGCCGGCGGTCGTAGCTCTTGCCGTCGACCACGTCGCGGACGCGGACCTGCACGCAGCCCCGCCAGTTCCCGGGGGTGATGTGTTGGAACTCGGTGACGATGAAGATCTTGCCCTCCATCTGGACGGCCGAGCCCTTGCGGAGCTCGGTGGCGCTGACCTGAGGCATTGTTCCTCCCTACCCAAGGCGGCTTTCAGCCGCCCCCAGCGTCCGATCGTCCCCCAGACGAACTCGCGGGCATTATAGCGCGGCCCGCAGGGAGTTCAACCCGGTTTGCCTGCGCCGCAAGCGCCCGGCTGGGCAGGCCGCGGGAGCCGTTGGGTCCCTGGCGGTCTTTGGACTTGAACCCCCGGGTCGGGAGCCTAGAATTGTCGGCGGTCAACCGCTGAAGGGGAGCCGATGCCGGTGGAGAAGCCGCTCGGGGAGCTTCACGATGGGGCGGTGCTGGGCGCCGACGTGCTCGACGCCCGCGGCAACGTGCTTTTGGCCGGGGGCACGCGCCTGACCCGCGCACACCTCCAGCTCCTGGAGCGCCGCGGGATCAAGTCGGTGACGGTGGCTCCGCCGGTCGCGGCCGCGGTCGAGGCCGCAGCCAGCGCGGGTCCTGAGCCGGCCAGGCCGGCGCTGGCGGCCGAATGGCTGGCGCGGCAGGAACGGGTCTTCGCCAAGGTCCGCCAGGACTCCCGGATGGAGGCCATCTACCGGGCGGCCCGGGCCCATTTGTCCGCCGGCAACCTGCCGCCGGGCTGACCGGAGAGCGCTCCGTGCGCGATCTCGCCAGGATCGTCGGGAAGGTCGAGGCCCTGCCCACGCTGCCCACCGTGGTGGCGCGCATCAACCAGCTCATTGACGACCCCAACGCCTCGGCCGGGGACATCAACGAGGTGATCAGCCACGACCTGGCGCTCTCCGCCAAGATCCTCAAGCTGGTCAACAGCGCCTTCTACGGCTTCCCGCGGCGGATCTCCTCGATGACCCACGCGGTGGTGATCCTCGGCTTCAACTCGGTGCGCAACATCGCCCTGACCGCCTTCGTCTTCGACGCCTTCGACACCGGCGCGCTGCCTTTCGGGCACCGCAACTTCTGGGTGCACTCGGTGGGCGTCGGGGTGGCCGCCGACGTGCTGGCGGTGCGCGCCGGGCTGCCCGCCAACGACGACGCCTTCGTCGCCGGGCTGCTCCACGACGTCGGCAAGCTGGTCATGCACCAGCACCTGCGAGTGGAGTTCGGCCGGATCCTGGACCGGGTCGCGCGCGAGGAGGTGACCTTCCTGGAGGCCGAGGGCGCCGAGCTCGAGTTCAGCCACGCCGAGATCGGCGGGCTGCTCATGGAAACCTGGAAGCTGCCCGAGCAACTGGTCGCGGCGCTGCGTTTCCATCACAGCCCGTCGGCCGCGCCGGAGGAGCACCGCCAGATCACGGCGGTGGTTCACCTGGCGGATATCTTCACCCGGGCGCTGCTGATCGGCTCCGGCGGGGACCACAAGATCCCGACGGTCTCCGGGCCGGCCTGGGAGGCCCTCAAACTCAGCGACTCCGACCTGCCGGGGATCTTCGGCGAGATCAGCGCCGAGGTCCGGAAGGCCGGCACCTTCCTGGAACTGGTCACTGACGGCCGGGGCAAGCCCGGCAAGGACCGGCCGGCCAAGCCCTAGCCGCCCGCGGTCACTTCACGTCGCAGGCGGCCTCGGCCTTCCAGGTGGGGTCGACGCGCACGACGCGGCGGTTGGCCGAGTCGGCCACGTAAATGTGCTTGAACGACGCCTTGGCAGCCACCGGGTAGGCCAGCGGGATCTCCGGCTTGGGCGTCTTGCTCTCCGGCCCTTGGCTGTCGAAGTTGCCGTAGCTGCCGAAGCGGGTGATCTCGTTGCCCTCGTTGTCCACCACCCGCACCGAGCAGGTGTAGGCATTGGGGATGTACACCCGCCCGTAGTCGTCCACCTCGAAGCGCGGGGTCTGGCAGGCGCAGCCCTCGTAGCAACTGAAGGGCGCCAAGAGCGGGTAGGCCTTGAGCGCGCCCTCCAGGAGCTTGCCGCCCGGTAATCCGGGCGCCCAGTAATCGGCGGTCACCGCCGCCAACCCGGGCCCGATTTTCTCGGGCATGGTCAGCGGGAGGTTCTTGTAGCACTCGTACTTCGTCCCGGGCTTGACTTTTTCGGGGTCGGGGAGCATGGCTCCGCCGTCCGGGCCGAACTTGACCACCGCGCCGATGCCCTTGGTCTTGGCCAGCTCGGCCGGGGGCTCGCAGCCGCGAACCTGTACATTCATGCCCACGTAGAGGCAGCCCTGCTGGTCGATCTCCAGCCCGCCGGACTGGTCCTGGATCGGGCCGATGAGCGCGCCCTTGAACCCGCCTGTGATCTTGACTAAGTCAGGACTCCCGGGCAGGACATCCTTAAGCCGGGAGCCGCGCCCCGGGTTGCCGTCCGGATTGACCTCGAAGATGGCGTTGATCCGGAAACCGAACATCCCGTTGAAATACAGGTGCCCGTCGGGAGTTGCGCAGGAACCCTGGTTCCCGTAGTAGCCTCCGCCCATTTTCCCGGCGCGGCCCGCAAACTCCTTGCGTCCGTCGGCCAGCGGAGCGGGGGACAGGTCGCGGTTGAGTCGGTGCCAAGGACCGGACCATCTGAGATCCTCGTTACCACCCGACCGGTAGATGGTCCCGTCGCGTCGGACGCACAACTCCGCACCGTTTATCAGCTCGGGCTGGCCATCCTTGCCGAGTTTATCGGCGTACTCGCCGGTCAGACCGTTGTACCGCAGATTGCGACCCCAGCCGTTATGGACGTAGACGAGGTCTGCTTCGGGGTCCACATCCAGGCGGCAGGCGGAGCCGGCGGCGGTATTGCCGCGCTCGGCGAGGTCCTCGGCCAGCTCCAGCCTGTCGTTCTTCTCCTCGATGCGGAACAGGTTGCCGCGGGCGATCTCCTGGGAGTAGCCTTTCGGCGCGTCCGCGACCCAGAGCTGCGGCGCCGGGCCGCTGAAGTCCCCGGCCAGCCAGAGGCTGCCGCGCTTCAGTTGCAGGGTGGCCATCGCCTTCGCGCCAGGCTTCGCGCTCTCGTACTTGACCACCGCGTTGGCTCCCAGCTTGCGGTCGCCCAGCTCCGCGCGGGTCAGAACGTAGAGCGCGCCGGTCTTGAGGTCCGGCACGGCGACGTAGGCGCCGGGGGCGTCGATCGCGCCCGATTCCTTGCCGTCCGGCGAGAAGACCCGCACCTTGCCGCCGGCCGCGTCGCAGACCAGGACGTTGCCGTCCTTGTCCACGGCGATGCCGTGCAGCGCCTGGCGACCGTTGGACGGGACTGCCCAGGGTTCCCCGGCCGGAGGCCAGGACTCGGGCAGGGCCACGTCCGCAAACGTGGCGGTCTTGCCCTTGCCCGGCTCCATCCGGTAGATGCGTCCATCCGGCCACTTGGGGTTGAGCTTCTGCCCCTTGGGCGCCACACCACAGTAGCCGGTGAAATACATGGTCCTGCCGTCCGGCGAGATGGCGCCCATCACCGGCCCGACGGCGATGCCGGTAGGAGCTTTGCCGGCGTCCCAGAGGCCCTCATCGAAGGGCGCGCCCGCGCCGCCGTCGGTCTTGCGTATCCGCCAGACCGCCCCGAAATACTCGTCGGCGAGCACCAGCGTGTCCGGCTCGGTCGGGTGCATGGCCATGAGCTTCACGTCCACGCCGCCGCCCTTGGAGACCACCGGATAGAAGACCGGCCAGAGACTCATGCGGTTGAGCGGCGCCGGTGTCTCCGAGCCCGGAACCGGGAGCGAACCGTAGACCTCGCGGCTCTTGGCGTCGAGCGCCGCCGGGTAAGGCATGATCTCCCGGAGGTACTTGCCGGTCCGATCATAGACCCGCAGGCAGAAGAGGTGCGCGCCGCGACCGAGCAAGGCCATGTAATATAGATCGCCGTTCTTCTGGTCCACGGCCATGCCGCGGCAGTACATATTGTAGAAGTTGTAAGGGCTGTCGCCGACCATCCGGCCGAACTTGACGCCCATCCCGGCGCGTACCCGCACCTTGAACGGCCCGCCCTCCGCCTTTTTGCCCCAGTCGCCGGTGACACCGTCCCACTCCAGGGTCTGGGAGAGGCCCGGCTTGAGCGGCTCAGGCGGCGGGAGCTTGGCGCCGAGCACCCCGGCGGCCAGACTGCGGACCACCTTGCCCTGCGCATCGAGAATAGCCACCTCCACATCGGTTGGAGCAGAGACGGTGAAATCGATCTTGTACTTGGTTTCGGCGACCTTGGTGACCGTCGGCCCGGCGGTGAACTTCACGTCCGTGCCCGGAGCGCAAAGCACCGTGGCCGGTCCGGGGACCGGCCCGACCGCCGGCAGCGTACCATCACCGCCCCTCCCGCCGCCGAAGCCTTTGATTCCCAGCGCCAGCCCGCCGGCAAGAACCGCTGCCAGGCTGAGCGCAGCCAGGAGCTTCCAGGCCAGGCCCAGGCCCGCGGCCCCGGCCGCCGCCCCGGCAGCGCCCGGGATGGCTCCGGACTTGAGGAAGCCCTTGACAGACACAACCAGCGAAGCCGGGACAACTGGTGCAGTCATCTTCAGACCTCCGATTACCATGGCCGGGGCCGCTGCGTAGCCGGCGCGCGAGAGCGCCGCGCGCAGCCGTTCGAGCCCGACGCTCACGTACTTGTTGACGGTGCTCTCGGGCATTTCCAGGACAGCCGCAGCCTCCCGCTGCGACAGGCCCTCCTCGCAGCAGAGCGCCACCGGGACGCGGTACTTCTCCTCCAGCCGCTCCAGCGCGCCGCGGAGCGCCGCGACCAGCTCCCGGCTAAGGCTGCCGGCTTCGGGATTCTCGGTGGTCCGATCTTCGCGGGACACGTCGGCCTCCCTTCGGGCGCGCCTGGCCTCGGTCCTGAGGTGCTTGCGGGCCGCATTGGCCACCACCGTCAGGAACCAGGTGCGCAGCTCCGCTGGAGGCGGCCCCGAGCGCATCTGCCGGACGGCCACGAGACAGGCCTGCTGGACCACGTCCTCGGCGCCCTCGACCCTGCCGAGGATGCGGACGGCCAGCCGCCAGGCCGGCTCGCTGAGCGCCAAGAGCTCCCGCTCGTCCATGCCCGTCTCCGTGCCGTGCTTCCGGACTGCCTCCAGTCTACACCTGTTCCCATCCCGCGGCAACCGGCTTGACCACGGAAATCCGACCAAAAGCGCGGCGGGGACATGGACCGGAAGCCGGCGGCGTTTTTCCCGGGAACAACGCCGGATCGGTCCGTGTCCCCGGAAGATCGCGGGAAAGCGGTTGCAAGCTCCGGGCCGGCCGGGTACAAAAGCGCGCGAGAAAAGGAGCCCGAAAATGCCCGCCGACCGCGAAACCCTCACCAAGGTGCTCGAACAGGCCTCCGCCGAGAGCCGCGCGGAGCTGGAGCGCTTCCTGGCCCAGGCCGACTTCGCCGAGGGCCTGGGCGAACTCCACCACAAGGAGGCCGCGCGCTGGCAGCGCCTGGTCGAGCGCGCCCGGGACCTGGTCGGCAAGGCCGCGCGCGGCGGCTCGGCCGCGGGCCTGCGGCGCGCCGTCCGCGAGGCCGAGGCGATCATGAAGCCGGTCGGCCGCACCGCCCGGCACTACACCGTCCACTGCGTCGGCCACGCCCACATCGACATGAACTGGATGTGGGGCTGGCCCGAGACCGTGGCGGTCACCAACGACACCTTCACCACCGTGCTGCGCCTGATGGACGAATACCCCGACTTTCGCTTCACCCAGAGCCAGGCCTCGGTCTACGCCATCGTGGAGAAGCACAACCCGGCGATGCTCGAGCGCATCCGCGCGCGCGTCGCCGAGGGCCGCTGGGAGGTGGCCGCCAGCCACTGGGTGGAGGGTGACAAGAACATGGCCGGCGGCGAAGCGCTCTGCCGCCACCTGCTCTACACCCGGCGCTACCTGCAGGAGCTCTTCGGCCTGAGCCC
>Ga0315286_10006393_pt1 | contig 11468 bp, 10 predicted proteins | sample YL17G10_0_MG_FD_205038 | JGI IMG/M metagenome (GOLD analysis project Ga0315286, IMG submission 205038) | Sediment microbial communities from Yellowstone Lake, YNP, Wyoming, USA - YL17G10_0 | ecosystem: Environmental > Aquatic > Freshwater > Lake > Sediment | place: USA: Wyoming | collected...
AAAGAGCGGCGGGGGGGTCTCACGGGCAAGGCCGTCGCGGTGGCGGACAAGGCTCTCTCGATGATCGACAGGCAAGCCCTGCACGCGGAGGAGCTTTCATTCGTTCACCCCGCGACCGGGGAGCCCGTGACGTTCAAGGCGCCTCTCCCGGACGACTTCAGGACGGTTCTGGATTTCTTGAAAACGGTGTGAGCGCGCGCTGCGCACTCGGGGGGCCTGAATTGCGCATCGAATCCCGCGAGAAGAACGGAGTCGTCATTCTCGACATCCAGGGGAAGCTCATGGGGGGTCCGGACGCCGAGACGTTCAAGAACACCATTCATAAGACTATCGAGAAAGGCGGCAAACAGGTCATCGTGAATCTCCACGGCGTCGATTGGATCAACAGCACGGGCATGGGCATCCTCATCTCGGGGTACACGACCATGCGGCGGAGCGGCGGAGACCTGAGGCTGCTCCACGTCTCGGACAAGATACAGAGCATTCTCTACGTCACGAAGCTCAACATGATCTTCAAGTGCTTCGATAACGAAGACGAGGCGGTTGCGAGCTTCGCGAACGGATAATCCGCCACCAAATATCCAGGAGGGCAATGAGCCGTCATGGCTGGCACGATCGTCCTTGAGTTCCCGAGCGACTACAAGTTTCTCAATATCGTCGACCTCGTCTGCGGTGAAATCGTCGAAGGGCTGTGCACCGGGCATCTGGCCGCCAACGAGATCGCAATCTCGGTGATCGAGGCGGTCACGAACGCCATCGAGCACGGGAACTGCCAGTGCTCCGACGAAAACGTCCGGGTCGTCTTCGAGTGCAAGAACGACCGTCTCTGCGTCGAGGTCGAAGACTGCGGCAAGGGGTTCGATTACGCGTGCTTTCTCAAGAACATCCCTGATCCGACCGATGTGCAGCACCTCCGTGGAAGAGGCATCTATATCATGAAGAACATGATGGATTCGCTCGATTTCGAGATGGTGCCCGGCAAGGGCATGAAGGTCAAGCTCGAGAAACTCCTGAAACCAAAAGAGAGCGGCGACGTTATAAAGGATTGACCGGGGCCCTTCGTTCCGTTGTTCGCGCGATTTCCGGAAGTGATTTGTATGGGCGCCTCTTCCTTTCTCGCATCATTCTATCTCGTCTGCGGAATCATCATATTCTTTCTCGCCGTGATGATCCTGCGGCAATCGGGCAAAAGCGCGGTGAGCTGGTTCACGGCGCTCGTGCTCTTCTTCGCGAGCTTCGGTCCCATCCTCGGCGCGATCAGCTTCATGCTCAGAAGCAACCCGCGGGAAGGCACGATCCTTTTCAAGGATCTCGTCGGGAGCTTCGATTACGCCTGGGAGTTTTTCTTCCCGTCCCTCGTTCTCTTCGCGCTCGTGTATCCGCGCCGGCACCGGGCGTGGGCGTGGCTCAGGAGATTCGTCTGGGTGCTGTTTCTCCCGCACCTCTTCCATCTCACCTTCCTCATCTTCCTCGTTCACCGCGTGGATCCGGCGCGCATGTTCCGCGGCCTCGGCGACCTCCCCGTCTCCATCAACGCGGCGAGCGTGTTCCTCGACCGGATCGCCGGCTTTCTCAGCACGTTCATGGGGCTCATCTTCAAGGCGCACGTGAAGCTCTTCGCGCTCGTGAACATCGCGTATGCCGTATTCGCGGTGATTCTGCTCGTGAACGCCGTACGGTCCGATCTGCCGCCGCGCGTGAAACGCCAGGTGCGCGTGCTCCTCGGCGGGCTCGGGCTCTGCACGCTCACGTTTTCACTCGCGCGGGTCGTCCCCGTGCTGGCGGGAATGCAGGCGCAGGAGTACGCGTACACGGCCCTGCAGTCGATCTTTATCAACGCCGCGCTCATCATCGGCGGCGGCTCGATCGCCTTCGCCATCGTGCGGTACCAGTTCCTCGATATGCGGCTCATCGCCCGGCGCGGCATCCTCTACGTCGCCGCCGCGGCCGTTTTCGCGTCCGTGTATCTCCTCGTCATCAAGCAAATCACGAAATTCATCTACTCGTTCTCGCACGGCAGCGTCGGGATGCTCGACACCGGATTTCTCATTCTCTTTATCATCGCGTTCCAGCCGGTCCTCGGGAGACTCGAGGACTGGTCCGAGCGGTTTCTCGCGCGGGAGCGGCACGATCCGCGCTCCCGCATCCGCGCGCTGAGCGCCGAGATGCTCACGATGATCGACGTCTCCGCCATGAAGGAGCGCGTCAGCGAGGTGCTCACGGAGCTCTTCGAGGCGGCTGAGGCGAGGCTCGTTTTGATCAATGAGGCTCTCGATGAAAGCGGGGCGGATCAGGACGTCCGCACGGTCGTGGATACTCTCACGAGGGTGGGGGAGCCCCTGAGCCGCGCCGATCTGCTCGAATCGCTCGGGTACCTGCGCGCGAAGAGCAACGTTTTCAGGCGCCGGGGCACAAAGCACGCCGCCGAGATCATGGCGAGCCTCCCGCCGGGAGTGAGAGCGTTCGCGCGTTACGAGCTTCTCGTTCCCGTCACCCACGACGCCGCGTGCGTGGCGGCGCTGTTGCTCGGTCCGCGCAAGGAGCACGACCGCTATACCGCCGAGGATCAGGCGCTCCTCTCGATGCTCGCCTCCCAGGTCTCGGCCTCGCTCCACAACATCGAGCTCCTCAAGGAGGTCGTCGAGAAGCGCGTGCTCGAGGAAGAGCTCAACATCGCGCGTTCGATCCAGCTCAATCTCCTCCCGTCGAATTTTCCGCTGCTCGATCGCTACGAGGTGTCGGCGCTGAGCGTTTCGAGCAAGCAGGTCGGCGGGGACTATTACGATTTTCTCCACCGGGGCCCGCTCTTGGCGATCGCGGTGGCCGACATTTCGGGGAAGGGTGTGCCCGCCGCGATCCTCATGGCTTCCCTTCAGGCGAGCCTTCGCTCCAACATGGACCGCATGGAGCGGCCCGTCGAGCTCGTGGGCCGGCTCAACACGATGATGTGCGAGACGACGGCCGAGGACAAGTTCGCCACGCTCTTCTACGGCTGCCTCGACATGGAGCGGGACACGCTCGGCTACACGAACGCGGGGCACGTCTTCCCGATCCTCGTCCGGAACAGCGGGCGCGTCGAAATCCTCGATTACAGCGGCCTCATTCTCGGCGTGATCCCCGAGTTCGGATACGAGCTCAGATCGCTCACGTTCGCTCCGGGGGACGTTCTCGTCGTGACGAGCGACGGGGTCACCGAGGCGACGAACGAGGCGGGGGAGTTTTTCGGCGAGGCGCGGCTGCACGAGTTTCTGTCGTCGCGCAACGGAAGGACCGCGCACGAGGTGAGGGATTCGATCGTCGAGAGCGTCAATCGATTCTCGGGATCGAAGGGCGCGGGGGACGATCTCACGATTCTGGTTCTCAGGCGGAAGAAATAGACGGACTCCGGTGTCCGGGGAATGCAGGATGGAAGACACCGATGGCTGAATCGAACAAGAAAAAGGGCCGCGTGCTCGCGATCGACCCCGGCGCGAAGCGGGTGGGGCTCGCCGTGAGCGATCCGCTCGGGATGACGGGGCAAGGGATCGAGACGTTCGAGATGGGGAAGGGGAAGGACCTTCTCGATCATCTGGGGGAGCTCGTCGAGCGATACAAGATCGAAAAGGTGGTCGTCGGACTTCCGCTTTCCATGCAGGGAAAGGATATCGAGGGCTCCGTGCGGTCGCGCGCCCTGGCCGCGCGGATCGGGGAACGATTCGGGCTCGAGGTTGTGCTTATGGACGAACGCCTGACGAGCCTCGAGGCGGAGCGGGTCCTCCGGAGCGGAGACCGCCGCTTCGAGCGCGGCGACATCGACAGGCTCTCCGCGGTCCTTCTGCTCCAAAGCCACCTCGACGAGAGGCCGGGACGATGAGAAGGGTATCGACGATTCTCGCGGTGGTTTTCGCGGCGGCGCTCCTCGCCGCGGTGTACGTCGGTGTCCTGTATTTCGGGGAAAGCATCCCCGCCCGGGCCCCCCAGGTCGAGATACGCGTTCTTCCCGGCGCGTACCTGAGCGACGTCCAGGATAAGCTCGTCGAGAAGGGGGTCCTCAAGCATCCAACGCTCTTCCGCTGGGTCGCCGTCATCACGGGGAAGGACAAGAAGGTGCAGGCAGGGCGCTACGCCTTCCTCCAGGGCATGAGCATCTCGAGGATGCTTCACAAGCTCGCGCACGCCGAGTTCGAGGTGACGCGGCTCACGATTCCCGAAGGGTTCATGCTCCGCCAGATCGCAGGGACCGTGTGGCGGGAGGTCGAGATCGATTCGGCGCAGTTTTATCAGCTCGCGCATGACGCCGCATTCATCAGACAAGTCGGGATCAGCGCGCCGTCCCTCGAGGGATATCTCTTCCCCGATACGTATCTTCTGAGCTGGCCGATCTCGTCCCGCGACCTCGCGAAGATGATGATCGAGCGCTTCCGCGAGGTTTACGACAAGGAGGTCGCGAGATACGCGACCTACGTGGGGCTTTCGACGAACGAGATCGTGACCCTCGCCTCGATCGTTCAGGCCGAAGCTCAGGACGAATCCGAGATGAGCCGCATCGCCGCCGTGTACCACAACCGCATGCGCAGGGGGCTGCGCCTCGAGGCCGATCCCACGGTCGCCTATGCCATCGGCGGCGTGCGGCGCATGCTCCACTACAGCGATCTCAAGATCGACTCGCCGTACAACACGTATCGCAATAAGGGGCTTCCCCCGGGGCCCATCTGCAGCCCCGGCCGCGCTTCCCTCATCGCCGCGGTGCGGCCGCTCGAAGGGTGCGAGGATCTCTACTTCGTCGCGGCGGGGAACGGGAGCCACTTTTTCACGAAGACGCACGAAGAGCACATGAAGGCGAAGAAGTACGCAAAATCGTTGAGGGACACGATACCGAATGAAAAAGAAAACGCAAAAGACCTTGGGAAAGAGCCGGCAAAGCCGCAAGGCCCGAGCTGACAGGCTCGCGAAGCTCGTTCACCTCGAAACAATCATCGCGCGGTGCGGCGGCGCCCTCGTCGCGTTCTCGGGAGGGGTCGATTCGACCTTTCTCCTGAGCGTCGCCCGCGGCGTCCTCGGGACGAAACTCCTCGCCGTCACCGTCGCGTTTCCGGCGGTGCCGGCGGCCGAGATCAAGAACGCGAGAGCGCTCGCCCGCTCGCTCAGGGTGAAGCACCTCGTCGTTCGCGCCGATGACGTGATGGGGATGGAGCGCTTCAGCGGCAATCCGCCCGACCGGTGCTATCACTGCAAAAAAGCGATTCTTTCGAAACTTCTCGTCCTCGCGCAGGCGCTCGGCTTTCCCTGCATACTCGAGGCGTCCAACAAGGACGACGTCAAAGACTATCGTCCGGGACACCGGGCGGTGAAGGAGCTCGGCGCGAAGAGCCCGCTCATCGAAGCCGGGCTCACGAAGGCGGACATCCGCGCCCTCTCGATGGAGCGAGGGCTCCCGACGTGGAACAAGCCTTCCGCCGCCTGCCTCGCCTCGAGGATTCCGTACGGAGAGACGATCACGCGTGAGAAGCTCGCTCGCATCGAGCGGGGCGAAGCGTTTCTCGCCTCCCTCGGCTTCAGCGCGTGCCGGTTGCGCCATCACGGGGAGCTCGCCCGTATAGAAGTGCCCGAAAGCGAGATAGCCCGGCTTGCGAGCGCCGGCACGAGGATCAAGATAGTGAGGAGAATGAAAGCCCTCGGATTCCGGTACGTCACGTTCGATCTCGAAGGCTATCGCTCGGGAAGCATGAACGAGACGCTCCCCGCGGCGAAGCGGCGCTCGGGTGCGTAAGGCACGTCCGGGAGAGAGCTTTCTTGACATTGCCCGTTTTATGGATATCATTGTGGAAGGGTTTCAAATCGACCGGGAGAAGAGAGGGTCCTGAAATGCACACGCTTCGCAAGTACCGGAACGTGATAATGATCGCCGGGATGATCTCGATCGTCGTGGGCTACGTGTTTCTCGGCTACGGCTCCATCTCGCTCGCCCCCGTGCTCCTCGTTCTCGGGTATTGCATCCTCGTGCCCCTGGCACTCCTCTAAGGAATCGCGGGCGAATAGCTCAGTTGGTTAGAGCGCCTGCCTTACAAGCAGGAGGTCGCAGGTTCAAGTCCTGCTTCGCCCACCAGATAATTACTTGAATGGCAATATGTTACTGAATTATCGCCAGTGTCCTATTCTCTCCTGTCATGAAAAAGTAACCAGAAAGTAAAATTCGGGTCTGGTTTCGCTTCCATTTGACTGCCCTTGTCGCTCGGGTGGTATCCGACCAAGAGTCCGAGTTCTCCGATTCCATTAATAGCTCCGAAATGATATAATTAACCCATTCACAAAGCGCTTCGTATGCACTTCAGCGAGGGGGGGCCGTTCTCCTTTTCTGTTGAGGGCCCCGTTGAGTTCAGAAACAGTATTGTGCCCTCAACCAGCGGAGAACGCCAGTTTTTGTGCCCTATGCTTTTAAGGTGTGCTGGTGTTACTTGATTCGCGGACGCCATGCCTATATAATGCCTATAAAATTCGGCGCCGTGTCGAACAGGTTGATGCCGCCGTCGATGGCCGCGTTCACGAGGCGGTGCGCCGTGTGGTCGTCCATGCCGCTCCAGGCGCCGTCGTCGCCGAGCTGCCACGCGCCGAAGCCCATTTCCGAAACCTCCAGTCCCGTGCTCCCGAGCGTTCTCCTACGCATGTTCCCTTTCCGAGGGGAAGCGGATTCCCCACTGACGGCGGATCTCGTCCATCGTGCGCATGATCGCCAGGCTTTCGTCGAGGGGCATGACGTCGTTTTCCGGTTTGCCCGCGCGGATGGAGCCCATGAATCCCTCCGCCTCATGAGTGAAGCCGTTCGCCTTGAACGGCAGGTCCAAAGTCGTTTCCTCTTTTCCTTCTCTCTTGATAACGATCCGCGAGGCGGCCCACCAGGGAGACGGGATTCGCAGCCACCCGTCCGTCCCGAGAATGAGGGCCTCACAGGGAGTGTCCCTGCGGATGGACATCGTCAGGACCGCGCTGCAGCTGTTTTCATAAGCGAGCAGCACGGTGGATTCCTCATCGACGCCCGTTTCGCCCATACGGGCGGTGCCGCTGATCCGCGCCGGTTTTCCGAGAAGCATGTGGGCCAGCGAGAGGCCGTAGATCCCGATATCCAGGAGCGCTCCGCCTCCGAGGGAACGATCGAACAGACGATGCGCCGGATCGAACTCGGCGCGGAATCCGAAATCCGCAGTAACTCCGCGGATATCTCCGATGACGCCTTCGGCGAGAAGCCCGCGCGCCTTCGCTATGGCGGGAAGGAAGCGCATCCACATCGCTTCCATCAACGCGTGTTGCTGTTCGCGGGCCGTCCGGATCATCGCCGCCGCTTCCATGGCATTGAGCGCGAACGGCTTCTCGCAGAGAACATGTTTGCCATGATGAAGGCACAGAATCGCATGCTCCCGGTGATACGAATGAGGCGTGCCAATGTAGACAGCGTCGATTCCGTCATCGGCGGCGAGGGCATCGTAGCCGGCATGCGCGCGCCGCGCGTCGAATTCCGAGGCGAAGCGCTCCGCCCGTTCCAGGCTGCGCGATCCCACCGCGACGAGCTCGGCGCCCTCGGCGGACCTCAGGCCGACGGCGAATTTTCTCGAGACGGCGCCCGGTCCGAGAATTCCCCACCTGATGTTCCGTTCCATGCAGTCCCTGTTCTGCCGGTTCGATGTTCGAGGCATCCGTGTTTCCCGTCGCCACCCCCTTCAGAAGTATACCATTCGTTGTTGCGACGTTGGCCGAAAAAGAGATATAACGATCTTCATGAAGGACCACGGCGCACAATCGACCCAGGAACCCACCGGCGGATTTACAACGATCGACGGTGAGCAGCACTATCGGATATCGGGATATCATCTGATGCCGCCCTTCCTGATGAATATCCCGAGTTCCACCGATCTCTGGTTGTTCGTCAGTTCGGCCGGCGGACTGACAGCGGGACGGGTGGATGCCGACGGCAGTCTGTTCCCTTACGAAACGGTTGACCGGCTGCATGATGCGCATCACCACACCGGTCCGATCACGCTGATCCGGGTGCGCGGCGAGGCGGGGAAGAACGTGCTGTGGCACCCGTTCCTGGAAGATCCTCTCGATGAGTCCCGCATTGAGCGGAACCTGTACAAGAACGTCGTAGGCAACCGGCTCGCCTTCGAGGAGATTCGCCGCGACCTGGGGCTGTCGTTCCGGTACCGGTGGTCGGGAAGCGACGACCTCGGACTGGTGCGCACGGCGACTCTCTCGAACCTCGGGGAAAAGAGGATTGCGGTATCGATCCTGGACGGTTTGAGGAACGTTCTCCCCTACGGCATTCCGCTCGCCCTCTCGCAGCAGTCGAGCAGCCTCGTTGACGCCTACAAAAGGACCGATCTCGATCCGGAGACGCGGCTCGGAATCTTCTCGCTCACATCGAGGATCATCGATCGGGCTGAAGCTTCCGAGGAACTGCGAGCGAATGCGGTATGGTGCCGCGGCCTCGGAGAATGCGAGGTCTGCCTCTCGCTCGATGCCGTGGCGGCATTCCGCCGTGGCGAGCTTGTCGCCGGAGAGAAAGTCCTTGCCGGGCGCCGGGGGAACTATCTGGCGGTTGCCTCGCTGGAATTGGAACCGGGCGCACAGGTGAAATGGCACATCGTTGCCGACGTAGGGCTGAGCCACGTGCAGTTGGCAGCGCTCCGCCAACGTCTTCTCCGCAGAGGGGACATTGATAGAGAGATCGAAGACGACATTCGCGCGGCCGGCGACGACCTGCGCCGAAACGTGGGGAGCGCCGACGGCCTGCAGCTCACCGGACACGCCGAAGCGGCGGCGCACCATTTCGCCAACGTGCTGTTCAACAACATGCGCGGAGGCGTCTTTGCGTCCAATTATGACATTTCCGCCGTTGATTTGGACGACTTCCTCCGGACGAGAAACCGGGCGACGGCAGCGCGTCATGAGGAATTCTTCGCCTCTTTGCCCGACCGGATGACGGTAGGGGATCTTGTCTCCCGGGCGCGGGGCACGGGTGATGCGGACCTGCAGCGGCTGTGCTGCGAATACCTGCCGATCTACTTCGGGCGTCGGCACGGCGATCCGAGCCGACCCTGGAACCGGTTCTCCATCCGCGTGAAAAACAGAGACGGCAGCAGGGCGCTCGATTACGAGGGCAACTGGCGCGATATCTTCCAGAACTGGGAAGCGCTGAGCATGAGTTTCCCCGGCTTCCTGCCGGGGATCATCGCCCGGTTCGTCAATGCCTCGACGAGGGATGGGTTCAATCCGTATCGAATCACGAGGGAGGGCATCGATTGGGAGGTCGCTGATCCGGACGATCCCTGGAGCTATATCGGGTACTGGGGGGATCATCAAATCATCTATCTCTTGAAGTTCCTCGAAGCGTCGCGGCGGTTCTCGCCGGGCGCGCTCGAGGATCTGCTCGGGAGGGAGATCTTCTGCTACGCGGACGTTCCCTACCGGATCAAGCCGTACGGGGAGCTCCTCGAGAATCCGAATTCGACCATCGTCTACGACAGGGATCTTGCGTCGAGGATCGAGCGGCGGGTGAGGGAGATCGGCAGCGACGGCAAGCTCGTTCCCGGTCCCGATGGAGCCGTATATCATGTCAGCCTGTTCGAGAAGCTCCTCGTACCGGTTCTGTCGAAGCTGTCGAACCTCGTGCCGGACGGCGGCATTTGGATGAACACGCAGCGTCCCGAGTGGAACGACGCGAACAACGCGCTCGTCGGCAGAGGCGTTTCGATGGTCACGCTGTGCCACCTCCGCAGGCACCTGCGTTTTCTTGCGGAACTCTTCGAAGGGGTGGGGGACGTGACCATCCCGATTTCGAACGAGGTGGCCGTATGGCTTGACCGGCTGTATTCGATCCTCGATGGGAATCGCGCGCTCCTCGACTCCGAATCGATCGACGACGTCGACCGGAAGCGTCTGATGGATGCCCTGGGCGGCGCGTTCTCCGAGTATCGCGACGCGGTATACGCCCGCGGTTTTTCCGGGAAACGAATGCTCCCTGTGAAGATGACGGCGGCATTCTGCGGGACCGCCCTCGAGCACCTCGACCATGCAATCCGCGCCAACCGCCGAGCCGACGGGCTCTATCACTCCTATAACCTTATCGATCTCGACGGGGAGGGGCGGGGCACAGCGATTCGGCCTCTCTATGAAATGCTCGAGGGGCAGGTCGCGGCGCTGAGCTCGGGCGCGATCGACGCCGAAGAGACGATCAGCCTTCTCTCCGCCCTTTTCGACAGCGGGATGTACAAGGAAAACGAACGCAGCTTCCTGCTCTATCCTGAGCGGGCGCTGCCGGGATTTCTCGAGAGGAACGTCGTTCCGGAAAACGGAGTCCTATCGATCCCGCTCTTGCGCGGGCTGCTCGAGGCGGGGGAAAAGTCCATCATCGAGCGCGACACCCTCGGCGCTTACCGTTTCCACGGAGATTTCAGGAATGCGCTCGACCTCGCGTGCGCCCTCGACCGCCTCGCGTGCGGCACGCGGTGGGCGAATCGGGTATCGAAGGATAGATCCGCGGTTCTCGAGCTGTTCGAGGAGGTATTCGATCATCGATCGTTCACCGGCCGCTCGGGAAGGATGTACGGATACGAAGGATTGGGGTGCATCTACTGGCACATGGTTGCGAAGCTCCTGCTCGCGGTGCAGGAGATCGCTCTTCGGGCGGTCCGGGAAGGGGAGCCGGCGCATCTCGTGGATGCCCTCGCCGGATTCTATTATCGTGTCCGCTCCGGTCTCGGGTTCGAGAAGACACCGGCGGAGTATGGCGCTTTTCCGACGGATCCGTACTCGCACACTCCGCCGCATGGAGGGGCGCAGCAGCCCGGCATGACCGGTCAGGTCAAGGAGGAGATTCTCACGCGGTTCGGCGAGCTGGGAGTGATGGTAGAGGATGGTGTGGTGAGCTTCCGGCCGGCTCTATTGAAGCGGGCTGAGTTCCTGAGAGATGGCGGCACGTACCGGTTCTTTGATCTCGACGGCGAGCCCCGATCGATCGATGTGCCCGCGGGGAGGCTGGCGTTCAGCTTCTGCCAGGTCCCCGTCATCTACGAGCCGACCGGCGGCGAGGCGTGGATCCGCGTCACCGAGAGCGATGGTTCATCCCGCATGATTCAGGGCCGCACGCTCGATGCGGCGGGCAGCCGGGCGATCTTCGACCGGCTCGGCCGCGTATCCCGCATCGACGTCGGCGTGCCCGAGCCTTTCCTCCGATAACGAAAAGGCCGGGTCCGTTTCGTGTCGGACCCGGCCTTTGCAGCGAGAAAACCGCTGACGGTACTATCTCAGCAGCACCATACGGCGCGTTTCCTGTCCTGCCTCGGTCTTGAGGACATACAGGTATACACCGGAGGCGGCCTTGGCGTGGCCTGCCGTGTTCCCGTTCCACGTCACATGGTGCGCACCCGCTTCGAGATGACCCTCGAAGAGCGTTGCGACGAGGCGCCCGGCGACGTCGTAGACGCCGAGCTCGACGA
>Ga0315286_10006395_pt1 | contig 11463 bp, 8 predicted proteins | sample YL17G10_0_MG_FD_205038 | JGI IMG/M metagenome (GOLD analysis project Ga0315286, IMG submission 205038) | Sediment microbial communities from Yellowstone Lake, YNP, Wyoming, USA - YL17G10_0 | ecosystem: Environmental > Aquatic > Freshwater > Lake > Sediment | place: USA: Wyoming | collected...
ATCAGCGGGTTTGACCATCGCGGGCACGCCTTCGTTGCGGAGGAGCTCCACCCACATCTCCGCCGTTAGCTGATCGGGAGCGGTTGTTAGGTCAACCCATTTCATCAGAGTCGGTCATGACCCCCGCAACAGTTATTCCATCGATGGGAACTCTACCGGAAAAGGAAGTGGGCAGCAAATGCTGCCCACTTCACAGACTCATGATCCTTGTCGTCTTCTATTGCTTCGGCGCCTCGGCCGGCCACTCGTTAACCAGGCTGCTGGTCACCTTGCCAATGACGGGCGAGATGTTGTCCACGGTCCAGAGGCCATCGTTCTCGACGGCGGCGACGATCTCCGGCTCAGAGTAGAGGCCGATGTAGCCCTGGCGCACCAGGAAGTTGCGGCCGTTGACGTTCGCCGCCTCATCGCTGGCCAGCCAGGCAACGAAGGGGCCGACCTGCTCTGGAATCTGGCTCTTCTCCATCTGCTCCAGCATCTTGAGACCCGCCTCGCCGGCCCGCTCGGCGCGGGCACGCATGTCGGGACTGAGGGTCATGCGGGTGGCCGCCATAGGTCGGATGGCGTTGCAGCGCACACCGTAGCGTCCCATCTCACGGGCGAGAGTACGGGTGAAGCCGACAATGCCCTCCTTGGCAGCGGCGTAGTTCGCCTGACCGACGTTGCCCAGACCGGAGGTGGACGAGGTGTTGATGATCACGCCGCCCTTGCGCTCCTGGCGGAAGTAGGCGCAGGCGGGCTTGGTGATATTGTAGTGGCCCCGCAGGTGGACGGCGATTACGGCGTCCCACTCCTCCGTCGACATGTTGAAGAGCATGCGGTCGCGGAGAATGCCAGCGTTGTTGACGATGATGTCGAGCCGTCCCCAGGTGTCGAGGGCCAGCTTCACCAGCTTCTCGCCGGTGTCAGTCTCGACGACGTTGTCGTAGTTGGCAACCGCCTGGCTGCCCATCTTCTTGATCTCCTGGACGACATCCTCGGCGGGAGTCGCCTCAGAGCCGCTGCCATCGACGGCGGCGCCCATGTCGTTGATGATGACGAACGCACCTTCTGATGCCATGGCCAGCGCCTCGCCGCGGCCGATACCCCTACCGGCGCCTGTGACGATCGCTACCCTTCCCTTTAGCCTGTCACCCATTTTGATCCCTCCTCTGTTTGTGTTTGAATTGTTCAATCCTTCACGCAAGCTGGTTTATAACCCATAGTCGATTTCGGCGCAAGTACCGCCTTTCTCGCAGCGCAAGGATGGCTCCGCCAAATACGCTAGTCCCCGGTAACCGGTCGGGAAACGGCGACCGGTTCGCCGCCCCGCGACTGGTCGAGACGAGCCTCCCCGGATCCCTGCAACACCTCAGCCATCCTGACTCGAAGATCTTCGCAGGCTTTGGCCGGGGGGAGCGCCAGTTCCACCTTGTCGCCGACGCGGGTGTGGACAACGAGACGCACCTCATCTTCACCAGGGAAATCGACCAGCGCAGCCATCAGCCCAGCCAAACGCTCGCGGTCGGCCGCTTCGTCCTCCGTCTCTCGCACCGAGACGAGCAAGCGTCGCGATACGGGCGCGGTTTGACTATTCCGGGAGGGCTGCTGCCTAGCCTCGGAACGGACGCGGCTAAATTGCTGGCCCTGGGCCCCATTCTCATCCCTGCCTTTTCTCACCCACTCCGGGATGAGGAACGGCTCGGTTCCCGGACCGCCGGCCTGGTAGAGAGCGACCTGCTGCACGCTAACCTGCAGCCGTTCGTTGCGCTCTCTAATCCGCACCAGGACGATGAGGATGTTGCCCTCGGTCCAGAGGTCGCGGGTCTGTTCAAATTGGTCGGGCCACACGGTAACCTCAACGTTGCCCGATAGGTCTTCGATGATAGCGGCGCAGAAGGTGCGCCCTTCGCGGGTATAGAGATTGCGGGTAGAGGAGACCATGCCCGCGAGCACGACCTCGCGACCGGCCATCTCCGCCGTCACCTCGCCGCACACGGCGGTCACGTGCGAGGAGAGGGCAGCGGCAGCGGCGGTGAAGGGATGCTCGGAGACGTAGACGCCCAGAACCTCTTTCTCCCAGGCCAGCAGCTCCCCGCGCGGAGCCTCCACCTGCTCCAGCTCCAGCGTCGGGAGAGGAGTATCGACCGTCTCGCCGAAGAGATCGAACATCGTCGTCTGGCCGGACTCGCGCATCCGTTGCTCCTGCTGAGACAGGGAGAGGAGGCGATCGACGTTTGCGAGAAGGGTGGCCCGCTCACCCAAGCAGTCGAGCGCCCCCGCCTTCACGACGCTCTCCAGCGCTCGCTTGTTCAGGCTGCGCAGGGGGGCACGACGGCAGAGGTCCTCAACCGAGCTGAAGGGGCCTTTCTCTTCCCGCACCGCCACGATCCCTTCTGCGGCCCCGGTCCCCACGTTCTTGATGACGGCCAGTCCAAAGCGGATAGCCTGCTGTCCATCTGCCTGCATCTCGATCGCGAAGTTGGTCTGGCTGTGATTGACATCGGGAGGCAAGACGGCGATGCCCAGCTTCGCGCACTCGGCGACGGCGGCGGCCGTCCGTTCCTGGGCGCCGCTGGGGTGGCCGGACGCCAGCATCAGCACGGCAGTCATATACTCAGCCGGGAAGTTGGCCTTGAGGTAGGCGGTGCGGTAGGCGATGGTGGCATAGGAGACCGCATGGGCCTTGTTGAAGGCGTAACCGGCGAAGGGCTCTATCAGGTCGAACACCTGGCGGGCGTCGGCCTCGCTGTAGCCGCGGTCGCCGGCGCCGGCGATGAAGCGCTCCTGCTCGGCGTGCATCACCGTCGCGATCTTCTTGCCCATCGCCTTGCGCATGATGTCGGCCTCGCCGAGAGAGTAGCCAGCGAACTTCTGGGCGATGAGCAGCACCTGGTCCTGGTAGACGATCACGCCGTAGGTCTCGTCAAGAATGCCGGCGAGATCGGGGTGGGGGTAGCGGATCTGCTCCCGACCGTGCTTGGCATGGCAGTAGGTGGGGATGTGCTGCATCGGGCCGGGGCGGTAGAGGGCGACCATAGCAGCGAGCTCGGCGATCGACTGGGGCTTCAACTCCTGGATGTAGCGACGCATCCCCGGACTCTCCAACTGGAACACGCCGAACGTCTCGCCCAAGGAGAGCATGTCGTAGGTCTTGGGGTCACCGTCAGGCAGGTCATTGAAGTCGATCTCGACGCCCCGCGCATCCCTGATGATTTTTACGGCCTCACCCAAGATGGTCAGGTTTACGAGTCCCAGAAAGTCCATCTTCAGAAGGCCGATCTCAGCCACCTCCGCCATAGCGAACTGGGTCATGGGGATGGCGGTTTCTTCGCCGTTGGGCGATTCGCCGAGACGGGCGCTGCGCGATGGTCTCTGGAGGGGCACGTATTCGACCAGAGGGTCACCGGAGATGACGACGCCGGCGGCATGGGTGCTGGCATGACGGGCGATGCCCTCCAGCCGTTGGGCGGTGTCGACGAGGCGCCTCACCTGATCATCAAGGTCGTAGGCGGTGCGCATCTCAGCGTTCTCTGATAGCGCCCGCTCGATAGTCATGTTTAGGGCATTGGGAACGAGGCGGGCGACGCGGTCGACGTCGGCGTAGGTCATGCCGAGGGCGCGGCCGACGTCGCGGAGGGCGGCCTTGGCACCCATCGTGCCGAAGGTGATGATCTGGGCCACGTGGTCATAGCCGTACTTCTCGGCGACGTAGCGGATCACCTCATCGCGGCGGTCATCGGCGAAGTCCATGTCGATGTCGGGCATCTCCCGCCGCTCCACGTTGAGGAATCGCTCGAAGACCAGGCGGTGAGCCAGGGGATCGATGTCGGTGATGCCCAGGCAGTAGAGAATAATGCTGCCGGCGGCGCTGCCGCGGACGCCCATGGCGATGCCCTGACCACGGGCAAACTCGGCGAAGTCCCTCACGACAAGAATGTAGTTGGCGAAACCCGTCTCCTTGACAACGGAGAGTTCATACTCCAGGCGCCGCCGCGCGTCCTCCGATCCCATCGGGTAGCGCCGCTCCAGGCCGCCATAGGAGAGCTCCGCCAAGTAGTCGTCAGCGGACTTGCCCGGCGGCACCTCCGCCTCCGGCAGGTGGAGGTTACCGAACTCCAGGGTGAGGTCGCACATGTCGGCGATACGGCAGGTGTTCTCTATCGCTTCCGGCAACTCCGGGAAGAGAACGCGCATCTCCTCTTCCGACTTGAGGTAGTAGGAGTCGTCATTCATCCGCACCCGCTTCTCATCGAGGAGGGAGGAGTTGGTGCCGATGCAGAGGAGGATGTCTTGGGTGGCGGCGTCCCCCTGGTAGACGTAGTGGGAATCGTTCGTCGCCACGAGGGGGATGCCCGTCTGCCGGGAAAGCTCGACCAACTGCTTGTTCACCGCCGTCAGCTCCGGCATGTTGTGGTCTTGAAGCTCAAGATAGAAGGCGTCGAAGGTCTCCTGATACCAGCGGGCCGTCGCCGCCGCCTCTTCGAGGTTGCCGCTTTCCAGCAGGCGGTGCAACTCGCCGGCGTGGCAGCCGGAGAGAGCGATGATCCCTTCGCCGTGCTCCTGGAGCAACTCCCTGTCCATCCGCGGCTTGTAGTAGTAGCCCTCCAGGTTGGCCTTGGTGACGAGGGTGAGCAAGTTGCGATAGCCGGTCAGATTGCGACAGAGAAGGGTGAGATGGTGGGGTCGCTTCTCTTTGGGCTCGCGGGTGCGGCGAGAGCCGGCGGCGACGTAGGCCTCGACGCCGATGATGGGCTTCACTCCCTGGGCGCGGGCCTCCTTATAGAACTCGATAGCGCCGTAGAGGACGCCGTGGTCGGTGAGGGCTATCGCCTCCTGGCCCAGCTCGCGGGAGCGCTCCATGAGCTGAGGGATACGGGCCAGACCGTCGAGCAGGCTGTATTCGCTGTGAACGTGAAGGTGAGTGAACATCTGTCTCCGGGGTTTGCCCCGCCCATTATAGCAGCGGCGGGTCGAGAGCGGCTGCAACTTATGTCGATTTTTGCACTTCTTGGAGGATGTTGGAGGCTCCGTCGCGAGGGGAATTCGACAGAGCAGCCGCCGGGTTTGACGAGGCATCGCGGCAGGTGATAGGCTGGATCTGTAGGCTAGCGCAGAAAGTAGATTTGGAGATTCCCGTGTCAGATAACGGTCTCAGAGCTAAGGTGCAAGAGGTACTGGAGGCGATCCGGCCCTCGCTCATGTCCCACGGCGGCGACGTTACCCTCGTGGAGATCACCCCCGACAATATCGCCCGCCTCCAACTGGAGGGGGCCTGCAACGGTTGTCCCATGAGTCAGATAACGCTCAAGATGGGCATCGAGCGCGTGCTGGCGGAGGAAGTGCCAGAGTTGGCGGGAGTTGAGGCGGTGGGCTTAGAAGACGTGGACTGGTCCGAGTTCAAATAAGAGGCTCAGGTTCAACAAGCAACAAGGGGTGTCGAGATCGACACCCCTTGTCTTATTGGCAGTCGTTTTCTATCTTGGTCGCTACTCGCCTGTCTCAAGAGCGAAGGCCTTATGGAGAACGCGAACGGCGTCTTGCACCCGGTCTTCGCTGATTATGCAGGTGATGCGGATCTCGCTGGTGGAGATCATCTCGATGTTGATGCCCTGCTCGGAGAGGGTACGGAACATGAGCGAGGCGTAGCCGGGCCCGCTCTGCATCCCCGTCCCGACGATACTCACCTTGCCCAGCTTGTCATCGGACACCACGTCGCGCGCTCCTATCTTCCCGGCGGTCCGCTCGACGATGGGAAGGGCCCGCCGCAGGTCGTTTCGGGAGATGGTGAAGGTGAGGTCGGTGAGCCTCTCCTCGCTGGCGTTCTGGACGATGGTATCCACCGAGATGTGGGCGTCAGCCAGGGGATCGAAGATGGCGGCGGCGATTCCCGGCTGGTCGGGCACACCTCTGATAGTAAGCTTGGCCACGTCGAGGTCATGGGCGATGCCGCGGACCTTCTTGAACTGCTCCACAGAAACACCTCCGTGAATTAGGGTACCGGGCACCTCCCTGAAGCTAGAGGCGACCAGGATGGGGACGTTATACACTGCGCCCAGCTCTACGGCCCGCGAGTGCATCACCTTGGCGCCGACGCTCGCCAGCTCCAGCATCTCGTCGTAGCTGATCTCGTCGAGCTTGCGGGCCTCGGAAACGATGCGAGGGTCGGCTGTATAGACACCTTCGACATCCGTGTAGATCTCGCAGCTCACGGCCTCAAGCGCTGCCGCCAGGGCGACCGCCGTCGTGTCGGAGGCGCCGCGACCGAGGGTGGTGATGTCCATGTCTGCGTCGTGCGTCAGCCCCTGAAAGCCGGCGACGATCACGATGCGTTTCTTATCAAGCTCCGCGTGAATCCTCTTGGGGTTGACTGCCAGGATGCGCGCCTTGCGGTGTACCTTGTCTGTCCTAATACCCGCCTGACCGCCGCTAAGGCTGATCGCGTCATAGCCCATTCCGTGGAGGGCCATCACCATGAGGGCGCTGGAGACGGTCTCGCCAGTGGACATGAGAACGTCCATCTCCCTGTCCTCAGGGGCATCGCTGACCTGGTGCGCCAGCTCATTAAGTTGATCGGTCGTCTTGCCCATGGCGGACACAGCGACGACCATGTCGTTGCCCTGTTCCTTGCGGGCGACGATGCGGCGGGCCACGTTCCTGATTTTCTCGGCATCAGCCAGGGAGCTTCCGCCGTACTTCTGAACAATGATACCCATGATCGACCCGTTTACTCCCTACTCACTACTTCCGCGCCGCGCTCGCTGGGCCGGGTGATAATAGTCCTGCCGCTGCTGCCGGCGATGTCGGCCGACCGGCGCATGGCGGCGGCGATCTTCTCTTCACCTTCCAGCGTCCAGGCCGCTATCGTTGAGCCGCCACCGGAGAGGTAGGCGCACACGGCGCCCGCCTGCCGAGCAGCCGCCATTATCTCGTTCATTCCCGGCAAGAGCTGCGACCGCGCCGGTTGATGGAGGCGATCAGCGGTGGCCATGTCGAGCAGATCGAGGCGACCCGCCGCAACGGCCGCAACCAGAAGGGCAACACGCCCGACATTGAAGACGGCATCGTCGCGGGGCACCGGTGACGGCAGCAGGCGACGGCTCTCGTCGGTGGGCATCGTACGCTCGGGGACGAGAAGGACGATCTTCAGCCCCAGCGGCAGGGGCACGGACACGTGCGTTACCTTTTGTCCCTCCCAAACCGCGACCTGGAGACCGCCGAGGAGGGCGGGGGCAATGTTGTCGGCGTGATGCTCTAGTTGGGCGCCAATCGGGAGCAACTCCTCCAGGCTCAGGGGCCCACCGGCAAGGGCGTTGGCGCCCACGAGTCCGGCGGCTCGAGCGACGGCGCTGGCACCGAGGCCCCGCGCCACGGGCAGGTCTCCCTGCCAAGAAAGGGAGAGCCCCACCGGCCCCGGAACGGCGGCAGCGGCGTAGTAGGCGGATGCAGCAGCCAGCACCTCCGCTAACAGAAGATCGTCCGGCGGTGGTACGGCAGTATCGTGCGCTTCGAGCGTGAACTGCGACCAAAGATCGAGGGCGAGTCCCAGGCAGTCGAAACCGGGGCCGAGGTTAGCCGACGTGGCGGGGACGCGTAAGAGGACCTTCTTGGGAGACAATTCAATAACACCTAAACGTGGCGATTGCGAGCCCGATTGTACCATCTGCTCTGGAGGGGGACAACAGCGGCAGGAGGCTCCTGAGAAGAATGCGGTCGCTGTTGTTTGCAGCTTTCTTTGTATGGACAAGGGTATTCACGTGCGCTAGTGTAGTTGATGATGGCTGTTTCGGTTGCGGTAGCGCCTTCCTCAATTTCAAAGCGGTTTAACAGTTATTTCACTGACGTCTAACAAAGCCCTACACAGCAACAGCGACGATATAAGAGGGACATCCGGCCAAGAGAGGTTCCTCAAGAAGAGAGGGTTAGGAGAGTATGAGAAAGAGCGCATTGATACGCAACATCCTTATCGTCATGGTCATCGCGCTGGCCGTGGCTCTTGCCGGAACCATCGCTGTAGGCTGTCAGTCGTCGTCGGACTCAGAATCGGATTCAACAGCGACACCAGCGGCAGTGGCTACAACAGCGGCTGGGACCCAAGGAGCAGGAAGCAGCCAAAGCGACGTCGCCGACCTCTACGAACAGGTCAGGCCCTCGGTCGTGCGCATATTGACGGTCTCCACGTCTTCGGGCCTCTTGGGCAGCACCCCCAGCGAGGGTCTGGGCTCCGGCGTCGTCCTCGACAAGGAAGGCCACATCCTGACCAACTATCATGTCGTGGCCAACGCACGGCAGTTGCAGGTGACGCTTGGAGACGAGACCACGGGCAGCGCCGAGCTGGTGGGAAGCGACCCCAACAGCGACTTAGCGGTCATCAAGGCTGATCTGCCGGCAGAGAAGCTCACACCGGCAGTCCTCGGCGATTCCGACAAGATACGCATCGGCGAGACCGTCATCGCCATCGGAAACCCGTTTGGGTTAGAGGGAACGGTGACAGAGGGGATCATCAGCGGCCTCGACCGCACACTGTCTCAGACAGGGCAGCGCCCTATCCGACAGCTTATTCAGACAGACGCCGCGATCAACCCCGGCAACTCGGGCGGACCTCTTGTCAACTCTCAAGGCGAGGTAATAGGCATCAACTCAGCTCTGGAGAACCCGACAGGCGGCGGGGTCTTCGTGGGAGTGGGCTACGCGATACCGATCAACACAGCCAAGCTCTCCCTGCCCAACATGCTGGAGGGCAAGACGGTGAGCCATGCCCGGCTGGGCATCGCCGGACGGACGCTCACGTCTGACCTGGCTGAGAGCCTAAACATAGGGGTGGACAAGGGCGTATACGTGGTGGAGGTTGACTCCAATAGCGCCGCCGGACGGGCGGGGGTAAAAGGAGCAACGGGCGGCACTAGCCAGGACCCGCTAGCCACTCCCACCGGCGGCGATGTCGTTGTCAGGATCGACGACCAAGACGTGGCGACCTTCGATCAACTGGCCAATTACATCGACACGAAGCAGCCCGGCGACACGGTGAAGTTGCATATAGTGCGCGATGGGAAAGAGATCACCCTCGACGCCCAGTTGACAGAGTGGGAACTCTCGGCGGGTCAATAAGCCCTATCTCGGCAGGAAGCCATTGATAAAGGCTGAAGCCATACCTTACATCCCAGCGCCGGCCACGCTACCCTATCAGGACAACGTTTAGTAGTAGCGCGATGGACGGGGACGGGAGCGGCGGCTGGGGCGGAAGACGGTGATCAGCAGCATGCCGACTAGGAACCCCCCGACGTGTGCCCACCACGCTACTCCACCACCACCGCCGGTCGCATAGCCGATAGATGCGATACCACTGAGAAGCTGCATCAGGAACCAAATCCCGATCAGGACGATGGCGGGGATAGAGAAGGTGCCCAGAAGGATGAACAAGGGGATCAGTACGGCGATGTTCGCCTTCGGGTAAAGGACAATGTAGGCACCCATCACGCCGGCGATAGCGCCGCTGGCCCCCACCGCCGGCAAGAGGCTGTCGGGAGACATCAGAATGTGGGCGGCGGCCGCTCCCAGCCCGCAGAGCAGATAGAAGAGCAGGTAGCGGACATGGCCCAGGGCGTCCTCCACGTTGTCACCAAATATCCACAGGAAGAGCATGTTCCCCAGGATATGAAACCAGCCGGCGTGCATGAAGATCGAGGTAAAGGGCCGGAGGAGAACGTCAACTCCGACTTCCGAAGACGAGAAGCCGCAAGGGCCTAATGCGACCTCAGGCCGGCTGGGCGGAGCGAAGAGGTTGGTCACGTCGCGGGGGACGGTCCCCCAGTCGCAGAGGAACTGGTTACGGTGAACCTCGCTGCCCAAGAAGAGCTCGTAGGCAAAGACGAGCAAGTTAACGGCGATAATCGCCAGATTGACGTAGGGAAAGGTGCGGGAGCTAACGCTGTCGCCGACGGGTATCACCAATCACACCTTGCCCGCAAAGACATCAGAAATCGATGCCGGGCATAGCCTCCACATTCTCGTGATAAGGGTGCTTGACTACCATCATCTCCGTCACCAGGTCGGCAAACTCGACCAGGAGCGGCGGAGCGTCGTAGCCGGTGATCACAATGTGCACGTTCTCCGGGCGTCGGCGCAGGAAATCGATCACCTCACCCACAGGCAACCAGCCGTACGCCAACGGGTAGGTGAATTCGTCCAGGATAACGACGTCGTACTGGCCGGAGACGATCTTCTCCTGGGCCAACTGCCAGCCCTGCCGGGCCAGCGCCTTGTCCTCTTCGATGTCTTTGGAGAGCCAAGTGTAGCCGGCGCCCAGGGGGATGATCTCTACGCCCATTTTTCTAGCTGCCCGGTGCTCCCCATAGTCGCCGGTCTTCGCCTTGATGAAGGAGAGCATGACAACGCGCAGGCCGCGTCCCCAGGCGCGGAGGAGTATACCCAGGGCAGCGGAGGTCTTTCCCTTGCCCTTGCCGGTGAAGACGATCACCAGAGACTTCTTTGCGGGGCGGGTAGCCATTCAGCCTCCCGAGAGATCATCCAGACTCTTGCCCCCGATTGTAGCAGGCGCTGAGAGAGATGGCGAGAAGCAGGATTAGTCGGGGATTCCCTAATAGCAATGTTGCGTTCCCGGTGGAATACTGTATAATTGACGTTTTGGATGGAATAGCTTATACTAGTCTTCGGCTGGACAGAAAACCCCCTTATCTTTCGTTCCCCAAAGGACCAATTGCGCCTGTTTTCTGACCACAAGGAATTCCGGAATCTAAACCTCGTGAGGAGAGTTTCATGACAGTCTCCAGGGACATCGTCCGCTCTGGGAATGGGATCCCTCGTGTCGAAAAGTCGTACGCCCGGATCGCCCATGTGCTGGACATGCCGAATCTCGTCCAGATCCAGCTAGACTCATTTGCATGGTTCAAGAAGGAGGGCCTGCGGGAACTCCTTGACGAGATCTCACCTGTACAGGATTTCACGGGAACCCGTATGGAGCTGCAGTTCGGCCACTACGAGTTTGGTGAGCCCAAGTACTCGGAGCAGGAGTGCCGCGAGCGAGACATGACGTTTGCGGCACCGCTACGGGTATCGGTGTCCCTGACCGTGAAGGAGACAGGTGAGGTAAAGGAGCAGTTGCTGTTTATGGGGGACTTCCCCCTCATGACAAACCAGGGCACCTTCATCATCAACGGCGCCGAGCGGGTGGTCGTATCGCAACTCGTTCGCTCCCCAGGCGTCTACTTCACGATGGAGAGCGACCCTTCGAGCGGCCGCGACCTCTGCTACGCCAAGCTGATCCCCAACCGCGGCGCCTGGCTGGAGTTTGAGATCAGCAACAAGGACATCGTCTCCGTCAAGGTCGACCGCAAGCGCAAGATACCCGTCACTACCCTCCTGCGCGCGATCGATACAGCGGAAGGGATAGACGACGACAAGGAGTTGGGAATCGACGAGCGACTCCTGGCCCTTTTCAACGACATCGACACCCACCCCGACCAC
>Ga0315286_10006396_pt1 | contig 11463 bp, 8 predicted proteins | sample YL17G10_0_MG_FD_205038 | JGI IMG/M metagenome (GOLD analysis project Ga0315286, IMG submission 205038) | Sediment microbial communities from Yellowstone Lake, YNP, Wyoming, USA - YL17G10_0 | ecosystem: Environmental > Aquatic > Freshwater > Lake > Sediment | place: USA: Wyoming | collected...
AATCCGCGATGTCACCAAAAAGGTAACCTTCGATGCCGTCTACAACGGTTCGGTCAAAGCCCCGTGGGGTGTCACCGTGAGTTCATGGAAAGCAACCTTGTCTGTGAACCGGTTCGAGTACGGTTTGAAGTGGAACAAGGCGATCGACACCGGGGGACTGATCGCTGGCGAAACCGTGAAGATCACGTTAAACATAGAAGTGGACAGGCCGTCAGCGTAGTAATCAACGTGAGCAAGAATACCAAGGCCCGCCTCCTTCACCGGAAGCGGGCCTTGTGTCTTCTACGACCATCTCTTGCTGATCAAACCTTCAGGATGATGTTGTACTTGTACATCACCCAGGCGATGAGGTACAATCCAAGCATGAATGCCACCGAATGCAGGAAAGAGGCGAACATCGGATCGCCGATCCAGAGGAAAAACGTCTGATAGTACCAGGTCTTGAAGGAAACGAGATTGCCGTCGGCACCGGTCCACTTGATGATTGCCGTCAGTCGACCGATCAGGCCGGCAGCGGCAAACATAGTGATCGCGTTTAATCCGTAGATCTGAAACGGTTTCGTCCATCCTTTGTAACCTTTCACATCGATCAGCCAATAGCAGAAAGCGAAGATGTTGAGTGCCAGACCGGCCATGAAGACGGAATAGGTGCTCGTCCAGAGGTTCTTGTTGATCGGCAGCCAGTTGTCCATCAACAGGCCCATGAATATCAATCCGGTTCCGAAGACGAACATCCAGGCCGTTTTCTCTTCCTGCGTCCGATCTGACCTGATGAAATGGCCGGTCAAGACACCGAAGAGAGTCGTTGCGATGGCGGGAAGAGTGCTGAAAATCCCTTCGGGATCAAACCCAGGCGCCGGAGCACCCGTCCATGTGTGGCCGCTGAGCAGATTGGAATCGATGTACCATGCCAGACTTCCCTTTGGATCGAGTACACCCTGCCCGAATTCCGGCACCGGGACCATCTTGATGAGAATCCAATACACAACAAGGAAAATGACGGTCCATCGTATCTGCCAGAGTCGATCGGTGTAGAGCACGATAGATCCAGCGACAAGATAACAGACAGCAATGCGTTGGAGAACGCCAGGGATCCGGATTGCCGCCAAGCTGAACTGATGTCCAAAAATCATGCCGAACGGAAATCCATTAAGGAACAGACCGACGACAAATATCGAAAGCGCTCGTTGAAACGTATGCATCATCAGCTTGTTGCGGTCAGCCCCCTGCTCGACGCGTTTCGAAAAGGAAAATGTCATTGCGACGCCGACGATCCAGAGAAAGAAGGGGAAGATCAGATCGGTGAAGGTCCATCCATTCCACGGCGCGTGTTTGAAGGGAGGGTAGATATACGACCAGGAACCGGGATTGTTGACCATCATCATACCAGCGACGGTGGCGCCCCGAAACACGTCCAGCGAGAGCAGACGGCCGCTGGTTTTGGCTGTAGCCGTTGGAGTCATGAGAAGCTCCTTGAGTTAGTGAGTCATTGAACAACAATCAAAAGTGGTAGGCGACGCTCACGAACAGCGTCGTTGAGCTTGTGCTTCTACCCCCATGATGTTCCAGACCGCAGAAAGAACACAATGATCCAACCCACGAGAAGCGCGATGACGATGAGAATGCGGAGTTTCTTTTGTGATGACATGGAGACTCTGACAGTGAGAGCTTGTGTGGAGAAAAGATAGAAACTTATGACGGGACAAGCAAAACAACCAGCGCGAACAGCGACCGTGTCACCTATTTCGCGACAAGCTCCGCTAACTTGTTGGCAACAGCTCCATTGCTGAATTCCATCTGAGAATCGAGTCGGAAACGGCCAACTTCTTTGCGATCACCCTCCAGAACGATAACTTCCCCCATTGCACCGGCCATGTAGCTTGACCCAAGCTGTTCAATCGTCGTACGGTCTGTACTATTGCTCCTCACGAGAAGTGTTGGGACCAAATGTTTCCCAATGATCTCGCCGACCTTTTGTTCTTCAAACATACTGTTCGCAGATTCGATCTCTTGACTGGAGTTCAGAACCAGAACCATTACACGGCGTTTCTGAAGAGATGCTTCCATCATCACCTTGTCCAGTTCCTGCCATTGGAGAATCGGCACACCGGTTGAATCAACCAACCACTGGATGAAGGGCGATTTCGGATAGAAACCGACGTGGCGCTTTCGTTCTCTCCCTGTTGGCGTCAAGACGATGTATGTGGGGTACGCTTTGATATGGAATTGTTTTCTGAGCGTATCACCATCAACCGGGTCATCCCCATTGATTTTGGCGAGAACATAGCGCGTTTTCAAAATGAGCTGAACAGAGTCATCCGGAAAAACGGTTTTGTCCATGTTCTTGCACGGACCGCACCACTCGGCGTAGACATCGACAAACACGGGCTTTTTCTGACTTGCCGCCAATGCCTTCGCCTCTTCGATACCGAGCCACTCCAACGAATTGCCAGCTGGCCAATATTCCATCACCGCCGCAACCATCAGGAGGATACCACCGACAATTGCCAACCACTTGGCATATGTTGTGTCGCGTTGATTCATGGTCTTATTCTGAGCCTTTGTCCACCTGTATCACCGCTATGCTCCAAAACGCAAGCGCCAGGAAAATTGCTAACGCGCCAAATCCCCACGCAAGTTCCGCGAAAGGCGTCCCCGTTTTGCCCATGATCGCATCGATTGAATTCCAAAATCCGCTCGGAAACAGGTAATCCTTGAGAATGACAAGCCACTTGTCCATCCAGTGAACATACTGAATGAATGAGCTGATCGAGGATGCCAGAATCGCCCAGAGTCCCAGCGCAATGACATTAAAAACACCGGGCAGCCAACAAGACAGGAATACCAGGATCACCACATAGAGAAAACCCTGAAGGAGCATCAGAGCATGAATGTACAGCACCTGGGCGAGATCAAACTGGACCGGAGTCTTCACGAAAAAGATGGCGGTAACTACGTTGGGGAGAATAGCTCCTATGATCACCGCTATGAGGAAAGAGCTATACACCGCGGCCAGCTTGACAACGAGGTAGTGCTGCCGGGTGATGGGGCGGATCAACAGCGTTCTGAGCCACCCATCTTTGACATCGTTGCTCACAGCACCAACTGCAAAAATCGCCGATGCCATGGGAAGCACAAAATTGAGACCCAACATGATCGCTTGTTGGGCAACGTTGTACTGGCGCTGCATCCTGCCAGTTGCGATCGCCATAAGGAAGGAGAGCCCTGCGAACGCGACGGGCACGAAAAACGCGGCAATAGGCCATTGTCGCTGGAGTTCTACGAGAAAGAGTTTTCGCATTGCTCCTTTCACGCGCGTTTCCTTTCCACCAAATGCTTCCGGAAAGCCTCTTCGAGAAATCCTTGCGGAGTATTCATCAGGGAATGTTCCGCAACAAGCTGTCCCTCCAGGATGAAGAGAACCCGATCACACACGTTTTCCACTTCCGTCAGATTGTGAGAACTGAAGAAGACCGTTGTCCCTTTTCCTTTCCGCTCAGTCAGATATTCACGTAGTTCGAACACCGACGGAGGATCCATGGAAGCGGTCGGTTCATCGAGAAAGACGACTTTTGGCGAACCGATAAAGGCTACTGCCAGTTCGATCTTCTGACGCATTCCTTTTGAGAGTGCAGAAAGTTTTCGTCCGGCGGCGTTCGTCAGGCTAAAGTGTTCCAACAAACCGGCAACTTCATCCAATGGACTGGAACAGCCAACAAGAAGAGCATGGAGGTTGAGAAAGGACTGAGTCGAAATTGTGCCTGAGCGAAATTGTGAATCGGCTTGATAGCCGATGTGCTTTCTCGTCTCGAGTGACTCAGGATGCGTTCCGAGGATAGAAGCCGAGCCGCCCTTATCGGCGCCGAGAAAACCCAGAAGGATGCGAAGAAGTGTCGATTTGCCTGCACCGTTCGGACCGATAAGTCCGACGATCTCCCCTGGCTGCACTTGAAAGCTCACGTTTTTCAGCGCGTGGACCGGAGTCTTTGATCGGGGATTGTACGTTTTGCTAATGTTCTCGGCCTGAATAGCCGGTATTGCTGATTCCATGTCAGGGAAATCATTGCTAAAAGAATGAAGGCAAAATTACAGAGGAACGCGCCAACTGTCAACACAAATCAGCGCGCTGCGATGGGCTCTGCGTGAATTGTGAACCGGCGAACCTGTCCAAAGGACTGATAGAGTTTCGTTTCTACCTCAGCGATGATTTGATGCACTTCCTCCAATGTTCTTGCACTGTCTATCCTGCAGGTCAGCGTGATGTGGTAGTCGGAGGCATGGCGCAGGACAGAGATATCCGCGCAAGCTATGACGCGTCGATCGCGGAGAATGAGGTTTTCGATGGCACGACAGAGTGCCTGTTCGTCCTCGGTTGCATGCAACGGTTCTCCGGGGGCGGCAAGATACTCTTCAAGATGAATAGTGACTTTTTCCACAGAGGGGATCTCTTGCCGGATCTGTTCTTCGATTTCAGAGGCGAGCGCATGAGCTTCTACAAACGTATTTCCCTTTTTATATTCCACATCGAAATCGATGAAGTAGCCTCCGCCTGAGCGATGGACTTCAAGATTGTGCGGAGGAGGAAGCCCCTTCTCGGTGACGATCATCCGTACCCTGTCGAGTATCGATTCATCCTCGGTTTGCATCGGTTCCGGATGAACGGTAACATCCACCTGGGGATGTATGGCCTGGACCGTTCGTTCAATGTCGTCGACGATGCGGTGCGCCCGTGCGAACGGCATTGTCCGGCGAAGCCCTACAGTGGCATCCACAAATGCTTTCGATCCCGACATGCGGACCCGGAGAGACCTTACTTCCTGGACCCCATCAACCGTTTTGATCTTATCTTCAATTTGTTGGGCCAGTCCGTCGGGTACCCGATCCATCAACGCATCGATGGTGCGACGCGCCAGTCGATAACTTACCACTAACACCATGACGGCAACTGCAAGTGCCGCGATCGCATCGACACTGGTATACCCGAATGAGACAAACACCAAACCCGCCAGCACGGTCAACGACGACCAGATGTCGCTCGAGAAATGAAGCGCGTCTGCTTCCAGCGCCTGGCTTCTGTATTTTTTCGCAACGCGCGACAGGGCACGAGACCTGCTGAAATCAACGGCAATGGAAACGACAATGACGCCAAAACTCCAGATGGTTGCCTCGACGTGAGCTGAACCTGTAATGAGGCGCCCAACTCCCTCCCAGATGATCCATCCGCACGTCGCAACCAGAAGAACCGTTTCGAACAGAGCGGAGATATTCTCCGTCTTCCCATGTCCGTATTGATGGTCTTTGTCCGGCGGCTTATCGGAGACACTGACGGCAATGTAGGTGATCAGCGCCGCGAGCAAATCCAAACCAGAGTGAGCCGCTTCGGACAGGATCCCAAGACTGTTCGTGGAAAGGCCAACGATCAGTTTCATTCCCGTGAGCCCAAGACCGGCAAACACGGAACTGAGAGCGATCGATTTCTTTTCGCGGATTGCGGATTCGTCCATTAGTGTATCATTTCAAATGTCGTCGTTCCGATGGGGTAGTGTCTCCAGTCTTTGTAGTCAAAGTGCCACCATTCCCATTCAAAAACTTTGAAGCCCTCCGCTTCCATTGCTTCCCGCAACGTTTTCCGATGCCATCGTTGCAGCGACGTTCCTCCCGGGTATTCAGGATAGGCGCGGTGGGAGAATTCGTCATAACCACTTGCCATCTCGACCGCACTCCCTGTGTTCAAATCGTACAGCGAGAGATCAACGGCACATCCCCGGTTGTGGCGGGAGCCCTTCGAAGGATCTGCGACAAATTCCTTTTGCTCTACCGGTGTCGCATCCCAGAACATCTTGGTTACATACCATGGGCGATAGGCGTCGTGAATCAGCAACCCATAGCCCATCTGGCGCAGTGCCCTGTGAACCCGCACCAGTGCATCGGCTGCCGGACTCTGAAGAAATGCTCTCGCCTGAGAATAGAACTTCTCCCCCACAAAATTGTTTGTCGTGGCATAGCGAATATCGAAATGAAGCGTTGAGTCAAGGTTCCTCAGCTCTACCAGATCCGGGGGTAGGAATTCACCATCTTCTTTCGGCGGAGTGGCTCTCATTGCGTCATCGCGCAGGATACTAACCGGCTTTAGCACCCTGATGCGAAAGGACCTTCCATTCTCCCCTCCGAAAAACACCCTTCCGTACGTCTTGTTGCCAACTTCAATCGAGGTTCCAGCGCCATCCTGATTCTTTCTGAAAATACAGACTTTTTCATCATACGGCCAGTCCTGTTCGATGGCAAATGCATCATTCCCGTTTGAGCTAAGCTTGTAGAGGTGATTCGATTTCGTCAATAGGCACAGAGTTCCTTCGCGTTCGAGAACGCACAGCGTATCGGCACCCAGTGTGTACTCACCGATAAGCCCTTTCCATTGCGTCGGAACGTCTGCCGGCTTCGCCTGGTTTCGTTCTTCGGAGAGAACCTGACAAGCCGCAACCCTGAGCCAAGGGGACGAGGCGAGTAGCAGGCAGGTCGCCGCCAGAAAGATGGCTATCCTCGTAGTGAAGTTCATTCTCCCGATCCGCTGTCGCATTGCATCCTTTGTTTTAGAATCTTAATACTTCGCGCATTCTTTTCAGCAGGGGCTGGATCTCTGTGTTCCAGTACTGCCAGTTGTGTCCGCCGGGCGTTTCGTGGTACTCATAGGAAACACCGGCCCCACGGAGAAGATCCGTCAGCGCTCTGTGCGCAGGCAGGAAGCTCCTGTATCCGTCCTGAGTTCCCATCGCGAGGTAAATATACGGCATTGATTCTTTCGATGTTTGACGATAGAGGAGAAAGAGATCGTACACTGCACGGGAAGCGCTGGACTTCTCCCCGAACGCATGCTTGAGGCTCGGAAGCAGCATACGTTCAGGCTGGCGAGTTGTATCGTTCATGCCCCGGGGAAACGTGATTGCTCCACTCAATGAACCTGCGAAGCGGTACTTGGCCGGATGCCGAAGTGCAAGTGCTAACGCTCCATATCCACCCATCGAGAGGCCGACAATTCCCTGCCTGCTTGTGTCAATCGAATAGGCCTTCTGGATGTAGTTCGGCAGATCGTTGACCATGTAATCTTCAAATCGATCGTTTGACTCCATTGCCGAGTTCACGTACCACGAATTCTCTCCGTCTGGCATTACGACAATCATCGGGATATCACGGACGTATTCTGCGATGTTTGTTTTCGTCAACCAATTATCGTGACTACCACTGTACCCATGGAGAAGGTAGAGAATGGGATAGTGCACTCTCGGATCATATTTCGCTGGTATCAAGACAGACAACTTCTTCGTTTTGCCGAGACTCGGCATATAGAAACTGTCGACCCTCGCGATCGATTGTGCCGAAAGGTCAGAACCCGCACATACCAAACACAAGAACAATACACATCTCACAAAGCAAGGATTCGTTTTCATGGTGACGTAGTGATGGTGTAATGACTAGAAGCTATCTCAAAGACGCCTTAAAGGAACGGTTTGTCATTCCCGCACGTCTCAAGCGGCCAGCCCGCCTTGCGGTCTGGCGGGGAATCCAGTCGCTGGGATCTGGACTCCCAATTGAAATATTCGGGACTGACAGACGTTTTTGAGATTAGTTCTAGAGCATACCGTGACGTTTTCGAAGAAACCACTCGACAGCTAGTAGGGCGATGAGACAACCGAGCATCCAGGTCTTGTTCCACAATTCCAGTTGTTGTGAGATGTTTACTTCTCGAACCCTGAAACCTGAAAGCGACGCCAGATCATCCGGGAGCCGATGGAGATCCTCGGGTTCATAGTATTGCCCCCCTGTGTGCAGGGCAATCTGCTGGAGCACATGCTTGTTAGCCTTTGTGTCGAGAAATTCTGTATTCAATCCGCCAACGGAAAATCTCCCTTTCTCCTCACTGATCTGTCGACCGTCGGCCACGACTCTTGCGGAGTAGGTGTAGTCTCCTTCCGGCAGTGGATCATAAGCCCCTTCAAACCTCCCGTTTCCTAAAGACGTCAGGGTGATCTGGCTTGATTGGTCTTTCTTCGTCACGGAGAGGGAGACTTCCGCTGCGTCGATCGGTCTGTAGTTGTCGTCGTAGACTTGTGCCGTGAACTCAACAGGATCTGATCCGGCAAAGACCTCCTTCGCTGGCTGTACCTGGACGGGCCTTTCGTCGTCCCGGGTCACGAGCCATCGAACGCTGTTGCTCATGAAATTCTCAAGAAGCAGTTCAGCCCCGGCGATCCCCTCCGAGTAACTCTTCCAACGCCAGATTCCATAGCATCCGAGAGCCAGAGACTTCGACCGATTCACACGACGACTCAGGAACAACGGGTCATTGGTGGTCATATTCTGAATGCGGACGCGGGCAAGAACTCCCGACTCGGGTTTAGCACGTAAGGAAGCTCCGACCGTAAACACCGGTGGCAGTTTGCTCCAGATGTCCGCAATCGTCGAACGCAGAATCGGGTGATTCCGTTGATCTTCTGACAACGAAAAGAACAGTTGTCCTTCGTCCTCCGAGCGTGCCGGAACAACAAACGGCAGATACGGTTCGAGAGCCTTAAGCTTTTGAAAATCTATCGAGCGACTGGGGACAAAGAACAACCCTTTGCCAAGATCTGCCGCATGAGCGATCGCTGTAAGGGCAGTCGGAGAATCCCCGACCCTAGGATAGCCGACGAGAATCATGCAGTCAGCTTCCCGTAGCACCTGGTCGGTAAGCAGCCCTTCGTAGAATTGCGCGCTCCCCCGTCCGATGAATGTCTTCAATTCTACATTCTTGTCGTCCTGAAGCGCCCGGCGCATTGCGCTCACATCGGGACTGGGAGCTCCTGCAACGAGAATCACCTGCATTTTGCTCTTGAGAACCTTCACAAAGAACGACGACCGGTTGTTCTGATAGCTAATCTCTCCAGCGACGTGAGAGACATCAACCGCTAGCTTCTGTGTGCCCTCCTGGTCAGGAGTAAACGAAAGAGGCACATCGTACTCTCGGGCCCCCGCTTCGAGCGTGATTGTCTTGCGGTCAAGCGTCTTCCCTCCTTCGAGGAGGGTCACCTCAACGCGTTCGTTTGACACACCCGATCCTTTTATTGTTGCGTTCACAGGCACCTTGTTCCCGACATACGTGATGGTGTTGGAAACAACCTTTCGGACAAGCACATCATGCGGTTCGCTGCTGTCCCCAATCCCGACGGCGAATACCGGCAAGCCCAGTTCTTCCGCTTCATAGAGTGGGCTGGGTCCGGTCGTGACAGTCCCATCGGTGAGCAAGAGAACGCCTTGCAGGTTCCGTTCGGCCATCAGGCTCTTCAATTGCTTTAAGGCTCCACCGATGTCGGTCCCATCTCCTCCGAAGGAGAGTGAATCTCTGGAGATCGAATGAGGAAAACGGAGCTTGGTGTCAAACGCTCCGAAGAGGATCTCGCTCTTTGACGACACTGTGTTGAAAGCCGGAGAATCGAGAGCGTCCAACAAGCGTCCCTTGCGATCGCCGGTCCTGTCTTTAATTGTGAGACTTTTGGATTGATCAACAAGAACCGCGAGAATTGGTTTCTCAGTGCGGTGATACACCAAAGAGAGAAGAGGTTCTCCCAGGAGCAGGAACAGCATGAAAAGGCTCAATCCCCGGAGGGTTGTGAGAGTAGCACGTAGCAGTTGGGAGACAGGTGGAAGAGTAACGCGGTAGGAAGCATACGCGAAGGCACCGGCTCCGATCACCGCCAAGAGTATCAGGAATGTATTGAGAGACGTGGCGAGGTGAAGATCGGGCATCGGAGTTTGTCCACAACCTATGTGGGATGAAGTCTACTTAAGGTAGACGATCTTCTGAGAGAACACAGCACCGGCAGCCTTCAGCCGGCAGATGTAGATGCCGGTTGCCACGTGGTTGTTGGCCTCGTCCACACCATTCCACCAGTAATACCTGCTGACGCCAGGAGCCGATTTCCCCTGATAGAGGGTGCGAACCTTTTGCCCTAAGAGATTGAAAATGGCGAGCTCAATTTCCTGTTCCGTTGGAGCGTCAACGACGATAGTTGTGGAATTATTGAATGGGTTGGGAAAGCTGTTGTGAAAAACGAAGTCGGTGTTATTGCCGCCGAATGTGATACCCTTGGCCTTCAGCGCATCGACCATTCCCCAGCCAAAGAAGTTGTTTGGTCGAGCCGTCATACCTGCGGTGGCGTTGTACAGCGGTTTTGCAGTCTGCTTCAACGCGTTGCGCACCTGCATTGGAGTCCACGTTGGATGTGCAGAGAGCACAAGGGCAGCGACTCCAGCCGTCAAAGGTGTGGAGAAGGAAGTTCCATTCGAAGATTGATAGCCGCTGGACCCGCTCGCTACATATACGTTAACTCCTTGGGCGACTACATCCGGCTTAATTCGACCATCGAAAGTGGGGCCTGTCGAGCTGAAGCTCGCGATTGCACCGTCACTCCACACCGCGCCAACTGATAATATGCTGTCTGCATCAGCTGGAGCAATCATGGTCCCTGTGTTCTTTGTACCGGACTGGTAGTTTCCTTCATTGCCCATCGCGTTGACGACGAGTATCCCTTTTCTTGCAGCGACACGCGCCGCCTTTGTTGTCGTTGCCGTCAGTCCGTTAAAGTCCGAGTACTGGTACCAGTCATTGTATCCGAGAGATGAGGAGACGATCTCAGCGCCCAATCTTTCCTCCCATTCAAGGCCCTCAACCCAAAGATCTTCTTCCAGTTTGATCTCCACGCTGTCAATCTCCGTCTTTGCAAGGATGAAGGACGCTCCGTATGCGACACCAATCAGTTTTCCGTTGTCGAATCCGCCAATTACAGAGAGCGTCGAACCTCCATGCCCACCCTGACTTGAGTACTCCCCCGGAGCAATGCTGGTGTTACTATCCCGTTGAACGAAGTCGTATTCCGCAATGACCTTGATATTCTTCAGCGCCGGATGGGTGGTGTGGTTGTTGAAGCCGTCATCCAACATGCCAACGATGACCCCTGTACCATTGATACCAAGACCATGCACATCCACAACTTTGATATTGCTGAGTTGAGTGAGTGACGGGCCGTAGTTCAGATCAGCGATGGATACTTGTTTCGAAAACGACTGAGGTTTTTCATAAGTGGAGATTTGCGCTTCGCGTTTGACAAAAACCGCGACGGGGCCAACAGAGGAAACGAATGGGAACGATGAGACTATCGACTGTTGACTTGGCGTGAGTTCAGCCGAGACTGCATTGAACCAGCGCGACGTGGAGCGGATGGTAATTCCTGAGGCCCGGAGTTGATCGAGATAGGCTTGATTGACCGGGAGATCGAGTTCGTCGATAAGTCGGCCAGCCGGCAAAACCTTGGCTCGTCTCCAGAGCGCATGATCTGAAATTCCAAGAGCTTCTGCGCTCAATTTTGATGGGTCAGCGTGAGTGCCGCGGTCGCGTAAGGTGATCCAGTACCTCTGCGTCTGTTGGGCAAG
>Ga0315286_10006397_pt1 | contig 11460 bp, 7 predicted proteins | sample YL17G10_0_MG_FD_205038 | JGI IMG/M metagenome (GOLD analysis project Ga0315286, IMG submission 205038) | Sediment microbial communities from Yellowstone Lake, YNP, Wyoming, USA - YL17G10_0 | ecosystem: Environmental > Aquatic > Freshwater > Lake > Sediment | place: USA: Wyoming | collected...
CGATGAACTGCTTGATGACGTACGGCAGGGCCAGGCGGTCGGCCATGTCAACGCCGTCCTTGGCGTGGGCGATGATGATGTCGCGGCTCTTTTCGGGGGGCAGTTGGCCGTGCGGCCCGGGAATCTCGGCCTGGTTCTCGATGAAGTAGTGGGGCCTGGCGGCCTTGCCGATGTCGTGGAAGTATCCGCCCACGCGGGCCAGCAGGGCGTTTGCCCCGACCGCCTCCGAGGCCGCCTCGGCCAGCGTACCGATGAGCAGGCTGTGCGTGTACGTTCCGGGCGCTTCGAGGGCCAGGCGCTTCAGGGCCGGCTGGTTCACGTTGCACAGTTCCAGCAGGCTGATGTTCGTCACGATGCCGAACATCCGCTCGATGAACGGAAGGATGGCCAGCATGAAGATGCCGGCCGCCAGGCCGATGCCGAAGTAGATGAGCGACGGCTCCAGGATGTTGTTCCAGATCTGGCGGAGCGTGGCGTCGGGGTAATCCAGGCGCCAGAACGCCAGCGCGCTCTGCGTCAGGAAGAAGGTCAGGCCGGCCAGCGCGCCGACCTTCATCAACTTGGACCGGTTGTTGATCTCGCCCAGCGCCAGGATGGCCACGGCCGAGCCGGCGGCGGCCGGTATCGCCCACTCCAGGCTGGCCCGCGTGGCGATGGCGATCAGGACGACCATCGCCGCCGCGAGGGTCAGGGCGAACGTCTCGGTATAGGCGACGGCCACGATCATCCCGCCCACCGCCGCCAGGAGCGCGTAGAGTTCGGCCGGGCCCCTCGCCTGGGCGATGGCCTTCGAGCCGCCCACCACCACCAGGCACAGCAGGGCCAGCATCAGCGTCCGCGGGAAGGAGCGGGCGATGCGCGGCTGGAAACGCGCTGTGTACGCCGCCAGCAGGACGATGAGCACCACCAGCACCACGGCCGCCCCGACCCAGGCCAGCAGCGTCCGGAACCAGCCCAACTGCGCGAGCCGTGCCTCCTGCTCCTGCTCGAGGACCTTGAGGTCGGCGTCGGTGATTTCCTTGCCCGCCTCGACGAGCGTGGTGTTGGCCTTGCGCAGGATTGGGACGGGCTTGACCTCCTTGCGGACGTCGGCCCGGGCGTTTTCCGTTTTCGGCTGGTCGTATACGAGCGTGGGCCCGACCTGGGGGGCTATGGCGGCCGAGAGCGCCAAGACGCCCTTGGCGCCGAAGATCGGCGTGAGGATCGGTTCGAGGATCGGGCCGATCCGCGCCTGGATGCTGTCGGTCTGGGTCGATGTGATGACGCTCCGCAGCGGGATGGTCGCTTCGCCGTCGGGCAGCAGGGCGGTGAGCGTGGCCACCGGTTCTTCCAGGACCGGCACGGTGTCGGGCGGAAGGCCGGCCGGCAGTTTGCCGCGGAGGTCGCGGATCTGTCCCATCCGCGCGGCCGCGCGCTGGTAATCCTCCTCGCGCACGATCGGCAGGCTCCGCGGATCGGCCAGCGCCGCCGTGGCCTTCGAGATCGCCTCCTGAACGGCCGCCAGGTTGCCCGCCTGGTCGCCGATAGCCTTCTTCACCGAGTCGAACGTGCCCGCGTCGATCCCCCAGGCGGTGCGCGAGGCCTCGGGCACCTTTGCGAGCGTGTCGGCCTTCGCGACCTCGCTGACCAGTTGGGTCAACTTCTCTCGCAGTCCGACCGTCTGCCGCGCATCGGCGTCATATTGGCCCGGCACCCGCAAGAGGGCCGTCAATTCCCGCACGTCGCGCGTGACGTCGCGGTCGTTGTACTCGAAGTCGACGCGCGCCAGGATGGGGTGCGTCGCGGGCACGCCCTTCTGGTAGGGCAGGGGCGGATGGGGCGCCTGCACGATGGCCAGAAGGCAGCCCGCCAGACCCAGCAGCACGAGCATCTGCCATCGGCCACGGCGCGACCGGAGGTACTCCGGCCAGGGCGGCTGGCCTTCCATGCCGAGCCGGTCGACGTGTTTCAGCCGAAGCCGTTGGCGATTCCAGAAGGGCATATGTGGACCTTACTCGTTGAGATCCCGTTTTGGCTTCAGTGGCGCGCTGCGGTCTTCCGTGCCGCGCTTGCCGTGCTCATAGGCGTCGACGATTTCCTGGACCAGCCGGTGCCGGACGATGTCGCGGCGCGTCATCTCGTGGAACTCTATGCCGTCGATGCCCGCGAGTTTCTCCCACGCATCCACCAGGCCGCTCTTGGTCCCGGCCTCCAGGTCCACCTGGGTGATGTCGCCCGTCACGACCATCTTCGACCGCATGCCCATGCGCGTCAGGAACATCTTCATCTGGACCGTCGTGGTGTTCTGGGCCTCGTCGAGGATGATGTAGGCGTCGTTCAGGGTGCGCCCGCGCATGTAGGCCAGCGGTATGATCTCGATGATGTCTGACTCGGTGTAGGCCCGCACCTGCTGGAACCCCATCATGTCGTGCAGCGCGTCCAGGAGGGGCCTCAGGTACGGGTTGACCTTGGCCTGAAGGTCGCCGGGCAGGAATCCCAGCCGCTCGCCCGCCTCGACCGCCGGCCGCACAAGGACGATCCGCTTGATCTCCTCCTTCTTGAGGGCCTGGACGGCCATGGCGACGGCCAGGTAGGTCTTGCCGGTGCCCGCCGGGCCGAAGCAGAACACGAGGTCGTTCCGGAAGATGGCCTGGCAGTAGGCGGCCTGGCCGGGCGTCTGCGGGCGGACGGGCCGGCCCGCCGTGTAGACCTCGATCGTCTGGATCGAAGGCCCGTGGCCGCTACGGGCGACCGTGTCGACGATCTGCTGGACTTCGCGGTCTGACACGACGAGGCCGTCGTCGGCCATCCGCACGAGTTCCTCGATGACGGTCTGGGTGTTGCGGACGGCTTCGGCGGGTCCGATGACGTGAACCTCGCCCTCGCGGGCGGCCAGGCGCACCGCGAACGTGTCGCGGATCAGCCGCAGGTACTTGTCACGCGGCCCGAACACCAGGCGCCGGTGCTCATCGTTCCTCAGTTTGAAGGTTCGTTCCATCCCATGTCGGCGGCGCGCCCTGGAGACTGCCCGCGCGGCAGACGGTTTGCCCTGCGGCACAAGGTCCTGCCGCGCCGCAGAGAAACCGTTTCAGAATTCCCACGTGACGGCCTTCCCAGGCCACCACGCACCCCGGTGCGCCAGATTCGCGGCGGTCTGGCAAGGCCGCCGCGCGGCCAGCGGGATTTGAGGCAGTATTCTGATCGCCTGCCTTCTCCGCCAGTCGCCTATTATCACGTTCGGACCGGCCCGGTCAATACCACAAGCACCAGGTAGGCGACCGGGGCGGCGGCGAGCATCGAGTCGAGAATGTCGAGCGCCCCGCCGAAACCGGGAATCTGCCCGCTGTCTTTCGCCCCGCACGCCCGCTTGATGAGGCTCTCGGCCAGGTCGCCAAGGATGCTGCTTGTGCTGACGGCGGCGCCGAAGACAAGCATCGCGGCCCAGTTGAACCGTCCCCATCCCACGCCGATGGCCAGGGCCATCGCGATACCGGCCGCCAGCGCCCCGAGCAGACCTTCGAAGGTCTTCCTGGGGCTGATGCGCGGCACCAGGGGGTGCCGCCCCAGCGCCGAGCCGATCGCGTATGCCCCGATGTCGCTACCCTTGACGACGCCGAGCGTCAGGACCAGGTACAGCAGTCCCTCCATCGGGTCGGTCGAGAGAAACCGGACCTTGGCCAGGAACACGCCCAGCAGGCCCACCGTCAGGACCACGAGCGTGGTCCAGCAGACGGCGGCCATGGCGCGCCCCATGTCGCCGTCGGCACGCTCGACCCGGGCGATCTCGGCCACGAACGTCGTGAAGATGAGCGCCACGATCAGCAGGAGGTAGAGTTCGAGCCCACGCATGTGGAGCCAGGGCAGGATGTCAGGCGCCCGGTGGATCTCGAGCCACGCACTCAGAAGGAGCAGCACCACGAAAACCATGGCAATGACCGGCCGGACGGGATGGCCGGAGTCGCGGAGCATCCGCACGAACTCCCAGCAACCGGCCAGCAGCGACAGCACGAGCAGGATCCAGAAGCCGGGGGCGACCTGGCGCGCGGCCCAGTAGTCGACGGCCACGTCGCCCAGGAGCACGGCGCTGACCCCGGCAATCAACCCCGCCCCGATCGTGATGCGCGTCAGTGCATGGTGCATGGTTGTGCTGCCTGGCTATCCTGTGCCGGCCGAACTGCCCAGTCCGCCGAATCGGCGCTCGCGTCCCGCAAAATCGCGGATGGCGGCGTGAATGTCGGCCTCCGCAAAATCCGGCCAGAGCGTCTGCGTGATCCAGAGTTCCGCGTACGACGCCTGCCACAGAAGGAAATTCGAGAGGCGCATCTCGCCGGCCGTCCGGATCATGAGGTCGGGGTCGGCCATCCCGGCCGTGTCGAGCGCCGCGGCCAGCGTCTCCTCGGTGATGGCGGCCGGGTCGAGTTGGCCGTGCGCGGCACGCTCGGCCAGGCGCCGGGCGGCATCGGCGATTTCGCGGCGGCTCCCGTAATTCACCGCCAGGCACAGGGTCATGCCCGTGTTGGCTGCCGCCATCTGAGTCGTGCGGTCGGCCTCGGCCAGCACGTCGTCGGGAATGCCGTCGCGCCGGCCGATCGTCCGGAAGCGGATGTTGTTCTTCATGACGGTCGGGCGCTGCCTGACGAGATACCGGCGATAGAGGTCCATCAAGAAGTGAACCTCGTCGGGCGGCCGGCGCCAGTTCTCGCTCGAGAAGGCGAACAGCGTCAGTTGCCCGAGGCCCAGGCGGCAGCACTCTTCGGTGATCCGCCGCACGGCGTTGGCCCCGCGGCGATGGCCCTCGATGCGCGGCAGGCCGCGCGACCGGGCCCAGCGGCCGTTGCCGTCCATGATGATCGCCACGTGCCGCGGCCACGCGCTCGGCGGCACGTCGGCCAGCGCCTCCGGGATGTAGGGCGAGTCGGCCATGGTTCTCGAGTTCCAGCGCGGCGGGCACTCCCGGCCGCCGCGACGATCTTTCGGCGGCGCGGCTTGGCCACGCGCCTTTGCGCGGCCATGTGCCCAGTCGGCGCGGGCACGCCACCCTCAACTTCACCGGCGGATGATCGTTTGCGCCCGGTCCGGCCCGACGCTGATGATCCGGACCGGCGCGCCGACCGTTTCCTCGACGCGCTTGACGTACCGGCGTGCCGCGCGCGGCAGGTCCTTAAGTTGCCGCGCGCCGGAGATGTTCTCGGACCACGGCTGGAGCGTCTCAAGGACCGGCTTGGCCCGTTCCAGCACGGCCGGGTCGTCGGGGAATTCCTCCAGGGGCCTTCCGTCGACGGTGTACCCGGTGCAGATCTTCAGATCCGGCAGGCCGCTGAGCACGTCAAGGAGCGTGATGGCGATGCCGTCTAGGTCGTTGAGGCGGGCCGAGTACCGTATGGCGAACGTGTCGAGCCATCCGCACCGGCGCGGGCGGCCCGTCGTGGTGCCGTACTCGTGCCCCTGCTCGCGGATCTGGTCGCCGAGGGCGTCTTTGAGTTCCGTCGGGAACGGGCCCTCGCCCACGCGCGTCGTGTAGGCCTTGACGACGCCGAGGATCTCGCCGACCGCGCGGCCCGGGATGCCCGTCCCCGGCCAGATGCCGGCGGCCGAGGCGCTGCTGCTTGTCACGTACGGGTACGTGCCGTGGTCGATGTCGAGGAGCGTTCCCTGGGCGCCCTCGAAGAGGATTCGCTTGCCCTGGGCCAAGGCCCGGTGCAGGTAGGCCGTCGTGTCGGCGACCATGGGCGCCAGCGCCGTGCCGTAGCCCTCGTACTCGGCCCACACGGCGCGGGCGTCGAGCGGCGCCTCGCCGAAGACCTTCTGGAACGCAAGGTTCTTGGCCTCGACGATCCGCTCGACCTTGACCCGCAGGTGGTCCGGACGCAGGAACTCGCCCATCCGGATGGCGTGGACCCGGTTGGCCTTGTCGGCGTAGGCCGGGCCGATGCCGCGAAGGGTCGTCCCGATCTTGCCCTTCCCGAGGTGCTTCTCGCTGAGGGCCTCGAGTTTCGCGTGCCACGGCCAGATGGTGTGGGCGCGGCTGCTTACAAGCAGGCGCCGGCGCAGGCCCTTGGCGATGGGCTCGTGCCTGGCGATCTCGTCGAGCAGGGCCTTCGGGTCGACCACCACGCCGCCGCCGATGACGCACGTCACGCCCTCATGGAACAGGCCCGACGGCACGAGGTGGAGTTTGTAGGTCTCGCCGCCGAAGACGACCGTGTGCCCGGCGTTGTTGCCGCCGTTGTACCGCACGACCACGTCGTGCTCGGGGGCCAGGAGGTCGACGATCTTGCCCTTCGCCTCGTCGCCCCAGGTCAGACCGACGATACAGGTGTTCTGTCTGGCTTTCACTCGCTTAAGACCTCCGCTGGCGCACTCCTGTCGGCGCAAACGACCGGCGCTGCCCCCCGTTCCGGGGGCACGCGCCGTTGCAGAAACCTACCGGATGGCCGGCGCCATTGCCAGAGAAAACCGCTCCGCGCAGTAAGGCCTCAGTTTCGAGGGGTGGCATGGCCACGCGCTGTTGCGTGGCCATGCCACCCGGCAATCCATCATTGCACGTGCGACAGAGCACTATTCCCACGCGCGGTCTTCAAGGTAATCCGCAATCAACCTATTGTCCTGCGGCCCAGGTTGCAGTAAAATCAAAAACGCGAAAATCCGGGCATGGTTCACAAGCCCCACGCACCGCGTGGGGATGAACCGGGTTGAGGCATCCCCCGGCGGTGCCGGGGGCTCACTGGGTGCTTATCCCCGGCGGGGGTGAACCATGCCAAAATCCGGTGTGCGGCAGACCGCGGCGAATGTCGCCGCCGGCGAGGGGGCTTGGGCAGGCTAGGGGCCGAAGCGTTGGGACCGATCGGCGGCGCGACAGCGCAAACTCCGGACGTGCGCCAGGGGGCCTCATGAGGGTTTTTAACTCACGCTTTGGCCACCTGTATGTGTTCGGCCTGGTCTTCCTGGCGGTGAACCTCCTGCTCAGGCTGGCGCTGTGCTTGCGTGCCTGGCACAGCATGGACCTGGCCCCCCTGCATCTGGCCGGGATGCTCCTCGTCGGCTTCCTGTTCGACCTGGTCACCTTCTTCTACATGGCGCTGCCGGTCGCCCTTTTCCTCATCCTGGTTCCCGACCTCCTGTTCCGCTCGCGCGTTCACCGGTACGCGGCGACGGCCGTCTACTTCGTGGCGGTCTACGTGTTGCTGTTCGACGTGGCGGCGGAGTGGCTCTTCTGGGACGAGTTCGAGTCGCGGTTCAACTTCGTGGCGGTCGACTACCTGATCTACACGCACGAGTTGATCGGTAACATCCGCGAATCCTATCCGCTCCCGGTGATCCTTGGCGGGTTGGCCGCAGGGGCCCTCGTGATCTACCTTCTGACGCGGAGGCTCCTGGGGCAGGCCTTTGAAGTCGCCACCACCTTCCGCCAGCGGCTGAAGGTCGGCCTGGTGTTCGTGGTGGCCCCGGCGCTCTCGTTCCTGCTTGTAGACCAGGGCCTGTCGAGCATCTCCCGGAATCACTACAACAACGAAATCGCCAAGGACGGCCTCTACAGTTTCTGCTACGCCCTCCGGGAGAGCGCGATGGATTACGAGGCGTTCTACCTGACCGAGGACGACCGGGCCGCCTTCGGTCACCTGCGCGACGAGGTCAAGACAGATGCCACGCGTTTTGTCTCCGACGACCCGCTGAGCATCACGCGCCAGGTCGTCCGGCCCGGGCCGGAGAAGAAGTACAACCTGCTCATCGTGGTGGTCGAGAGCCTGAGCGCCAAGTATCTCGGCGTGTTCGGCGGCGAGGGCGGCCTGACGCCGAATCTGGACGCCCTGGCGGGGCAGAGCCTCTTCTTCACTCACTGCTACGCCACCGGCACGCGGACCGACCGCGGCCTGGAGGCCGTCACGCTATCGCTCCCGCCGACGCCCGGCCGGTCGATGGTCAAGCGCCCGGGGGGCGAGCACCTCTTCTCCCTGGGCGCGATCGTGCGCCGGCGCGGCTACGACACCAAGTTCATCTACTCCGGCTACAGCACCTTTGACAACATGAACGCGTTTTACGAGGCGAACGGTTTTGAGACCGTCGACGGGGCCGATTTCGCCGACGACGAGATCACCTTCCGCAACGTCTGGGGCGTGTGCGACCAGGACCTCTACCGCCGGACGGTGAAGGAATGCGACCGTTCCTTTGCCGCCGGGCGGCCGTTCTGCGTAATCGTCCTGACGACGTCGAACCACCGGCCGTTCACGTTTCCGGCGTCGGCTCCGGCCCCTGCCGCCAAGGGACGGCTGCGGGGCGTCTGGTACTCCGACTACGCCATCGGCGAGTTGCTCGCCAGCGCCCGTTCCCGCCCCTGGTTCGCCAGCACGCTCTTCGTCATCCTGGCCGACCATTGTGCCGCCAGCGCCGGCAAGACCGAGGTGCCCGTCGAGGAGTACCGCATCCCGCTCTTCATCTACGGGCCGAGACTGGTTCGGCCGGCCCGCGTCGAAACCCTCGCGAGCCAGATAGACGTGGCGCCGACCCTCCTGGGCCTGCTGAACTTCTCATACACCAGTAAGTTCTTCGGCCGCGACGTCCTCGAACCCGGCTCCGGCAGGGCGCTGGTCGGCAATTACGAGAAGGTCGGCCTGTACCGCGGCGGCAAACTGACGCTCCTCCTGCCGAAGAAGAAGGTGCAGACGTTCACGGTGCGGCCGGATGGCCGGCAGGACGAAACGCAGGTGGACTCCGCCCTGCTTCTCGATACAATGAGTTACTATCAACCGGCGGCGTATCTTCTGCGGAACCACCTGTACACCGCCGACTGAGCGGGAATGCACATTCAGATGATCCTGATTCGCCGCCTGTAATGACAGGCGCGTCTGGTTTGCCGCCTACCTTGGTGGGTGCGTTTTTGGAGGCGTGACATGACTCAAACAAAATCTGTTTTCTCGGTACTGCCGGCGATCGCCCTTGTGGCTGCGGCCGTATTGGCGGGGTGCGCCGAAAGCGGACCCCCTGAGCCCATCAAGGTTGCTGAGCCAAGCCAACCCACTCAACCCGGCGAACCCAAAACACAGGAGAAGAGCATGCCCGAGCCGCTGCCGCAGGTCACTCTCCAGACCGATAAGGGCAACATCGTTCTGGAACTGGCGGAAGACGATGCACCCAACACGGTCGCGAACTTCATCAGCCTGGCCGACAAGGGCTTCTACGACGGGCTGAAGTTCCACCGCGTCATCGCCAACTTCATGATCCAGGGCGGATGTCCACTCGGCTCCGGCACCGGCGGACCAGGCTACGTGATTGCCGACGAGTTCAGCCCGCGCCAGCGGCACACGCGCGGCGTCATTTCGATGGCCAACGCCGGACCCAACACCGGCGGCAGCCAGTTCTTCATCACACACGTGCCGTGCCCGCACCTCGACGGCAAACATGCCGTCTTCGGCCGGATTACCGCCGGGCTCGATGTTCTCGACGCCATCCAGAAGGGCGATAGGATCGTCAAGGTCACAGTCGACCGCAAGCGGAACCATCCGTACAAGCCGGTGGTCGCCGCCGAGCGGTAACGGGGGCGCTCGGGGCGCGGCTGTTTCCCTGCAACCAGACGTGCCGATGGCCGTTGTACTTACCGGAGGGGTGGCGCTCGGATTCCAGACCCTGCGCGGAGACGTGCCCATGCGGCATCACATTCTGAGCCTGTGCCTCCTGGTGGGGCTGGCGCCCACGCCGGTCTTGGCGGCGCCGGCCGAGGCCAATTCGCCCGAGGCCATCGCCCTGCGCAGCGCCGTCGGCAAAGCCGTCTGCGCCGTGACCGTCGAGAACCAGTGGGGCATTCCGGTGTCGGTCTCCACCGGGTTCCTGCTGGGCGACGGCCGGTTTGCCATCACGGATCTCGGGGCCGTGGCCCAGGCCGGAGTTGCCCGCGCCACGCTGCTCTTCTCGGACGGCGCAACGGCCGAGGCGGCCCAGTTCGGCCTGGCCGACCCGGCGTTGGGTCTGGTGGCCCTGCGGGTGAAGCCCGGGACCCCCGTCAGGCCGGGCATGGGCCCTCGGCCGGAAGAACAGCCCGCGGACCCGGCGAAGTCGGAATCGCCCTTGCGGCCGGGCCTGGCCCTGGCCCCGTCGCTCCCGGCGCTCGAAACCATCGGCACCGTGACCGCCATGGGCTGGCGATACGGCAAGCAACTCGAGTGGGTGGCCGGCCGCGTCAGCCACGGTCCCGCCATCAAGGATGTGGCCGCGAGGGCCCGCATCGAAACGCCCACCGGCGTCGACGCCTTCCTGAAGATGGACGGCAACCGCATCGATGGCGCCAGCGGCTCTCCGGTGTTCGATTCCACCGGGTCGGTGCTGGCCGTCCGGCTCGACGTGGCGGCCCGCGATTTCGCCGTGCCGCTGGCGATTCCGGCCCCGTCGATCCGCCAGTCGCTCATGGGCGCTTCGCCTGAAGTGAAAGCCCTCTCAGAACTCCCCAAGCCCTTCTGGCCCGCCCAGATCCTGCGCTTGAAGGGCGAGCCGCCGTTGCCGGCCGACTTCGCCCGCGCCACGCAGGTTCTCAAGGAGTCGATGATCTGTAAGGCCTGCAACGGCAAGGGCAAGATTGATCCCGGTTTCCTTCGCCGCGACTTTCCCTGTTTTGTCTGCCAGGGCGAAGGCATCGCGGTTCAGGAGGGCTTCTACCAGAACCTGGTGCTCTGGGCCGAGAAGGGGGCGCGGGCCGTCTGGGCGCCGGGCATCGACGATCGTTCTCGGGCATCGGTGCGTTCGTCGGCCCTCGAAATCCTGAAGGCCATGGCGATGTCGCACGCCCATTTCCGCCGCATGCTCGGCCTGGCCACTATCGGCGAAGTCGTGAGGCCCAGCGTTACGTTCCCCCGCGGCCTCGTGTTCTACGCCCGCGTCCGCGATGCCGTCGAAGGCCCCGATGGCCGCTATCTCATCCTGGACGGCGCGAATCCGCCGTGGGGCGTGGGCGCTCCGCCGAGGCCCTGGGACCCGGGCGGGAGGGATCCCGGTCCGCCCGACCGCGACCCTGGCGGGCGACGCCGCGGCCGCATCCTGGATGCCCCGGCCCGCGACCCGACGGGCGGAGTCGTTGCGCCGCCGCCCGATGCTGCGGCCGGCGCCGACCGGACCTTCACGGCGGCCCTGCGGGCAGACGACCTGGCTGCCCTCGCCAAGGGACCCGCCGGCAACCGCCGCGAACCCGAACAAGGCACCTGGATCATCATCGCCGGAGCGGCCCTCTCGCAGTACAGGGGCGGCGACTACAGCGGATATGCCGTGCTTCCGCTGGAATGGCTGCCCGCCCCGCTCCCCCCGGCCGCGAAGCCCGTCAAGTAGGTTCCAAGTGACTGAAGTGACTGAGTGCCTGGGTGCCTGAGTGCCTGCGTGCCTGCGTGCCTGCGTGCCTGCGTGCCTGAGTTCACGTAGGGTGCGTGCTCTGCACGCACCGGTCGTTGCTGAGTAACTTCCTACGTCCCTCTGTCCCTGGGCCCCTTCTGTCTAGATTCGCAA
>Ga0315286_10006398_pt1 | contig 11460 bp, 8 predicted proteins | sample YL17G10_0_MG_FD_205038 | JGI IMG/M metagenome (GOLD analysis project Ga0315286, IMG submission 205038) | Sediment microbial communities from Yellowstone Lake, YNP, Wyoming, USA - YL17G10_0 | ecosystem: Environmental > Aquatic > Freshwater > Lake > Sediment | place: USA: Wyoming | collected...
AGCCGCAACTCTTCTGTTGCGTGCTCACCCTTTGGAAATGTGCTGCGCTTACTTCACTGTGTACCCTTTCCCTTCCATACAGGCTCCAAAGGCTCGTTGGTAGCCCTCCACGCTCGCCTCCTGCTGTTGTGCCGCTTGCTGCTGAGCCGCCGCTTGTTGTTTTTCACCTTTTCGTTTTTTGTGGGCGCCGCCTGCCGCACCCACCCCGGCACCGATCGCCGCGCCCTTTCCGGCGTCTCCAGCGATAGCCCCAATCGTATGGCAATGCCTCTAGGGATGCCCTATACTTTGCCCGCGTGCCCCCCCGGCTGCCGGCTCGGCAGCAACGCCAACGCGTTCCTTGGCGGGTTTCGAATGTGGGAGCCGGCGACGAGTCGCAAGCCTCACACTCCCCAAGGGCCTCGTGATGACCAGGCAAAGAAAGCGAAAGGATCACGCACATGAAGAAAACGAACTCATCGCTGACGGCACGCCCGGCATGGAAGGCGCTCGTTGCCCACCATAAGAAGATTCGGGATGTGCATCTCCGTCAGCTCTTTGCCGATGATCCCAAGCGCGGCGAGCGTATGGCGGTCGAGGCCGTGGATCTCTACCTCGATTATTCAAAAAACCGCATCACCGACGAAACCCTCAAGCTGTTGCTGGGACTTGCGGAAGAATCCGGTCTGCGCCAGCGCATCGACGCCATGTTCAACGGTGAAAAGATTAACCTCACGGAAGATCGCGCGGTCTTGCACGTTGCCCTACGCGCGCCGAGAGGCGCATCGATCATGGTGGACGGCAAGAACGTCGTTCCCGAAGTGCACGCGGTTCTTGACAAGATGTCTGATTTCTCCGACCGCGTCCGCAGCGGCGGGTGGAAGGGCCACACCGGCAAACGCATTCGCAACGTCGTTAATATCGGCATCGGCGGTTCCGATCTCGGGCCGGTGATGGCCTATGAAGCGCTGAAGCATTATAGCGACCGGAGCATGACGTTCCGCTTCGTATCCAACGTCGACGACACCGACTTTGCGGAAGCGGTCCATGAACTCAAACCCGCCGAGACACTGTTCATCGTTTCGTCGAAAACCTTCACAACTTTGGAGACGATGACCAACGCGCACACGGCGCGTGAATGGTTGCTTGCCGACCTTGGAGGTGATCAAAAATCGGTCGCCAAACATTTCGTCGCGGTGTCGACGAACGCGGCGGAAGTGAAGAAGTTCGGCATCGATACCGCCAACATGTTCGAGTTCTGGGACTGGGTCGGCGGCCGCTATTCGATGGACGCGGCGATCGGCCTTTCGACGATGCTGGCCATCGGACCGGAGCAGTTCCGTGCCATGCTCGCCGGCTTTCACCACATGGACGAGCACTTCCGCACCGCCCCCTTCGCACGGAACCTGCCGGTCCTCATGGGGCTGCTCGCTGTCTGGTACAACAACTTCTTCGGGGCGCAGACCGTCGCGGTCCTTCCGTATGAACAGTACTTGAAGCGCTTCCCGGCCTACCTCCAGCAGTTGACGATGGAGAGCAACGGGAAGCGCGTGACACGTGACGGAGTCGAGGTGACCTGCCAGACCGGCCCTATCTACTGGGGTGAGCCAGGCACCAACGGCCAACATTCCTTCTATCAGTTGATCCATCAAGGCACCAGGCTCATTCCGTCCGACTTTATTGCGTTTCACCAGTCGCTCAACCCGCTCGGCCATCACCACGATATATTGCTGGCGAATGTCTTCGCCCAGACCGAGGCGCTCGCCTTCGGCAAGACCGCGGAGCAGGTCAAGCAGGAGGGGACGCCGGATTGGCTGGTGCCGCACCGAGTGTTCGAGGGGAACCGGCCATCGAACACCATCCTCACGGAGCGACTCACGCCTGAGACGCTCGGCAAGCTGGTGGCCCTCTACGAACACTGCGTCTTTACCCAGGGTGTGATTTGGGACATCGATTCATTCGACCAGTGGGGCGTGGAACTGGGCAAAGTGTTGGCCCAGCGCATCGTCCCGGAACTCGAAAGCAAGGCGGAACCCAAGCTCGGCCACGATAGCTCAACGAACAACCTGATCCGTCGCTACCGGACACACAAACAGTCTTCGTAATGCCTGTCGGGCTTCTCAGCATCGAATGATTCTCCTTCGCCGCATACCCCGTAGCTTGCTGCGGGGATGAAGGCGGGGAGAACCCTCCGTAGCCTTGGCGAAGGAGGGTAGCGGCTTCGGCACGCCGCCCAAAGGCTCTGGCCGACGGGTCGGAGAATTTCGCAGGATACCCCGCAGCTTCCGGCCTTCGTAGCCGAAGTGGCTACTTCGGCGGAGTAGGCTGCTGCGGGGAGCTTCATCAGTTCAAAGGAGGAACGTCATCATGCAACTCGGAATGATCGGTCTCGGCAGAATGGGCGCAAACATGGTTCGGCGGCTCATTAAGGGAGGCCACCAATGCGTGGTTTTCGACATGTCGCCGAAAGCAGTGCAGGGGTTGGTCGAGGAGAAAGCCGTCGGTTCCTCCTCGCTGGCTGACTTTGTCAAGAAGTTGGCAAAGCCACGGGTAGTCTGGTTGATGGTTCCGGCGGCGGTCACGGACAAGACCATCGCCGATCTTCTGCCCCACCTTAACGCGGAGGACATTGTCATCGACGGCGGCAATTCCTACTACGTCGACGACATTCGCCGCGCCAAAGAACTGGCGCCGAAGAAAATCCACTACGTCGACGTCGGCACCAGCGGCGGCGTGTGGGGGCTGGAGCGCGGTTACTGCATGATGATCGGCGGCGAAAAAGGCGTGGTTAAACACCTCGATCCGATCTTCCTCACACTGGCTCCCGGCATTGGCGATATTCCGCGCACAGCGGGCCGCGACAAGGTCGGCGGCACGGCCGAGCAGGGCTATTTGCACTGCGGGCCCAACGGCGCCGGCCATTTCGTCAAGATGGTGCACAACGGCATCGAGTACGGCCTCATGGCTGCCTACGCTGAGGGATTCGGTATCTTGCGCTCCGCCAACATCGGCAAACAGCAGCATGAGATCGACGCCGAGACCACGCCGTTGCGCGATCCCGAGCATTATCAATACGACTTCAATCTCCGTGACATCGCCGAGTTGTGGCGCCGCGGCAGCGTGGTCGCCTCATGGCTGCTCGATCTGCAAGCGATTGCCTTGCTCAAAGACCCGACGCTGGCAAGCTTCGGTGGCCGGGTCTCGGATTCCGGCGAAGGGCGCTGGACCATCAAGGCGGCCATCGATGAAGCCGTGCCGGCGCATGTTCTGACGGCGGCGCTTTACGAACGCTTCAGCTCGCGCGGCGAGTCAGAATTCGCCGACAAGTTGCTCTCGGCGATGCGTTACGAGTTCGGTGGCCATGTCGAAAAGTCCGAGAAATAGGAAGGAAGTTATGGACGCTGCCCACTCGGACGCGCTGGTTTTTTTCGGCATCACCGGCGATCTGGCGTTTAAAAATATCTTTCCTTCGCTGCAGGCGATGGTGAAGCGGGGATTGGGCGACGCCATGGCCGGCGACGCCACGCTCTTCGCGCGCCAGGATTATGTCGAAGAGGCCTGGGGGGGCTAGCTGCCGCCATGAAGATTGAGATTCTAGCCGATGCCGATGCGGTGGCGAATGAAGCTGCCGAGATTATCGCTGCGGCGGCTCGCGCTGCTGTAACGGCGCGCGGCCGTTTTGTCATTGCAGTCAGTGGCGGCCGCACGCCATGGGTAATGCTGCGCGCCTTAGCCGAGCAAGATGTCCCGTGGCCGGCCGTGCACGTGGTGCAGGTCGACGAGCGTGTCGCGCCGGCGGGACATCCCGACCGAAACCTCACGCACTTGTATGAAAGCTTGCTTGAGCATGCGCCGCTGCGGCGCGAGCAGATCTACGCCATGCCGGTGGAAGCGGCGGAACTAGCGGGCGCAGCCGAACGCTACACCGAAACTCTCCAGAACATCGGCGGTTCGCCACCGATGCTTGACCTTGTCCACCTCGGCCTCGGCGCGGACGGCCATACGGCCTCACTTGTGCCCGGAGACCCGGTTCTCAATGTCACAGATTCAGATGTCGCGTTAACCGGTGTTTATCAAGGACGACGCCGGATGACCTTGACGTATCCGATCCTTAATCGTTCCCGGCGAATCCTATGGGTGGTGACGGGACGCGACAAAGTCGATGCGCTCGCGCGTCTGCGCGACGCCGATGGGTCGATTCCAGCGGGGCGGATTCAGCGGGAAAATGCAGCGATCCTTGCCGATCGCGCGGCGGCGGAAAGACTGGGAGCGAACTGAGATGAAAGAAAAAGTCGTTGTGCTCGAGGGGCCATCACCACCAAGGACCTAGCGCGGCTAAGACGCAACCGAAGAAAAGAAGAATGGTCGCAAGGGACGCAAAAGTCAGATGGGACAACTGTGAGCCCTCTGAAAGCAGACTCCTGAAACCTGACACGTGAAACCAGTGGCTCAGGTATGGCTAAGGTCATGGAAATGGAAATCCGTGATCTGGCCTTCTCTAACGCGAGCTGTAGAGTGAGGGGTTCTGCCCTCATATCTGCAGGCCCTGTATCTTCCGAACTTTCCGCGGGAGAAAGTCGCCGAGTTGCGAGGCTCGTTGGACTATCCACCTGCCGGCTCACCCGGCGCTGCCACCCGACGGTGAGGGCTGGGGTTGTATGGCGCCCTCAACAAATTGGTCCGAGAGGCCAAAGAAAAATAGCCTCATGCGAGACTGACCTGTCTCACCCGAGGCTGTGCTGTCTGATCTCCGACGCATGCTGCTTTGTTGCATTTAGCACCATCACTCATAGCGACCTGTCCTATTACGCCACAGCCCTCCGTGGCGCTCCCATCAAAGCACCGAGCCCGCATTATTCATTAGCACTTCTGCTACAATCGCGGCTCCGCATGCCCGTCTCGCAACGCGGCTGCGCGATTTTGCAATGAACCGTCATGAATAATGCGAGCTAGGGCCCTACGCGTAACCCCTTGTTACTTTACATATGTATTCCTTCCTATTTGACGCGGAAAAGTGGCACTCAACCTGCACCGTGTCTCCAGTAATGGTCAGCGATCAACTAGGAATGGGAGGATAAACACATGAAGGTCATCGTTGTTGGTGGAGTGGCCGGCGGCGCGTCTTGCGCGGCTCGCCTGCGCAGGTTGGACGAGAAAGCCGAAATCATCATGGTGGAACGCGGGCCGTACGTGTCGTACGCGAACTGCGGGTTGCCCTACCACATCGGCGGCGTGATCGAAAAAGAATCGAGCCTTCTCGTAGCGAGCGAAAGGACATTCCGCGAGCAATTCGCCGTCGATTGCCGGGTGAATTGCGAGGCGATCAAGATCTCGTCGGACAAGAAGACCGTGGACCTGCGCAATGTCGCGACCGGCAAAATCACCACCGAGTCCTACGATAAGCTCGTCCTGTCGCCGGGAGCGCCGTCGATCCGGCCGCCCCTTCCGGGCATCGACCTTCCGGGGATCTTCCAGGTGAGGACCGTGCCGGACGCGAGGGCGGTCCGCGAGTGGATCGAAAAAGGTTCTTTATTTCTCTCTGGGATGCACAGCTACTCGGGATTTCAGACGGTGAGACCCAAGACCCGAGCAGTGGTCATCGGTGGCGGGTTCATCGGCCTGGAGACGGCTGAGAATTTCGCTCATCGCGGGTTCGACGTCACGGTTGTCGAGATGGGCGATCAGGTTCTGGCGCCGCTCGATCAGGAAATGGCGCGCATCGTAGAGGGCTACGTGGAGAAGCATGGTATCCGCCTGGCGCTCGGCGACGGAGTGGCAGGGTTCAAGCAGGCTGCCAACGGCGCCATCGATGTTGAAACCCAATCCGGCAAGATCTATCCGGCGGATATCGTGATCCTTGCGCTCGGGGTGCGCCCGGATACCACGCTGGCGAAGACCGCTGGACTGGAGATCGGTAAACGTGGCGGGATCCGCGTCGATGAACAGATGCGCACGAGCAACCCGGACATCTTCGCCGTCGGCGATGCCGTCGAAGTCAAGGACTTCGTGACCGGGGAGTGGAGCCTCATCGCGCTAGCCGGGCCGGCGAACCGGCAGGGCCGCATCGCGGCCGATGTGATCGCCGGGCGCGACTCCCGCTTCCGCGGCAGCCAGGGCACCTCGATCATCGGGCTCTTCGGTGCGGCGGCCGCCTGGACGGGCGCCAGCGAAAAGACGCTCAAGCGGCTCGGCGACAGCGATTACGAGAAGATCTACCTCTACCCGAATTCACACGCAGGCTACTACCCGGGCGCCAGGCCGATCGCAATGAAGGTCCTCTTCCGGAAATCCGACGGCCGTCTGCTCGGCGCGCAGGCGCTTGGCGAGGATAACGTGGACAAGCGGATCAGTGCACTCGCGATGGCTCTCCAAATGGGTGCCACGATCTATGACCTCGAGGAAGCCGAGCTGTGCTACGCGCCTCAGTTTGGAAGCGCGAAGGATCCGGTCAACTTCGCCGGGATGGTGGCCGCCGGTGTCCTGCGTGGCGATATGCCGCTCAGCCACTGGAAGACTGCCAAGGCCGGATTCCTCCTGGATGTACGTGAACAGGCTGAACTGGCGGTGGAGAGTGTGCCTGAAGCGGTTCACATACCAATTGGGCAGCTCCGTGCCCGTCTGGCTGAACTCCCGCGCGACCGCGAGATCCATGTCATCTGCCGTTCCGGCCAGCGCGCGTACTATGCCACGCGGATGCTGTTGCAGAAAGGGTTCAATGCGAAGACGGTCTCGGGAGGCATGCTGTCCCTGGCGCACAATTATTTGCTGGATGGCTCGCTGAATTAAAGAAAAGGTCAAAAAATGAAAGCGATCACTGTCGAACCAAAAACACCGGGGTCTGCACGGTGGGAAAATGTCGCCGAACCGGATCTCCGGAATGGTTCGGTGCTCGTGGAAGCCGTCGCCGGCGGCGTGTGCGGCACCGATGTTGAAATTGTTGAAGGCAAATACGGCTGGGCCCCTCCGGGCGCATCACGGCTCGTGTTGGGGCACGAATCGCTCGGCCGCGTGATCGATCCCGGCCCGGCCTCAGGCCTGAAGAAAGGGGATCTCGTGGTGGGCATTGTCCGGCGTCCCGACTCGGTTCCCTGCCCGAACTGTGCGGTGGGGGAGTGGGACATGTGCCGCAATGGTCAATACACCGAGCGCGGCATCAAAGAGATCGACGGGTATATGTCCGAGCGATGGAGGATTGAACCGGAGTACGCGATGAAAGTAGATCCCACCCTGGGAATCCTCGGTGTGTTGCTGGAGCCGACGACGGTGGTGGCCAAAGCGTGGGAGATGGTGAGAGCTATCGGTCAGCGCTCGTTTTGGGAACCGAGGACGGTGCTCGTGACCGGCGCGGGGCCCATTGGCCTGCTCGCGGCCCTCATCGGCAGACAGCACGGATTGGATGTCCATGTGTTGGATCGCGTCACGTCGGGTCACAAGCCTGAGCTGGTGAAGGCTCTGGGCGCGACGTACCACTCGACAAGCGTGTCAGACGTCGGCTTCGAACCGGACATCATCATCGAATGCACCGGTGTGGGCCAGGTCATCTCGGAATCCATTCGCAAGATCGGAGCGGGCGGGATCGTCTGTCTCACGGGCGTTGGTACGGGCGGCACGGCAAGCGGGGCGGCCATTGCGGACGTCGCCGCGGCGGCGGTGCTTCAGAATAACGTGGTCGTCGGAAGTGTGAATGCCAACAAGCGGCACTGGTACAAGGCCAGCCAAGCCCTGGCTCGGGCGGATCGAACGTGGTTGGCGCGCCTCATTACACGGCGGGAGCGTCCGGAAGATTTCGCGAAGGCCCTGGAACGGAGGCCGGAAGACATCAAAGTCATCATCCAATTCTCTGAGGTGTGAGGCTCAGACAGGTGAGCGCTACGGTTGACGGTTCCTGAATCCGACGCACCCAATCGAAGGGGCGGGCCAACTTGTCGATAATGAGGTGATGAATGGTGACGTCGCTATTGCTCTTGTTCAAATTTGTCTATGACATCGTCAGACGTTTGATCCATGACGCCTATTTCAGGGCCCTTGGCAGCGCGCTGCTGATGATGCTCCTTGTCGGCACGCTGTTCTTCTGGCTGGCCGAAGGGCGGACGTTTCTCCAGGCTTTTACGTATTCGGCGGCGACGATGGCGATGAACTCTCCCTACGGTATCGGCTGGGGACCCCAGACGACCGGCGGCATTCTCTTTAACATCTTGTACCTCTTTCTTAGCGTTGGTCTCTTCCTTCTTTTTGTGCTCGAAGCCGGTAAGACCATGGTCCAGACCTGCGAGGAATTCTTCAAAAAGATGGCCGAGCGCCAAGCACTGAAGCATGCAAGAAATCAGGCAGCCTCGGAGATCCTCCCGTAATTGATCACAGGCAGCGAGCGGCAGTCGGGGAGCGTCCGCGAGGACTCCAGCGAAGGTGGAAGCGCCTGGGACTCTTTCACCCACGACCGGACGAGGCAGCGATGAGACGAACTTTGACTGCGACGGTGCTGGGGCTGGGATTGATCATGGCCCCCTCGCTGTCCGTCGCGGGGGACAGTGTGGTCGCGCCCGGCGCACAAGTGGAGAAACTGGCCGGCGACTTCCAATTCACCGAAGGGCCGACGTGTGACGCGGAGGGCAACGTCTTTTTTACCGACCAGCCCAATGATCGCATCCTGAAATGGAGTGTGAAGGGCGGACTGTCGACGTTCCTGCAACCGGCGGGCCGCGCCAACGGCATGTATTTTGACCCCAAGGGCAACCTGATCGCCTGCGCCGACGAGAAGAACGCGCTGTGGTCCATTGCGCCGGACGGCACAGTCACCGTGATCCTCAGCGAATACGAGGGCAAGCCCCTGAACGGCCCGAACGATGTCTGGGTGCGTCCCGACGGTGCGATCTATTTCACCGACCCGTTCTACCAACGGTCCTGGTGGAAGCACGACACGATGCCGCAGGACGGCCAGCACGTCTACTTTCTCTCCGCCGACCGCCGGCAGCTTGTGCGCGTGACCGATGATCTGAAGCAGCCCAACGGCATCATCGGCACGCCGGACGGGAAGACGCTCTACGTGGCGGACATCGGCGCGGGGAAGACCTACCGGTTCGACATCGCGCCGGATGGCCGCCTGACTCGCAGGACGCTCGTGGCCGAACAAGGTTCGGACGGCATGACGCTGGACAACGTAGGCAATCTCTATCTGACCGGCAAGGGCGTGCTGGTGTTCGACAAGGCAGGCCGGCAGATCGATGAGATCAAGGTGCCCGACGAGGGCTGGACGGCGAACGTCAGCTTCTGTGCCAGAGACAAACGCACCCTCTTTATCACGGCCGGCAAGGGACTGTATGGAGTCAGCATGCGCGTCAAAGGGGCCAACGCGGCGAAGTGACGGCAGGCGGAACCGCACCGTAGAACCACACAAGTCGGGGACCGCACGCCTGGAAGATATTCCTGAGCCGGATAGTCGCCTTCCCTGAAGCGAACTGTAGCATGAGGTATTCTGCCCTCATATCTGCAGGCCCTCTGTCGCAATTCTCCACAATAATCCTTGCGCAGCCATCGCCGTCGTCGAATGACTTATGACCTACGCTATTGAATTGGCTCGATTATGTACGGTATGCTTCGCTCTCATTTTTGCACGCGATCGGGCAGCAGGGATTTTGCACAGAGTATTTGCACTTACCTAAGCCTTGGCTGCCAGTGAACAGGGTAGAAACTGGCTGAAAATGTAACAATTCTCTAACGCCGTTGTCATGGATAATTAATCTGAATCCTTGCTTGATGGTTCATTGGATAACACTTTGTTCTCATTGATGATATTTTGGCAGACAGTGTTGTTTCCGTCGTCGCTCTACCAGGGCCATCGCCAACGATTCCTCCTGACCGGGGAGATGGAGTGTAGCCGGTCTCGGACCATGATTCTCCTTCGCCGCATACCCCGTAGCTTCCGGCCTTCGTAGCCGAAGTGGCTACTTCGGCGGAGTAGGCTGCTGCGGGGAGCTTCATTAACATATTGCGTACCTGTCACTTGGCCTGTCATTTGAGAAAGGAACTGTATTATGAAGACTGCTGAACATCTCCGGCTCGAAGAAGCTCGTCAGAAGGAAAAGCTGTGGAAAAAATGGGGCCCTTACCTGACCGAACGGCAATGGGGAACCGTGCGGGAGGATTACAGCGATAACGGTGATGCCTGGAATTTCTTCACCCACGATCAAGCCCGCTCGCGGGCCTATCGCTGGGGTGAGGATGGTATCGGGGGCATCTCCGACGACAAGCAGCGGCTCTGTCTTGCGCTCGCCCTCTGGAACGGGAAAGACCCCATACTGAAAGAACGACTCTTCGGGCTGACGAACAGCGAAGGCAACCACGGCGAAGACGTCAAGGAATATTACTTCTACCTCGACAGCACGCCGACGCACTCCTACATGAAATACCTCTACAAGTATCCACAGGCGGCCTTCCCCTACGCTGATCTGGTGGAGACCAATAAGAAGCGTTCTCGCAACGAGATGGAGTACGAACTGCTTGATACCGGCGTATTCAATCAGGATCGCTACTTTGATGTCTTCGTGGAATATGCCAAAGACGGCCCGGACGACATCCTGGTACAGATCACCGCGGTCAACCGGGGTCCGGAGCAGGCCGAGCTACATCTATTACCGACCCTGTGGTTCCGCAACGACTGGGCATCATGGATTGCCGGACCTGCCGAGAAACCGATCCTCAAGCAGAGTCAGGGACCGGCGGGCACGAGTGCAATCGTGGCGCAGCATGCGACACTGGGCACGAGCTACCTGTACTGCGACGGCGAGGTGCCGCTGCTGTTTGCCGAGAATGAAACGAACAACGCCCGGCTCTTTCCGCAATACCCGAACCCCACCCCCTATGTCAAAGACGGCGTCAATGACTATGTGGTGCAGGGTCGCCAGGCGGCGGTGAACCCTGACCACCAGGGGACGAAGGCCTCGGCGCACTATCGGCAGATGGTGGGTCCCGGCCAGTCGATGACGGTGCGCCTTCGCCTCACCAGCCAGGGCCCCGTCGAGCAAGGTAAGAATAAGAAAGGGGGTGTTGTCCCCTTCGGACCGGCCTTTGCGGAGACCTTCGCGGCCCGCCTCAAGGAGGCGGACGAGTTTTACCGTTCTGTCACTCCGCCCTCGGTCTCTCCGGACGCGGCCAACGTGATGCGCCAGGCTATCGCCGGCATGCTCTGGTCCAAGCAGTACTACTACTTCGATGGCGATCGGTGGCTGGAGGAGCACCACTCTAACCCCCTTCATGCCGGCTATCATATCGCCCGGAACTCGGAGTGGTTCCACATGGTCAACGAGGACATCATCTCGATGCCGGATAAGTGGGAGTATCCCTGGTACGCGGCCTGGGATCTGGCCTTCCACACGCTGCCGCTCTCGATCGTCGACCCCGACTTTGCGAAGCAGCAGATGCACCTGATGCTACATGGGCTCTACCTGCACCCCAACGGGCAGATTCCCGCCTACGAATGGAACT
>Ga0315286_10006399_pt1 | contig 11460 bp, 7 predicted proteins | sample YL17G10_0_MG_FD_205038 | JGI IMG/M metagenome (GOLD analysis project Ga0315286, IMG submission 205038) | Sediment microbial communities from Yellowstone Lake, YNP, Wyoming, USA - YL17G10_0 | ecosystem: Environmental > Aquatic > Freshwater > Lake > Sediment | place: USA: Wyoming | collected...
CGGTTTCACCACCGTCCAGATCGATCCCCTCGAGGATGACGCCATCGCCACATTCCTTGAGCATTGGTGCCGGGCGCTATTCCCCAACAGCCCCGACCGCGCCGCCCGACATCTGGCCGAGCTGCGCGAGGCCCTCCAGGCCCGCGCCGAAATCCGCCGCCTCGCTCGCATCCCCGTCATGCTCACCGCGCTGGCCGTCGTCCACTGGAACGAAAAGCGGCTGCCCGAACAACGCGCGGACCTCTACGAGTCCATCATCAAGTGGCTTTCTCATTCCCGCGAGCACCGCCTCAACCGTCCCAGCCCCGAACAGTGCGTCGATCGCCTCCAGTCGCTCGCCCTGGCCATGCAGGATCATCCCGATGGCCGTCAGGTCCAGGTCCCCCGTCACTGGGCGGCCACACGCCTCGCGTCCGCTTGGCGCGATGCCCTGCCGAATGAAGCCATCCATCACGCCCTCCAGTTTCTCGAAGCCGAGGAGGCCGACAGCGGAATCGTCGTCGGCCGAGGCGACGACCTCCGCTTCTGGCACCTCACCTTCCAGGAATACCTCAGCGCCCGGGCACTCGCCGGCGACGATGATGCTCGCAAAGCCCTCCTCACAACCGGCGGTATCTACGATCCGCACTGGCGGGAAGTGGTTCTCCTGCTGGCCGGCGTCCTCCATCGCCAGGGCCCCAAGCGGGTCGATGCCATGTTCGGGGCCATTCTGAATGGCGTTGGCGCCAAGGCCAAGCTCCCCGACCAGGCGCGATGCGTCGGGCTGCTGGGGGCGGCCTTGCGCGACCTCTCCCCCGTCGGATACAAGCCCGCGGACCCCCGATATGAACAGATGCTTCATGCCGCCATGGGCATCTTCGACCCCGAGTGCTCAAAGGCCGTCGCCATTGGGCTGGCCATCGAGGCCGCCGAGGCCCTCGGCCAGGCCGGCGACCCACGCTTCGCCCCGGAGAACCTCAAGAACAACTGCGTCACAATCCCGCCCGGAGAGTTCCTCATGGGAGCGCAGAAGGAGGACCACTCGAAGCCGAACTACGACCCCGACGCATACGACGATGAGTCCCCTGTCCACAAGGTCAAGCTGGCGGAATACCGGATCGGGCGCTACCCCGTCACGGTGGGGGAGTACCAGCGATTCATCGACGCCGGCGGCTATGCCAACGAGCAGTTCTGGAAGGCGGGCGGTTTTGGCAAGTGGACCGCACCTGACAGGTGGGATGACCAACAGCAGCACCCGACTCAGCCCGTGATTTATGTGACCTGGTTTGAGGCCGCCGCATACGCGGCGCACGTCGGCGGGCGCCTTCCCACCGAAGCCCAGTGGGAGCGCGCGGCACGGGGCACGGACGGCCGCCACTACCCCTGGGGGAACGCTGAACCAGAAAAGACCCTCCTCAACTTCAGAGCCAATGTTGGTCGCCCCACGCCCGTCGGCGTATATCCCTGCGGGGCAAGCCCCCAAGGCGTTCTGGACATGGCGGGGAACGTCTGGGAGTGGTGTCAGGATTGGCGCGGACCCTACGCCCAGCCCGATCAGGCGGACCCGACTGGTCCGGGAAAGGGCACGGCTCGTGTTGTGCGCGGCGGGGCGTGGGACGACTACCCGGTGATCTGCCGGGCCGCGTACCGCAACGACGCCCGGCCCGGCTACCGGATCGACTGTGTCGGCTTCCGTGTTGCCCTGGATTTCCATTAACCCTTTTCACTTTACTCTTTTACCCTTTATCCTTCCGCCCGAGCGCAGCGAGGGCTCGTTTTTCTGACGCAGAGTGCGCGCGGTCGCCCGCTACGGTGCGTCCCCCTGTTGCCTCGTGTATAACACCTCCACCACCCTTCAACCAAGGCCGCCGCCCATGCCCATGCTCAGACTCATCATCGTACTGTTCACCGCGGCCCTCATGATCGCCGCCGCATTTGCCGTGCAGCAGCCCCTCCAGCGTTCCCCCCTCGACCCCCGCGGCCAAATCCACATCCCCATCGGCATTGCCAATACCGTCGATACCCTCAAGACCTTCGTCGAGCCCGAAGGCTGTTTCTCACCCGGCTTGGCCACCTGCGGCATCTACTTCTGGCTATGGGATGGCCAGAAATTGACCGCACCGACGATGGACGGCGTCCCCTGCGAACACGGCCTGCCCCCAGGCGGCTATCTCATCCCCTTCTCCCAATGGAAACCCGGCCCACTGCTCGTCCGCACCGAACTCTGTCAGGTCCAACGCCCCTCCCCCGCCGGCCTGATCCACCTCGTCGCCGCACGCGCCATTATCACCAATACCTCCGACAAAGACTCGACGGCCTCCCTCTACGTCGCCCTCCGCCCGCTCGGACCCGCCGGCGGACCCGTCAACCACATCGCCCTCTCCGACGATGCCTCCTCCCTCCTCGTCGACGCCCACCCGGCCCTCGTCTCCGCCCGCAAACCCTCCGCCGCCGGCGTCGCCGAAACCGATACCATCGCCCAGCTCGCCGCCGCCGGAAAAATGCCCCTCGCCAAAGTCGCCGCCTCACCCAATGGCCAGGCCTCCGGCGCCCTCCGTTTCGACCTGACCATCCCACCCGGAAGATCGCAAACCCTCGCCTTCATCTGCCCCGTCCTCCCAGGCCGCCGCGCCGTCGCCCACCAGTGGGACGGCAAAAACCCCTGGGCCCAACTCGATGACGCCAAACCCAACCCCGACAGCGGCGGCCTCCTCCAGCCCGACCCGGGCCTCGCCTATTACCTTCAGCTTAACTGCGACCAACTCTTCGATGATGCCCGCGCCTACTGGAAAGACCTGGCGGGGCGCGTGTCGATCTCCCTCCCCGATCCTCTCTGGGCCGACTGCTACGCCGCCATCACCGCGCACCTCGCCCTCTGCATGAACGACAACGCCCCCGACGTCGCCGTCGTCAACTACAACGTCTTCAACCGCGACGGCATGTACTCCGCCAATCTCTTCCACAAGGCCGCCCGCCCCGAACTCGCCGAACGCGCCATCGACTACTTCCTCTCACATCCCTTCAACGGCCGCATCCACCCCGAAGCCGATAATCCCGGCCAAATCCTCTGGATCATGGGCGAGCACTGGTTGTTTACCAGGGACAAAACCTGGCTTCAGCGCGTTTACCCATCATTAAGAAAGCTCGTCGCGATGGTCCGCTACTATCGAACCACCCCCACGCCGCACTGGGTCGCCCTCGACGGCCTCGACTTCGGGCCGTCCCTCCCCCCCGACAAACGCAAGGAACTCAAGCCCGGCAGTTGCGACGGCTACCACCCCGAATACACCGAGGCCTACGACATCTCAGGCCTCCGCAAGGCGGCCCTCCTCGCCCGCGCCCTCGGCAACGACCCCGACGCCGACGACTGGGCCAACCTCGCCGACGATCTCTTCGCCCGGTACCAGCAGAAGTTCGCCAAACGCCTCCCCAAGGACTACGGCAGCTACGCCGTCCTCTGGCCATGCCGCCTCTACCCCTACGACCAAGGCGACGCCTATGAGGCCTTCAAATCCGTCGGCCCCCAACGCCCCGCCGGCTGGAGATACTTCGCCCTCGCCACCGCCCACCAGGGCCTGCTCGCCGGAAACCGCGCCGCCGGTTATGGGACCATCGACCAGCACCTCCGCCACCAGCAAATGGCCGGCTGGTTCGCCTTCGATGAAGGCGGCGACAGCGGCGCAGGCGGCTGGAGACACGCCCGCACCACCTGGAACTCCGCCGTTGCCATGCCCCACGGCTGGGCCATCGCCGAAATGGCCCTCCTCCTCCGCGATTCCCTGGCCTTCGAAGATGGCGACAAGCTCGTCCTCCTCGCCGGCGTCCCCGAAATGTGGTTCACATCCCCCCAGCCCATGAAAGTCGAATCCCTCCCCACACATTTCGGGACCTGCTCGTTCCGATATGAACTGGCCGGTAACACCGCGACACTGACCATCTCCGGCACAGCCACACCCCCCGGCGGCTTCTTGCTCCGCCTACCCCACGCCCTGAAAGCCAGTTGCAAAGCCGACGGCCAGCCCCTCGCCGCGGACGACAAAGGCAACCTGCCATTCCCCGCAGCCGTGAAGTCCATTCAGATTGAGTTCCCCAGCTCCCCCTGAGGCGACCGGCCGTCACTTGGCTCCCCGCGCACGTCCAGAAAAAGGCCCCGCCGGTTGGAAGGGGGGGACAAGGCACCGGCGGGGCGGAGTAAAACTCGTCAAATCGTGATCTGCGACTCCTGCGATTCTTCGCCACTCTCTCGGATGGATGCGCCCACCGAAATATAGCCCAGCCCCTTCGTGGAGCAAGGAAAACACAAGGAATTTGACCCGCCCCTCTTCCTTACCCTGGCAAACTGGGCAAACCGGTGGGCGCACGAACGCCCCCGCTTGCCCTCCTCTCGCCCTCCCCGCCAAATCCCCGCCGCCGTGGGAAACTTGACTTGCCCGCCGCCTCTCGTAGCATCGCTCGCGCCGCGGACAAACCGTCCGTTGCGTGATGTGCAATGCCGAATAGGAGAATAACCATATGGCCAAGAAAACCGTTGCGGACGTGAACGTAATGGGACAACGCGTCCTCATGCGCGTCGACTTCAATGTGCCTCTCGATGGCGGCAAGATCACCGACGATCGCCGCATCGTCATGGCCCTGCCCACCGTCAAGAGCATCATCGATCGCGGCGGCCGACTCATCCTCGTCTCCCACCTCGGCAGACCCAAGGCCGGCCCCGAACCCAAGTTCTCCCTCAAGCCCTGCGCCGATCGCCTCGGCCAACTCCTCGGCAAGCCCGTGAAGTTCGTCGATGACTGCATCGGCCTCCCCGTCGAACAGGCCGTCCGCGCCATGAAGGATGGCGACGTCGTCCTCCTTGAGAATCTCCGCTTCCACAAGGAAGAGGAAAAGAACGACCCCAACTTCAGCAAGCAGCTTGCCAGCCTCGCCGACGTCTACATCAATGACGCCTTCGGCACCGCCCACCGCGAACACGCCTCTACCTTCGGCGCCGCCCAGGCCCTCCAGGGCAAGCCCCGCGCCATCGGCTTCCTCATCCAGAAGGAAATCAAGTTCCTCGGCGACGCCGTCTCCAAGCCCGCCCGCCCCTTCGTCGCCATCCTCGGCGGCGCAAAAGTCTCCGATAAAATCCAGGTCATCGAATCCCTCCTCGGAAAGTGCGATACCCTCCTCGTCGGCGGCGCCATGGCCTATACCTTCTTCCTCGCCCAGGGCAAAACCGTCGGCAACAGCCTCGTCGAACCCGACCAGGTGGACCTCGCCAAAAGCCTCCTCGCCAAGGCCGGCGGCAAGCTCAAGCTCCCCGTCGATACCGTCGTCGCTGACTCCATCGACTCCACCGAAACCGCCGTCGTCGAAGGCGGCAACATCCCCGCAGACAAGTCCGGCTTCGACATCGGCCCCAGGACCTGCGCTATCTACCAGGCCGAGATTGCCAAGGCCAAGACCGTCGTCTGGAACGGCCCCATGGGTGTCTTCGAAAAACCCCAGTTCGCCCCCGGAACCAAGGCCATCGCCGAAGCCGTCGCCAACGCCACACAGAAAAACAAGGCCGTCACCATCATCGGCGGCGGCGACTCCGCTGCCGCCATCGAGCAATTGGGCCTCTCCGACAAGGTCTCCCACGTCTCCACCGGCGGCGGCGCGTCCCTCGAATTCCTCGAAAACGGCCACTTCTCCACCATCGACATACTCGATTGAACGTGATGCGTAATGCGTAAGAGGCGGCCGAGCTTCTTACGCATTACGTATTACCAGTCTCGTCTTCGAAATGACCACCAACCCCTTCACCACGACCGCCCCCCAGATCGCCGCCTCCATCCTCTCCGCCGACTTCGCCAACCTCCAGACCGAAATCGACGACGTCCTCGCCGCCGGCGCCGACTTCCTCCACCTCGACATCATGGACGGCCATTTTGTCCCCAACATCAGCTTCGGCCCGCCGGTGATCAGGTGCGTGCGAAAAGCGACGGCTGCCTATCTCGACGCCCATCTCATGATCACCGACCCCCTCCGCTACGCTCTGCCCATGGTCAACGCCGGCGCCCAGAACATCTGCTTTCACGTCGAAACGGTCGACAACCCCGCCGACGCCGCCCGCGAGCTCCGCAAGCTCGCCTGCAACGTCGGCCTCACCCTCAACCCCGCCACACCCGTCGAAAAGCTCTGGCCCGCTATCGACCTCGTCGATATGGTCCTCGTCATGAGCGTCGTGCCCGGCTTCTCCGGCCAGAAATTCATGCCCGAGGCGCTCCCCAAGCTCCGCCAGATCAAAAAACGCCTCCGCCCAGATCAGCGCCTGGAGATTGACGGCGGCGTGAATGTGGAGACGATAAAGCCCTGTCGTGACGCCGGCGCCGACTGGTTTGTCGTCGCCAGCGCGATCTTCGACCATCCCGATCGCGCATCGGCGATTGCCGAGCTGCGGTCCCTGATTACCTGACGTCACCACCGATCGGCGCGCAGCGATTTGAGCGACGCCTCGATCGTCGGGCGATCATTTTCGAACGGCTCCCTCGGCCCCCACGCCTCGAAGGTGTACACCTCGTCGCGTGCGGCCACGATGCCGATCAGGTAGCCTGATTTCTTGCCGCCAAGATCGCGCGTGCCGCTCATGAGGCGCCCCGTGGCGCCGGATGCCAGAGTCACGGTTTCGTCGCGGTCGAAGGCGACGGAGCGGTTCTCGACCAACGCCCGACGCGCCAGTTTTCCCCAGAACTCCAGGTCGCCGCCCTGGTAGTTGTCGTGCGTCTGCAACTTGATCAGCACGCCGTCGGCCGACATGGCTTCGCTGGTCCGATCGCGGTCGTAATAACGGATGTACGACTTGGGCGGGTCGAAGCGGAGGGCGCGGCGGTCTCGCGAGCTGGTGATGGCGCTCTGCGCGGCCGCGCCGCTGGTCACGCCCTCGCCGAGCCTGTGCACCCATTCAAACGGGATCTGCGCCACCAACTGCCGCTGCGGCAACGGCGAGTTCAACTGCACTTTCAGGAGGGAGAAAGCAACCTGCGATTCGATGGCCTGGATCTTCCCCTTCAGCAGCTCGATCGTCTGGGTGACACGCTCCAGCTCCGCCTCGATCTTGAGCGTGTCCTCCATCTTCTGGCTCTTCTCGAGCAGTGCCAGCAGGCGCGTGCGCGTCTGCGCGGCGTTGTCGAGGCGGATACGCAAGTCGCGCATCTCCTCCGTCACGTCCTGCGCCTTGATGTGTTGTTGAACAACCTCGCCGAGCGTCGCGACGAATGTGACGGCCTCGTTGAACCGCCCGGCTGGCACTCGAACGGTGATCGACGTCCCATCCATCTCCTGGAGGTACCCGCCTGCCTCAACGGCACGGCTGCGGATCTGCTCGAGCGTCTGCCGGATGTCGGACACCACCAGCCCCATCAGCCCGCTGTAGATGACAAGCCGCTGAGCTTGTGCGTCCACGCTCAGCTTAAGCGGCTGCTCATCGGTGCCCGCGAGGGCCGCCGCCCGCGCCGGCGCGACACTGGCCTTCGAAAGCTGCTCTCCCAGCATCTCTCCTTCCATCTTCATCGCGACGTACTTCTCGTCAGCACATCCACCGAGAGTGACCGCCAGACACATCACGATCGCGCGCTGTAGCCATCGAGTCCGCATGCTGCCTCCTTCGGTGCTCGTATCCGACGTGCAACCGCGCACCCCGCGGAATCGCTCATCGGCAACCACCCGAACCGGCCAGGGTCGTACTGCATTTGACATCCTACATCCTCGGATCGAGAATCACCATTTGCTGTAGGGCCGTAAGCGTGCTTCGGCACGCCGTATGTAGAGGGATGCGCCAATGTCACAAGTGCCCGGACAGGAGGGGATTGCGATTCGGAAGACCGACGGTGTCCCCGAAGGCCTCTGGATGCGCTGCCCCGAGTGCGGCGACATGCTCTTCCGCAAAGTCGTCGAGGAATCCCTCCACGTCTGCCCCAACTGCCAATACCATTTCCGCATCGGCGCCCGCGTACGCATCGAACAACTCGTCGATACCGGCTCCTTCGAAGAAATGTTCGCCGACATCTTCCCCACCGATCCCCTCGCCTTCGTCGACAGAAAAAACTACTCCGACCGCCTCAAAAACGAGCAGGCCAAGACCGGCGACCCCGACGCCGTCGTCTGCGGCAAAGGCTTCATCAAGGGCCGACCCATCATGCTCGCCGTCATGAACCCCGATTTCATGATGGGCTCCATGGGCTCCGTCGTCGGCGAAAAAATCACCCGCACCATCGAGGCCGCCCTCGACGAAAAGCTCCCCCTCCTCATCGTCTCCTGCTCCGGCGGCGCACGCATGCAGGAATCCACACTCTCCCTCATGCAGATGGCCAAAACCAGCGCCGCCCTCGCACGCTTCGACGACCAGGGCGGCCTCTTCGTCAGCCTCCTCGCCGACCCCACCACCGGCGGCGTCACCGCCTCCTTCGCCATGCTCGGCGATTTCATCCTCGCCGAACCCAAAGCCCTCATCGGCTTCGCCGGACCACGCACCATCTGGAACACCATCAAAGTCGAGCTCCCCGAAGGCTTCCAACGCGCCGAGTTCCTCCAGGAGCACGGCTTCGTCGACTTCGTCGTCCACCGCAAAGACCTCCGCAGCGAAATCGCCCGCCTCGTGGATTTCTGCGTGAAGTGATACGCGCCCCCGGCAAACACCAGCGCCGCCCCTAACGCCCCGCCAGCTCGCTCCCTGCCTTGCTCGCCATCCCCTCCACCTGCCGATCATGCCACCTCGACACCAGCGCCAGCGCCGCCGCCGCCCCGATCAGGCACTGCAGCATGTCATTTTGCGTATCCCACGCGTCCCCCTGCGATCCCAGAAATGCGTCCGCCGCCGACCCCGTCGCCACCGCCACCCCATACTCGAACAATTCGTACATCGCGCTGATCGCCAGGCAGATCGACAGCACAATCACGAACAGCCACTTCCCCGGCCGCAACGGCGACGTCCTCAGCAGGATCTCGCGAGCCAGAATCGCCGGCACGAATCCCTGGGCGAAATGCCCCAACCGGTCGTAATGGTTCCGCGACAGATGAAATGCATCCCGTATCCAGTCGAACAGCGGCACCTCCGCGTACGTGTAGTGCCCGCCCACCAGCAGGATCACCGCATGGAGAAAAACCAGCACATACGCCATGCTCGTCAGCGAAAACCACCAGAATCGCCCCCAGCAGCCCCAACGCCAGCCGCCCATTCGATCGTGTCGCTGACATACCATCGCTCATTTCTGCTTGACGTCCCCCGGGAAGCGACCCGCGCTTCATCCCGCGGCATCCGCGACCTGCTTGATCTCCACCTGCCCGGTCCGCGACAGATCCGCCAGCGTCCGCTTCCCCATGATCGCCCTCAGCGTCACCCGCCCGTCGGTGTAGTGCCGGTCCAGCACGCGCGTCTGCGACTCGATCCGCGTCAGCAACCGCCCGTCGCCCGCGTCCGCCTCCAGCGTCACTTCCACCTCCAGCCCCCGCGCGAAATCACGCACCGCCTTCGTCACCTGATCCAGCCCTTTTCCCGTCAGGGCGCTGATCGGAATCGCATCCGGGTGCAGCGTCCGCCACGTCGGATACGCCGCGTTGCCCTCATCCGTGTCGATCTTGTTCAGCAGCAGAATCTCGCTCTTGCCCTTCGCCCCGATCTCCTCCAGCACCTTGTGTACCGAGATGGACTGCTGCTCGGCGTGTGGATGCCCCATGTCCAGAACATGCAGCAGCAAGTCCGCGTGAACCGCCTCTTCCAGCGTCGCTTTGAACGAAGCCACCAGCTTATGTGGCAAGTCGCGCACAAAACCCACCGTGTCCGACAGCAGCACCCCGATCCCACGCTCCAGCCGCCAGTTCCGTGTCTTCGTGTCCAGCGTCGCGAACAGCTTGTCGTCGGCGTAGGTCCCCGCCCCCGTCAGCGTGTTGAACAGCGTGCTCTTTCCGGCGTTCGTGTACCCCACGATGCACACCGTCAGATTCTCCCTGGTCCGCTGCTCAACCGTCCGGCTCTTGCGCTCCTGCACAACCAGAATGTCCGCGCGTAGGCGAGAGATGCGCTTGCGAACGATGCGACGGTCCACCTCAAGCTGCGTTTCCCCCGGCCCGCGCGTCCCGATCCCCACCCCCGCCCCCGCCGCGATGCGCTCCAGATGCCCCCACATCTGCGCCAGCCGCGGATACGTGTATTCCATCTGCGCCAGCTCCACCTGCAGCTTCGCCTCCCGCGTCCGCGCACGCGTCGCGAAGATGTCCAGGATCAGCTCCGACCGATCCAGCACTTTCACGCCCTCCCCAGGCCTCGAACACAGCTCCTTGTTGATGTGCTTCTCCAACGCGCCCACCTGCCCCGGCGATAGATCGTTGTCGAAAATGACCACGTCGGCCCCCTCCGTCTTCGCAAGCTGCGCAATCTCCGACGCCTTGCCCGATCCCACGTACATCCCCGCGTCTACGCTGTGCCGACGCTGCAGGATCGAACCCACCACCTTCGCCCCTGCCGTCTTCGCCAACGCCGCCAGCTCTCCCAGCGGATCACGCGGGTCCGCCGTCGATCTCGGCAGAATCACTCCCACAAGGATCGCGTGCTCCTGCCGTACGGTCATCTTGGTGCGTTTCAGTTCAGCCAAAGTGTGAATCCTCCGATCTGCTCTGATTATACGATGCCTTCCCACCCTTGTTGAGCGAGCCGCCTTTCTCACACGATCGTGAACGGGTCGCGATCGGCCTGGCTGATGTGAACCGGCAGCTTCGGCAGCTTCTCGGTGATCCGCTGGCCCAGACGCTTGAGCACCGCCCGCTCGCTGTTCGAGTGCAGCGTGCATACCACCGTCATCCCCGCCTCGGCCGCCTTCAGCGCATCATGGTGCCGAACCTCGCCCGTCAGATACAGCTCGGCCTTCTGCGCCAACGCATCGTTGATCAGGTCCCCGCACGCCCCCGCTCCCACGGCCGCCGTCTTCACCGCACCCTTCGTCGGCCCGGCGATCAGCAGTCGCGACATCCCCAGCTCCCGCTTGATCCGTGCGAACAACACCTGCCTGAGCACAGGCGATGGAAAAACCCCGATCCTCCCCTGCCCCGGCCCCTCCGGCCCCGACGCCAACTGCACCAGGTCATACGCCGGCTCCTCGTAAGGGTGTGAGTCCTGCAACGCCCTCACCACCTCCCGCAGCCGCTCCATCGGCACGACCATCTCCAACCTGAATTCATCAACCCGTTCCAGCTTCCCGGCCTTCCCTGCCGCCGGGTGTGCGCCCGCCTGGCCGAAAAAACTCCCCGTGCCAGGCGTGCGAAACGCGCAACACCTGTAGTTCCCGATCCGCCCCGCCCCCGCCTCGAACAACGCCGACGCCACCTTGTCCACCGCATACTGCGGCACAAACACCACCAGCTTGCACTGGCCCGCCGGACCGCTCGAAACCCGCAGCGCCCGCCGATCGTACAGCCGCATCGCCTCAGCCAGCACGTCGTTCGTCCCGCCCTCCGCTACGTCGAGCG
>Ga0315286_10006401_pt1 | contig 11459 bp, 9 predicted proteins | sample YL17G10_0_MG_FD_205038 | JGI IMG/M metagenome (GOLD analysis project Ga0315286, IMG submission 205038) | Sediment microbial communities from Yellowstone Lake, YNP, Wyoming, USA - YL17G10_0 | ecosystem: Environmental > Aquatic > Freshwater > Lake > Sediment | place: USA: Wyoming | collected...
CTGAAGGTCGCCCGCGCCCTGTCGTACATCGATTTCTCGCGCCTGGAGAAGTGGTACGGGGAGCTCGGCTTCATCAAGATCTTCCAGGGCCTTCGCGAGGACGGCACCGACCTGGGCTGGGCCCTTCTTCTCGGCTCCATCGAATGCGCGCTGGCCGGAGACCGCCACCTCCCCGGGGCGGTCATGGACCGCATCCTTCGGGACAACCACGTGAGCGTCCAGCACCTCTACGAGCTCTACCCCACCCTGGCGCCTGTTCGGCCGCATCCCAAGGGCTTCAGGGTCCACGGGATGGAGGCACTACCGACGGAAGCACTGCCCATGCTGGGAGCGGCGGTTGGCGCATTCGGCCGTGGCGCCATCGAGATGGATTCTTTGCGCGATGAGATGTACCGGCTGCACACGCCAGCGATGCACGACAGCCTCTACTACCACGCATTGCTTTCGGCAAAGACAATCGAGGACCCCATCTCGGCACACATCCTTTGGAAGGCGGTGCGCCTCCTCGATGGCGCGGGATTGCCGGACGGGGCAGCATCGGCGGCCCTGGACAGGCTCGAGGTCTTCCAGCGAGAGCACGTTAGAGCGGCCATCAGGAGGGACCCCAGGAAACAGAGCGCCTCGCTCGAGGTCTTTTCGGCCCCCCAGGCGCCGGCCCACCCGGCGCCGGCCGGCCCGGACATGGACGAATGCTACCGCGACCGGGCCTCCCGTTATCTTAAAGAGCGGGGCATCCCAAAGCCCCGTGACCGGCGCGCGCGTTTTGCCAATCTTGCTGGATACTCGAACGGGCATCTGGACCAGCTGCTCGAGCCGTTCATCCTGCGCTCTTATTGCTCGGAGGACGAATCCACATCTGGTTGCGACCTCATGCTGGCGGTCGGGCCGGCGTCGGTGGACATCCCGGGGATGGTGGGCTGCATCGCCCGCGGCCTGGGTTTCCCGTTAATGACGGCATGCTACGGGGATTTTTCCTCCGGCTGGGCCGGCGAGCTCGAAACGGAGCTTCTGCGCATTCTGCTTCGTGCCCGCAGTCTGGGCGAGGGCGGCCGGGGCCTCCCGTCGATGCTCCTGTTCTCCGAGGGGCCGGCCGGCCGCCGCGCCGAAAAGGGGGCCGTAACGCCCGAAGAAGTCGTCCAGGCCCTGGGAGGTCTCCTGACCGGACCCAGGAGAAGGGAGGTGCTGGGCGCCGGCGGACGGTCGCCGGTCATTACGGTTGCGTCCGTCCGTACCACCTGGTCGCTGGACCCGCAGCTTCGGGAGAACCTCCCGCAGGTGCGCTTCGAGCTCCCCGACGGAAACGAGCTCGAGAGGCTTCTCGTGCAAAACGTTGTTGGTAGATTCCTCCCCTGCGACCTGGACAGGATCTCCTTTTCAGCCCTGGCCGGACAGGCCGCAGGGTTTGCTCCGGCCCAGGTCGAGACGGTCGCCCGGCGCGCCAAGCTGGCAGCGCTGGACCGCCGTTCCCGCGAGCTTGGAACGCGGCCGCAGACGGCCTCCGAGCGCATGCGGGGACGAATCCGGTCCACCTATCGTATCACGCAGGAGGACCTGGCTCGGGCGATAGCCGAGGAGAGAAGGGCCGGCGGGAATGGCGAGCTGACGCGGCCTATCGCAGGGCCGCCGGCGGCCGCGCCCGCCCGTCAGACCGACCTTTCGGGCTGGGGCGGGGGCGGGAACCTCTGGAGGCGGTGAGCGGTATGCACATTCAAAGGCTTGATCGGGGGAGAACGGGGGTGCGTGCGTGTTCGTCTGCATCGGGTGCGGGCAGGTAGCGAAGGAACGGTCGGCGGTATGTCCCAAATGCGGGACGGCGATGAGGAACGAGCGGGAGCTTTCCCACAACTGGGTAGGGAGGCCGGGGTCCAGCGAGAGCTTCGTCCTGCGTTGCCGAGAGCGCCGGCAGGTGGCCTACATGGACTACGACATTGCCGCAGAGCTCCCTTACTGTCCTTTCTGCAGAAGGAACCTCGAGTACCGGCCGGCCAATGCCGCGGAAGCACCCGGGCCCTCCGGAGGCCTGGCGCCGCCTCCCGAGGCACCCCGAAAGGATTAAAATAACCCAGCATATTATGCCCCCATAGGTTCTTTGGGGGAATGGATACGTTGTGCACTGTTAAGAGGGTGGCTCCGGGCACGCTGGTCGCGGTGGCGGTTCTTTCTTTGATGGTCTTTCCATCGTTGGCAGGGGCCGAGAACGGCTGGATAGCCGGGACCATCAAGGCCGGTTCATCCGACGGCCCGGCGCTAGCCAGCGCCACGGTCTCGGTATCCAACACCAGCTTCAGCACCACGACCGACACCGACGGAAAGTACAACATATCCGTTCCGGCCGGCAACTACACTATCAAGGCGACCGCCACCAACTACGCAGACAAGACATCCGGCACCTTGGTGGTGGCGGCCAACCAGACCACCGCCTACGACACCTATCTGGACAAGCTCAGGGGGAGCTTTTCCGGCCAGGTAACCGACAAAGACGACATGACCGCCGTCGCCGGCGCCACGCTCACGGTCGAGGGCACGTCCTACAGCGCCACCACCGACCTGACCGGGAGATATACTGTTGACAGCATCGAAGTCGGTTCGTACAAGGTCATTTTGACCTCGCCGTCTCCCTATCCGGAGTACAACTTCACGGTCACGATCAAGGCCAGCCAGAACATTGTGAAGGACTACAAGGTCGTGGCCAGGACCACCTTCTTCTTCACGGTCAGGGACAAATCCGGCGCAGCCATAATGGGCGCCACCGTAAACGTAGGCAACAACTATTCGACCAGCACCGATGTCGACGGTGTGGCCTCACTGGACGTGCTTCCGGCTGCGTACATCATCAAGATCCAATCCGACGGCTACAAGACCGTCATCATGGACCACACGATCAAAAAAGGCGAATTGAAAGCCTATCCCATCACGCTCTCTAAAACGGTCACCACGGGGGGTGGCGCAGGGTTCCCGGTATTGCCGGTCGCCGGCGCCGCCGTCGCGGTCGTCGTGCTGGCGCTCGTCGCTGTGATGTTCTTGAGGAAGAAGAAGGCCCCCGCCACGGGCCCCCAGGCCGGGATGCCGGGCGGCGCCGAGGCCTCCGTCGAGCCGGCCGTTCCCGGCGCACCCAAGACCCAGGCGCAGAAGATGAAGGAGTGGGCGGACTTCGAGCGCATGTACGGCCGGCCCCACCCGGAAGCGCCCGGCTGGGTATCGGCCGGCGCCGCGGCCGCGAACGCCCCCAAGCCCAAATGCCCCAAGGACGGAATAATGGTCACGTTCGAGCCATTCTCGGGCAAGTACTTCTGCTCCAAATGCGACGAGCGCTACGACGCCGAGCAGGTGTTCCGCAAGGAGGACGAGGTGCTGGAGCAGAGCCGGCCGGCCGAGGCGGCCGCGAGGGCGCCCGGGTCCGAGGAACCGACTAAACTGGCAGCGGGGGAGAAGCTGGATCTCTCCGCGGCCCAGCCGACCTGGGCCCTTGAGCACGGGCAGACCATGACCGGCGAGGATTATATCGCGCCGGGGGCCGCAACATCGGAGACAGCCCAGCTTGCCGCCCCGTCCGAGGGCGCCCCGCCGTCGGCCCCGCCGATGGAGGCCGCTCCCGTCTCGGACGACGAGCCCGCGGCCGAGGCGGCGCCGGCGACCATCCCAGAGGGGGTCAACCCCGAAGCGGGGCCCCTTTTCAGCATGCCCGCGCCGATAGATTATACGGACCTTCCACCACCCCCGCCGGCCAAGGAGCCGCCGAAGCTGGACTGAGAAGACGAGCGTACAGCGGACGGCGTGCGGCGGACACCGCAGAAGACCGGCTGCGGCCGGTCTTCTCGGCCGAGAACGGAGCAGGAGCTCGTCTACGGGCGGACAGCGTCGTACGCCGTACGCAGAACGCTGTACGCCGAACGCTGCACGCCTCGATTTTATGCCAGTTCTTCCTTAGCAAAAGTATTATATCAGACCGTGCTGTATGGTCAATTCCTCAGAGAGGGATGCGATGGTACAGTTCACAGCGGTGATATCCGACCCGAAGTCGAAGAAGTCCTACCAGACAATAGTATCCGGCCACCACGCCAACTCGCTCATCGGCAAGAAGATCGGCGACGAGTTCGATGGCATCTTCGTCGGATTGCCGGGCTACAAGCTGGTCGTCCGCGGAGGCTCCGACAAGGATGGCTTCCCGATGCGGCGCGACCTTCCCGGACCAAGACGGCGGTCCGTGCTCGTTTCCAAAAGCGTCGGCTTCAACCCCGGCGTCAAGGGGGTCCGCCGGCGGCGCACCCTGCGCGGGAACACCGTTTCGCCCGAGATAATGCAGATCAACCTGCGCATATCGGCCCACGGCTCCAAGCCGCTGGAAGATGCATTCAAATCGAAGACGGACCAGACCTCGCCCGCCGCGGCGCCTGCCAAGAAGTGAGGTTGGGCGCAATGAAGGTCCCGGTCCAGCCAGTCGCCAACATCGGCATGGTCGGCCACGTCGACCACGGCAAGACCACGCTCACAAAGGCGCTCACCGGCGAATGGACCGACCGCCACTCCGAGGAGATAAAACGCGGCATCTCGATAAAGCTCGGCTACGCCGACACGGCCTTCTACAAGTGCTCGCACTGCGACGAGCCGGAGTGCTACTCCACGAAAAAAGTATGCGCCATCTGCGGCCAGAAGACCGAGCTTTTGCGGGCCGTGTCCTTCGTGGATTCACCGGGGCACGAAACGCTGATGGCGACCATGATATGCGGAGCGGCGCTGATGAACGGGGCGCTCCTGCTCATCGCGGCAAACGAGCCGTGTCCCCAGCCGCAGACCAAGGAGCACCTGATGGCGCTGGATATAATAGGGATACGCAACATCGTGATAGTCCAAAACAAAATAGACATCGTCAACGAACAGCAGGCGGAGGAGAACTACCGCCAGATCCTGGCGTTCACCAAGGGAACCGTGGCCGAGCACGCGCCCATAATCCCCGTGTCGGCCCACCACGACGCCAACATCGACCTGCTGATAATGACGCTGGAAAAGACCATCCCCACGCCCAAACTGGACCCGTCAAAGGCGCCCAAGATGTATGTCGCCCGGTCGTTCGATGTGAACCTGCCCGGCGCCAAGCCGAAGGACCTGCAGGGCGGCGTCGTGGGCGGCTCGCTCATCGAAGGCACGCTCAACGTCGGCGACGATATCGAGATACGCCCCGGCACGAAGGTCCAGGACAAGAAGGCACACTGGGAACCGGTCGTGACCTCGGTGACCAGCCTCATGTCCGGAGGACGGCAGGTCAAGAGCGTGAGCCCCGGCGGGCTCGTCGGCATCGGCACCGATCTGGACCCGTTTTTGACCAAATCGGACTCGCTTGTCGGGAACATGCTCGGCCCGCCGGGCAAGCTGCCCGAGGTGTGGGAATCCTTCAGCATGAAGGTCCACCTCCTCGAACGCATCGTCGGCGCGCAGGAGGACCTCAAGGTCACCGAGATCAAGACGAAAGAGCCGCTCATGCTCAATGTCGGCGTCGCGACCACGCTGGGCGTGGTGACGACGGCGCATGCCGACAGCGCCACCGTGGCCCTCAAGCTCCCGGTGTGCGCCGACAAGGGCCAGAGGGTCGCCATCAGCCGCAAGGTCGGCGGCCGGTGGAGGCTCATCGGCTACGGGGAGATCAAGTAGAGGATGGGCGCGGCCATGGAACCTGGCAGGGGCGGCCGCATCGCAGTTGTTGCAGATGCCAACGCCCTGATGATGCCCTTCCAGTTCTCCATCAACATTGATATAGAGCTATCACGGCTTTTGGGCAACTACGAGATAGTCGTCCCCTCGTCCGTCATCGTCGAATTGAAGCGGGTAGCGCTCGAGCAGAAGGCCTCGCAGGCGCGGGGCGCCCTGAAGCTTGCGGCAAAATACCGGACGCACAAGATCGATGGCACGGGGGACGACGCCGTCCTGGCCGCGGCAATAGAGCTGGGCGCCGTGCTCCTCACCAACGATGCCGGGCTGCGCCGGCGCGCACGTGAGGCGGGGCTGCGGACCGTCTGCCTGCGCGGAAGGAGCCATCTGGAACTGGTCTGAACGCTCTTCGCCGTGCGCTGTGCGCTTTGCGCATTGCGTCCTGCGCCTTGCGCGGTGCGGGTTGCGCGGTGCGCCTTGCGCGTTGCGTCTTGCGCCTAGCACCCCGGACTAAAGTCCGGGGCTTGGACGCTGTGCTATGGTGAAACGACCTCGGACTTAAGTCCGAGGTATCTAGCTAATAGAACCTGGCGGCTTCGCACCTTGCGCCATGCGCCCTGTGCCGTGCGCCTATTTTGGCGGCTTGAGCAGGCCCCTCTTCTCCTTGATGGCCGCCTGGCCCGCCGCCAGGCGCGCGATAGGCACGCGATAGGGCGAGCAGCTCACGTAGTTCAGGTTTATCGAGTGGCAGAACTCGACCGCAGCCGGTTCGCCGCCGTGCTCGCCGCATATCCCGACCTTGAGATCCGGTCTCGTCCGCCGGCCCCACTCGACGGTTATCATCATGAGCCGGCCCACGCCCTTGACGTCCAGTATCTCGAACGGGTTGTCCTGCAGGATGCGCCGCTCGTTGTAAAGCGGCAGGAACTTGTTCTCCGCATCTTCCCTCGAGAAGCTGAACGTCGCCTGCGTAAGATCGTTGGTGCCGAAGCTGAAGAACTCGGCCATCTCGGCGAGCCGCCCGGCCCGCATGCAGGCCCGGACGACCTCTATCATCGTGCCGAACTTGTACGGAATGGCGACCTCGAGCCTTTCCGAGACCTTCTTCTCGATGTTCTTTATCATGCTCTGGACGTACTTGAGCTCCTGGCCGGTGCAAACCTGCGGAACCATTATCTCGACGTGCACCTCGACCTTTTCCTTGATGAGCTCGCCCGCCGCCTCGAGTATGGCCTCCACCTGCATCTCGTATATGTCCGGGTAGGTGATGCCGAGCCTGACGCCCCGGTGGCCCAGCATCGGGTTGACCTCCTTCATGGACTTCACCTTGCGCAGTATCTCGGCCTTCTTCCCGGCGGCCTTCTTGTCGATGCCGAAGCTCTGGAGCTTCTCGAGGTTCTTCAACATCACCGTGTCCATCGTGATCACCGAGCCCAGGTGCGGGTCCACGGCCTTGAGTATGTCGGGCAGCTGGTTGATGTTGTCCACCGCCGACTGGAAGCGCTTGAGGTTCTCGATGTCCCGCTCCACGTCCTCCTCGGAGGGCAGGAACTCGTGAAGCGGCGGGTCCAGAAGGCGCACCGTGACGGGCAATCCCTCCATGGCCCGAAAAATCGCCTTGAAGTCGTGCTTTTGCAACGGCACGAGCCTTTGCAAGAGCCTCTGGCGCTCCTCCTTGGTGTCGGCCAGAATCATCTCCTGGAACACCGGCAGGCGGTCGGGGGCGTTGAACATCCTCTCGGTGCGGCAGAGCCCGATGCCCTGCGCGCCGAACTTGCGCGCCTTGAGCGCATCCGCCGGCGTGTCGGCGTTGGTCATGACCAGGAGGGTCCGGAACTCGTCGGCCCAGCGCAGTATCATGTTGAGCTCCTCGGACATCTCCGGCTCCTTCGTCGGCACCTCGCCCAGCCACACCCGGCCGGCGGTGCCGTCGATGGTGAGCACCGTCCCGGCGACTATCTTGTGCTCGCCTATCGTCGCCGACCTCTCGCGATTGTTTATCCTGACGTCGCCGCAGCCGCTGACGCAGGGCTTGCCTATGCTTCGGGCGACGACAGCGGCGTGGCTGGTCTTGCCTCCGACTGCGGTCAGTATGCCCTGGGCAGCGAAGAAACCGTGGACGTCCTCGGGCTTTGTCTGTTCCCGAAGCAATATGACCTTCTTGCCCGCCTTGGCCTGCCTCTCGGCCTCGTCCGCGTCGAAGACCACGGCGCCCGAGGCGGCTCCCGGCGAGGCGCCGATGCCGGTGGCCACGGGCACTATCTTGAACTTGGGGTCGATCTGGCGGTACATGAGCTGCGCAAGCTGGTTGGGGTTCAGGCGCAGTATGGCCTCCTCCTTGGTGAGCACGCCCTCGTTCATGAGCTCGACCGATGTCCTGACGGCGGCGGCGGCGTTCATCTTCGCGTTCCTCGTCTGGAGCATGTAGAGCGTGCCCTCCTCGACGGTGAACTCGATGTCCTGCACCTCGCGGTAGTGCTTCTCGAGGGTCTCGCGCACCTTCATCAGCTGCTGGTAGACCTCGGGCATCTCTGCCCGAAGCTCCGATATGGGCTTGGGCGTCCGGATGCCGGCGACGATGTCCTCGCCCTGCGCTTTCGTCAGGTAGTCCCCGAAGAAGGTGTTCTCGCCGGTGCCCGGATCCCTCGTGAACGCCACGCCCGTGGCCGAGCGGGGCCCCAAATTCCCAAACACCATCGCCTGCACGTTGGCGGCGGTCCCGTTGGCCATCTCGGAGGTGACCTTGAACTCCCGGCGGTAGTCGACGCACCGCTTGCCGTTCCAGGATGAGAACACCGCCTTTACGGCCAGCGCCAGCTGCTCGTTGGGGTCGGACGGTATGGGCTTGCCGAAATTGCCCCGCACGATGAGCTTGTAGATGTTGACCAGGTTGCGCAAATCCTCCGTCGAGAGGTCGGTGTCGAACTTGACCTTCCGGTCGCGCTTTAGAGTCTCCAGGGCGTTGTGGAAGTGTTCGCCGTCGATTCCCAGCGCTATTGCCGAAAAGAGCGAGATGAACCGGCGGTAGCTGTCCCAGGCGAAGCGCTCGTCGCCGGATCTTACAGCAAGCCCCTGGACCGTCTCGTCGTTGAGCCCCAGGTTCAAAATAGTGTCCATCATCCCGGGCATCGAGGCCGCGGCCCCCGAGCGGACCGAGACCAAAAGCGGGTTCTGTGCATCCCCGAATCCGCGCCCCATCGCCTTCTCGACGGCCGAGACGGCGTTCCTCACCTGCTCCATGAGTTTGTCGGGGAATATCTCGCCCCGCTCGAAGTAGTCCAGACAGGCTTCGGTCGATATCACGAATCCCGGCGGGACGGGCAGCCCTATCTGAGTCATCGTGCACAGGCCGGCGCCCTTGCCGCCCAAGAGCTTCTTGTTCTTCCCGTCGCCTTCCGAGAAAAGGAAAACGTACTTTGCGTCCATGGTCATGCCTTCGTCCTCCCATGGGACCACACCATATTTAAAGTTCACGCACCGTTATAAATCCCAACCGCGATGGGGGGCACATGAAAGGGGAGCACGGGCCGGAGGCCGAGGTCAACTGGGACGGTATCCTGGAGGCCGGGGAGCGCCGGCGCATCCTGGCGCGGATCCACTCGGCGCTCGGGGCCGTCGGGGCCCGGATCCCGGATGCTATCGATGTGGGCGGAAAGAGGCTCCGCCTCAAGGACGCAGTGTTCACCTACCTGGACAAGGAAAGGCTGTCGGCCGAAGACCTCGAGGCCGTCGACAACCTCTCGTCGGCCCTCCGCGAACGGGTCGCCAGGCTCGAAGGCAGCATCGCCGGGGACGACATTTCCGAAAGCCGCGCCATAGAGCTCATGAGGGAGGTTTTGGGCATCCTCAGGGCCCTGGACCACCTTCGCAAGCTCGGCGCGGACCCGAAAAAGGCCAACCTGGCCCGCGCCACCCTCATGGAACGGGTGGACGACGAGAAACGCTGGCTTGCCTTTTTGAAGAACGCGAGGTAGGACCGGACTCGGTAAAGCTTTAAATTCCACAATGTGATTCATATACGCGAGGACAATTTGCAGAAACGTAAGGACTACAGGGAGTTCATCTCGCTTCCGCTGTACAACCGGATTCTGATGTTCAGCGAGCTTTCGGGCGACGATAGCCTGCTTTTCATCTACGACAAGAACACGGAGAAGTTCCGCCCGTTCCAGTCGTTCGTGAGGATAGGCCTCGAGAACGGCGAGGTGTGCGTGCACATCCACCAGAACCACTCCCGCGATTACACGCTGGGCAAGTTCATCGAGGAGTACGCGCTCTCGCAGAAGTACGTCCGTTCCGCCCTGCGCCAGGACGAGCACGAGGCCCTCAACCTCCCCGCCACCGTCGCCGAGGTGGACAAGCTCGTCAAGTCCATAGACAAGAGCAAGTTCACCGGCGCCAGGCTGCTCCTGGACTACGGCGAGCTGATCAAGACCTCGGACGCGATGGAGAAGATGCTCGTCTGGGAGGACAAGCTCCGCACGAAGCTTTCCGCCGTCGGGCCACTGACCATAATAGGCGCATTCGACGCCGATTCGCTTGAGGCGGACATGGTCGGGCAGCTAGCGAAGAGGTACAAAAAGATACTCGTGTCGGCCCACAGCGAGACCACGCTTTACCTTCCCGAGTTCTCGACGGTTGCCAAGGAGGCGGAACAGGCCCCGGCGCTCAACCTCATCTCGAAGGACGTCGCCGACGAATACGTCAAGGCGTCGATCGAGACCCTGCTCCTTTCGATGCTGCGCGAAAAGAGCCTTTGCGGCTACGACCTGCTAAAGGAGATCTACCAGAAGTTCGGCGTCCTCCTCAGCCAGGGCACCATCTACCCGTTGCTCCACCACCTCGAGGCCAAGGGCCTGCTCAAGGCCGAGGTGTCGCCCACAACCCGCGGGAAGATCTACTCGCCGACGGAAACAGGCCGCGAGCTGATAGATCGGCGCGTGTCGGAATTTCTGCGCATGCAGCAGTACGTCGCCCATTTCCTGAACAAGTAGGCCCCGGGGCAAATTCTTATTACCGTCCGAGCGTATCGCGATGCGGTGAACATTGTGGCAATGGGCTTCGTCCTGATAAGCGCCGCTCCCGGGCGGGAGAAGGACGTCTTCGTCGAGATACAGAAGATAAAGGAGGTCGTCGAGCTTCATCCGCTCTTCGGCGAGTACGACCTCATCGTCAAGCTGGAGGCCCCCGACTTCAACCGGCTGGGCGAACTAGTCGTGGACCGCATACGCAAGATATCGGGAGTAATAGACACGAAGACGCTGACTGGAATCAAGTTCTGAACTGGGAGACAGCGTACGGCGGACAGCGTGCAACGGACTGCGTACGCCGTACGCCGTCCGCTGTACGCAGTACGCTACAGCAGTTTTCCCCAGGTGTGCTCGCAATTCCCCGTGATATAGCCCAGATCTTCGAGCGCAAGCTTTCGTCCGCCCTCTCGGAACTCGAGCTTTTTGACCTCCACCGGATACTCGTTATAGTACAGGATGGAGTTGAACCACCGCAGGTATTTCTGCTCGAACCGCCAAAAGGCGCGTGAGTAGGACTCCAATGTCATCTCGAGTTCTGCTTTCCCGTCCGGGGAGCGCCCCAGGACATGGAAAACGGGAAGGCCCTCCGGCGTCCAGGTCTTTTCGAACCTCTTGACCCTGAAATGGTAGGTGCGGTCCTCCCGGGCGACATAGAACTGCATGCGGTTGGAGAGCCGAAGGCCGTTGCCGTCCCGCCAGCTGCGGGGCGCCTCCGTCTTCCGGCCCGTGGCGAGCCCTATGTGCGGGAGCATGTAATCGATGAACGAGCCGTCCTCGGTATGGAGGACG
>Ga0315286_10006403_pt1 | contig 11458 bp, 11 predicted proteins | sample YL17G10_0_MG_FD_205038 | JGI IMG/M metagenome (GOLD analysis project Ga0315286, IMG submission 205038) | Sediment microbial communities from Yellowstone Lake, YNP, Wyoming, USA - YL17G10_0 | ecosystem: Environmental > Aquatic > Freshwater > Lake > Sediment | place: USA: Wyoming | collected...
ACGAATGGCTCGCCAAGGCGGGTTTCGTCCAACCCGTCAAGGGGGTAAGCGAGACAGAGGTCGCCAAGAAGTTCCCGTTCTTTAATGTGCATATGAAGGATGTCCAAACGGCTACGTGGTACATCCGGTCCGAAAACGTTAATGAAATCGCCCAGGCAGTCGGCCGCGCCGTGGATAGCGTCGTTTACGATGACGCCGATCCAAAGGCTTCCCTCGATGCTGCGCAGGCTGCCGTCGAAAAAATCCTCAAGAAGTAAGGAAAGTCGATTCGTGATGAACCCTGCAGGGGGAAACTCCTGCAGGGTTCATTTGTCCGTGGGGAGGTGCGTTTGAGCGCAAGCGGCTCAACCCAATCGCGTTTACTCCGGAAGCCGTTTCGCCTGAACATCGCTCGCAAGCAAGCCCTCTTTGCTTATGCGATCCTCCTTCCGACGCTTGCCATCATTGTCATCTTTCGTTTTCTTCCAATGCTTCAGGCGTTCTATATCAGCCTCCACGAATACGACCTGATCCGGCCTCCCACGTTCATCTGGTTCCACAATTTCATCGACCTGGTGCAGGACCCGCTCTTTCTCAACTCCGCGCGCGTCTCGGTTACCTATGTGGTGCTGAGCTGCGTCCCCGTTTGGATTCTCTCCCTCGCCCTGGCCATGCTGTTCAACCGGGAGATCCGGGCGAAGAGCCTCTTTCGCTCCGCCGCATTCATGCCCGTCGTCATGCCGGCGGTTGTCAATGCCGTGGTTTGGACCTTCATGTATCACCAGGACGGGGTTGTCAACACCCTCCTGGAGTGGTTTGGCCTCGACCCGATTCCTTGGCTTCGCAGTAGCAAATGGGCCCTGTGGGCGGTGATCCTCATCGGGATCTGGCGCGCGACACCCTATTACATGGTGATCTTTCTCGCAGGCCTTCAGGCCATTCCCCAGAGGTACTACGAGGCCGCCCAGATTGACGGGGCCAATGGCTGGTGTCAGTTTCGGCACATCACCTTACCGCTGCTCAAGCCGACGATGCTCCTGGTGATGGTGATGAGCGTGATCGTCGCCATGAAGGTCTTTGCCGTGCCGCTCATCATGACCGGCGGCGGTCCTGCGGACTCCACACGCGTGCTGCCGCTCTTCATCTACCAGACCGCGTTCGAGTTCTTCAAGATGGGGCGCGCGGCGGCCATGAGCGTCTTTCTCTTTGCGGCCGTGATGATCTTCACGATCTTCCAGATCCGGCTCTTCTCGCACGGGGAGGACGTTTGATGCGCCGATCCTCCCGTCATCGCCATGCGTTTGTCACGTATCCCCTCCTCTTCCTCATTTCGTTCATCGGGCTCTTGCCCTTCTACTGGATGCTGTCCTGTTCGTTCAAGACGAACGAGACGATGTTTCTCATGCCGCTGCAGTGGCTCCCCCATCCCGTCAACTGGAACGCCTACGGGGATGCGTGGAAGGCGCAGGACTTCACGCGCTACTTCGTCAACACCGCGTTTGTTGCCATCGCCATCACGGTCGGCAACCTGCTGCTGGCGTCCCTCGCCGGCTACAGCCTCAGCAAGTTCCGCTACTTCGGTCGTGGGGTCCTGTTCCTCCTGATCCTCAGCACGATGATGCTACCGATCGAGGTGACGATGGTGCCGCTCTTCCTGATCGTCAAAAAGTTCGGCTGGCCCAACACCTACGAGGGGCTGATCGTGCCGTTCATCGTGGAAGGCTTTGGCGTGTTTCTGATGCGCCAGTATCTGCAGAGCATCCCGAACGAGTTGATTGAGGCAGCCCGCATCGACGGCGCCTCCGAGCTGAGGATCTACGCGCAAATCGTCATGCCGCTGTGTAAGCCCGCGCTCGCCGCGCTCGGGGTCTTCACGTTCCGCGAGGCGTGGGACATGTATATCTGGCCCCTCATCATTGTCACAAAGGATTCGTTGCGCACGTTGCCGCTTGGGATCTCGCTCTTTATGAGCAGCTTCGGCACGGCATGGGATCAGTTGATGGCGGTGGCGGCCATCGGAACGCTGCCCATGGTCCTGCTCTTCTTCTTCCTCCAGCGTTCCTTCATTAAGGGCATCGCCATTTCCGGCCTGAAGGAGTAGGGATGAGCCCTGCGATGCGTGCAGTGGTTGTCACACGGTACGGTGGCACGCTTGAAGTGATGGATCGCCCCATTCCGTGCCCCGGGGCCGGGGAGGTTTTAATCCGCGTCCGGGGAAGCGGCCTGTGCAGCACCGACCTGCACCTGCTGTCGGGACGTATGCTGCTCGGCGATCTGCCCCGCATTCTGGGCCACGAATCCGCAGGCGACATCGTCGAACTGGGCGAAGGGGTGACGGGATGGAAGGCTGGAGACCGGGTCACCGTGGCGGTGGATGTCGTCTGCGGCAGATGCCGGCACTGCCTCACGGGACAAACCCAGCGCTGCACGTCGATGCAGAGGATCGGTTTCGAGCGCGATGGCGGGCATGCCGGGTACGTTGCCGTGCCTGCGGCCAATGTGGTCGGCCTGCCGTCCACGCTAGCTTACGACGCGGCCGCGATTCTGCCCGATGCGGTTGCCTGCATGTATCACAGCCTGATTGGCCAGGGCAGGGTGGGCATCGGGCAGAAGGTGCTCATTCTCGGCGTCGGCGGTCTGGGGATCCACGGAGTACAGATTGCACGCATGGCAGGCGCCGAAGTGATTGCGACAAGTCGTCGGCCTGAGCGGTTGAAGATCGCCGAGCAGTACGGGGCGATTCCGCTCAACACAGCGACACAGTCGCTCAGGAAGCTGGTCTATGATTTGACGGGCGGAGAAGGCGTGGATGTTGTTGCGGACACGATCGGCACACGTGCGAGCGTGCGTGAGGGCTTGAGCCTGCTTCGTCCAGGCGGCAAGCTCCTCGCCATTGCCTACCTCGACGAGACGTTTGAAGTGGATTCACTTCCGCTCTTTAAGGCGGAGCAGGAGGTCATCGGGTGCCGGGGTTCGTCGAAGCAGGATCTGGTGGAGGTGGTGCGCCTGACCGGATCAGGTAGGCTCACTCCGGTGATCGGGGCGCACTATCCCCTCGAACAGATTGAGACCGCCGTCCGTCGGCTCGAAAGGGGTGATCTCGTCGGTCGAATCGTGTTGACACCGGAGTAGACGAAGATAACGGTAGAGATAAATTCTGAAGGCTGCTGAAAAACGCCCATCTGCTGCGTTTCCCTCATCCTTCGTCGTTGCGGCGTACGTCGAAGTACGCCTCTGGCCGACTCACCAACTCGTCGGCGTGGCAAGAGTCGCTCCTTATTCGTCGCGACGCCACTCTCAGGATTTCGGGAGCCTTGCACCTGCGCATTTTTGAGCAGCCTTGGGAAATCATTTCTTCAACGACCTGACAAAGCAAGATGTCTGAATGGGAGTGAAGGAGTATGGAGAACGAAATGCTGGTTTATATTGGAACCTATACCGAACCGATCCGCTTCGGGACGGGAAGAATCCTCCAGGGAAAAGGCGAGGGGATCTACGTCTATCGTCTGGATCTATCGTCAGGCGCCATGGAGTGGGTCAGTAAGACGGCCGGCATCACCAACCCATCATACCTGGCATTCGATTCCACTGAGCGTTTCCTATACGCCGTCAATGAATTGAAAACCTACGAAGACAGACCGTCCGGAACTGTCAGTGCGTTTGCGGTGGACCGGGAGACGGGCAGGCTGCGGTTCCTGAACAGGAGACTGACCCATGGGACCGATCCGTGCCATGTCCTTGTGGATCAGAAGAGAAAATATCTGTTCGTGTCGAATTTTATGAGCGGGAGCGTATGCGTACTGCCTGTGCTCGACGACGGCAGCCTGGGAGAGGCCTGCGATTTCGTCCAGCATCAGGGCTCGGGAATCGATCCGGTCCGTCAAAAGGGTCCTCATGCCCACTCGGCAACGATTGATCGGGCCAACCGGTTTGTGGTCATACCAGATCTCGGATTGGACAGACTGATGGTCTATCGGTTCGATCCGGAGCGGGGAATGCTGGAGCCGAATCAAACTCCCTGGATCAAGATGAAACCGGGGGCCGGACCACGTCATGTGACCTTCCACCCCAGCGAAAAATTTGCGTATCTCATCAATGAGCTCGACTCTACACTGGCGGCCTTGTCTTATAACGGGAGCAGGGGAACCTTCAAAGCGCTGCAGATCGTTCCCACACTCCCGGAGGGTTTCCACGGAGAGAGCACCTGCGCTGATGTCCAGGTCTCTCCGTCGGGAGCGTTTGTCTATGGTTCGAACCGGGGTCACGACAGCATCGTGATCTACAGGATCGATCAGGGCACCGGAAGGCTCCGCTACGTAGGCCATGAGCCAACCCAGGGGAAGACTCCGCGCAGTTTCGGGATCGATCCCACCGGCAGGTTCCTGCTCGCCGCCAACCAGGATACCGACACGATCGTGACGTTTCGCATCGACCCCCGAACCGGAAAACTGCTGCCGACAGGGAACGTGACACAGGTGCCGACGCCCGTGTGTGTCAAGTTTCTCCTGCAGAGAGGCAGGTAATAATTAGAAAATCGCATAGCGCATAGGGCATAGCGCATAGCGTAACAACTGAATACAAAAAGTTTTTTCATGATTCGCGGGTGCCCTCCAGGCATGGGCCATTAGTTAAGAGTACGAGTCTTGAGAAATAGTTGCGGCAAGAAACGGGCCAGTGAATTAACCTTACAGTTGCATACCAGACGTGGGCAAACCGCCCTTCAAGGCTTCGGAAGGCGGTCGTTTTGAGATTCTTTATGTGATCGGAGGATTTCACTTTTGGTGAATTCCAGCTTGTCAAAGGAAGGGGCGTGCTGTTTCGCATAAAGGTTCGCCTCGAAGCCTTTCGGAACGGCTTGCCCATGTCCTTGTTGTGGATTTTTTTGCAACATTGGGGCTTAGATTGGGGGCACAGGGAAAATGATCGATCTTAGAGACGATTACTTAGTAAGTCTATTTGGGTTATCCGGCAAAGTAGCTGTCGTTACGGGCGGAGGCGGAGCCCTGATGGGGACGATCAGCAGGGGTTTGGGCCGTTTGGGGGTGCGGGTGGCGGTTCTCGACGTGGTTCCGGAAACGGCTCAGAAGGTAGCCGACGAGGTTGTGGAAGCCGGTGGCGAGGCCGCCGCAGTGAAATGCGATGTGCTCGACAAGATCAGCGTAGAGACTTCTTGCAGAAGCGTGCTGGAACGGTTCGGTCGGATCGATTTCCTCATTAACGGAGCGGGCGGAAACAAGAAGCAGGCCACCACCGGGGCAGACCTCTCCTTCTTTGATCTACCCCCGGATGCCGTGCAATGGGTGTTTAATCTGAACTTCATCGGCACCTTATTGCCCAGTCAGGTCTTTGGTCGTGTCATTGCTGAAAGAGGGGAAGGGGTCATCCTTAATATCTCCTCAATGAACGCGTTTCGCCCATTGACCAAGATCCCGGCCTACTCTGCGGCCAAGGCAGCGGTCAGCAATTTCACGCAGTGGCTGGCCGTACATTTTTCGCAGGAGTACTCGAAGAAAATCCGGGTCAACGCCATTGCCCCCGGCTTTTTCCTGACTCATCAGAACCGATTCCTCCTGACGGATGAGGCTACAGGGGAACCGACCCCGAGAGGAAAGACCGTTACGGAACACACTCCCATGGCAAGGTTTGGTGACCCCCAAGACCTCGTCGGAACTGTGGTCTGGCTGCTCTCACCGGGCGCGGCCTTTGTGCACGGGGTCGTTATCCCCGTGGATGGTGGATTTTCAGCCTTCAGCGGGGTCTGATGAATATCATGTTTATTTTCCGGTGAACGGAGGCTACTTTGGATAGATCCGGCGTCGTTCTCATTCTGTCGACAACGGATACAAAGGGGAACGAGGTTCTTTATCTGGAGGCCTGCTTCAAAGAGTTGGGCGTTCCTTTCCTAACCCTCGATGCAGGCATCATGGGTGAATCCCCTTTTCCTGTAGCGGTCTCTCGGGAGGAGGTGGCCCTGGCAGGGGGCATGAGTTTGCCCGATGTCCGCTCCCTGGGGCATGAAGGGAAAGCACTGGCTGTGATGATCGCTGGAGCCATCCAATGGGCTAAGGATCTCTATCGCGAAGGTAAGATCGGGGGGATATTGGGTCTGGGAGGTTCCATGGGAACGACTCTCGGATCAAGCGTTATGCGTGCCTTCCCCATCGGTTTCCCCAAGGTCATGATTTCCACCATGGCTTCTCGCAACACCCGTGCCTTCGTCGGAACAAAAGATATTTTGATGCTCCACTCGGTCTGCGATCTTTCCGGGATCAATCGAATCACCCGGAAGGTTTTGCGTAACGGAGTTTTAGCCATCGCAGGAATGGTGAGGGACTCTTCAGAGGCCCCTTTACCAACCAAACCCCTTATCACCCTTTCGACCCTGGGCACGACGGAGATGTGTGCTCAGAGAGTACGCAAGCAGTTAGAGAAAAGAGGAAAGGAGGTCGTCGTCTTTCATACCGTGGGGTCAGGAGGGGAAGCCATGGAGGAAATGATTCGTGAAGAAGACGTCGAGGCGGTCGTCGATCTTTCTCTCCATGAACTTGTCGATCATCTTTTTGGCGGAGACTATGATGCTGGCCCGAATCGAGGGTCTGTTGCCCTCAATAAAGGGATTCCTACCCTCTTAGTGCCAGGGAACATTGATTTCCTGGTAGCAGGTCCCCTGAAGGATGCAGAAAAGCAGTTTCCTGGAAGGATCTATCATGTTCACAATGAAACCATTACGACCATTCGTTCGAGGCCGGGAGAGGTAGAGACGGTTGCAGGGATACTTACTGAGATGTGCAATGCATCGAGAGGGCCACGGGCCGTCATGGTGCCACTCGGAGGATTCTCAGCCTTTGATCGCGTGGGCGGTCCCTTCTATGATCCGGAGGCCACCCAGCTTTTTGTAGAGACCATGAAAAGGAATCTTAATCCGAGGACCCCCTTATACCTCCTGCCCTATCATATCAATGCCCTAGAATTTGCAGAGGCCGTTGTCGGGGTTTTGGAGCATCTGATACAAACGCAATAAATAACTTGTAGTGTAGGGCCTTGTGCCCGTTCTTGTTACGCCCATAAAGGGCTCCACTAAGTGAAATGAATTAATGTGTTTGTATTAGTAAGAGGGTAGCGTTTGGCTGAGGTCGTCCCGAACCCTTGGTATCACTGAAAAAGGCCAAAAGCCGTGATCCTCACTTCAGGGAGGACTTCGAATGGGCGAAATCGAGATTCCTGGAAACCGCCAGTGCTTAAGGGTATAACTCTATTATTGAAGAGACGAGGATATATGATAGCTTGGTCTCGAAATTAAAACTCAGAGGGTCATCAGACAAGATCGGAGGGCTATGAATCCCGGGAACCTCGAACTCATTCAAGAGATCAACTCCCTCTGGAAACCCGTTTATCCCCATTTGGCGAGACAGATCCATGATCTCTATGGCCGCAGAGACGGAAGGGTCCTGGAAGTTGGGCCGTTCTGCGGTGTTTTATTTGCCCTGAGGGAGATGAAAATCGGGGACTCCTTTCGGTTGGCTGTCTTTCCGCGAGAAATGGGGAGCTTCTTTCGGGAGGAGACCGAGAAGCAGGAGCCCGGGGAAAGGGTCGAAATCATCGAAACAGACCCTTCCCTGAGGGGGATACCGGATCATGATGTTGACCTCTTCATTTTCCGGGGGGCCTTTTTCTTTCCCTCCTTATTCCAGGTGCATTTCCGGGAAACGGACCGTGTTCTGAAACCCGGGGGGATGGCATTCATAGGAGGGGGTTTTGGAAAATACACGCCCGAGGCAATCATCAAAGAGATCGGAAAAAGGTCCCGGGAACTCAACCTCGCCCTCGGCAAGGTAGAGATGACCGAAGACCAGTTAAGGAAGGAATTTGTGAGAAGCAATGTGAAGGGAGCATTCGAAGTCATCACAGAAGGCGGATTATGGGTCGTGATAAGAAAGTAACGGATTACTCTATGAATGCGTTTTCGAGACTAATTTCCCAAATAGTGAACGGCCTCAATACGTCTTTTTATGGGGTGATTCTTCTCAAAGAACCTCCGGTATTCTTCAAGCGAATGGTATGGACCATGAACCCCTGTCACCTCTCGGTACGGAGTCCCGTAATCCATCATAAACAGCATTCCACCCTTCATGAATGAACAGACATAATGATTATACCCATAGGGTCGCATGATGATCACCACAATCTTCGCTCCGTAAGTGGGATCAACACGATTTAAAGTTTCCTTGGCAAAGATGGCGGCATCGACATAGATCCCTGATCTCAATTTAAATGTCTCCTCCGCGGTTCGGGGAGGTGGAAATTTCCCTTCAAATCTTTTGAACCGTTCCCTATCAAGAGAAAATTCCTTTTCCATCCATCTGACCAGATCCTGATAAGATTTCCATTTAGAGACAGTTTCGGAGTAAGTTTTTGGAGAAGGAGGTTCCGATGGCAAAGGTCTCTCCTGGGGTGGTTCAACCGGGGCAGGTTTTGTCGGAATGGGTTCTGATGGGGGAGGTTTTGCAGGGACTGTCTGTTCCGGGTGAGGTTTCACCCGGATACGCTCACAGGATAACAGAGCAAGAATACAGATGGGGAAAAGGAGATGTCTCAGCCTTGGGTGTGCCCTAAAATTCATAACCATTCCAGCTCAAGGGTTCTTGATCAGGATGTAGAGGTCCCCATCATGCTGCATGTGCCCTGCGGCCACCTCGGCGTAAGGGCCGCTTCCCCAGAAGACATCCGCTCTTCCGGCCCCTTTGATCGCCCCGCCTGAGTCCTGGTTTAAGACAAAACGAGAGAAGTCTGTCCACCCAGTGATCTCTCCCTGATCATTAACGAGAGGTTTCCGGGACGAGATGAACCCCAGGGCGCCCCTTGGAAAAACCCTGGGATCCAGGGCAACCGACCTTCCCGGGGTCAGGGGGACGCCGAGGCTGCCGAAAGGACCGTTTTCCCCCTTCCGAAAAAACACGTAGGAGGGGTTGGTGTTGAGAACCTCCTCGCGGACCTCCGGGTTGTCGTTCAGGTACCTCCTTATGGCTTGCATGGACATCTCCTCACGCGCGAGAAACCCCTTCTCGATCATGTACCGCCCGATGCTTCGGTAGGGCCATCCATTGGAGGCCTGGTAGTGAACGGAGAGGTTTTTCCCGTCGGGGAGTTTCAGCCTTCCTGATCCCTGGATGTGGAGAAAAGCTACATCTATCGGGTCTTTTAGCCAAGCAATCTCGAAGCCCTTCCCCTCCAGCGTCCTTTGTGACTCGATCTGGTACCTGGAGTAGTAGGGCAGGACCTTCGTGCCCTCTATTCTCGCGACGAGGGTCTCCCCGTCAAATCTCTCGCTGAAGGGGGACAGATCGATTCTTATCAGATCATCGGGTAGACGGTAGAGGGGATACCGGAAGGTTTGATCAGAAATCAGACTCCCTTCATACACGGGCTCAAAATACCCTGTGAAGAGGACCCGCGTGTTTCCAACCCGACCCGTGGCCCGGTAAACTCGAAACTGCTTTCTGATCTCTCTGCTCAGCTTTCCCGCGTCAAGCCCTTTTGACAGGAGATTCAGGAAGGCCTCCTGGCTCTCGCGCACCTGCCGGCAGGTAAAATCGTGGGTTCCGTAGCGGAAGACGGTCTCGGGGGCGAGGCGGTTCAGGTACTCGAGGTTTCTCCTGACGGCCAGGCTCAGGGAGTCAGGATCCATGTCGTCGCGGAACTTGGGAGAGAGGAGGCGCACCTGTCTGAGGGCCTCCTCTGGCCGCAGCGCCCCTTTTTCGAGTGCAGGATAGCAGCCAAAAGCGCTTGCCACAGTCAGAAGAACGACAGCGATCGAAACAAGCTTTTTGGGGCCTTTCATGATGATCAGGAATGTGACCTGTCTCTTCCTATAAAGCCCAGATCCTCCGAACTTTGGTAAACGGTTTGCGGGAGGGGGGCCGTCGCCTCTAACCCTTTTCCGGGAGCTCGCAGAGCTCGATCAGAACCCCGCTTGAGGATTTGGGGTGAACGAATGCCACCTGGGTATGGTGGGCGCCCGGTCTGGGTTGGGAATCGACCATCTTGGCCCCCTTCTCGATGAGGCTCTTTACCTCAGACGCCACATCGTCCACTTCCAGACAGATGTGATGAATCCCCTGGCCTTTCGACTCCAGGAACTTCACGAGGGGGGAATCCGGTTCCGAGGGCTGAACCAGCTCAATACTGGATTCTCCGATCTTAAAAAAACCGACCTTGGTCTTCTGAGCCGGAACGACCTCCACCCCTGAGAGGTGAAGCCCCAACACCTTCTCGTAAAACTGGGCCGCCTCTTCAAGGTTGGTCACTGCGACGGCAATATGATTGATCTTTTTGATCATCGTTTCTTCTCCTTCGATTCCATAAGTTTCAAACGGAGACCCATGAGGACTCAGGCGGCTCGTACGCTTTCCCTAACAAATCGGATGATTGCTTCCGTCGAAGTCCCGGGCTGGAAGATCTCTCGAATGCCAGCTTCTTTTAATCCGGGGATGTCATCGACCGGGATGATCCCTCCTCCGATCACAGGGATATCCTCGGCCCCTTTCTCCTTCAGGAACTGAATCACCTTCTTAAAGAGATGCTCGTGGGCGCCTGAAAGACAGGAGAGGCCGATCAGATCGACCCCTTCCTGAATGGCCGCGTTGGCAATCTGTTCGGGAGTCTGACGGATCCCCGTATAAATCACCTCCATTCCCGCATCCCTTAAGGCGTGGGCAATGACCCTTGCCCCCCTGTCATGACCGTCCAATCCCGGTTTTGCGATGAGGACTCGAATTCTTCTTGCCATAAGACCCCCTCTTTTCGTTTTACCCTCAAGGTCGAAAAAGAGATTCTACCTTATCCATCCTGTTCCTTTTTAAAGGGATCCTTTCACTCTTGTCAAGTGGGAAATGGTGGGGCGTCCAACGCCTGTTCCATTTTTTGTCGGTTCATCGGTCAATTGCCAAACCTCCTCTTTTCTGTTAAGTTTGTAAGTGGCTGTGGCCTCCACTTTTTCACCGTTGTTTGGCCTGCTCTCGGCGGATTCCACAAAGCGTTTTAATTTCGAATCAAAAGGAGAATAAGAGGATGAAGGATTGGGTTAGAATCTTTGACACCACGCTGCGCGATGGAGAACAATCCCCTGGCGCAACGATGAACGTTGCGGAAAAGGTGAGGATTGCCCAGCAGCTCGAAAAGCTGAACGTAGACAAGATTGAGGCGGGATTTCCCATCTCTTCGGAAGGGGATTTCGAGGCCGTCAGGACGATTGGCCGGGCCATCAAGCGGTCCACTGTGGTTGCCCTCGCCAGAACCAATTCACAGGATATCGATAGGGCCTGGGAGGCCCTGAAAGGGGCGTCATCTCCCTGCATCCATGTCTTTATCTCGACCTCCAATATCCATCTCAAATACCAGCTTAAGAAATCGAAGGAGGAGGTGATCAAGATCGCTGCCCAGTCGGTTGCGAGGGCAAAGCGATATACCCCGAATGTCGAAT
>Ga0315286_10006404_pt1 | contig 11457 bp, 13 predicted proteins | sample YL17G10_0_MG_FD_205038 | JGI IMG/M metagenome (GOLD analysis project Ga0315286, IMG submission 205038) | Sediment microbial communities from Yellowstone Lake, YNP, Wyoming, USA - YL17G10_0 | ecosystem: Environmental > Aquatic > Freshwater > Lake > Sediment | place: USA: Wyoming | collected...
CGACAATGAACTTTATTACGCCGAAACCGTTTGAACTCGCAATATTTATTGCAAGTATGTTCACGCCTTCTTCCGCGAGGACCTTTGTTATTTTTCTAAGCCTGCCGGGCTTATTTTCGGAAAAGATAGAAAGCTGTCTTAATTTGTCCATAAAGCGCTCCTATAGTTTATGACTTAGTTTAGGCGTTCGTTGTTACAATGTCCTTTTATCAATGACCCTTGTTGTTTTTCCTTCACTTACCGGCAGTGTGCCCGGTTCCAGGAGTTCGACTTTCGGCTTTACAAGGATTTCAGCCCTTAATTTTTCGGTTATCTCGGATTGCAGATTCACTAAATGCTCCACTTTTCCGTCGAACAGTTCTTTTGATATTTCCACTCTTATGGTCATCAGGTCATATGACTCGAGGACGATCTGATAATTCTGGGCTACGGCTTTTATGCCCATAAGGACCCGCTCGATCTGTTGAGGGAAAATATTTACCCCGCGCACAATAATCATGTCATCCGTTCTCCCGATGATGCGTGAAATCCGGCGGTGGGTCCTGCCGCATTTACATTTACCCGGAATTATCATGGCGATGTCCCTTGTGCGGTAACGCAGAATGGGCATAGCTTCGCGGTATAAGGTTGTGAGGACAAGTTCACCCTCTTCCCCTTCGGGCATTCTTTCGCCCGTCTCAGGGTTGATTATCTCCATGATGAAATTATCCTCCCAGAGATGCATCCCGTTTTTTTCAGTACATTCAAAGGCGACTCCCGGACCGTTCATTTCGGACAATCCGTAAGAATTATATACGTCGATCTTGAAAAACTTTTCTATCTTTTTTCTTGTTTCTTCGGAGTAGGGTTCGGAACCCATGTACGCCCTCCGTAGAGAAAAATCTTTGGGATCGAGTCCTTCATTATTCATTACTCCGGCAAGATAGAGCGCATAGCTCGGAGTAAGATGGAGGGTGGTAGTTTTAAAATCCTGCATAAGGGCAATCTGTCTTTTCGTATTCCCCGGGCCTGCAGGAATGACCAATACCCCCACTTTCTCGGCGCCGTAATGCATGACGAGCGCTCCAGTAAATAATCCGTATGTCATCATGTTCTGAAGCACGTCGTCTTTTTTTACTCCCGTCATAATCAGGCAGCGTGCAATCAGTTCGGCAGCCCTGTCAACATCTTTTTTTGAAAAAAAGATGGCCTTTGGTTTCCCCGTGGTCCCGCTTGAGGTATGAAGACGCACAACCTGTTCTTTTGGTACAGCAAGCATACCAAACGGGTAGTTTTCACGCAAATCTTCCCTGGTGGTGAAAGGCAGTTTTGGGACGTCTTTTAAAGAGGTTATATCGTTTGGTTTAAGGTTTAATTTTGAAAATTGTTCTTTGTAGAATGGTATATTTTTGTAGGCCAGACCGACGGTTTGTTTCAATCTTTTCAACTGCAATTCTTCAAGCGCGCTGCGACTGATTGTCTCAATGTCCTTTTGCCAAAACATTATGCTTTTCCCTTTGCAAGCTCTCTCCCTTTATTGAAAGCGGCAAGGTTTATCTCGATTGTCTTTATTGGCACGGATTCTTTTATCACTGTTTCCCATGCAGAGAGAGTGAAGGACAAATACCGGGAAAGAATACCCATTACAATGATATTCTCAACCTTGGGATTGCCCAGGCTGGTTGCGATTTCCAGGGCGTTTACATAATCTACATGAAAATCCATGGCCTCCAATTGGGCTTTTACGTCTTCCGGATATGGAGCGACAGCCGGATTAATAAAAGAAGGCATTATCTTTTTTTGGTTGAGGATCACCTTCCCATCCGGTTTGAGATAATAGGCGTATCGCAGCCCTTCAAGCTCTTCAAGCGCAACCAGAAAGTCGGCTTTACCTTTGTGGATCAGCGGAGAATATACTTCTTCCCCGAAACGCACATGGCTTGTGACGCTACCGCCTCTCTGCGCCATGCCGTGCAGTTCGCTTTCCTTTACCATGTATCCCGAGATAAAGGCGCATTTGGCTAAAATCCTGCTCGCAAGGATAATCCCCTGTCCTCCTACCCCTGAAAAAAGCACATTTGTAATTCCCATTTTCCCTCTTTAATTACCGGTTGTTTCCACCTGGATTTTGAAAAATATATTTATTTTAGAAAAACAACTAACACCGTAAATACATATGAAAAATTTAATAATTCTATCATATATTCAAAATTTCCTGCAAACAAAGAGAATTATGGCAGCGTAAAGCAAGTTATCTTTGTCCGTCCTTATCCCGACAAATTTGACACAAATTAGGGCATATGATAATATGCCTTATATAGATGTATTATGGAGGCATTAATGAGGACGACATTAGCTATAAATGAAAAGTTGCTGGACGAGGCAAAGGCATTGTCCGGGGCCCGTTCAAAAAAGGAAGCAGTTGAGATTGCCCTTGGTGAATTCATAAGAAGAAGAAAAGCGAGAAAGCTTCTCGATCTCGAAGGAAAAGTCGAACTTTCCTTTGGCCTGAAGGAATTTATCGGCAGCAGGAAAAAAGATGTTCCTTATCGATAGTTCTGCGTGGATCGAGTATCTGAGGCCCAACGGTTCAAAAAAGGTCAAGCAGAGAGTGAGAGAAGTTCTCGAAAAAGACGAAGCGGTCACCTGTGGTATCGTGGTCGTAGAGATACTGAGAGGCGTTAAAGATGACAGGCTGTTTAAAATCCTTAGAGAAACTCTGCTGTCGCTGCCACAAATTCCGATGAATAATGAGGTAATTGAAAAGGCGGCGCTATGGGGATACAATCTGGACAGAAAGGGGAAAACCGTCCCAACTACGGACCTTTTTATAGCTGCAGCAGCCTCTGACAAAGCCGTTGTTTTGCATATTGATAGTGATTTTGAGAAAATAGCATCCCTTGGACTGAGACAAGAAAAGTTAGCCCTTTCCTGAATTATCGGAGCATCAGCTCATAGAAAAAGAAGTGAAGGGATATTATGTCTATTACTCGTAAATTTCGCGCTACAATTTTATCGCGCGCCGAATCCGATCCCGTATTTCGCAGACAGATGCTGACCGAGGCAGTGAACGAATTGCTTGCGGGCGACCTCGAAGCCGGCAAGGCCATGCTTCGTGATTACATCAACGCTACGATTACGTTCCAGCAATTGGCTACTAAGCTCAAGAAGTCGGACAAGAGCATCCACCGCATGCTCGGCCCGCGCGGCAACCCGAGGGCTGGCAACATCATCGAGATCATTAAAATCCTTCAGGCATACGAACGGGTGCAGCTTCGCGTGGAAGCTCATAAAGCTGCGGCGTAATAAAACCGGTATGTTGTTTAAGTTGGAAACGTCTCTAACTGACTAAGATTGAAGATCAGACCTCTTTTGGTAAATATTCCTACCTGTAAACTTCTCTACGGTGTGCAATCCTATAAACTTTCACAATCTTCCGTGTATCATCAATTTCGTAAAGAACTCTATAATCTCCAACTCTAATACGCCACCTGGAGCCACTGCCTGCAAGCTTTTTAGCATTGTGAGGTCTTGGGTCATCATATAATCCCAGAATTGTTTCCTCAAATCTTGATAGAAGTTTTCCAGAAAAACCATCGAGGTCTTTCTGGGCCTGTGGCATCAGATCAACACTGTAAAGACTCAAGCAGCTTTTCCTGTTTTGCGACGCTTTGAGAAATATTCTGTGGCAGATACAGACTTGCCTTTAACCTTTTTTGCTTTTTCGATCAGAGCTACATCAATAAGGTCTTCTCTAAGTTCAGGATCATTTACTATCTTTTCAAGGAAAGCTTCCTTCTCAGGTTTTTTTAGCGCCTTAAAGGCTGTAAAAAAGACTTCTGCTGTTGCCTCGCCTGCTTTCAAAATAGCACCTCCCGTTTATAGTTTCGCTAATATTTTACCTTAATCCATCTCTAAAATCATTCGCCAAATAATCTTCTTACAACTATGCATTAAATAGGTTCTTTCTCATTTTGTGTGGGTAATTACATCCCCTCCCTTGAGGGGAGGGGATTAGGGGAGGGTGTTTAAATGTGCATTTACTTATGAACTCTTTAATAACTCCTCCACATCAGTTGATCTTTTTCTGAGGCCTTTTGCAAGGTGCGTTAACCCTTTTGCCATTGATTTAATCACCCTCTCCCAACCCTCTCCCCTCAAGGGAGAGGGACTTTACCCACTCAGTTTGAGAAAGAACCATTAAATATTCCTTCATACATGTGCTGTTAAGTGAAGATTAAAGACCAGGCCCCATTGGTTTGCCCGCAGAGGTTTTGCTGTCTGTCCCTACAAATTGACCTTATGGACGGCGATTAGAAGTTTTTGCAGATTTTGATATCAGGGCTTTTTGCCCCTCTTCAATTAGCCTTGATAGCTCATTCCCGCGTATGAGCAACAAGGGTTTTCTATGAGCAAATATTTCCGCATCACGCGTAAAATACCCCGTTGTGACAACGATGCCTTTCGTTGCCCCTTCTGCAGCCACGACTCCATAAAGCTCTCTTACTATCTTTACGCCTACCTGCTCTGCTTCCCAATGTTTACATTGCACTAAAACCGTTTCATCCCTTTTTCTCAGAATGAGATCAATGCCTCCGTCAGGTTTATTACCGCCTCTTTCTTCCACTTGATAGCCCTGCTTTTTATATGCCTCTCCGATAACTTCCTCAAACTCTCGCCACTTCAACGCGCTAATATCCGGAAGGTTTTTTTGACGCTCAAACAGTTCTCTTTTGCGTCCGACATTTTCATCTTCTTTCTTTCTCTTAATCACGCTTAGAATCACCGAAATTATCCCCGTAAAAACGAAAACCAGCAAAACAAGTGGAGCAAAAGATGGTAACGTCTTAGCCAAGCTCTGACTTAATAAGTCGGCTCTGCTCTGTAACATGGAAGGTACCAAAAACTTCAAGCATAGATATGAAATGACTGCCAAAATGGCGCTTATCCACCATGGCGCTTTCATCAGATCTTCGATAGGACTGCTTTTATTTCTTCTTGCCATAACCTATCCCCTCACCCGTTATTTGATTATTAAGTTGCCGTAAGAAGGCCGTCCCCGAACGGATGGCCTTTTCGGCATACCCACCATGCTTTCTATCATAATCGCACAAAAGTCAAGGTTGGTGTCTGACCCCATCATACCATCATAAATTTTATTAGTAAGTGAAGATTGAAGATTAGCCCCCATTTGGATATCCTTTGGTAGCCGCAAGGAAACCAGATTGAAAAAATTATCTATTGGAATGCGAAGCATTCCAATTTCTCTCTAACGCATCAGCAAGACCAAGAAGCGATGAAGCACATTTCTCGTATAGATCATGCAAGGTATCCAAAAACCACTTTCCTGCTGATTGGATAATGATTAATTCGTCATTATTTATTTCAAGATCTACTGTTTCTTTCGGATGAGTGATTCTATTCCTGATTTTTAGCGAATTAATTAACCATTGCCAGCCGGGACTGTGCTTGTCAATTTTATAGTCGATAGAATGCATACTTGCATAATACGCAAATGCATATTCTATGCTATTTGGCAGCGACTGATAACAAGGCTTTATTTGAAGCTGTCCATGGTTATTTCGTTTAATGATCTTCCCCTTTAATTTCCTTTCTATTTCAGAGGGTATCTCTTCCCCTTCACTCTCAAGTAAATTACAGATATCTTCTTTTAACCTATATGTCAGAGTTTCAATCATAGAAAAAAGAGTCCGGGTATAGGCACGACGCCATGTTTGATCGCCAAAATTTTTAATTTGCTTATTAAATACGGTAAGTTCTTGAACAAATATATCAATCAATTGAAGGAACTCTTTGTCTGATGCATAAAGAGCATTAAAAAAATTATCCATCATTGTTGCTTGCCAATAAACAAATCAATTGGCTCTAATAGACGATCATAGGTTGTTATTTTTAACCGAGGATGATTATTGCATAGCTCATTACGTCGTCTTACAGTCTCCTTGTTAAGCATTTTTCTTCTGCCGATTATTATCACAAAATTTGGATCCACGGAAAATTTTGTTTCCTTTTTAATCCCAGCAGAGTTCTGTAATCCACCTAATATGTCTTGAGCATATGCCTTATTATCCTTAATCCATGTTTGCCAGTCCGTAATTTGTCTAAACGCATGATTCAGATGGCTACTCATGTCTCCTTTTTTATTAAACAAATTCACATCTGATCGTTCGAGTTCAATAAAAGACCAGTTGGCCCCTGTTGAATCTGCATGTACAAAGGAAAAATCTACTATGTATCGTTCGGCAAATCTCGATTTACTAAACAAGGCACATCGTCTTGTGCCGAAAGGAAAAAATAATCTCAGCCCAGCATTTAACAATACCAATGGATGTTCCTCTAAATATTTTTGTAGTGGTTCCTCTGTAACAGAAGTGTCGACAATTTTTTGAAACCCTTTTCTGGACACCTCATAATAATCATTAAATACAGTATTTCTGTTAGCAGGCTTAATATAGATTTTAATATTCTCCAGAAGGTTCCTTTTGTTCATAACATTACCTGATATTCTATACTGACTTTAGCCACCTTTCGTCAAGCAATACAACCTGTAAATAATCTCATCTATCTTCTCATTCATTCCGTCAGTCTCGCTAAAGCGATAATTCAATATGACTACTGATAGCGCCTTCTAAGCTCGTTAGCAATATATCGTTGAGGTCTGCAAATAAGCTTTCTTAAGATATTTAGGTCTACGGTCATGCCATAGGCAAGATGGTCATATGTTATAACTTCATTTGGCTCAATCGATGCACTGAGCCCAGCCCACCTTTTTTCCCTTTGTGAATTCCGTCTGATTTGATCTCTTCTTCCGGCTATGAGAATGACTTTAGTGGAGACATGTTGGTATCTAAAAATCCCTCGGTGATATATATTTCTGAATAAATCTTTTGCATATGTTTGATTTAAATGAAACCAAGTTACCCAATCACGCACCTGCTGAACCGCCTTATTAAATGCAGATGTAAACTGATTATCAGAATCTCTGAAAATTTTAACGCTCGGCGATTCTATTTCAATTAAAATAATTTGCGCTCTTGCTGAATCCACTGAAATAAATGCAAAATCAGTTTCATATTCGTTAGCAAGTTTAAGCTTTGAAATAACCACATTTCCGACTGGCCCATTATGACGGCTAAAAAGCTCTGGTAGGATTATGGGATTTGTTTCTAAAAACAACTGCATCTGTCTCTCTGTCTTAGCTTGCTTTAAAAACTCAATATATTTCTTGCGGCGATAGTTGAACTCAAAATCCTCGTATTGTTTTACCTCTTTATCTGAAAATGAGATGTCTTCAATCACTGTTTACCTCCTAAAGAGCCTATTATCTTTTTCTTCTCCTTTATTCCATAAAGCCCATAAACAATCTCATCTTATCGTGTATAACTGCTATTTCGCTTCCGATCTTTTTGCTATAAACTCATTATGTAATGAAACGAATAGGTTGACAACAGGCCATATCTGACGGAGACATGTTTCCGGCATGTCTTTGGGTATAGCATATTTAATTCCCCTGTGAAGGAAGATATTTCGTTTTTCCGCAGCATGTTTACAAAATTCGAGTGTTTCAATATAATTAAGTTCAACCTGTTCATTTAATTTTTTTATTGCTGCATTCCATTGAACGCCAGTTAAGGCTGGAAATAGTTTTTCAACCCTTTGCCGAGTAGACATGTTATCGTTAAGCAGCCTATCTTGAATCTTTAGTGGAAGTTCCAGCTTGGTCATGAGGCGCTCAAGAAAATGTTGTAACAGTACTTCTACAAGGGTACAAAACAAAATCACAACTGCAAGCTGATGATTTGCCTCATTCCGAGTATCAGTCATCGCAGATTCGGAGTCCTCATCAAATTGTTGTTTAAAGTGATAAAATTCCTGCATAAGATCAATTAAATTATGAACACTCATTGGGAAATAACTTCTTGCTCCATTGCCTGCTATTCCACAAGTAGGACATTTGTAGCCAACCTCTATTCTTTCTATGTCATTATCAACAATCTTACAAGATGTGCATACCATAAAAAAAGAAAGGAGGGTACTTAATTTCTGATCACGTATTTCAAGAATATCCATATATACCTGCCCTACATTTGTAAGTTAAGCATTAATAGATGTCATCTTAAGGCTCCCTTAACAATAGCAATCTCCTCATCCGTTATCCCATAAAGCACATAAACAATCTCATCAATCTTTTCATCCGTTATCGCGATCTCGCGTTCGATCTTGTCACGTTCTGCTGACGGTGGAATGGAGGATTTCTTTTTGTGTAGTTCGAGGATTCGGTCAACGAGGGAGACGAGTTTGTCGTGAATGGCTTTTTCTGATGGGTTGTTAAAGTCGATGGTGCGGATGGGGAGTTGTTGGAGATACATGGGTTTATACTCAAAATAACCTCCTTGTTTGGTAGAAGAAATTGAGTGCATTACGAAGTCGGATATCTTGGAGTTTAGAATGCCAAGGAGATACAAATCGTCAGTAGCAATAATCGTTGTTTTGTCATTTGAATAGAAGCCATCCGTATCATAAGCATAGGAAGCTTTTTGAATTATTGCTGGAACTATTATCTTTGGATCTTCAAACTTTGCATAGTATTCACATGTCCGCAGTTCCCACCAGTATTCGCCTTTGTCATAACGCTTCTTTGCTTTTTCTGTAAATGGTTCCAAATGTGACGCGATTGCTGGATATGACTCCCTAACCCATTGCCACGCACCTGTTTCTGTCATTCCGGGCTTGACCTGAAATCTAGTGGTTCCTGGATTCCCGCCTTCGCGGGAATGACGGATTTGTTCACGCGTCCAGCCCTTCGGTATGAGAATCAGATATCTGCCTTTTGGGGACGGTTCAAAACGCTTAATGTCTTTTCCGACAAGAAACGATTTTATAAGTTCTTCACTCTTCGGGTCTTCGGTTATGAGATATTCTCTTGTCACTTCATCTATGACGAAAGCTTCATTGAGGCCGGTTTTGATGCCGTAATAGATTTTCTCTTTAACATATTCACCCAAGGCTATTCCGCTTGAATGTAATTTATTGAGTAAAGCCTGTGATTTCTCGTCAACCAGTGACCAGCCCTTATCATCAAGAGATGGTTGCAATACCTTAAATCGGTTTTCTTTGACATAAGATTGAAGATCATTGAAATTCAGCGTCCTGACATCTGTTGTATAGAAGGTAGGGGCAACCCTGTGTGGTTGCCCGGATTTGGGCGGCCACACAGGGCCGCCCCTACAAATGCGAATAATGCATGGATATGTTATTGCGGTCTCAAAAACCGGGAGATCACCGAAGTCGATAATTTCTTCGATATTCCGGGTCTTCATCCACCGGCGGAGAGGCTCTCCGTAATTTGCCCGCATCCATTTGTTGGAGACGATATAGCTGAAAAGTCCGCCTTTCTTTAATAATGAAACTCCTTTTTCGATAAAGTACGCATAGAGATCGGCAGTCCCCTGATAAACTTCGTAATGCTTCTGGAAATATTCCTTAAATTCACCAATCATCTCCTGACGCACATACGGCGGGTTGCCGATGACCACATCGAACCCCCCTTCACTTCCCCCCTTAGCAAGGGGGGATTGAGAGGGGTGCATTATCTCGCCGAATCCTGCTGCCTTTGAATTCCAGTCAAAGGGATTGATGCGGCTTTTTGTTTCGTCGTCCCACCCTCTCCCTAACCCTCCCCCCTCAATGGGGAGGGAATCAAATATGTCATATCCGATAAGGCTGTTTCCGCATTTGATGTTATTGCCGAGAGGCGGGAGGAGGTGCTGTTTCTTTGGCAATAATCCTCTCTCTCCTTCCAAAGCCTTTAGATAAAGGCTCATCATGGTTATCTCGACTGCCTGCGGGTCTATATCCACTCCGAAAATATTGTTTCTCAGGATCTTTGCCTTTTCATGAATCGGCAGGGTGAAATCATCGGGGCTCATCTTCCAGTAAGGGAAAAGACTAAGGGTCTGGGCCTCTTTTGGATGTTCAAGATAATATCTTAGGTGATAGTCAATCAGGCATTGATATGCTCCGAGAAGAAATGATCCGCTCCCGCAGGCGGGATCAAGTATTTTTATGTTCGCTATCTGTCTCGGCGATTTTCCTTCAATGATTTTTCCGACGGTATTCTTGACGATATAATCAACAATATATTTTGGCGTGTAATACACTCCTCCTGCTTTTCTTACTTCCGGCTTTTCCTCAACTTTAATTCTCTGAGGAGTTACTCTTATGGTGCTTCCGAGATAACGCTCATAGATGCTGCCGAGGAGTTCGACGCCGATTGCGTCAAAGCGGTATCTGCTTTCCGGGAAATAGAGCTTTTCGATAATGTCCGCCAAAAGATTTGAATCCACATCAGCTTTTTCACATGCATGGGGCTTGAAAATATCTCCGTTCAGGTCATCATTGATTTCATGGAAAAGGTCTGTCAGATGAGTCATAATGGATTTTCGTTTGCCTTCTTCTTTCCATTGGGCAACGATCTCCCACAGTTCCCTGTCCGGCCTTATTTTTCTGTCTTCCGCAATACGGATAAAGATAATCCTGTCGAGTAGTTTCTGAACAACATCGTTCAAAAGCTTTACGTCAAATACGGGGTTTCTTTTATGGACGTCTTTGGCGAGTTCTGTGCGCCATATCGTCAGGTCCTCAAGAAAAGATTTGTCCGGAGGTATACGTAACCTTTTGCTCCTGGTGTCCCTGGGCAGAAGGGCTTCAAGTGAACCCTGTTCAACCCTTTCTCTGGATAGCTCCCATAGCTTTTCAATGTTATCAGGGTAATCTGTATATTTAAAATCAAAGATCAATCCTTCATCGGGGAACTTGGGGTTCGGCTTTAAGGAGGCGTCAAAGAGCTTGAACTCCTCGAAATCTGTAAGGATTACAAAATAAACCTCTTTTGTCGACCATGCATAGCTCTTGGCCTGCAGAATATGGTTAACATCGTCGAGGGCGATAGAAGGCGCCTTTGCTTCGATAAAGAATTTTGTTGCGCCGTTTATCCTGAAATTATAATCCGGTCTTCCGGTTGTTTCAGGTGAAAGCTCGACAATGACGTCTCGTTCATGAGGCGGTTTTTGCGCTTTGTTTTCTATGTCCCAGCCGAGAGCTTTGAAGAGCGGGTTGAGGAAATCTATTCTCACCTGCGCTTCGGGATAGCCTTTTGAAAGGTAGTGGGTTTTGTCTTTTTCGAATTTTGTGATTAAGGTCTGCAGCTTTTCTCTGAAGGACTCGATGTCTGACATCAGGGAAATTATATCACATAGGATCTGGGATTTGGCGTTCCGTCAAGGAATATCATTAATTTAAAATAAACGTCGCCAATTATAATATCTTTTGTTTTATTATTAATAATGGAAACGGATCTGATTGAAGTATTCAAATTAGCGATTATTATCGGATTAATCCCTGCGGTTATAGCCCGGAACAAAGGGAAAAGCTTTATGTTATGGTGGTTTTATGGCG
>Ga0315286_10006407_pt1 | contig 11455 bp, 12 predicted proteins | sample YL17G10_0_MG_FD_205038 | JGI IMG/M metagenome (GOLD analysis project Ga0315286, IMG submission 205038) | Sediment microbial communities from Yellowstone Lake, YNP, Wyoming, USA - YL17G10_0 | ecosystem: Environmental > Aquatic > Freshwater > Lake > Sediment | place: USA: Wyoming | collected...
GTGCAAGGTCTCCTTGGCCCCCGGGTAGAAGGGACACAGGTCCTCATCGTCCTTGCAAAGCGTGACCAGGAAATCGAACTGCTCGCCTTTCAGGTCCTTCAAGCTCTTCACCTTGTGCCACGAGATGTCTATGCCTATCTCCGCCATGACCTTCACAGCGTAGGGATCCAGGGCCGTGGGCTTCGTGCCGGCGCTCTTGGACTCAAGCTTGTCCTTGAACAAGCTGTTGGCGATGCCCTCCGCCATCTGCGAACGCGCAGCGTTATGAATGCATACGAACAGGACGGTCGTCTTCTTGTCGCTCATTTCAAAGCCTCCATCTATGGGATATTCGTCGGGTCCCAAACGGTCCTCAGACTATTGCCTAGGGAGTCGATTGATATCATATCTTTCGGTGCGAGCTCGAAGTCGAACACCTCGGCGTTCTCCGTTATCCTTTCCCTCTTGGAGGACTTGGGGATCATCACAACCTCGTGCTGCAAGCCCCAACGTATGATGACCTGTGCCACCGTCTTATTGTACCTCTCCGCAATGACCCTCAAACTGGGGTCACCGATCAATCTGCCATGTCCCAATGGGCTGTAGGCCTCCAACTGGATCCGGTTCTTCTGGCAGAAATCGAGCAATTCCCCCTGAAATAGATAGGGATGGAACTCCACCTGATTGACCGCTGGAACCACGTTGCTGCTCGAAATCAACTCCTCCAAATGCCCGATCGTGAAATTGCTGACTCCAATGGCGCTTGCTTTACCTTCGCTGAGCATTTTCTCGAGAGCTTTCCAGGTCTCGATCCTCCTACCCCCCTCGGGCCAATGGATGAGGTAAAGGTCCACGCTATTCAATCCGATCCTCGCGAGGCTCTTATCCAAGGCTTTCAGGGCGTTCTCGTATCCGTGGTCGGTGTTCCAAAGTTTGGTGGTGATGAACGCCTCTTCTCGAAGAAGCCTCGAAGCGTTCAAGGCCTCTCCGACCTCATGCTCATTTCCATACAAGGCCGCGGTATCGATCAGGCGGTAGCCAACATCGAAGGCATGCTTCACTGCTCTCCTGGTCTGGCCTTGAGGGATCTGCCACACTCCCAGACCCAGAACCGGCATTTCCACATCATTGTTGAGTTTGAACCTGGCCTTGATGCTGAGCTCCATGCATTGTCACCCGATTATGTTTGATAGCTACAGGGACATAATGTTAACCCTAGCGGAACGGAGGAAGGATATCTTTGCCCGGATCATCATCTGGGCGCGCAATGATAGTCCCTGGTCTCTTCGGCTCTTATCTTACTTTCCCTCACTGGTCTAATTCTCCCTAGGATATCTTCCTCCTGAACACGATCACGCTGGCGGTTAGGCTGATCATGCCTATGATGAAGATCGCTGCCAAACCCTGCCAAATCGAGTGCCATACGAAGCCTTTGATGATGAGGTCCTGATATGCTATCGCGATGTAGGTGAAAGGGTTCAGATTGGCCACATGTTGAACCCAGGTGGGAAGGAGCTGAAGGGGTAGCACCGCTGCAGAAAGGAAGAGCAGTGGAAAAGTGGTCAGCAAACCAACCGATAGCGTGGTCTGGGCGCTTTTTGTGGTAAGCGCAACGAACAGGGAAATGCCTGACCAGGCGATGCCAAACAAGGCCGAGATTGCGAAGATCATCAGCCAACCCAGAGCTCCTGAGGCTACATGGACTCCGATCGCCAAACCGATCAGGAGGATGATGATGACCTGGATTACTATGGTGATGGCATCAGAGAACAGCTTGCCGAACAGGATCGAGGATTTTCTAATTGGCGCGACCCTCATCTTGTCCATGAACCCGCTGTCCAGATCATTGACCAGCCCTATTCCCGCCTGCAATGCCGAGGATGCGATGGTCTGGATTATTACCGCGGCCGTGAAGTATGTCGTATAACTCGAGGTGCCGGTCAGCTGCTCGAAATTGGGCAGATTCCCGATGGCCGAGAAGGCCTGAGTGAAAAGCAGGAACCACACCAACGGTTGGATGAGCGAGAAGAAGATGAATATCGGTTGCCTTAGCAGCTTCTTGTTCCAGCGGCCGAAAATGGCTGCAACTTCCGTGCCCCACTCCATCTTCATGCCCCCCGCCTCCTCCTGCCGAACCCACGCGCTTTGACAGACTGCTTTCGCTCCACCACGTTCAACGTTTTACCAGTGATCCTAAGGAAGACCTCATCGAGGGTCGGCGCGGACAGCGTCAATTGTTCTATGCCCACTCCTGCTCCATCTACTGCCCTGACCACCTGCGGAATCAACGCTGCTCCATTTTGGGTCATGATGGTCAGCCCGCTGTCCTTCGCAAGACCGACCTTGCATTCGCCAAGCTCTTTGACGCCGGGCAGATTGGAGATTGCCTCGGTCGCCTTCTGGCAGGCGCTGACATCGTCCGCTTTGAACCGGAGGGTTATGATATCGGCTCCGATCTGCGATTTCAGCTCGGCAGGAGTGCCTTCCGCCACGATCTTACCTTGGTCGACGATGCAAAGGCGATTCGCCAGGCGGTCCGCCTCCTCCATATACTGCGTGGTGAGGAAGATGGTCATGCCCTGGCGGTTGAGCTGTTTGATGTATTCCCATATGTCCAGCCGGCTTTGCGGGTCCAGACCAGTGGTAGGCTCGTCCAGGAAAAGGACTTTGGGGTCGGAGACCAGTGAGGATGCCAGATCCAAGCGCTTCCTCATGCCCCCCGAGAAGGTCGACAATCTCCGGTCGGAGGCCTCGACCAGTTTGACCGTCTGGAGAAGTAGCTCGACCCTCTCCTTCGCCTTCTCCTTTGGCATATGATGAAAGCGGCACTGCAGCAACAGGTTCTCTCTGGCGGTGAGATCATCGTCCACCCCCACCTCTTGAGAGGCGTAACCGATGATCCTACGCACCGCGACCTGATCCTGGTCGACGTCCAAACCATCGATGGTCGCTGTTCCAGTCGTCTTGCTGATCAGGGTCGTGAGGATCTTTATGGTAGTGCTCTTTCCCGCACCGTTAGGACCAAGGAAACCGAAGATCTCGCCTTTCTTGACCGTGAAGGAGATGCCGTCCACCGCTAGAATATCGGAACCGTAGACCTTTCTAAGGTCCTTCACTACGATGATGTCCTCCAAACTGAACCCTCCATAGCTGCATTCGATGCTTGGAGTCGGCCATATTTTAATTTGCGCTTCATCAATCAGATTGATTTGACTGAACGGCGCCTCATTCTCCAGGGAAATCATTTATAACCCTTATGTCCGTGTCAGGCCCAGAGGGGGGCAGCGTGGAAAGCTCATCACCGATGAGCGGCAAGACCGTTCTTATCACTGGTGCCACATCGGGCATGGGTCACGCCACCGCAATGGCTTTGGCCAAGCTAGGCGCCGCCATAATCGTCCACGGCAGGAGCGAGGCCAAGGCCAAAACGGTCGTGGACGCTATCAAGGAAGAGACGGGCAATCCGACCATCTATTATCTTCTGGCGGATTTCTCCAAGCTCGAGGACGTTAGGCATATGGCAGCGGAAGTGAAGAAGAACTTTCAGCATTTGGACGTGCTTGTGAACAATGCAGGCGGCGTGTTTGCGAAGCACACCCTTAGCCCGGACGGGATTGAAATGACTTTCCAGGTCAACTATCTCAGCCACTTCCTCCTTACCAACCTTCTTTTGGATTTGCTCAGGAGCAGTGCACCTTCACGCATCATCAGCATTTCCTCAGGATTGCATGAGCGAGGACGGATCGACTTCGAGGACCCGAACATGAACCGGAAGTACAACGGTAACAAGTCCTATGCCAACTCCAAGCTCGCCCAAGTGATGTTCACCTATGATCTGGCAAAGCGACTTGAAGGCACCGGCGTGACCGTGAACGCGGTCAATCCAGGCCTGGTGAAGACCCACCTTGCTTATGACAGCGGAGGCCTCATGAGCTTCTCCAAGAAATTCGTTGACCTGTTTGGCAAGAGCGCGGAGAAGGGGGCTGATACCGCAGTATATCTCGCCACCTCGGCGGATGTGCAAAGCCTTAGCGGCAAGTACTTCGAGGACAAGAAACCGGAGCAGACCTCCGAGATCTCCTATGATTCCAGCACAGCCGCGAGACTATGGAGGATTAGCCAGGAATTGACGGGCCTAGTCTCAAAGGGACCATAGCCTACAGGTCGAGCGTCATGGCATTTTCCATCATTTCGTCGAATGGGGGCAATAAGCCCTCTGCTTTGGCCACCCAGATATACCGGATTTTTCCCTTACGGTCGAGAAGGAACACCGCCCGCTTCGGTCTGCCTTGCAATAGCCCCGAATCCTGAAGGCCCGCATATTTCTGACAAACGACTCCTTCATTGTCCGCAAGCAACGGGAACGGGATCCCCAAGTTCTCCTTCCATTGTCGATGGGTATATGGGCTGTTGCGGCTGATCGCAAGTACCCCGATGCCTTTGGCATCGAGCTCCTGGAACATTTCCATCACAGTCCTCATCTCCAGAGAGCAGATGACCCCGAAGTCGTTTGGATAGAATAGCAGCAGCACAGGCCCTTTTTGCAATTCTTCCTCAAGGTGCACTGGCCGCTCAGCTGCTTCCATCAACGTGAAGTCAGGTGCTTGCACGCCGACCGACAGGCCCCGCTCGCTCATTCACCACCGATTGGCATCATCGGGCTCATAAGAGTTCCGCATTAATCTTCAAAAGGGGAGCGTCCTCCTTTCTTCCTCAAATAAGAAATAGCCCTTCCTTCCGTTACTAGAAGCGAGGTGAAAACATGGCGAAGTTGCCGGATAATGTGATGGAGCTGCTTAACCACCCGAAGTCCACCAAGGTCGTTGCCACCAAGACTCCGCAGGGTGATGTGCACGCCATTATCGTGGGGAGTCTGAGCGCTCCAGACCCGGAGACCATAATCTTCGGCACCCTGATCATGCATAAAACCAGCTTGAATCTGAGGGAGATGTGTCGAAAAGGGGAGCTAGCCTCCGTCCTGGTGGTCAACGGCATGATATCCTTCGAGGTCCGCGCCAAGGTCAGGGAGCAGAGGGTCGAAGGCAAAGAGCTCGATAGAATGAACGACCTGCTCCTTCCCATGGGGCTAAAGATGACCAGTGTTTGGCTTTTGGAGCCAGTCGAGGTCTATGATCAGAGCGCCTCATATCAGGCCGGCACCAGGATGGTCTAGGCGTTGGCAAGGATTTTTCTCAAGAAGTCGAAGGTCTGTTCATAGCTGACCAAAGCTGGCTTCTCCGTGACGGTGATATAGACCTTGTCACCCTTGACCTCATAGCTACCCTTGAACTTGAAGTTAAGACCAAGTATCCTCGGACCCCCAGCAAAGCCTCCTGATCGTGCGTCACCATTAAATGAGATCTTGTATTCCTTGGCCATCTTGGTGACCGAGGAGACCAGCTTCTCGGGGCTTGACTTCAATTGGTAGACAAGGACGTTCTGCATCTGGACACAGGAATTGGCGCAGGAAGTATATTTCTCCTACTGGTCAATTTGCGTCATATCAGAAGCGAATCGTGGTCTCTAGGCCATCTCCCTGGAGTATTACCACGGGCACATATTTTAGAATGATGCGCCCCAGGATTTCCACCTCTTCGATGGAAGGGGACGGTCTATCAATGCCTTCGAAAGGGATGTCATTGGTGCTGCCCAGGAACTGGATCAGATGGGCCTCATCGGCTATGCCCTGCACTTGCTGCCCTATGCGTTCCATCTTCTCCTCGTTGATGATCCCAGGCACGACACGTATCATTACGCGCACCTTCTGCCCTCTTAGGTACTCCAGACTTGTCCTAAGGTTCTGCAGATATTCCACCACCCGGTCGTTGGGCACATTGCACAAGCGGGCCGTGGTTTCGACATCGTCCAAAGGCCCCTTCAGCTCTACGATATAGCGGTGCACAAGACCGATAGTGTCCTTTATGAAGCCGGGGTCCGAACCCGTGGTCTTGAGGGTGATCTCCTTCCCTCGTCTGCTTAGCACCTTGATGAGCTCGGTTAGGTCCTTCTTGAAAAGTGCTGGCTCAGCCCCGCCAAAATAAATCTTCTTCGTTTCATATTCAGAGAGGTATTTCAGCGCCTGGTCGTAGCTCACATCACGTTTCTCACGCAGACGATGGGAGCAATAGCGACAGTTCAAAGGGCAACCGTAGAACTCAAGCCTCGCTTCTCCCATTTTCTTGTGCATCGTGATGAGGCGCATGCGACCGATAACTCAGTGTCGTCTTAAATCGCTTGCCGTTGCATTCCCTTCAAGGGACTTGTATGATGTCCTGCGCCACCATGCTGACATCGGGAGGCAACTCCCCTACCTCCCAGCCCGAACCGGTGGTCTCACAATAGTAATAATCGCGGTCATCGAGCTCAAAGTAGGTCCCGTGCGCTGATGGGCAGGCAACACCCGTGGCCACATGGTCCGAGTAGATAATGAGCACGGAATCGAAGAATATCGCCTCCAGAAGTGAGGCATAGAGTATGGCAGTGTCCTCGCAATCGCCAGTCTTGTCGTACAGGGTCTCTACCGGATAGCGCCAATACTCGTTCTGCTCGGTGCTTTCACCATCAAGTGAATATGGAATGCTCTGCACGAAGGCGAGGACGAAATTGACCCGATCAAGGGCATCGAAGCCTTTGGACACCGAGAGATTGTTCAATTGTCGGCCCAGCACCCAGACGGTCGGGTCCTGGGGAAGCACGAAAGACCTCATCTGCTGGTAGGACTCAGGCGCATGGTCCGCGGTGTTTGCATGGTAAATGAGGTATTGTTCCAAGCTCAGGTTCAAGGTGGTGCTATAGATTTGATGGTCATACCTCCAGGTATAGGTCCTGGTGCCACCGGTCGCTGGGTCGAAGTCATCCGACGTCAAGGGGGTCTCAGCATCGCGCCAGAAGAACATAGAACCAAAGGCGATGGAGAAGACGAGCGCGAAGACCAGGAGGATCGCGAGTATTCTGAATATACCGTCCCCTGGACGGGGCGATGGATATGGTTGATAGGGTGGCCAATGGCCCGGATAGCCCCGATTCGGGTCCCACGGCTCCCTTGGCGGGCCGGTCGAACCAGAAGCGTTCATGTTGCTACGCTAGATATTCTCTTGGTGACCGATAAAATACGTTCCCTGGTCCACCGGATGATTTGAGCCCCTGGAGCCCCTCGGTCATAACTACCTGTGTTCTCAGGGTGCAGGTCCCGCCCCGGTCTTCCCTTGCTTCCTGGCCTGCAGCTCCCGCCTGACGAAGTAATACTGGGTGCTGGTCCACCCGGCAAGAAAGATTGTTAATAGGACACCCAGCATGAGCAGGAGCTGCGCCAGGTCGTTCGTGATCCATGAGAAGATGAATTGCATCGATTGGGGCAGACCATCTGCGAAATGACCGAAGTCGAATGGCCAGTTCAATAGAAAATAAGAGGCGCTGATGATGAACAATAGATTCCCAACCACATCGAATGGCCTTATGATGTTCCGCCGACCGGTGCTCGCCCTGGCCAATGCCGGGACCATGCCATAGAACAAGGTCCCATAGAAAAGCACCATGTCCAGATTATTGAAGGTCGGTGTGAAGAAACCCGTGCCGTTCACTTCAAGCCAGATGAAATAGGTGCCAAAGAGCGAGATCACCAGGACCGCGAAGAGCTCCCCGAGGCGCTCAGACCGTTTCATGGCGTCCTTATCCGCCTCCTTCCGGGCCATCTTCGCTGGCCAGCTCGTGGTGCAGGGCACGTCCTCAGTCATTGTCACCTTATCCGAAACAGAAACCCCCGTCATCAGTCCATTGGCTAGGTCTCTACTTCAACCGCCATCTCGTTCCGTCTCAAGAGCCCGATAGTGAAGGGCCCATTGTAACGCATCAGGAATGGTGAGCCCTTGGTCCGTATGCTGTTCTTGGCAATTATGCCCATGAGTTCCAGCTCGCGACTCTTGACCGCATCGTCATAGGTCCGGCCGCTGAATCTCAGGACGGCGAGCGTCCGGCCACGGATCTCGGAAATCTTCACTCGATCATCCAAGGGCTCCGGAACGGTGCTGATGGTGTAGGTGGAGGGCATAACAAAGGAGAAAGAGCGGTCATCAGAGATCACTGGCCTGGTCATCGCTATCCGTTCATAGGTCGGTCCGGTCGATATGACCGGGGTGGTCATAGCAACCTCCTTATGGGCCTTGTTCTGGCCAGTAATGTAATTGAACAGGATTCGGAAGGCATACTCATCAGGAAGGCCGTCCACTCTTGCCAAAATGATGGTCGGATATTTCCGGATCTCTACATTATCCATCTCTTTTATGACCTGGTATTCGACCGTTTCCGTCACGGCGTTTCTATCTGTGCCACCGATATATGAATGAATGGGGTCAAGCATGTTGGGAAACGAATCGAATGATCCCAAGCGCGTCCTATATCATTCGTTCCATTGAGCCCCCCCGTACGGGAATATCTATGCTGGATTTTGATATCGTAAATTGCGTGTTCGCGGCGTCGGGGTAGCGAAGCCGCACATCGAGCTCGTCCATCGAGCGGAGGGAGAGGGGCTTGGCGCTTTCCATTGCTCTGCGATTCTGGCTTCAAGTCCAGGTGCGGAACTCCTTGACCCGGTCCGCCATATCGCTCAGGCGGCGTTGAACGAGGTCGTTGATCGACCCCTTCTCGAAGCTCCCATCCTTGTTCCGTTCACCGGCGCTCGTTCCGGTGAGGTGCTCGATGCCCTCATCGATGGTAGAGACTGCCCAGATGCTGAACTTGCCTTCCTTTATGGCATTGAGGACCTCTTGCTTCAGCATGAGGTTCTGCACATTGCTCTTCGGGATCATGACGCCCTGTTTGCCAGACAATCCGGGCAACTTGCAGACCTCGAAGAACCCTTCGATCTTTTCGTTGACCCCGCCGATAGCTTGGACCTCGCCTTTCTGGTTCACTGAGCCGGTCACAGCCAAGTTCTGCTTGAGGGGCTTGCCGGAAAGCGCAGAAAGGATGGCATAGAGCTCGGTGCTGGACGCAGAATCGCCATCGACCCCCGAATACGACTGTTCGAAGGTCAGCTCGGCGCTCAAGCTGAGCGGCTTCTCCTTGGCATAAGTATTATTGAGATAGCCTCCCAGGATGAGCACCCCCTTGCTGTGCGACGGCCCGCTCATCTGGATCTCACGCTCTATGTTGATGATCCCTTCCTTTCCCACTCCGACCGATGCGGTGATCCGCGACGGCATGCCGAACGCATAATCGCCAACCCCCAGCACCGACAGGCCGTTCACCTGGCCGACCTTCTCGCCGTCCGTCTCGATCAAGATGACGTTCTTGGCGATGTACTCCTGGATCTTCTTCTGCACCATGTTGGAGCGGTAGATCTTCTCTTCCAGGGCTTTGCTGACATGGGAGCGGGAGATGACTGATGCCTTCTCTTCGGTGGCATAGTAGTTCGCCTCGCGGATGATGTTGGCCACCTCCGCGAACATGGTGGATAGCTTGTTCTGGTCCTCCACGATTCGGGAAGAGTACTCGATGATCGCCCCTAGGCCAGAGGGGTCAACATGCAGAAGCCCCTCCTTCTGGCACAAGGTGCAAACGAAGGAAGCATACTGGTTCATGTTCGCCTCGTTCCGGTCCATGCTGGTGTCGAAATCCGCCTTCACCTTGAACAGCTCGCGGAAGTCCTTGTCCAAAGAATAAAGGAGGTCATGGGCGTAGGCGTCCCCGATGAGGATGACCTTGGCGTTGAAGGGGATCGGCTCAGGGCGAAGGGTCTTGGTTGCGATATATCCTATACGGGCCGCCGGTTCTTCGATCTCCAGTTTCTCATTGGCCAGGGTCTGCTTCAGAGTCGGCCAGGCCAGAGGGTCCTGGAACAACGCTTCCACTGGCATCACCAAATATCCACCGTTGGCACGGTGCGCCGTTCCCGCTCGGATCATGGTGTAGTCGGTGAACAAAGCACCGAACCGGGCCTCCTTCTCCGCGGCACCGAAGAGGCGATAGTAAGACGGATTCATCTCGATCTCCACTGGCGCCCCCTTGAGCTCAGAGTTGTCCACGATGAGGTTCACGCCGTAGTTGCGCTTCGGGCCGTCCCCCGGGGGAAGCATGATCCCCATCGGTCCCTGCTGCGGCTGCTCTCCCTGCAGAATGCTGGTCAGATTGTCGAGGATGTCATCCTCCACGTGCTTGATGAAGTCGAGCACCTCCTCGTCGTCCTTGAACTTCTGCCTGAGCTCCACCAGCCTCGGCTCCAGAACATAGGTGGCGACCTCACGGTTCAGCTTGACGACCTTCTCCTCAGCGCTCCTATCAAGGTCTCTTAGTTGTATCAGGCCTTCCTGCACCTTCGGCTGCACCGCTTCCCGTTTGCGCTCGATGTCCATCTGCACGTTCATGGGAAGCTTGGCCAGTTCCTCGTCGGTCAATTGCTTTTCTGCCATGACCGGCACCAGCACGAGGCCGATGGGGGACTGTACGATCTGGAATCCAGCCTCATTGGTCATCTGGTTCATCCGCGCGATGAACGCTTTCCTATCGGTATCGGTGGCCTTGAGCGCAGCGGCCCGCCTTTGCGCGTACTCGTTGCTTTCGAAAGCCTCGCGCAAAGCCAGTGCGATCGACGCCACGAACTTCTCCAGATCCCTCTTCAGCTCGATCCCCGTGCCCGCTCTGAGCTTGATGGCGTTGGGGGCCGAAGGGTCATGGAAATCGTTGACGTAGCACCAGTCAGGAGGGACGGGGCGGTCCTTGGCCAGGTCCTTCAAGAAATTGATGATGGCGGTCTTACGGCCCGTCCCTGGCGGTCCGGAGACGTACACGTTGAAACCTTTGTCCTTGATCCTCAGTCCGAACTGCAGCGCACGCACCGCTCTCTCTTGGCCGATGATCTCCGTGAGCGGAGCCAGTTCCTCTGTGCTTTCGCAGTTGAAGACCAGGTCCTGGCAGACATTGCAGCATTCCTTGACAGTGAGCTTCTTGGCCATGGCGATTCCCCTTAACCTCCTGAATATTGGAGGTGGCCATACTTAATATTGTCAGCCGGACGCACAGAAACGAGCATGGTTGGGAAGGAGGTCAGATCAAACGGGACTTTCCTTGGGGGACGATCATCTCGAAGCGCGCTCACCGCCCAGAGGCATCGGTCTTTCTGATGCCGGAATCTCTGTCACCGAGATTGGCAAATTCTAACCGTTCGAACGAAAATATAGGGAGCAATGGTTGCAAAAGGGACAAAGCACAAGGCCCCGACTTCCAGGGAGGGGCGGCAGCTAGAGCACCTCGTACCGGAAGTGATCCTCGCCATGGCTTCGGGGGAGCAGGATGAATTGACGATGAAGTCCCGCTTGATAGAGAAAGGCCTCCCGCTTGACGAGCATGAACTGGGCGAGGTATTGCTTGCCTTAGAGGCCGAAGGGATGGTGAAACGCCTGGAGGAGCGGGGTCGCGTCGTTCTTCTTCTGCCAGAAGCATACCCTCAACTGAAGCGTCTCTTCCACCTCTGTGATCGAGC
>Ga0315286_10006408_pt1 | contig 11454 bp, 8 predicted proteins | sample YL17G10_0_MG_FD_205038 | JGI IMG/M metagenome (GOLD analysis project Ga0315286, IMG submission 205038) | Sediment microbial communities from Yellowstone Lake, YNP, Wyoming, USA - YL17G10_0 | ecosystem: Environmental > Aquatic > Freshwater > Lake > Sediment | place: USA: Wyoming | collected...
GCCGGACTTCGAGAGGTCCGCCGAAATAGAAGCAGCCCTCCGCCTGAGCCACGGCTAGAACGTCGATCACAAGCCCGTAACGTCGTTTGAGGTCCTCTCGCTTTTCCATTAGGAGCGAAAAAAAGGCCCGGCCGACGTTGCCGAAGCCCGTGACAACCAGAGGGACGATTTTCATGGGCGCGCTTTTATTTTCCATGAGGACGACCCCTCAAGGCCGGGATTTTCATGGCGGAGAGGGCGGGATTCGAACCCGCGATCCCAATCGCTCGAGATAACGGTTTTCGAGACCGTCGCCTTCAACCACTCGGCCACCTCTCCGCAATACCGGGACACGAGAAGAGCATGGATTATAGCCGAAATCCGCGGCCTTGAACAGTCCGCGCGAGGGCTAGGCCCTTCTTCGGGCGCGGAAAAAGTCGCGGAGGAGCTTGGCGCATTCGTCGGCCAGGATGCCGCCGACGATTTCGGGCCGGTGATTGGCTCGTTCGAAGGGGAACTTCATAATCGAGCAGACGGCGCCGGCCTTGAGGTCGAGCGCGCCGAAAATCAGGCGCCGGATGCGGGCCTGGACGAGGGCGCCAAGGCACATCGCACAAGGCTCGACGGTCACGTAGAGGTCGCAATCCGGCAGGCGGTAGTTCCCGGCCTTTCCGGCCGCCTTACGAAGAGCGACGATCTCGGCGTGAGCCGTGGGGTCGGAACTCTCAATGGGCTTGTTATGGCCCCGGGCGACGATACGGCCGTCCCGGACGACGACGGCGCCGACGGGAACCTCGCTCCGGGAGGCGGCCTTGCCGGCCTCCTTGAGCGCTGCTTTCATGAATACGATATCGTTCATGGAAATGGGATTTTACTTCGGAAAGTGTGTTTACCGCAATCGCCCTTCCTCGCCGCCGAAAGGCGAGATCATGATTCGCCTAGTCACGGCTTCCCGTTTCGGTCTATAATCGGGGAGATTTTCGAGCAGGAGGAGACGAATGGCGGATAGGTTCGAATGCCTCGTCTGCGGCCCGGTCGCCTCGCGCGACCCCTACCCCCCTTTCTGCCCCGGTTGTGCCGAACCCTTGTTCCTTGTCCCGGCCGCCCCCCGTTCCGGCAGGAAGACGATCCATGAGGACCGGCCGCTCGCGCTCGAGAGGTTCGCCGATTTCCTGCCGCTCGACGGCATCGACTCCGGCCTGAGCCTGGGCGAAGGCACGACGCCGCTTGTCCGTCTCGAGCACGCCGGGGCCGCCCTGGGGCTTTCGGCCGTCTATGCGAAAAACGAGGCCCAAAACCCCACGGGGAGCTTCAAGGACCGCGGCACGGCCGTGGCCGTCCAAAAGGCCGTTTCCCTGGGCTTCAAGCGCATCGGGACGGTTTCGACGGGAAACATGGCCGCTTCGACGGCCGCCTATGGCGCCCGGGCCGGCCTGGAGACGTTTGTCCTCCTCAAGGAAGGCACCGCCGTGGCCAGCCTCAAGGCCGCCGGCATTCACGGTCCCCGGATCATCGCCGTCGAAGGGGACTACGGGAGCCTCTTCCGGGCCAGCCTCGATGTCGGCAGGAGACTCGGCATTTCGTTCATGAACTCCATCGACCCCTACCGCATGGAAGGCTACAAGCTCACCGCGTTCGAGATCTACCTCCAGATGGGGCGACGCTCGCCCCGTTTCCTTTTCGTGCCCTTGAGCTCGGGCGGCCACCTCCTCGGCCTCATGCGGGCCTTCGACGACCTTGAGCGGGAAAAACTGATTGAGACCTATCCGACCTTCGTCGGAGTCCAGGCCCAGGGCTGCGCCCCTCTCGCCGCCGCGTTTGGCGCAGGGCTCGATAAATATGAAAGATCGCCCGAAGTCCGCACGATCGCCCAAGCCATCTCCAACCCCACCCCTCCAGCCGGAAACGCCGTTCTTCGCATGATCCGAGAGCGTAGGGGCACTCTTCTCGCCGTGACGGACGAGGAAATGCTCGAGGCCCAGCGGGCGCTGGCCGCCGACGAGGGCCTCTTCTGCCAGCCCGAGTCGGCAACGACCCTCGCCGCCCTGAAAAAGCTCGTCGCGGCCGGACGGATCGACGAAAAGAGCGGAGACGCCGTGCTCCTCCTCACCGGGAGCGGCCTCAAGACGCTCCACCTCCTCGAATCCGTCCCCGTAGAAGTCCACAGAATCCCCCTATCCGGGCTCGAGTCGTGCCTTTCGCGCCTGAGTTAGCCAGTTATGTGTTATAATTAGGGCCGGCCAACCCGGATTTGTACCGGGAATTGAATCCCTTCAAGCGAGGTCGACATGCCTTATGACTTTCAATCCATTCCACGGCCCGAATGGCCGAAGATCCCGCCCAAGGTCGTGAAGGGGGTCCTCCTGGGACTCGCCGCGATCACTCTACTCTGGGGGTCCTTCTACCAGGTCGCTCCAGAGGAATTGGGCGTCATCCTCCGTTTGGGTAAATTCGTAAGGTCCACCGAGCCGGGCCTTCATATGAAACTCCCCCTGGGCATTGAGAGGTTGACTCGAGTCCCGGTCCAGCGACAGCTCAAGCAGGAGTTCGGCTTCAGGACCGTGCGCGCCGGGATCAATTCCGAGTACGCCACCACCGCCGAAACCAAGGGTGAATCGTTGATGCTCACCGGCGACCTCAACGTTGTCGACGCCGAGTGGATCGTCCAGTACAAGATCAAGGACCCGTATCTCTTCCTGTTCAAGATGCGGGAGGCAGAGGCGACCTTCCGCGACATGACCGAGTCCATCGTCCGGCGCGTCGTCGGCGACAGCGCCGTCGACGAGGTCATCACCGTCGGCCGGACCCGCATCGCCGATGAAGCCAAGTCCCTCCTCCAGCAGCTCTGCGACGCCTACGAGATCGGCATCGAAGTCAACCAGCTCATCTTCCAGGACGTCAACCCGCCCGAAACCGTCAAGCCCTCATTCAACGACGTCAACGAAGCCCTCCAGGAGAAAGAGAAGAAGATCAACGAATCCTGGGCCGAGTACAACCAGGTCATCCCCAGGGCGTCGGGCGAGGCCGAGCAGGTGATTCGCGGCGCCGAGGGATACGCCACGGAAAGAATCAATAACGCCGCCGGCGATGCCAGCCGCTTCTCCGCGGTCTACAGAGAATACGCCAAGTCCCCCGCGGTCACCCGCAAGCGGCTTTACCTCGAGGCCCTCAATGACATCCTGCCCAAGATCACCAAAAAAATCGTCGTCGACCAGAACCAGAGGAATGTCCTGCCCCTTCTTAACTTGGGCGAGGAGGTGAAAAAGTGAACACCAAGAACACGACCCTCCTTATCGTTATCATCGGGGCGCTCCTCCTCGGGCTCCTCGTCATCCTGGACTCCGTCTACGTCGTTTCCGAAACGGACCAGGTCATCATCACCCAGTTCGGCGAGCCGAAGGGCGGGGCGGTCACGACCGCCGGCCTGCATTTCAAAACTCCGTTCGTTCAGAAAACCCACTTCTTCGACAAGCGTTGGCTCGAGTGGGACGGAGATCCCAACCAGATACCGACCAAGGACAAGAAGTACATCTGGATCGACACCTATTGCCGCTGGAGGATCAGCAACCCCTTGGTTTTCTTCCAACGCGTCCGGGATGAGAGGGGCGCACAAAGCCGCCTGGACGACATCGTCGACGGCGAGACCCGCAACGCCATCGCCAACTTCGACCTCATCGAGATCGTCCGGAGCTCGAACCGCGCCTTCGAGCTGACCGAGGACGCCGCGCTGCTCGATTTCTCCGAGGTCGTCGGCAAGATCGGGACGGGCCGCGACAAGGTGGCCAAGATCATCCTCGAGCGTGCGGCCAAGATCACCCTCGAGTTCGGCGTCGAGCTCAAGGACGTCCAGGTCAAGCGCGTCAACTACGTCGACGAAGTCCAGCGCAAAGTCTTCGATCGAATGATCGCCGAGCGGAAGAGGATCGCCTCCAAATACAGGTCGGAGGGCGACGGCAAGAGCGCCGAGATCAGCGGCCAAAAGGAGCGGGAGCTGAAGCGGATCGTCTCCGAGGCCTACCGGAAAGCCCAGGAGATCAAGGGCAAGGCCGACGCCGAGGCGACCAAGATCTACGCTCTGGCCTACAACCTCGACCCCGAATTCTACCAGTTCCTCAAGACCCTGGAGACCTACCGGGCGGCACTCGAGAAAGACACCTGGCTCATCCTGTCGACGGACAGCGAGTTCTTCAAGTACCTGAAAAGCGCGGGCCGATAGGGCTGGGAACGTCTGCCGTTCAGGATTTTCCGGCCAGGCATCTGACGATCGTCTCCCGGTTGGGGAAGAGGGCCGGCGTACCTCCTGAGTGGAGGAAGACGATCTTGTCCGTCTTCTTGAAAAAGCCCGTGCCGACGAGGTCGATGAGGCCCATCATGGCCTTGGCCGTGTAGACCGGGTCGAGGACAATGCCTTCCGTCTGGAAGACCAGCCGGATCGTTTCGGAGACGCCCTTGTCGACGACCCCGTAGCCTTCACCCAGATACTCGTCGAAGACAACGATATCCTCCGGCCTGACGTCGAGGCCAAGCCCGAGCACCTCATCCGTGGCCCGGGCTATTTCGAGCACGTCTTCGGCGAAGGGCCCCTTCGGGTCGGAAACGCTGATGCCGATGACCCGGCAGTCTTCGGTGAGGGCCCTGGCGCCGACGACGAGCCCCGCCTGCGTCCCGCCCGACCCGCTGGAATGGACGATATAATCGGGCTCAGCCCCGCCGGCCCTCATCTGTTCTAAAAGTTCGGCGAAAGCTGCGACATAGCTCACCCCGCCCAGAGGCTTGTCCATGTCGCCACGGACAAGGGACCCTCCCACGGGCACGAGGTAAGGGCGGTGTCCCTGTCCCCTGACCTCACCGGCCGCATCTTCAAGGATGGACATGGCCTGGGTCGACTTGACGACCTTGCCTTTTTCTGCCTCCAGGATGCGGATATTGGCGCCTAGGATGACGTCGAGGAGCAGGTTGCCGTCGGCCGCCGCCGGCAGGTCGTAGGTCTTGAAAAGGACGAGGACCGGCTTGATGCCGAAGGTCCAGGCGGCCGCCGCGGTCTGCATGCACCAATTGGACTGGAGGCTGCCCCAGGTGATGACGACATCGGCCCTTTTTTCGAGCATGTCCCGGACGATGAATTCAAGCTTGCGCGATTTGTTCCCTCCGAAAGCGAAGCCCGTCAAGTCGTCGCGCTTGACATAGATCTCCGGACCGCCGAGACGGGCGGTCAGCCGCTCGAGCTTCCGCAAAGGTGTCGGGCGGTGGATGAGGTCGACCCGGGGAAAGCGGTCGACCCGGCCGAGGACTTCGTGGATCTTGTAGGCCATATCGCGCCTCCGGAAATCAGGTTAGCACGAATGAGGCAAGAAAAAAAGCGCCGGCCCGGATCCTCAGCTCTCAGGGAACGTGACCATCGCCGCATCGGGGTGCTCCTCGAACAGGAGCGGCTTTGTTCTATAGAAAGTCCTGTTCCCGAACCGCATGGCGAACAGGGCGGCGGCTGCGACGGCCAGGAAGGCGATCCCCCGGCCCGGATCCCTCAGGATGGTCTTTTCGATGGCTGCCAGGGCCATCATGGCGAGCGGGAGACCGATGAGGACCGGGATGGCCGTGAACTGGAGCTTTAGCTTTCCCGGAACATAGGTGCAGGCGAAGGGGACCTTGCGGTAGCGATAGAAAGCCGCTTCGACGGCCAGGACCGAGATGACCAGTCCGAAGCCGGCATGGAGGAACGCCGTTCGGGCGTCCCAGAGCCAGGCGTGGAGGGCAAAAACCAAGCCGAAAAGGGGTAGGATGAGACCGATAAGAACGGATTTTTTAAGGCCAGTGAGGTATTTCGCAATCCGGGGCGTCTCGGTCAGCCGGAAAACCCAATTGGCTTCGGGCGCTGCCGGCCGGTCGACCAGGACCCGGATCCCGGCCACGAGGGCGAAAACGAGCAAAAGGGGCTGAACGAGGAAGAAGCCGTTCGCAGGCGTCAAGGCGCGAAAACTCTCCCTGTAGGAGACTGCGAGTATGAGGATCATGGCCGAACCAACGGCCAGATAATAGGCGAGCGACATCCTGTGCTTCCCGCTCGTTCTCAGGGTCTCCGAAAAAAAGCCGAAAACCGCCCGCTCCTCCGGGGCCCGGAGAACCGTCCGCGAGAGGAAACTCCGCCACACTTCGCGGAACCGGAAGAGCGGCGGTCTTCCTTTTCGGACCTCAAGGGTCCTGCGAACGTGCCGATGGTAGCTCAAGGCGCTCGAGGCCGCGAACGCGGCCAAGGACAAAAGCAGGACGAGACCTCCGGTGCACGCCTGGGCCTCGAAAAGGGGGTCCCCCGTGCCGACGAAGACCTCGTAGAGCCCGACGAACCAGAGGGGCGGGTACCTGAGAAGAAATGGGTCTCCCGTGTCCTTGAGCGTTTCCAAAGAGCGGAAGGAGCCGCCCAGCATGGATGGCTGAGCCACGAAACCGAAAAGAAGGAAGACGAGGGCGGTGATGAGGACGAAGCGGACGAGAAGAGAGACCTGTCTGTAGAGGCCGGGAGGGATAACGGCCATGAGGAAGGATTGGAGGAAAACGAAGCTGAAAAATACGGCGAAATTGGCCGCGAAACCGGCCAGGATATGCGACAGGATGTAGCGGACGACGACGACGAGGACCGCGCGGTGGGCCCGCCATTCGGCCAGATAGTACGCGAAAAGGACCGAAGAAACGCTCGTCATGGCCACGGAGAACATCCCGATGAACAGGACGAAGGAGACGAGCTTGGCCGCGAACATCGTCCGCAGGCGCACGGGCAGGGGCATGAGGTTGCTGAAGTCCTGCCGGTCGGGGAACAGGACATCCCATTCGAGGAGGGTGACAACGGCGAAAACGAGCATCATCAGGGTGAAGATGTAATTCTTCTCCTGCCAGGACCTGTTGGCGTCGGGGACGAAATGGTACTTGAACATTAGGAGCTGGGAGCTCCAGGCGAAAAAGACAGCCAGGAGGGTCAGGGCGACGATGAGCCTTTCCTTCATCTGGTCTTCGAAGTCGACGGTTTCGTTCCGGAACATCCGGCCGAAGAAATGCCGGGAAAGGATGTTCAGCTGGCCGAGCTCGGTCCGCAGGCCGCTCATCGCCCTAGGCCGATCCCTTCATGGCCGCGACGATCCGGCCGGCGACGGCGTCGGTGTCCTCGTGGAGGACGAGCTGGCTGAAGATGTCGGCCAGGGAGGGCAGGTGCATGAGATGACGTAGGTTCTCGACGGAATCGTTGGCGACGACCTCGCCCTTGTGCAGGATGATGACCTTGGTGCAGATCTTCTCGGTCACTTCGAGGACGTGGGAGGAATAGATGATGACCTTGTTCTCCGCGGCCAGTTTCCGGATGAGGTCCCGGACGACCAGGGCCGTAGTGATGTCCAAGCCCGAGAGCGGTTCGTCGAGGAGCAGGATGTCAGGGTCGTGGAGGAGCGCGGCCGAAATGAGGACTTTTTGCCGCATGCCTTTGGAATACGAGGCGATCGGTCCGTGCATATCCTGACCGAGGTCGAAGATCCGGAGGAACGTCCGGACCCTGTCCCTGAGCGCCGCCTCTTCCAGGCCCCGGAGCCGGCCGACCATGACGAGGTAGTCATAGGCGCTCAGGTGGGGGTAGATCTCCGACTGCTCGGGAATATAGCCGAGGCGGCTTTTATAAGCGTGAAGGTCGCATTGGATCCTTCGGCCTTCGAAGAGGATCTCCCCTTTCGTCGGCTCGAGAAGCCCGGCGAGCATCTTGATCGTAGTCGTTTTCCCGGCCCCGTTGGGCCCGAGATAACCCAACACCTCGCCCGGGCGGACGGTGAAGCTGACGTCTTTGACGACCGTGAAGGCCGAGAACTTTTTGGAGATCCCCTTGAGTTCCAACATGGCCCTATCCCCCGCCCATGCAACTTGTATGCCACTTCAGGGTTAGAGGGACACCAGGCCCCGGACAGGCAGGAGGTATCAGCGAACAACACTTACCACGGCCAAAACAGGTTTCATCGATGTAAACCGATTTTACAAATAAAAGGGCCGACCCCTCACACGGAGGGACCGGCCCTGTGAAAGCTGGCGGTTTCGGGCTAGTACCGCGGGTCCTTAAGAACGGAGGCGGACGCGGTCTCCGTCTTGCCGTCGACCGAAAGGACGAACCTGTATTCGCCCGGCCGTCCGGTCATGTTCCAGAAGGCCTTGTTCAGCCCGATGTCGGCAGTGCCCTTGATCTCGGTGATCATCAGGTTGCCGGCGAAGACGAAAATCTTCACCTCGCCCTTGGGTTTGGCCTTGAGACTGTAGTAGATGAGCATCCCCAGCGGCTCGCTCTTGCCGGCGAAGTTGGACGAGCTAGATTCCCGCAAGTCGGCGCCGACCCAGCGGACCTTGGACTCGACCGCGAATAGATGGAAGTCCTTGGCCAGGACCTCGGGGGAGAGCTCCTGAAGGGGCTTGATATCGGTGATATAGGCGCCTCGGCCGTGAGTCGCGACGATGAGGTCGGCCTCTCTCGGATGGATCTTGAGATCGTGGACGGGCTGGGTCGGCAAGTCTTTTTTCAAATTCATCCACGCCTTGCCTCCGTCAATCGAAAACGTGACACCGTTGTCCGTCCCTGCGAAGAGGAGGTTCGGGTTCTTGGCGTCCTCACGGACGACATTGACCGACCCCTCGGGCAGGCCTGCGGTGAGCGAGGTCCAAGTGGCCCCGTAGTCGGTCGTCTTGTAGACGAAGGGGCGGAAGTCGTCGTTCCGGAGGCCCGTGTAGCTGACGTAAGCCGTCCCCGGGTCGAAGTTGGAAGCAGCGACGCGGCTGACCCAGTATCCGGGATTCCCCGTGATCTTGTCGTTGAGCTTGGTCCAGGCCTTGCCGTTATCCCTGGTCACCCAGACGTTCCCGTCGTCCGTGCCGACCCAGAGAAGTCCGGGGACGAGGGGCGACTCGTCGAAGGTCGTGATGGTGCAATATTGGATGTTGCCGTCGCCGCCCTTGCCGCCGACGGTGAGCTTCGACGCGTCGTTGGTCGTCAGGTCCGGGCTGATCTCCGTCCAGGACTCGCCCCGGTTCGTGGACATGACGACGATATTGCCGCAGTGATAGATCGTGTCGCTGTTATGGTATGAGACATGGATGGGGGCACACCAGTTCCAGCGCGTCTCGGGTTTCAACCGGCCGTAAGAGATGCCCTTGGCCTCCCCCGTCACGAGGTCGATCCGGGAGAGGGGCCCGAACTGGGACTCGTTGTAGAGGTAACGGTTCGTGGCCCGGTCGAAGACATTGTACATTCCGTCTCCTCCGCCCACGCTAGACCAATCTTCGAGGCGGATGGGCGGCCCGGGCGGGATGCCGCTGCCGGTCACGCCCCGCCTGCCGGAGGAACCGGCGCCGGGCTTGGTGCTCGGTCCCATCAGAGAGCCGTTGTCCTGGAGCCCGCCGGCCACCCGGTAGGGATAGGACATGTCGAAGTCGATGGCGTAGAGCTGGGCCAGAGATAGGAAATCCGGATGGTACCAGTTCTTGCCGGCGTCCCAAGTCACGCCCAGACCGTGGTCGTAGCCGAGGAGCATATGGCTGCTGTCCTTGGGATCGATCCAGAGGGCGTGGTTGTCTCCGCCGAAGTCGAAGGCGGAGATCCACGTCTTCCCGCCGTCGCGGCTGGCTAGCACGCCGACGCTCAAGATGAAGACGTTCTCGTCGTTTGCGGGGTCGATGATGATCTGTCCGTAGTAATATCCCGGCGCGCCGCCGATGCTCCGCTTGTCCGGGCTGACCTTGCGCCAGGTCGACCCGGCGTCGTCCGTCCGGTAGATCTCGCCGTCGATCATGCCCTGGCTGGACTTGCCGTCGACGATCTCCTTCCAGCGGACCTCTGAGGACATGCCCGGCTTGTTGGCGTTCTCGACCATGGCGTAGAGCGTCTTCGGGTTCTTCGGGGAAATGGTCAGGCCGATGCGGCCGAGGATGCCGCCGGGCAGGCCGTTGGCGAGTTTCGTCCAGGTCCGGCCGCCGTCGGTCGACTTATGGACGCCGGAACCGGGCCCGCCGAGCTGGAACGTCCAGGGCTTGCGGAGCCGGTCATAGGAAGCGGCATAGAGCGTCTCCGGGTCAACCGGATCCATGACCAGGTCGACGACTCCGATCGTCCGACCGTCGGTGACGACGTCGAGGACCTTGGTCCACAGGATGCCGCCGTCGGTCGTCTTGTAGACGCCGCGCTCGGCGTTTTCCGTATAGAGGTGGCCCAGGGCGGCCACATAGACCGTGTCGGGGTTGGACGGGTTGATGACGATCCGCCCGATATGATGGGATTCCTTGAGGCCCATGTTGCGCCAGGTCTTGCCCGCGTCGGCGGACTTGTAGACGCCGTCCCCCCAGTAGGTCGAGCGCGAGTTGTTGGCCTCGCCCGAGCCCAGCCAGAGGATGTCGGGGTTGGACGGGGCCACGGCGACGTCGCCGATCGAGAAAACTTTTTCGTTCTCGAAAAGCGGCTCGAACGTCTGACCGTTGTTCTCCGTCTTCCACAGCCCGCCCGAAGCCGAGGCCGCGTAGAACGTGTTCGGCCGCTGGAGCGGGACGGCGAAATCAACGAACCGGCCGCTTTGCTGGGTCGGCCCGATGGAGCGATAGTCGATGGTTTTCAGGATCTCCGCGGCGTCGAGGGGAACCGCGACCGGTGTCTTGGTCTTGCCTGGGGCTCGGCCCTGGGCCGCAACGCCCACGGGGCCGAGGAGGATAAGAACCGCGACCAGGCTAGCAAGGGATAACTTTTTTTTCATGGGGTATGCTCCTTGATGGATTTCGGTTTCTCAGACGATCCCTAAGCAGCGGTCTGATGGTAAACGACGTTCTTGGCAGCGAGTTCGGCCAGGACGGCCCTGAAGGACGCTTCGTCGGCCCCGACGAATTCGGGTGGGCAGACGCCCTTGCGGTTGAATTTCTTGGCCAGGACGAGGCGGGCGACCGCGGTCGCCGGAAAACCCGTCGTCCGGGCCATCGAGGAGAATCCGGTCGTTCTGTCCCGCCGGTCGAAAAGGCCGTACGTGTACTTCTTCGGACGGCCATTCTCCTCGCCCTCGACGATGATCCGCATGATCGTGAACTCGTCGTCCTTTTCGTGGAGGCGCCAATGCTTGAAGAGGATGGCCGAGGTGACGTCGAGAGGCCGGACGCTGCGGCCGCGGACCTCGACTTCTTCCCCGCCGAAGAAGCCGCTGTCGCGCAGGGCCTTGATGTGCCCGACATGTCCGGGATAACGGAGGGTCTTCTCGATCATGTTCGGGACCTTCATGGTCGCGAGGAGCGAGCGGAGGCCATCGGAGTTGAACGCCTCGAGCGTGCCGATCTCGGGGAAATCCATGTTCTCGACATCCGAGAGGGCGGGCTTGACGACGACATGGCCGTTCTCGACGTAGCGGGCCGGCCGGGTGTATTCCTCGATGACGTCGGCCGGAGAAAAAGGCGCCTTGTATTCGAACGGAAATTCCCTCAGGAACGGCA
>Ga0315286_10006409_pt1 | contig 11454 bp, 5 predicted proteins | sample YL17G10_0_MG_FD_205038 | JGI IMG/M metagenome (GOLD analysis project Ga0315286, IMG submission 205038) | Sediment microbial communities from Yellowstone Lake, YNP, Wyoming, USA - YL17G10_0 | ecosystem: Environmental > Aquatic > Freshwater > Lake > Sediment | place: USA: Wyoming | collected...
AGGGGCTCGACTCTTCTCTGAACGGTGAGCACTTGTAGTCCCCGTAGAGCGACTCGACCGAGAACCGCGCCTCTTTCGCGGCCTTCCTGAACCATCGCTCGTCCGGGAGCGAGAATCGAATGTTGACCTCCCGCCGGTCAAGCCGCTCGCCGGCGGCCGAATAGACTTCGATGACCTCCGTGCCCGTGACGACGGCGGCGATCGGATCGTAATCGCAAGCGACCTGGAGCACGACTTCGTCCCGGCCTTCCGGGTGCGAGAATCGCCTCTCCTCCCGGCCCCGGTTGCTCATACGGGCGAGCCGGATCCGCGGATTGTGCAGCGTGCAGATCAAGACGCCGCGGGGCAAGAGCATCTTCCGTATATTCGAGAGGGCCGCTTGGCGGTCCGACTCCGACACAAGCTCGGAGAAGGACTGAAAGGGGATGATGGCGAGCGGGAATTCCGAGGGGAGGTCGAGGCGTCTCACGTCGGCGTGGATCACCTTCGCCGAGAGCCCCCGCGCCCCGAGCTTTTCCTCGAGAATCCCGAGCATCTCCGGGGAGCTATCGACGCATGTGAGACGCACACCCGCCTCGAGCAAGGGGACGGAAACGCGCCCGGTCCCGGCCATCAGTTCGAGAACCGGCCCGTCGATTTTCTTGCATTGCTCGATGAAGAACGGGATATCTTCGTCGTATTGAACGACGGCGTCGTAGAGATCAGCGATCTCGTTATACCACATGGGACTTACTGAAATTGCGTGATACTGTCCGTTGTCATACGTCATCCTCGCGACGGCGCTCCGATGGGCGAAAGGACACGCGATGGACCTGGACGCTCACGAGGAGATACCAAACGACGTTGAGCCCGAGCCAGATCGCCGTGAACGCGGCCGAGGGTTCGGGCTCGGCCTCCTTGACGGCCATTCGGTTTACGGTCGAGTCTTGTGCGATCGGTACCATGCCGCTCTCGACCTCCGTCGAAGTCACCGGGCACGGTTCAAATGATAAACTGGTCCATGAGTCTGGGAGAACACGTATTTTCGTCTCACACTCTGCTCGGAACCGCCACCGAACTAGAAGAGATGATCCTCCGGCGTCAGGAAGAACAAGTTCTGAATCACCACGCCGAGGATGAACAGAATCACAACCGCGGTGAAAATCAACCCAAGACGCCGCCAGGGCCGCTCCGCGGCAAGAACCCACGCGGCCACCGCGCCCGCCGCGGTCGACGCGACGACCACCGACACCGGCCACACGAGCAAGGCCTCGACGGGCATGGGAAAGGCCGAATAAGTAGCCAAGACGCCCGCCGCGCCGGACACGAGCCCCGCCACCGCGCCAAACCGCGCGCCCCGGCGAATATTGAGACGCTCTCCGTACAGCCGCACGAGCAGCCAAGTCAACGCCGCGCAGTAGATCGCGAACGACGCGTAGCCGAATGGAATGCGCCGGAACAATTCGAGTGGCGGCAACCAGTAGCTCTCGGTCCGCTCCCACCAGGACGCGAGAAAAACCGCATGCGTGAGAAAATCAAGAAGAAGATAGACGCACCAACCAGCCAGTACCGCGGGGAGAAACGTCTGACGGATGACTCGAGACGGGTGTTCGTGTTCCATGGTCGCCCCTCTCATTTCACGCCTGACGACCGTCGTGAGCCGCGCCGTGGCCCGCGGTCGATTGCGGCGTGACTGATGAAGACGGGGTCCGGCATGGCGGCAGTATGCTCCCTTGCGCGGCAGAGGACAATCGAAGTTACGGATCCGCGGACAAAGCCCGCCGTCCGGGGTGCGCGTCCCATGCATTCTCCCGCACGAGCCGTACCGTGCGCGCCCCTCACGCACGCGCGTCCGTCGTGATGTTGGCGGGCCGTCACGGGCCCTTCGCGGGAACGAGCGAGGATCGCCCGCCCGAAGGGCGGGAAGCCGAGCGAAGTGGCGCGCTGGACTCGCGACGGGCCTCCAACCCGCCAGGCCACGCGCAAGTATTCTCAAACATCGGAGTCTATTCGGTGGTGAAGAACTGGACCTTTCCGCGTTCGGCCTCGATGTCGTAGACCGTGCGGACGATCGACCGGCGGTAGCCGTTGTCGCCGAGTCCTTTTTCGGAGAGATCGAACAGCGTCCCGCGGGGATCGATCGAGCCGTCGAGTCGGATCGGGACGACGACGGGGCGGTGGATGAAACGGCTCGACACGTTCTGTCTGACCACCACGGCCCTCTCGCCCGTGTCGAGATCGACGACCGTGCCCACCGGGTAGATGCCCATGGCGCCGATGAACACCTTTGCGATGAACGGATCGAAGATCTGACCGCTCTTCTCCAGAATGAAGCGAAGCGCCCTGTCCGGCGTCAATGGATCGATCTTGTAGATCCTCGGCGTCGTCATCGCGTCGTAGTAGTCGGCGATGGTAACGATTCTGGAAAACAGCTGGAGGTCCCACCCACCCGGCTTCGACGGATAGCCGCCGCCGTTGTAGTGGGCGTGGTGCTGCAGCGCGACGTAGAGACCGTCAACCACCTCGCGCGGGACCTTTACCCGCGAGAGCTCCTTGACGCCGAAGAAGGTGTGGTACTTCATCAAGTCCCACTCCTTGCCCTCGAGTTTCGACGGTTTGTTGAGTATCGATTGCGGAACGTACATCTTGCCGATATCGTGGAGAAGCGCGGCGATGCCGAGACGGGCGATGTCGCTCTTGTATAGATGAAGACGGTCGGCGAGGAGGAGCGAGAGGACGCAGACGTTCACCGAGTGCGAAAAGGTGTACGCATCGAAGTCCTTGATGCTCGCGAGCCCGACGAGGATCGATTCGTCCGCCTGGATGATGTCCACCATCTGTTGCGTCAGCCTCTCGGCCTTGCGAATCTGAATCACGCGCTTCTGTTCGATCCCGCGGAGCACCTCCCCGACGAGAATGAGGCTGCGGAAGAACACCTGGTTCGATTCCTTCCGCACGTTTCTCTCGGCTTCCGCGTGGTCCCTGAGGTGTCTCTCGCGTTCGACCCACTGCACGAGCTTGATGTGCGTGATACGCGCGGAGGCGAGGCGCTTTTCGAGCAGTCCGAAAACGTCGTCGTCCGACGTTTCCGCGAAGAACAGTTTGAGGAACAGTCCGATCTCCCCGGGGGTGACGTCGGGGTGGAGCTCGACGGCTTCCACCTCCCCGTCGCGGAGGGCCTCGAGGATGTACATGATGGGACCGAAATTGTGCGAGTCCATGACGAGCCGGACGTCGTTGATGTAGAGAAAGTCCGGTGTGACCCGAAGGGTCACCCCACCCTCCGAGGCGAACATCTTTTTCAAGGGCACCATGAGATCGGAGAGAACCCTCTGGGTCGCTCGGTTCCCCATATCGTGGACCTGGACCGTCTTGCTCGCGCTGAAAAGGTAGTGGATAAAGAGCGGGCCGGATTCGAGGATGATCTCCTGCTCCTTGTCGTCAACCCTTCTAACGGCACTCGGCGGTCTCGGGGACGACCGCTCGGTGGAAGCCTTCTCGACCCGGGCTTCCTCGAGCGAGGCCGGCGCCGAACCGGATTCCGAGTCTTCTTGTGTCGTCTCCTTACCGCGCTCAACCATTTTCTCTCACGTCCTCGCTTCGCTCGCGCTCCTTCGGAGCGCCCGCCCGTTCCGCCGGGCTGTTCGCCGCGGCGGACCCTTCGGCAAGACCGAGAGCCACGGCGGCCCGTGAGCTCACCGCGTTGTCCGAATCGTTGGCGAGGTCCCCCAGCATCCGCTTCGCCACGGGTTTGTCGATCTGCTCGAGCGCCTCGATGGCGAGAAGCTTGTTCTCCTGCTTATGACGGCTTCCGATGCCGAGAAACGTCCTCTTCCCAACCGCCTGCTTGAGTTTCGGGAGGGCCGATTCTCCCGCGATCTTTCCTAGCGCCTTGAAGATCTCCACCTGTTCGTCGAATTCCCTCTGGGCGAATTCCTTTCCAAACGCGATCTCGACGACCCTTTCCTTGACGACGGGCGCGTCGACCCCGGAAACCACCGCCAGGGCCTTCAAGCGGATCCCCTTGTCGGCGTCATCGAGGAGCTTTACCAGCAGCTCGAGGGCCTCGCGCGTCCCGAAACCGGCGAGGAAGTGGATCGCCTCGCGGCGCACATGATCGTCCGGGTAGTAGATGAGTTCCTTTATGACTTGCGGGATCTCGCTGAATTTCGCCGCCTTGCACAGCGCGATCACATCCCGCGCCACTTGCGGTTTGTCGATGTTGAGCCCCGCGATGACCTCGGGCAAAGCCGTCCCCGCGACCCGGACAAGGGTGTCCCGCGCCTTTCTGTGAAGTCTCGGGTCGGGGTTCTCTTCCATGATTTTCCGGATGGTTGGAACCGCGTTTGCGCCGACGGCTTCGAAGTAGGCGAACGCGTCCTCCATCTCCTCTTCCGACCCTGCCGCCGTTTCTCCCAAGGAGATCAGGATCGAGGGATCGACGAGCTTTTTCTCTAGACCTGAAACGAACTCGCGCACGTTTGCGGTTAATTCGCCCGCTGCGGCGAACCGCCTGATGTCTCCCAATAACACGGCGAGGACCGGTCCGCGAAGCTCTCCTATCAGGCAGTCCGTCAATCGATCGACGATGTTCATCACGTCGCGCTGGGCCGATGGGTTGTCCTGCATCAAAGCGAAATCGAGATACTCGACGATGAAGCTGACGAGGCCGTCCTTTTTTCTCTTTTCGAAAAGCTTGTCCTTGAACACCCGGAGTTCGTCGCTGCTCACCGTGAAGAAGGATGTCATCATATCTTGAAAATGCGTTTCCCGCTCCTCGCCGGACTTTTCGCTCCCGCCGCCCACGAGCCTCTTGAGATAGCCGTCGAGGGGCTCGACCTTGTCGTCCCCGCCGACGAAGATCCTTCCCTTTTCCGCGAAACTCGGCGCGTCGGGGTGATCTTCCGTCTCGAGCGAAACGAGTTCGGATTGTTGACCTCCACGGCGTCCCTCTCCGAATTCGCCCACCAGGTACTCGTCGAGCACCCGGTACGATATGTGCTCGAGATCCGTTTTCCAGAGCTGGGTGACGATGTCCTCTTCCTGCGACGCGGCCCTGACCGCGTCCTTGATGAGATCGACGAACTGTTCGAGCTCCTGCGGCGTCACGCTGCTCGCGATGCTTAGCTCCCCGATCCCGTCCCTGAAGAAGATGAAGGCGATGCTCTCGTCGCGTTTGTCGTTCGAGTAGACGACGTGGTCGTTCCAACGTATCTCGTGCTTGTCGATCGAAACCACGAGGGTTTCCTCGTCCTCGAAAAAGCCCTGGAGCGCCGCGCGGAACTCTTCGGAGAACCTCAGAAGGGTGGGATTGCTTTTGGCGTAGATCTTCTTCCCGAGGACGAGCTTGGAAAGACAGTTGAACACCGCTCGCACCTTGTCGGAAGCGGTGTCCTTCTGGGCGGCGGCGGCGCGTGGACGGCCTTGGACGTTGGGATTCATCGTGGCTCCATGGGAGTTCTTTCCGGCTTTCGAGCAATAGGTGTGCCAGGAACGGGGCGGGTAACCGGCGGTGCCTTGGCGATTCTTCTTTCTGGCACGCGGTTGGGTGTTGCATTATGCGTGGAGAAGCTCCGGGACGACACCTCCCGGCGGCTGTTCGCTCCAATCACATGAGACGATTTGGTATTGTGCTTGTCCTCTTGTTCGTCGCCGCGGTCTTGCCCCGGGGCGATTCGGTCGCCGTCCCGAATCCGGCGGGGTCGGAGAGCGAGATCTCCGCCGCCGAACCCAAGGCGCCATTCAACCCGCGCGGGATCCTCGAACTGGTCTACGCCAACCGGCCCGATTCCGCCCTGACGATCCTCGATTCGTTCCGGCGATCCAACCCGAAAGATCCTTACGTCCTCGTGTTGAAAGCGAAGGTGCTTCGCGAGCGGCTCAACGACGAGGACAACAACAAGGATCTCATACGCCACTCGGCGGAGCCTATCCACGCCGTCCTCGACACCGCGATCGCTCTATCGAACGAAGCGCTCGGCCGTGAACTGAGAGATCACAAGCACTACTACTACCGCGGCTACGCCTGGCTGAGCAAGGCGCAGCTCTACGTCCTCACGAAGAATTACTGGAGCGCCGGTCGGGCGGCGAGCCGGGGGAAAAACGACCTCGAGCGTTATCTCGACAAGTACCCCGAGGATCCCGACGCCCAGGGAACGCTCGGCGCGTATTTCTACTTCGCCGACGCCATCCCCGGGTTCGCAAAGATCGTCGCCAAGCTCCTTCTCGTTCCCGGCGGGGATCGAGAGAAGGGTCTCGAACTGCTCCGTTACTCCACGACCCACGAAGGGGTGTTGACCGCCGATTGGAGATTCGTGATGGCGGCGATCGATCTCGTTTTCGAGGGCAACTTCGAGAAGGGGGCCGCCGAGTTCGCCGAGTTGCTCGAAGACTACCCGCACTACACGAGGCTTGCCGAGCCCCTTGGTGTCGTCGCTCCGCTGTACCTTGGGCGTACACGCGAGCTGAGGGATATCGGCGCGGCGGCCGTGGACTCGCACCTCGCCCTCCAAGGGACGCCGATCGATTGGAACCTCGTCAAGAGGATGCGGCTCACCCAAGCGTTCACCGACTCGTATCTCGTCCGGCCCGCTGACGCCATGGAGGAGTACGACGAGCTCATCCGGGACCCGCCGCGCCATCCGGATTGGGTGCTCCCCATCGCGCTCCTCAACCGCGCTTACCTGCGCCAGAAGGAAGGACACGCGGACGAGGCGGAGAAAGTCTTCGCGGCGGTTCGTTCGAACGGGAGCATGACCACCTATCACCCCGTCGCCGAAACGATGCGGGAGAGCATCGGGAAACCGATGAAGACGATCGATCTCGCCGGGCTCGACTTTGCGCGGAAGATCTACGAGGGTGATCTCACCGATGCGGCGAGATTGCTCGACGCGTGGAAAAACACCCACGGCGAGGATGTTCTCTCCGATTTCTACACCGGGGATATCGAGACTCTGAGGGGCGATCTTGCCGCCGCCAGACTCGCGTACGAACGCGCGCTCGACCGCGAAGCGTACGGCGGGGATCAGATCTACCAGACGCTCTCCTCCGCTCGGCTCGCCGAGATTCTCGGGAGCGAAGGACGATACGCGGAAGCCGGGAAATTTCTCAAACGCGCCCAGGCATACTGTCACGCAAACTACCTTCTCGATTTTCTCTTCGAGGCCAGACAGCGCTACTACCAGCTCCTCGAGTCAGGAAAACTGGAAGCCACTCCCTCTCTCCTCGTCCCCCCAACCCCGTAGAGACACCCGGGGAGCGCCTGGCGAGGCTCTCTCTCCAACTCTATTGGTGGCACGTAGATTGCTTTGCGGCTAACAGCCGCGAGGGTGTCAACGGTTCACCCACACCGGACCCCCCGTCGGCGGAACCGAAACCCGGCCAACAAATTGCGCCCCGACCGGTAAGCGGCTGGAAAATTGGGTTTGATCGGTTAACGGCCAACCCGGCGTCCCGAGCCGACCTGGGCTCGAGCCGAATGGGTGGACAAGGCGCGTTGAATTGCAGTCGATTTTCCCTCGATTTTCCGATGAGGCAACCCGCTCTTCTCATTGCCCTTTTCGCCGCGCTCGTCGCGACGGGCTTCGTACCCGCCCCGGCGGCCGCGGTGGCGCCCGTCGTCTCACAGGCGATACCCGACACAACGGTCGCTGAAGACTCCCCGTTGGTCGCCAACTACCGGGATCTCAATAACGTTTTTCTCGACGCCGAAGACGGCGATTCGCTCGCCTTCGCGATCATCGACAACTCCAATCCGGGGTTGGTCTTCGCGTCGATCGGCGCCGATAGCGCGCTCGACTTCGGCTTCGCCCCCAACGCGAGCGGGTCGGCGACACTTGTTATAAGGGCCACCGACTCCGAAGCGCTTTTCGTCGAAGACACGTTCACGGTGGTCGTGACGCCCGTGAACGATGTTCCCACGGTCGTGTCCGCAATACCGGACACCGTCGTGTTCGTCGACGACCCCCCGATCGGCCACTACGTCGATCTCAACGACGTCTTCTCCGATATCGAGGATGGCTCGGGGCTCACGTTCTCCATCCAGAGCAACAGCGACCCGGCCGCGGTAAGCGTGTCGATCGACGCGGATAGCGCCCTCGACATCGGGTTCTTCCCGGACACGCACGGAGAAGCGACGATCGTCGTGCGGGCGACCGACTCGGACGGTCTCTCCGCCAACGAGACTTTCGTGGTGATCGTCCACCGGACCCTGTGGCTTCTCGAAGCGGACGGCTCCGGACACGAGCCGACGATACAGGCCGCGGTGAATATTTCGTTCGACGGGGATACGATCCTCCTCGGTGACGGGGTCTACAAGGGCGGCGGCAACCACGGGATCGATCTCGGCGGGAGGGAAATCCTCATCACATCCGAGAACGGGCCCGAGGTCACGATCATCGATGCCGAGGGGAGCGACAGGGTGATCATCATGGACAACGTCGGCTCCGGAGGCGTGCTCTCCAACCTCACCATCAGAAACGGACAACAGCATCAAGGCGCATGCATAAAAATGAGTAATGCGTCGCCCACGATTTCCGGGATGATCCTCGTGGGAAACACGGCCGGCAAGAACGGCGGGGCGATATGGTTCGTCAGCGGTTCGAGCCCGACGATTACCCATTGCGTCTTCATCGGAAACAGCGCCGTGGAAGACGGCGGGGGGATCTACTCCGCCGGGTCCTCTCCCATCATCGAAAACTGCACGATCGTGGAGTCCAGCGCCGGCTCCGGTGGCGCCGGGATCCACATGAGCAATTCCACCGGGCTCATATCGAATACGATCATCGCGGCGAGCGCGCAGGGCCCTGGACTGGGCTGTGACTCCGGGACGAGCTTCACCGTAGCGTGCACGGACATTTTTGGGAACGCCGGAGGGGACGTTCTCTGCGGCACCGACGGCGGCGGCAACTTCTCCGCCGACCCGCGGTTTTGCGGTCCACCTGGGAGCGGCAACGTCTCTATCGGCGGGTACTCCCCCTGTGCCCCGGCGCGAAACTCGTGCGGCGTGCTGATCGGCGCGCTCCCCGTTGCCTGCGCTCTCGGACCCGAGCTGGCGGACACACCGAACACGCTCTACCCGAACGTAACCTTCGCGGGCGAGCCCGCTCTCGTCGTTCACCTCGGTCTCGACAACCTGGCGGATATCGGCGTGATGCTCGCCAAAACGTCCTCCGTCGTCTTTTCCGACAGCGTGCACACGTACACATCGACGCTCGCGAACCCCACGTACATCCCGGGAAACGCTTCGAACTTCACCGTCACTTTTGCCGCCGCAAACGTCCCCTCGGACATACAGACACCCGCGTCGTACGACCTCGAGCTCAACCTCGCGGGTGTCGACGATAGCTCGGAGACTTACACGGCTTCGATCAAGACGACCGGCAGAAATTCGATTCTCGTCGATACGCCAAAGGTCATCGTGTCCTCACTCCCGCTTTCCGTGAAGACCGCGCTCCCGGGCTCCCGGAACGTCCCGGTCCTGGCGCTCTCGTTCAAGAACGGATACGCGGACCAACGCCATCTCGACTCGCTCGTCGTCACCAACATGACGTTCGGTTCGGGGACGCCGGCCGAGCTCGACGCCGAGGTCGAGCGGCTCGCTCTCTTCGACGACGTGGACGCGAGCGCGAGTCTCTCCGCGCCCGATACGCTCGTCGCCGAGACGTCGTTCGGCGCGGGAGAAGCGATCATCGTGACGGGCGGCGGATGGTCGGTCGACGGGCTCTCCGTCCGGAATCTGATACTCACGGCGGACATCGACTCGACGCTCTCCCGCGACGCGGACGCGATCGACGCAGCCGTCGTGTCGCCTTCGCAGATCGTTTTCCAGGGAGATACCGAGACCAACCAGGATTTCTCTCCGCTTTACCCTCTGAACTCGTTTGGCTACGCCGTCGTGAACGGGATGGCGCTCCATCAGATCGGTATCGAAGCTTCGCCCGCGGACACGCTCCTCGGCGGCACGCGCGGAGTGTGGATTCTCACGCTCGTCATCCCGCAAAACGGCTACAGCGGCGACACGCTCACCGCGCTTTCGATCAAGGACTACGCGGGAGATTTTTCGGCGGGGGACATCGACGCCCTTCTGCTCTACCGGGACGACGGGAACGGCGCATTCGACGCGCTTCTCGACGCGAGACTCGGCGAACTCGTCTATTCGGGCGATCGTTACCAGATCTCCGGGCTCGTCGAGGGTCTTGCGCCGCCGGCGCGCTTCTTTGTCATCGCCGATGTGGCGAACCACGCGTTGGATGGTCATCACTTCAAGCCCGGGATCCCGCTCGAGGGCATTCAGGTTTCGTCCGCAAACGACGGACCCGTGGATGCCCCCGCCGTGTCGGCGAAGACACTCGTTTTTGAAAACCCCGAGGTCGTCGAGGTCACGAACATCTCCTTCCCACCGGACCCGGCGGTAGTGGGATCCGAGGACGTGCGGCTACTCTTTCTTTCGATACGGAACAAGACCAGTCAGCCGGTGACGCTCAATTCGCTTTCGGTAACGAACGCGAGCACCGGCGCCGGCGATGCGAACGATCTCGACAATACGTTCTCGAGCATCCGGATCTACAAAGACGACGGAGACGGCTTGGTCGACGGATCCGACACGGTGATCACGAGCGGTCTCGAGTTCGCGGCGCGGTCTCTCACGGCCGATGGACTCGGCGTCGGGATCGGCGTCGACGCGACGGCGTATCTCCTGGTGACCGCGGATGTCGATTCTTTCTGCGCCGCCGACGGCGACACGCTGAGGATCCGTCTGAACGGACCCGAAGACGTCGGGATCGTCGAGGCGTACCCGGTGACGGGAAGCTTCCCCGCCGTCACTCCCGGCGGGGTGCTCGTCGACGGAATGAGGGCTTACCAGATCGCGCTCTTTCCCTCGGCCGACACCCTGGTGGTGACGAGCGGCGCGCACGTCTTGCTTCTCGACGTGGGAATCCCGGCGAACGGCTACGCGGCCGACAAGCTCCAGACCCTTACCATCCGAAATGAAGGCACCGCCACCACCGAACACTTTGACCGCATCGCCCTGTACGCGGATGGCGGGAACGGACTCTACGATGAGGACGTGGGCGACGACGCCTTCCTCGGCGAACTCGTCGAAAACCCCGCCGAGCCGGGGAGATCGTTCTTGATCGCCGGACTCAACCTCCCGCTATCGCCGCCGTGCGCGACGCACACGCGCTTGTTCGTGTCCGCGGACATCGCGCAGGACTACTCGGTCGCCGGGACGATCCGATTTTCGATACCCGTGATGGGTTTAAGGGTCGTTTCCGGCAACGATGGCCCGATCGACACCCCCGTCGTCGAGCCCTCCATAATGCTCATCCCAAAACCGGACCGCTTGACCGTGTTCCCGTACCCCATCGGCAACAACGTTTTTCATCCGGGGTCGACGGGAAATCTGAACACCGGCGTCGGGTTCTACAACGGATACAATACCCCGCTCCTGCTCTCCGGGATCAAGTTCTACCA
>Ga0315286_10006410_pt1 | contig 11454 bp, 6 predicted proteins | sample YL17G10_0_MG_FD_205038 | JGI IMG/M metagenome (GOLD analysis project Ga0315286, IMG submission 205038) | Sediment microbial communities from Yellowstone Lake, YNP, Wyoming, USA - YL17G10_0 | ecosystem: Environmental > Aquatic > Freshwater > Lake > Sediment | place: USA: Wyoming | collected...
GCCCGCCCTGACACCTGGGCAACCACGGGGGGTTGCCCCTACGGCAGAAGGGGTTGTAGGGGCGGGCCCCTGTGCCCGCCCTGACACCTGGGCAACCACAGGGGGGTTGCCCCTACGGAATGACGATGTGACACGCGTGCTATCAGTCGGTCCACGCGGTTGATCTCGACAGGCTGCGGACCAGCACGGCCGTGCAGACCGCCGCCAGCGCCGCCAGTCCGGCGGCCTGCGTCCATTCGCCGAAGATCACGCTGCCCACCGCGAAGAGCACGGCGTAGACCAGCGCCACGCCCGCGATCCAATCGACAAACAGCCAGCCGAAGCCCGCGTCTGGCCGAACCTCCGGACAATGCATCGCGATCGGCTTCCATCCAGGTCCACCCGGGCGAACGCGCCGATAGAACGAAACGAGCGTCGCCGTGTCGACAGTGGGCGTCGCAAAGGTGGCGATCACCCACGCCACCGTCGTGGCGCCGACGATGAGATACAGGCTCTCGGGGAATTCGATGGTGGTCTGCGATCTCACGAGCGCGAGGACGACCAGTGGCGCGACCATGGCCGTCAACTCGCTCCAGGCGTTCACCCTCCACCAGAACCACCGGAGAATAAGCACGAGCCCAAGACCCGCACCCGCTTCGATGATAAACGTCCACGCACCGGATATCGTGCCGAGCAACGCCGTCACCATCAGCGACAGCCCCATGATCAGCAGCGTTGTGATCCGTGATACGCGCACCAGTTCTCGCTGGTCGGCCGATGGCCGCACGAATCGCCGGTACACGTCGTTGATCACGTAGGACGCACCCCAGTTGAGCTGCGTCGATACGGTCGACATGTACGCCGCGAGGAACGAGGCGACGAGCACGCCCAGGAGCCCTGCGGGCAGGTAGTCCCGCATCGCGTAGACGTAGCCGAGTCGTTTCGCTTCTGGCGCGAGATCGGGATAGAGGACCAGGGTGGCAAGCCCGGTGACGATCCATGGCCACGGCCGCACGCAGTAGTGCGCGATGGTGAACCACAGCGTCGCAACGACGGCGTGCCGTTCGTTGCGCGCCGACATCATGCGCTGCGCGATGAACCCGCCACCACCCGGCTCGGCTCCCGGATACCAGGACGCCCACCATTGGATGCCCACGAACGCGAAAAACGAGGCCACGCTCATCATGAGCGCACCGCCCACCGACCGGGCGTCAGATGCCGCACCGATTCCGGGCGTCATGCGGAAGGCCCATTCGGGCAAGTGTGTCTTGAGACCCGCGATGCCACCCACTTGCGGGAGATTCACGACGATGACCGCGAGTACCGTCGTGCCGGCCATCGCGAGCACGAACTGGAACGCGTCGGTCACAGCCACGCCCCAGAGGCCCGACAGTGCCGAGTAGACGGCGGTGACTGCCAGGATGCCGCCCACCCACCACAGCACCTGGTCGTGTGGCACACCGAGCAGGCCCTCGAGGATGGAGGCCATTGCGAGGTTGACCCACCCCATGATCACGCAGTTGATGAACAGGCCGAGATAGAGCCCGCGCACACCGCGGAGCCACGCCGCCGGCTTGCCCGAGTACCGAAGCTCGACCAGTTCGACATCGGTGAGGATGCCGGCGCGCCGCCAGAACCGCGCGAAGAAGAACACGGTCGCTACTGCGCCAAATGCCATGTTCCACCACAACCAGTTGCCGGCAATGCCGTTCTTCGCCACCAGTTCCGTGACCGCCAGCGGCGTGTCGGCGGCAAACGTCGTCGCCACCATAGAGGTGCCCGCCAGCCACCACGGGAGATTGCGGCCCGAGAGGAAGAACTCCTCGATGCTGCGGCCCGCGCGGCGGGTGTAGTAGACGCCGACGCCCGCGCTCGCAACGAAGTAGAGCGCGACGATGGCCCAATCGATCCACGTCATGGGGAGAGCCTCAGACCTGTCGATCTGCTGATCGTCATCCGACCTCCGGGAGCGAGAGTACACCGACGGGCCACGTGCCCCGAAGCGTTTTCGGTGCGGACACTCGCGGGCGATTGAGTCCGTGTTGCGCGGAGTCTTCGACGTCGGGGAAGAAGTCGTGACGTGGCCCGGTTGGACGACCATCACCCCTGGCGCATAATAGACGTGATGCGTCAGGCGAGACCGACAGCATGACCCCGCGCGTCGCTGCGCTGGTTGCGGCCGTCATCATCCATGCCGTGCTCGTGACGAGCGTCGTTCTCCAGCCGCTCGGCGCCGGATCCCGGCCCATGCCGGAGCGATTCCTGACGGCGCGGTTGTCTCACGACAGCACGCGGATGACCGGCCCGGGCATCGACTTCTTCGCCTTGTATCACGCGGGCTTCAACGCCAGCACCGGCCTGTCCATCTACCGGCCGCTCGAGCTGTCGACCGGGCGAACACCGTACTTCTTTTCCTATCGCTACCTGCCGATTGTGGCCATGACGCTCGGCCGGGTTGTCTGCCTGCTGCCGCCGCTCACGGCGTACCGGATCTGGATTCTGCTGATTGAAGTCGTGATGTGGGCAGTCATGCTGACCGCCTTTCGGCACCTGCTCCGCAGTGCGCCGGGCGTCGTCGGGTGGATCGCGCTCGTGGTGAGCACGCCGTATGTGCTCGAACTGCACATGGGTCAGTTCACGTTTGCGGCCGCCGGTGTCCTGGCGATCGGAGTGTGGATGCTGCAGCGATCCGACCAGCTTTCGTCTTCGTGGCGCGGTCGCGCGGCGGCAGTCGTCGCCATCGCCGCAGCCAGCCTGCTGAAAGTGTTTCCGGCCGTCTCGCTGATTCCGTGTCTTCGCCGGCGTCGCTGGTGGGGCGTCGCGGCATCCACGTTGCTCGTGATCGCAGTGCTCACGGTGCCGTTGTTCTGGGCGAAGCCTGACGACTGGTTCAACTTCCTCGACGAGAATCGGCTGGCCGAACCGGGCCCTGGGAATTTCGGTTTCCAGTACGCCTTGTTCCTGACGATCCAGCTTTTCGGCGTGCCCTGGAATGGCGCGCTGTGGACAGCGATGGTCATGGTCGGGCTGGTGCTGCTGTTTGGCTTCGCAGCGCTGGCGGTCTTGTGCTGTCGCCGGCAGGCGTTCCAGGCCGAAGTTGGCGTGTTGCTGGTGGCCCAGGCGCTGGCGTCCTACCAGGTCTGGGAACACCACATGAGCGGCGTGATGATCGCGGGCGGGATGCTGCTGGCCGGAATGCTGGCCGGCCCGCACACCGATCAGGGCAGCGGCGCCGACCGGCGCGTGCCGATGTACACGTGGCTCGTTGCGGTGTCGCTGGTCCTGATCGCCCTGCCAACGCCTTACGCCTTGTTCGACCCGAACCCCAAGTTCTGGACCGCGGCGGAGAAGATGGCCATCCAGTGGGCGAAGCCGATTCCCACGCTCATCATCTACGCGTGCGGTCTCGCGTGGCTGCTCTCTGATGGCGTGGTCGTTCCTCAGTGGTTCCGTCGATGGCTTCCGGCCCGGGCCGGACTGGCGCGGTAAGCCCCTGTGAACGACGTCACGCTCAGTCCGGCTTCGCGTCTACACGGACACCGATGGATCCTTGCCGCATTTGTCCTGTCTGCGGTGATCGCAACGGCCCTCAACGCCGGCACGCGCTTTTCGCCGGACCGGCCGAACCGATGGTACAATAGCCTCATCCCCGCCAAAGGGGAGTAACAGAGCCGATCACCATCGGCTCCAGGAAGGTCAACAATCCCGAGGGCCAAGCTGGGCCCTCTGGCCTCCTGGCTGCGCCCCACAGTTGCCAGACCTTTGGCTGCGCGTTCTCGTGCAGTCGCGTGGCCGAACGTGCGCCACGAGCAAGGGCTGGCATCGATGCGACTCCGACCGCTCATTCCGTTTCTTGCGGCTGCCTCCGTGATCGTACCCGGCGTGGCGCTTCACCTTGCCGGCATCCCGCTGTCGCCTGTGGTGGCTGCGCTGGTGTCGGGCGCGGCCATTCTGGGTGCATCGTTTCTGTTGTTGTGGGCGTGCGAGGCGGCCCAGGCCGATATCTCACAGGCGCTTGCACTGGCCGTGGTCGCTCTGATCGCCGTCCTGCCCGAGTACTCGGTCGACATGTACTTCACCTGGCAGGCCGGGAAAGATCCGACTGGCGGGTACGCGCAGTACGCCATCGCCAACATGACCGGCGCCAACCGGTTGCTTATCGGCGTGGCCTGGGGCGCGATTGCGGCCATCGTCTGGTTCCGCACCCGCAGGATTATCCGACTTGCCGCCGACCGCCGAACCGAATTGCTGTTTCTCGGGCTGGCAACCGCCTACGCGTTTCTCATTCCCCTCAAGGGAAGCCTGAATGTGTTCGATGGTCTCGTCTTCGTCGGCCTCTACGTCTGGTACATCGTGGTGGCGGCAAAACGGCCCTGCGAAGAGCCAGAGGCCATCGGGCCGGCCGCGCTGATCATGGCGCTCGCCACCCGGCCGCGACGCCTGGTCACCGCGGGCCTGTTCGTGGTGGCCGCTGGCGCCATCGTGCTCAACGCGGAGAGCTTCTGCGAAGGGCTGCTCGCCACTGGGAAGCAGTTGGGCATCAGCGAGTTCCTGCTCGTGCAGTGGCTGGCGCCGATTGCGTCGGAGGCGCCAGAGTTCGTGGTCGCGATCATGTTCGCGTGGCGCGGCCAGGCCAGCCTCGCGCTTGGCAGCCTCCTGTCGGCGAAGCTGAATCAGTGGACGCTGTTAGTCGGCATGATCCCGGGTGTGTTTGCCGTATCGCACAGGACACTCGAGCACGCGATTCCGATGGGATCGCTCCAGATGAGCGAGATTCTCCTGACCGCGGCGCAGTCGGCGCTGGCCGTGGTGCTGCTCTCGACGCTGCGCCTCTCGATGAGCGGGGCGGTGCTGTTGTTCAGCCTGTTCGTTGGCCAGCTTGTGTTGCCGGGGATGGCTGGGCCGTCGGCCGCATCGGCATTCGGCGCTCCGACCAATCAGGCGATGTTTGCCGTGCTGTACCTGACCGCGGCGGTCGCGCTGTTTCTCGCGCAACCCTCGCATCTGATGAGGCTGCGCGAGGGCGTGCGGGTTCGAATCGTCAGAAGGAAGAAGGCTGTCATGCGTAGCGGCGATGCCGCGGCGACGCAGGCAGCCAGGCACGATCTCGGGCCGGCGGCCAGTCATGCAAGCGTGGCAGCGGCCAGTCACGGCCGCGTGGCTGCACCCAGTCACGGTCACGTGCCTGTGGGCCGTGACGATCACGTATCGGTGAGCAGTCCCGATCGCGAACTGGCGGGCCGTCACGATGGCGTACCGGCAGGCGAACTGGACGTCTGCCGCACGTGCGAGTGGAAGCTCGCGGCGCAGGGGCGGTCTTCTCCCGCGTCAGGGACGTCCTTCGCGCGCCCGCAATCGCGACCCCACCGAAGCGCATCGCCGCCGGACGGCGAAGGTGAGCGTCCCGCGTTGATGGGACCCGCCGCGACCACGGGCTTCCGCGGGCCGGAGGGTTGCTAGATAAGGCTTCTGAGCGCCCTGCGTGCGGTCCGGTCCGGACGAACATCCGTTTCGATCACGACCCGGATCGACCGCCTGCCGTCCTTCAGCTCGACGACCGTTCCCGGCGCGAGGTTTGCGTTGACCTTCGTCGAGGTCTCGCCGTAGCGCTCTGGCGCAGAGGCGGACAACCCGGCTTGCTGTCCTGTCGGCGTGATCCGCCTGGGATCGCCGGGCTCCCCGACTTCGCGCGTTGACCTTCGTCGAGGTCTCGCCGTAGCGCTCTGGCGCAGAGGCGGACAACCCGGCTTGCAGTCCTGTCGGCGCGACACGGTCGCATCGAGCGCGGCTCGTCGCTACGCGTCGTGGAGAACGCCACTTCCATTCACCCTGGAGCTGGAAGGCGGCCCAGTAGTAGGGATGCTGCCAGCGCTTCTGGCGGCTCATTTCTGTCTGGGCGACACGCAGGGGAGCGGCGGGACGCAGGCCCTGGCTCAGCATGTTGTGGTAGAACTGCGACACCAATTCGGCCGTCGCCGCATCATCGATCCGCCACAAGCTGGCCGCCACGCGCGCCGCGCCGGCGTACACGAACCCGCGTGTCAAACCGACCAACCCTTCCCCTCGGACTTCCTTGCCAAGCGCCGTCTGGCAGTCGCTCATCACAACCAGATCGGCCGACAATGTGAGGTTGTAGATCTCGTGGAGACGCAGAAAGCCGTCGCGTGCTGCTCCGCGCTCGTCAACGAGCGAGAGCACCAAACCCGACAGCGCGGGGTTCTCTCCGTCGACAAGGGCGTGCGTCGCGAAGTGGACGATGCGGTACTGAGCGAGATCGACGCTGGTCGCCGTGTCTCTGGACGCGAGGAAGTCCAGCGCTTTGAACGCCTGACCTGGCGGGAGGCCGTCGGTGATCGCGTCGGCCTCTCGCCTCCAGCCCGTGCGTGCCGAGGATCTCGACCTCGTGGTGCGGTGCCATCGCGAGATCTTTCCCGAGACCATCGGCCAGCGGTGCTACCTCTTTCTGGACGAGGTTCAGAGTGCTCCCGGATGGGAGCGCTGGGTTCGCCGTCTGCACGACACGGAGGACATCGAGGTATTCGTCACCGGGTCGTCTTCCAAGCTGCTGACGCGCGACCTCTCGACGGCGTTGCGGGGCCGAAGCATCACGCTGGAGGTCTTCCCGCTCAGCTTTGCCGAGGTTCTGGATTTTCGAGGCATCGTCTGGCGAAAGTCCCATCCGGATAGCGAGAGCGTGGTGCGTGGCGCGCTCGAGGAGTATCTGCGCTGGGGCGGCTTTCCCGAGGTCGTGCTGGCGGAGGAGGCGGTGCGTCCGCTGATCCTGAGCGAATACGCGTCGCTCATGCTCTACCGCGACGCGGTGGAGCGGTACGGTGTGCGCAACGAGGCGCTCGTCCGCGAACTCTTGCGGTTCGCGTTCAGAAACACGGCGTCGCTGGTCAACGTGAGCAAACTCCACCGCGACTTCGCGTCGCTGGGGTTCAGCGTGTCAAAGAACACCCTCCACGAGTATCTCGGCTACCTCGAGGACAGCGACCTTCTATTTCTGCTGCCCAAACAGGAACGGTCCCTCCGGAAGCAGGCGCATAACCCCAAGAAGATGCACGTCATCGACCCTGGTCTGATCGCCGCGTTCCAAGGGGATCCCGATCGGGACGTCGGGCACAAACTGGAAACAACGGTCTTCCTCCACCTGCGTCGCCAAGGCCGTACCCTCTACTATTTCGCGAACGGCGGAGAAGTCGATTTGTGCGAGGAGGACGGCAAAGCATTCTGGAATACGTGCTGGAGTCTGACCGACGCCGACACAGTCGGACGAGAGCGGCGGTCGATGGCACTCGGGAACTCGCGCGCAACCCGCGCGAAGGGCGTGCTGATCTATCACGAATTCGCCCCTGCTCTGAGAGCGGCTGTGCCGAACGCCCAGCCCGCATGGCGCTGGTTGCTCGAGTTGAGGGGATCTGCCAGGTAGGTGAGAACAGCCGTGGGCGCGGGTGAGGCAACGTCAAGCGCTCTGGTTGGCGACGCTCGCACCGTCCGGAGTATCAGGCCAGTCGAGTGCCTGCGGCTTCGCGTCAGACAGCCTTCACCGCGCGCACTGACGCGGGTCCTGGCCGTGCCGGAGCGCGCGGCCGGCCGCGACTCCACCTGCGTCGCTACCTCGGTAATCCCTCTTCGGCGACGAGGTACGACAGCAGCGCCATCGACACCGCCCCGAGTTCCAGTTCGCGGGCGTTGACCTTGTCGAGCGTGTCCGTTCCAGAGTGGTGGACGTCGAAGTAGCGCTGCGAGTCGGGCACCGGGCCCATCAGAATCGTGCCGGACGCACCGAGCGGGCTGATGTCGACTCCGCCGCCGCCCGGCCGAATCCACTGCAGGCCAACCCGTTGGAGAAGCGGCTCCCACGCCTTGATACGGTCGAACGTCTCGCCCTTCGCGCCAACGCCCATGCCAATCGGCAGGAATCCGCCGCGGTCCGATTCGATCGCGGCGATGTGCCGTTCGCTCTTGCGGGTCTCCGACCGCGCGTAGTCACGGCCGCCCGTGCCGCCGTTCTCCTCGTCCATGAACAGCACCACGCGGATCGTGCGCTTGGGCTTCAGTCCCAGTTCGCGAATCAGGCGCAGCGCCTCGATCGACTGCGCGCATCCAGCCCCGTCATCATGCGCGCCGGGGCTGAGGTCCCAGCTGTCGAGGTGTCCACCCATGACGATCACTTCTTCGGGATGCTCTGAGCCGGGCAGTTCGCCAATCACGTTGTGGGAGACAACGGGAGCCAGCGTCTGGCACGACGTCACGAAATGGAACTGCGCGTTTGGATCCTTGCGCAGCGTGTCGCTCAAGCGTTCGGCCGCGAGCGTGGAGATCGTGACGGCCGGGATCCTCGGCGTCGCTTCGTCGTAGCTCATCGTGCCGGTGTGCGGGTCGTCGTCCAATTCGAGCGTGAGCGAGCGGACCACTGCCGCCACCGCGCCCACGCGGGCAGCCGCCACCGCGCCGCCCGAGCGCTGCTGCGCGGCACCGCCGTACGCCGGGAAGGTATCGAGCAGCGTCGGATCGAGCGCGCCATTGAAGAACACAATGCGTCCGCGCGCCTTGTCGCCGATCTTCTCCAACTCCGCGACCGAGTGGACTTCGACGATGCCGGCAGTAATGCCGTTTGTCGGCGTCGCGACGCTGTTGCCGATGGCCCGGACCTTCACGGGGATCCGTCCGAGCGCCTTCGAGACGATGGCCCCTTCTTCGCGGGTGCCGCGGACCCAGTGCCCGACGGTGGTCGGCTCGGTGCGCACATTGGCGAAGCCGAGAGCCTTCATGTGGTCGACCATCAACGCAACCGCGGCATCGGCCTGCTTGGAGCCAGTCAACCGCGGCCCGCCAGCGAGTATTTTCGCGAGCGACTGGTAGGCGCCCAACTCGCGGAGGCCCGTGTTCAGCATGCGCGTGGCAACGGCTTCGTACGCCGCCGTTTGCTGGCCGGCGCTCCGGGGCGATTCTGCGCGGAGACCGGTCGACGACATCGCAGCGATCAAACACACCGCGAGCACGAGATGGGGGCGGAGGGACTTGAACATGGTGCGAACAGTATGCCCCGTCGGGGGCCGGGCGGCCAAGCGATCGCTCGGTGCCGGATCTGCCCGACTTCGCTCGGTGAGCTTCGTCGAGGTCTCGCCGTAGCGCTCTGGCGCAGAGGCGGACAGCCCGGCCTCCATGCGGACAGCACTCAGGCACACGGCTCGCCTGGGATCGCCGGGCTCCAGCCCGGCCCGAGGTCCTGTCAGCGCGCCACCCCTGGGATCGCCGGGCTCCAGCCCGACCTGCCAACCGTTACAGGAAGCTCTTCAGGGCTTTACGTGCGGTCCGATCCGGACGAACATCCGTTTCGATCACGACATGGATGGACCGCCTGCCGTCCTTCAGCTCGACGACCGTTCCCGGCGCGAGGTTCGCGTTCACCTTGACGAAGCCGCAGCTCAGGCCCTTGACCGTGAAACCCTCGGGCTTGTTGGGCGACGCCACGCTGTAGATCTTGCCGCCGTGGCGGCCGATCGCCATGTCGGTCGCGCAGGTCAGCACCGTTCCGATTTCGTGGCCCTGCAGGTCGCGCACCACCGCCTCGTGTGCATCGATCTTCCGCAGGTCGTTGCCGACGAACGTCAACGTGTACGGAGCATCGGCGGCCCTCTCTAATGCCGCCGAGCCCAGAAACGCCTTGGTAAACCGATCCCCCGTCGCGTTGAAGGGCAGGGCAAACGGCCACGGATGGCGGATGTAGGTCCAGTGGCCGATGTCCTGATGTGACAGCGGCAAGACGGCGCCGGTTCGGAGCGAATCTCGCGCAGCCAGGCCGCAGGCGATAAGGCCGAGGTCCTTGCCCGCGTCCATCAGCAGGTCCCAGATCCTGAGGTTGTGCTCCCGCTCGACGAAGATCTCGAACCCCACCTCGCCGGTGTATCCCGATCGAGAGAGCAGCAGCGGCGTGCCATCCAGCAACTGCGCATCCGCGGCGAATGCCGACGTCCTGTCGAAGTGTCCCTTGAAAGAGAAATACGTCAGCTTGTCGAACGCGGCGTCCGGCGCCTTCAGCACCTTCTGGATGATCTTGATGGACGCTGGTCCCTGGATGTCGATCTTGCCGAGCGTGTCGGTCAGGTCGACGCAGCGGACACTCAGGCCCTTCTTGTGTGCCTCCAGGTGCGCGGCAATGTTTCCGCCCATCCCCGCGTTGACGACGACCACATACTCCTCATCGGCCACCTTGTAGACGATGCTGTCGTCGATGGCGTACCCGTGCTCGTCGACGAACGCGCCATAGACGCACTTTCCAGGCGTGATGGGGGCGCTGTCCTTGCCGACGCAGGAGTGCAGGTTCCGGGTAAAGCACCACTGGAGCAGATCGAACGAGCCCGGGCCATGCACGCGCACCACAGCCATGTGGCTCGTGTCGAACAGGCCGGCGTGGGTCACCACCGCCATGTGCTCGTCTTTGGCGCTGGCATACCAGACGGGCATGACATAGTCGCCGAACTCGACCATGTTGGCGCCGTGCTGCCGGTGCCACTCACACAACGGTGTCTGCTTCTTCTCCGTGCTCATTGGACTGTCCTTACAGGGAACAACTCCGAGGAGGGCCACGCTGGAGCGTGGCGATCCCAGGCTTGAGGCGGATCGGACCTCCAGACGGCTGAACACCCCCGGGCTTCCCGGATGCCAGCCCGGTTCGCGGGTTGGCAGCGTGACGCTCCTGGGATCGCCGCCCCTCGACCTTGCTCGGGGCGTCCTGAGCAACGCCGAAGGGCGGACTCCCCGACTTCGCTCGGTGAGCTCCGTCGAGGTCTCGCCGTAGCGCTCTGGCGCGGAGGCGGACAGCCCGGCCTCCATGCGGACAGCACTCAGGCATAGGGCTCGCCTGGGATCGCCGGGCTCCAGCCCGGCTTGCACCCCAGACACCAGCATACTGGATTCCGTGCGGCGTGTTGCCGGACAAACCCGATCGTCCTGGTGGCCGAATTGATCCACAATCTGCCGTACGGAAATCGTCACTGGAGGGCGCGCGTCATGTCCACGATCGATCGTCGGGAGTTTCTCGCCAGTGTGGCCGCCGGTGTGGCGGTGGGAGTGGCGCCGCTCGGTGGCGAGGCGATAGCGGCCGGGCCCGCGCCCGCTCCCGATGATGGCGCGCAGGCCGCCGCCGCGCGCATCGCCGGACTCTCCGATCCCGCCTTCCGCCCGCTCCCCCTCGGCGCGATCCGCCCAGCCGGCTGGCTGCATCGCCAGCTTCGCATCCAGGCCGACGGCCTCACTGGGCATCTCGACCAGTTCTGGCCAGACGTGGCGCAGAGCCAGTGGTTCGGTGGCACCGCCGAAGGATGGGAGCGCGCGCCCTATTGGCTCGACGGCGCCATCCCGCTGGCCTGGCTCCTCGACGACGAGGCGATGAAGGCCCGCATCACGCGCTACGTGGACACCATCGTCTCAAACCAGCGCGCCGACGGGTGGTTTGCGCCGTATCCG
>Ga0315286_10006411_pt1 | contig 11454 bp, 10 predicted proteins | sample YL17G10_0_MG_FD_205038 | JGI IMG/M metagenome (GOLD analysis project Ga0315286, IMG submission 205038) | Sediment microbial communities from Yellowstone Lake, YNP, Wyoming, USA - YL17G10_0 | ecosystem: Environmental > Aquatic > Freshwater > Lake > Sediment | place: USA: Wyoming | collected...
GGAATATCTAAAGTCTTGATTACATTCCAACTCCACCGAGCTTTACGTTAACAACAGGATGTTTTGGGTCATTAGAAGAAATGCCCATTGATGCGTCTTTCTTACCAGGGAGTACGGGGCTAAAAATTACATTTACCTTGCATAACCCGCCTTTTGGTATTGTACTGCAAGAGTTTGTTTGACTAAACTCATCTGCGTCTGTACCCGTGATATTAATATAGCTTATTACGAGGTCAGATATGCCGGTATTCTTTAAGGTAATCGTTTTCGGAGTTGATGTATTCCCAACTGTGACTGAACCCAATTTAATTGACCTGGTAGAGACAGAAATCTTAGGTGGATGTACCTACAAGCAGAGAATTTCAAGAGGTCTGAAATCTCGTTTAATCCGTCATCTAATCCACACTGAGACTTCTTTTGATTGGGTGCTGAGTATGTTTGGCAATTGTGAACCGTTAACGAATTTTTGTTGTGTAGTTATCAAGTTCCTGGCTAAGATCCCAAAATTTATGATATGCAGTTAGAAACCCTTGGATTCTGTGAAAACATTAGAAGACTATGATACGATTTTTGTTCCATCATCGAGTAGAGTCACCTTCTCCTTAATTTCTCCATGGTATATTTCGCGATCTCTTGAGCTATGGCTTCCAATTCCTCGTGCATTTTGTCAAAGTCCTTGCTGAGTCTGATCAATCCCATCGAAGGCCAGCCCAAGCTTTTCACGTCGATTGCCCCGATCTCTTTGTCGCCCTCGCCGATATATCTTACGCGAATAGTGAATCTACGAATAATATAGCTAATTGAAGCAATTTTGGTTCTCTCGGCTGTGTACAATTGCCAAGGACGGGTTTCCACTTCCGCTATCTCAAACTTCAACTTGATGATATCTTTCGCGGAGGGCGATTCGCCAGAAACGAAGAATCCCTTGTCTTTGAGTGACTCAGTTAGCCGCTCTTCCAGTTCCCTGTTAACGAGATCCCAATCCAGAGGTAGCGGACTCGGGTTTCTTTGAGTCATGTTTTCGAGATATATCATTGACGCTGACTTGGTCTTATCAGTGGGACGGATCACCGTCAAGCGACTTGTGCAGGAGCTCACGAAAGTCAAGATTAGAAGAGCAACGAGTAGTTTGAATTTCTTCCGATTCATCGAGATGCCTTCAAAAATCCTAAGTTTGGCAAATGTTCCCATTTTCCCTCATTTCTCTGCCTGCAATGGCAAGTAGCTACTTGGCCAAAAGAAGCCCAAAGGTTTTAAAGATTAGTCTTTTTGTGCCATATTAGGCGAATGTTTTCGTCCAACAGATATTAATAGTATTATCATTTACCCTTCGCCAACATAGTCCCTGCTCACTCCAACATTATAACATCTATATTACCTTCCGTCAGGCTAGTCCCGTGCTTAGTTTTCAGAAAATGATATCCATATTTTCTTGCCCATTTAAAGCCAGCATCCTCTAATTGACTCTTGCCACTATCAATGAAATCTGCGGCCATTTTTCTATCCCCATATTCTTCTAATGCCTTAATAAGCATGTTCTCAGTGCCCGGTTTCTCGTCACGGATAAAAAAAGCATAGGCTCCAGCTAAAACCGATAAATCCTCAGAATTTAGTGCACTTAGCAAAGGTTCAAAGGCACGAGTATCATCTATACAGTGTTAGTGCCCGTGCTACCCGCTTTCGAATTTCTGGATCTTTATCCTTTATCGTAGAAATCAAAGTCTCTAAAGCCGGTGTTCCTATCTTACTTAGGGCCTCTGCAAAAACTGAACCGCCGTAAATATCTGTGTCCTTTAATGCAGCAATTAAGGGCTTGATAGCACGGGTATCTTTTATCTCTCCCAGTGCCCATGCCGCACTACTACGGACATTTGTAGATGCCATACGTTCTTTACTATCTTGTTTTCTCAATGTCTGATACTTCAAAAAAAATCTTATTCTATTTTTATCATTCAAGGCAGCAATCAAGGGCTCAACTGCGCGAACATCTTTTGTTTTCCCTAATGCCTCTGCTGCCATCAATTGAACAACTGGTTTTTCGTCCTTTAGAGCAGCAATCAGCGGCTCAACAGCATGTGTATCGTTTATTTTACCTAACGCCCATGCAGCTCCTATTCGACAATGAAAATTATCATCCTTCAAAGTCTTGATCAAAGCATCGACAGCGGGAGTACCTATATCCGCGATTGCTTCTGATGCATTCCTTCGCACATTTGAATCTTTATCCTTCAGTTTTTGTATCAAGGTATCTATATATTCTGTTTGTGGATATCCAATAAGAGGCAAGAAGAAAGAAATAAACAATAAAATTACTATTAACTTACTTTTTTGATATTCCATGATTTATCCTACTTTATTCGATTGTCTAATAGACAGAATTTTACCTATAGTTCAAGCGCTTGAGAGGGGCGAAGCTTTTGTGTTTTAACCTCAAGTACTCTGTTATCTGCCGTTGCGGGCAATTGCCTTAAGTATACGCTGTCCCTCACATGTTCATTATTTTGTTCTTACATTTGTATATTTACGAAGACATGAAATCAAAGCCTCTGATATTTTTCCACCCATTGTAGCTACTCCATCTAAAGTTTTCTTATCTTGGGGATCTGAGGAAACATTCATGACATGGATCACTTCCCTCAACAACAAAACACCACCGTTTCTATGGTCCACGTCGATTTCCACTTTTGCCCCTAAGGACGGTGTCTTACTATCCCTCATTTGATTACCATTTAATTTATACTCCATTTGCGTACCAGCCGGTATAAACAGTTTTACTTCACCTATGCTCAAAAGAACATCAAATTGGAGGTCATCCTTAGATTTCACCTCGAATCCATCCCTGATCAATGCATCTTTCAAAGCATTAAGTAAAACATCGTCCACAGGACCTTTCTTGGCCCCTTCTTCCCTAGATATCTTCACACTTTTTATTTCGGGAAGTTGTTTCAACAATTTTATTTTGGCGTTTAATCTTGATTGTATATCTTCGGCATAGCGACTATGTGGGTAATTAGTTTTAAATCTTTCATAATAGGCTATTTCATCCTTTTGCAATGTATACTCAAGCCTAATTCTTTCAGTAGCCTGCTCCTGTCTCTCCACTGCCTCAGCTCGATACGTTGAATTAGGATAATTTTTTAGGAATTCTTCATAGGCTTGAACAGTATCTGCTGATTTCGCAGCTTCCCAGTGGCTTTGCATAGTGGCACAGCTGGCAACAAATGCAAGAACCAATGTCAACAAAAGCGATTCATTTAATATGCGTTTCATTTTGGGTTCCTCCTTTTTCTGCTGCTGTTACCATTGAAAAACTATTATCTCACCCGATTGGGTGACAAGATTATTGTTATGAACATTGACTGCAAAATCATTTGAACTTAACTTGATATTTTCATCGCTCTCAGATGAAACTTTAGATCTGTTTGCTTGTACAGCACCGATTATTAGATAAACCACAATGATCCCGACTATTCCTGCAGAAACCCATTCAAGAGGCTCCACCCAACCAGTTGAGTCAGGAGGATTTCCCGCACTTGCAAACTCAGGCGAAATTACCAGATTTAAGAAAGTTAATACCTGAATCTTGCACGTAATTTAATCTATTTTCTGATAAAGCCTTGAGGAATGCGCCTCTACAAAGAAAATGGGCAATTTCAAATTTAACCAATCTGGTTAAAAATATTCTCATGATAATACGCCGCGATTCCTTTGTAGAACCCTATTTCAGCAATATCAGCATTTTTTTCGTGCAAGATTCAGGTAATATCATTATCCACAAAATAATTTTCTTAATCATAATTATTCCTCTGTTTTATACAATGACTTCTTATCACATATATTATTACCATTTTAACACTACTAACTCTCCCGAAGGAGTGACAAGATTATCTTTATAAACCTTGGGCAAAGGATTATTTGAAGCCAACATGGTATTTTCATTTTTCTCTACTGAAGATTTTGAACTTGTTGCTTTTTTTATAATTAAGACTGTGCCAACAATCACTATAACTCCAAGCAGTACTGCGCCAGCCCACTCAATAGGCGTATCTATTTTATCTTCTCGCTGTAAACTTCCCGCACTTGCAAACTCAGGCGAAATTACCAGATTTAAGAAAGTTAATATCATTATCCACATAATAATTTTCTTAATCATAATTGTCCTCCAGCACTACAGTTTTTAAGACATTAAGATGAAACTACAAGAACCCCTATAAGTACCACATCCCCTCAAATGGACACAGCCAAAAGATCGGAACTTTAGATAGATAATTTCTACGGCTTTTTTTAGCATAATTATACTTTTTTTGTCAACTAAATTTTAAACACTAATGTTAAACGACAATATTATGTTCTGTTACTTCTTCCTGTTTTTGATTATCTCTTTTTGCAGAATTTTCCTGTCGATTTCTAAAAGAACTCTTTGCAATCCACAAAGAAACTGGTTGCGTAAGTTTGAAGTCGAAAGCAGTAACTGCTAATAATTTTAATTTTGTTGACTACTATGTGAAGTCTATCGCTCTAAGGCGACTCCTTATTGCGTTGAGTCCAGGAAGCATGTTTGCTTTTCATGGCTCTCTGGATTACTTTGTATCATTCGCACCCCAGGTAAGTTGTAATAGCTTGCTTTGTGTTAGCTATTCAATCGCATCTAACAGGAATATTTCAAATCTTTCGTGTACAAAGGCAGAATAACTCGGAACTTTCTGGAACAGCCAACTCCTAAATACCTCTTCGCCATGTTCTCTGATGCTTATTTTAACGGCAGGATTATTCAGTTGATTGGAGGCGGCGGTTATTGTGTGATTTTCATGTTGAATTAAGAGATGGGGGATGAAGGCAAGGACCCTGATTTCAAGATCCGAGTCGGGTATTTTCATCTCCTCGCCTATACCGATTCTGTACTTTTTCTTAATGCCTGTCTTTTTATCACCAACAGATAGCCAAACGCCCTTCCATTTCTTCTTTACTTCATCTGACACTACCAATGTAAACTCAAGGGGTTCTTTTTTCAGTTCCTTTCCATCATCTGAGAATGTAACAGCATGCCATTTTTCTTTTATATCTGAGCCAACATTGGTATCTGGCTTGAATAATTCAGTAGCTGCAATTCCCATTGCTGGTAGGCTAAAATCATCCTCATCTTTTCCATGTCCTGTTATTGCTGAATTATCAACTGCATCTATCGATATGTCTTTCTGTGAGACCTCTCGCGATGTTGCATCTGTTATATATATTTGCGCTAATATTTTAGCGTTAGTGTCCGAGCTTTTTTGAGTCAACATAATTTGGTAAGCACTATTGTTTGACTTCACATCCTTACCAGGCCAAATGACGTGAGCCTTGCCCGTTAGAAGAGTAGCGGCTTTATCAAGAACGTCTTTATTGATATCCGAGACTTTTTCGCCAGACGACACCTTGAAGCGTCTAATTGGGGAAAGGATTCCAAAATCATTCCCCGCGTTAACTCCTGCAAAAAAGCTCTCGGGTGGAGACTGATAGAGTTCGTATGGGTTACTCGAAGGCTCCATTACAAGGGGTATCGTTACCTGATTTCCTTCTAAGTCTTGCTGCAATCTCATCCTCGCCTCATCTACTTTGGTAGGAGTCTCGTTCATGAGGGCGAAGAATCGGTTGAGAGCCCAAGGAAGTAACTGCTTTTGACTCGGAGGCTCTGATTGATTTGTTAACGCTTTACTCGGAGGCATCTTGTCTGAAGTTTTTTGTGCAATAAGAGCATCATCGAACTCTTTTTCGGAAATTGGATGCGTTGGATAATTGCCCCCCACAACCTTATGAAGTGTAATTGAAGTTACTGAGTATTGCGTTGCAGTTTGTTCTACGGTAAATGTCTTTCCCTTTGAATACCTATAATGGCTTGGCTGACTACCGTATCGAACAAGCTCATAATATTCTCCGGCCGCAACGTTAACCGTTCGGCTCGTCCCATTGGGCACCTCAACAAGCAGGCTTGTGGGGCCAATCAACTTCACCAATGCGGGTTCGCCTGATTGATTTATAAAAGTTACTGTATTGGGTTGTTCTTGTGAGTGGACGTTTGAAGGATAATTGATAAGACTCCATACAATGAGCATTATCACAATAGGAATGCGACAATTAAAAGGGGACGGTTGTTCTCTTTCCATAATTATTTCCTCCTCCTTCTTCTCTTATGTACGAAACTTCATTCAACGTTACGGCAGAAAGAAGTCGGTAGGGTTTGAACGAAAGTCCTTTCCGCCATGTTATCTCCTCGTTGCAGGTACTCAAAACACAGGTCCTTCCCTTTTCATGTGCCCAATCCCTCATTTCATATGGGTATGTAGAATGCTGCCTATCATGTCGTCCAACAATGATTGTACCTACTTGGTATTTTCCAGATTCTTGAAAGAATATAGCATAGAAGGGAAATACTTAAAAGAAAAAATTGTTATAAAAAGCAAAATATGTGATGAAACGTACATCTTTCACCCTGAAGGAAATACCTTTGTTACCTCAACGTCACCTACTTATGCGCAAACGCGGGAGACTTGGAATATTGTTCATTTCTTGATCTAAATGTGCAAGCTCGATATTATTCGTTAAATGTGGGGTACGCTTGTAAATATTGATTTCAACTGATCCTGAAGATTGAGAAATACTGATTGAAAGATAGTTTAACGTTTCCGTTGCAAAAGAAGCCCACAGCGTTTGGACGTAAGCTCTTTTGCAATATGTTAGCTGTCCGTTACAGGGATATTTTTTAAATCTATCTTTTAAAAACATCTCACATTGGTTTGCAATTTTCCATTTTGAAGAAAATAATTCTATCGATTAGAAGTCAATCTTTTAAATTGAGACTTCGTGACAAACCCACTAAACCTCCATACCTCTTTTGGACCCCTTTCTACCATGCTACCTTCTATTACTTCCGCTCTAATTAATATACTGCCTTGTGTTACTTGAATGGGGCCCGATTCAGCATCATCGACAAAAATACCAGAATCTTCAGATGTGGAATCTATCTTCCCCATTATTTCAAACGTGGAAGTGTTTGGCGGAAATCCAAGTGACCCAGCCGCTTGCTTTAGCTCAATATTGCCATAATGGGTGGTTATAGTGACTTGGTCTAATAAGTTGGTGAGTGGAAAAAAGCGCCATAAAACAGGATCATCACTTACTGGATCAGAAGAGTAATATAGTTGAATCCAAAATTCTATTTTGGCTGTCAATGCTCCATTTATTAGACCTTTTATTGGACCTATAAGAGTTAGGGGTCGTAAAAAAATAATTCCAGGCTTTTCGGGATCATATGAAATAGGACTTAAGCACCGTTTTCCCTCTTCTTCAAACTTGATACCTATTCCACCAACCCGTTCTATGTTAGATTGTATCCATGGTGGCAAGTTAGCACATTTCTTGGTAGTAATGCCAAGTGAACGTCTAGCGTTATCAATTAATGCGGAAGAAGGATATTTTTGAATGAACTCTCTGTAGGATTCTTTTGTATTCCTTGCAAATGCCGTTTCGAAATCCTTCAGTTCTTGAATCTTTATATTTGCTTTTTCCGTGAACTTGCTGTTGGGATATTTAGCCAAAAATCCCTCCAATAAATCTTTCTGGTTTTTCCACGGACTTTGTGTTATGTTTTTGTAACTTAACTGTTCGATTTTTTCCTTTGCTTCGTCCCTAAATTCACTCTGTGGATATTCTTTTAGAAACTCTTCATATCCTTCTACACTGCTATGTCTCTTGGTATTGTCCCACTTCAATCTTTCAATCCTGCGCTTGGCATCAGCAGTAAATTCACTCTGTGGACATTTTTGTAAAAATTCTTTGTATGCCAAAATAGTGTCAAACTTCTTTGCTTTTTCCCAATCTCCTTTAGTGGTTGCGCATCCTACTACCACCAGCACAAAAAAAAGGCTAAAAAATAGAATACAAATTCTCTTTTTCATCTTCGCTGCTCCTTTCCCATGCCTGCAATGGACGGCTAACGTTCTTGACGGATAAGAAACCTGAAAGGATTTGCTGTCAGTCTTTTAAGACATGTTATCCGTCGCTGTAGCCAATACCTTCATAAATGGTTGTCGCTGTTTTCACTTTGTTGACTTCCATTCTTGCACCAACCTTTTTGCTTTGGCTATTTCTTCTGTGCTCATCCTCTGTATAAGACGATCAAGACCAAAGCGCACTTGGTCAAAAAGCGTGCCCTCTGCTTTAGATGCTGATAGGCTAAGCCACATGTAGGCTTTAACTAAGTCTTTCTCCACGCCACGACCATTTGCATACATAGCACCAACGTTATATTGAGCGTCGGGATTACCTTGATTCGCAGCTTTTCTATACCACCTCATCGCTTCAGCGTAATTCACAGGTACGCCTTGCCCCGAACGATACATGATTCCTATGTTATATTGAGCTCTGGCGTCGCCTTGCTCTGCGGCTCTAAGATACCATTTCATTGATTCCTCATAATCAACTGGAACACCAAGCCCTTGCGAATACATAGCACCAATATTATATTGAGCTTCGGCAATACCTTGAGTGGCAGCCTTTCGATACCACTTCATAGCCTCATCATAATTCAAGGGTAAACCGCGACCAGCAGAGTATAGGATCCCCAAATTGTGCTGAGCTCTTGCATGCCCTTGATTCGCAGCTTTGAGATACCACTTTCCAGCCTCCATATAATCCTGTTTTACGCCTTGGCCACTCTCATAAATGAAACCCAATTTGAACTGTGCATCGGCATCGCCTTGGTTCGCCTGTTCCTGTAATTGTCCCAATGATGCCGTATCCTGGGAAGCCCACACATGCGAGGTCCCCATAATAAAACTAATTATTAACATCAAATAAATAAATGGGAACGCTATTCTATGTTCAATCATTATAAGGCCTCCTTTTCTCTCATTGGAAAAGTATTTTCCTAATAGCTGCCAACGCACCTATAGCTGTATTAATATCTAAAGGTAAATGACCGATAGATAACCTTTCCGTTACTATTTCAAATAAAAGCTCGTTGCCCCATTAAATTTAATTTCTATCCCCCGGTCACTTGAAGAAATAAGAGGAGGTAATGCATAGTCTTTGTGGTCTTCACTTTCTACTACACGGCGGAGGAAAGGGGATTCCTTTAATGTTTTATATCTGTTTTTAGATAGAATAATAAATAATTCACTTGCATGTCCTTTTGATAAAATAATGCCATTTTGCCATCCTTCAAATATGTAGTAACCTTTTTTAATAAGCTTTGTAGCGGGGATCCATTTTTGTCCTTCCCGGGTGAAACATTCATTATCAGTTACCGTCAGATCAATTGTTGAGGCAAATATTCCAAGGGGTACGGTAATCAACCGGAACACCCACGGTCCCCTTTTTAAATTCGCCGTGAACGGTTCAGGTCGCGCATCTTCCGGAAGGCCGTCAGTATAGATATAATCATTAAAACTGGGTATCTCTATAGAGGCTAAGACCACCCAATCATTATTATCAATATTAATACCTTGAACCATCAATGATTTATCTTTTCTATTTGGCAACTGCCATGGTTCAGGAAATCTTTCTAAATTGTTCTTAATAATCTCTTCCGCCTTTTCCACAGACATTATTGAGTACACTCTTTTAGTGCCACGCAACTTTAAGAGTTGTTCTTTATTGGCTATTTCCTGTGCGCAAAGGTTGCCAGCACTTATAAAGAACAATGAGAATGAAATTACTAAAATCAAATAAATGAATAATCTATTATTATTCATTCCACATACACTGAAAAAATTACTGCTGCCTTAATATATATCGGGTTCCCAACTGATGAAAGGTAATCAGCAATTTCTTGGTTTATGCGACCTTCGCTCGATAGTTTTGATTTTTTAGAAAGATGAGGATTATATTGGAAGGAACATCTTATCCGGTTTGAGCCATATTTACTGACCGTTATTACCCCATGTGCAAACCTCGATGAAGGATGGATTTACTGGGTTTATTATTATCTATGGTTATCTATTTGTCAAGGTTTTCCGCCCATTCGCAAAACAACGGATTGCCTCAAAAACAATAAAGCGCTATGATAATCCCAAGACGCCTTATCAGAGGGTCATGGATTCACCGGATATCGGTCCCTCTATAAAAAAGAAGCTTACAACCCTGTTTAAAACGTTGAATCCATTTCATCTGAGAAAAGCAATGGAAGATAAGCTGAAAAAGATATTCCTTTTATGTTACAAAAACTCACGCTGAGTCAGCCTTCCTTCGGTAACATTTTCTTGTGAGTCAACTGGCATTAGCTTATAGAGGCTTCGCTGTCAATTTGCAATAAAATGCCCTTCATTTACAAGAAACTGATTGTGCTTTTTTGAAGATGAAAGTTGCGACGGCCTTAAAAAGTGGCGGCGTTAACTTCTATGTACTCAAACTTTTGATCGACGTAATCTTGGATTTGTGCTTTAGCGAGAAACTGAGAACGGAGAAATAATGTTCATTTTGAGGAGTAGGAGTGGAAAGCCCCACTTATTGAACCTTGAATCTCTCACAGACTATAGGAAGTAATTTAGAGTTTAAAGATCTCATCTCTTGCAAATAACGGCACCCTGTGTATAATCCAGCTTGACAGATTTTCTGTGCCTGCTATGCTGAAGACAGCTCAAACAATAACCATAGTGCAAGCAAAAGTATTAGGGGAAAACTTTATGCATTTTACGATGGTGATAAGCTTCGGCTAATCGCCAAGCAGTGGTTTCCTAATAGCCACGTTTGCACAGTCACCATCGTATAGTGTGTAAGGTTTTTTTGTTTACCTACAATGCAATAACGTCGGTTTTCAGGGCTTCCGTCTATAAATAAAAACTCTGTGAGTTCGATTGTTCCGGATTCAGCTGGATATTCTTTCGTTGAGGATGCGTTAATAATGGTCAGATAAAAATTCAGGCAACGCTGCCGAGCGACCTGACCTCCAATCTGTTCATTAGGTTATCCAAACAGCTGAAAAAAGTATTGCTCCATAATTTCTATCTATTCTTCCATTTGTTATTAATTATTATTGGAGGAAAAACGGGGTAATGGCGTAAGTCTATGTGAGCATTAATTTGCAATGATAACAAACAAAAAAGAAAGGAGGTGATCACTGCTTAAGGCATTTAGGAGCTTCAAGACTGGCAGATGGCAACATACCCATTACCGACATTCAACAGCTCCTAGGGCACTCACGGGTCTCTACAACAGACATCTATTTAAGGTCTATTAAACCCTCGCTTACTGAAGCGGTAGAAAAGCTCTCACCACTTGCACTCACCACTCAAAGAAAGGAGAAATAGCGCAAAGCAAGGAAAATATGGCGCGCCCAGGAGGATTTGAACCCCCGGCCTGCGGATTCGTAGTCCGTCGCTCTATCCATCTGAGCTATGGGCGCAACTCTTTATCCCTTTTTGACTCCCTCTTTAAGTGTAATGCCATATTTGGGATGCACAAAGGCATGCATGGAAG
>Ga0315286_10006413_pt1 | contig 11451 bp, 10 predicted proteins | sample YL17G10_0_MG_FD_205038 | JGI IMG/M metagenome (GOLD analysis project Ga0315286, IMG submission 205038) | Sediment microbial communities from Yellowstone Lake, YNP, Wyoming, USA - YL17G10_0 | ecosystem: Environmental > Aquatic > Freshwater > Lake > Sediment | place: USA: Wyoming | collected...
CGGCGTGCTCCGAGAAGCGGACCTCGAGCCCGGGGATCTCGGCGCGGAGACGGGGTTCGAGGCTCTGGAAGCATTTTTTGCCGCGGCCGTGTCCCGCGGCCGGGTTGACGACGAGCAGGGTTTTCATTGCTTTGCCGCTTGGGATTTATAGCACAGGCCGCGAGAAATAAAAAGGGGAGGGGGTGGGGCGCTGGAACTTGACAGCGCCGGCGTTTCGCGATAATATACACATATATATACACATATGCGGAGGGCACGATGAAACGAACGAATGTCCTGCTCACGGACGGTCAGCACAAGGCCGTCAAAGCGTATGCCAAGCGGGAGGGGAAGACGCTCGGCCGCATGGTCCGCGAGGCGCTCGATGTCGCCTACCAGAAAAAGGACCTGCTCGAGCGGCGTAAAGAGACGGCGATCGCCGCCTACCGGGAGGGCTTTATCAGCTTGGGCAAGGTCGCGGAGGTCCTGGGGCTCGACCCCGTCAGCGCCCGTATCTATCTGAAGAACGCCGGCATCCCTCTTCTGGTCCAGGATGTGACCGAGATCAAGCGCGACGCGGACAATGCCTGAGATCGTTTTCGACACCTGCGTCATATCGAACTTTGCCCTGGCCGGCGCGCTCGGCATCTTGGAAGGCCTCTACCGAAATAAAGCTTACATCATAGACATTGTTTCCCTAGAGATCTTGCGGGGCATCCAGAGTGGACTTGCTCAGCTTGAAACCATTCCGAAGGCCGTCCAGGCCGGTTGGCTCAAGGAAACCGGGCTCAGATCAGGCAAGGAGAGGGGACTATTCGAGACGCTTTCGGATTCACTCGGTCTGGGGGAGGCATCGAGCATTGCCGTCGCCAAGCGCCGAGGCTTTCGCTTCGCGTCTGACGATAGAGTGGCCCGGGCTGCGGCTGCCCGGCTGGGGGTTCCATTAACCGGGACGCTGGGCGTCTTGGCCAAAGCGGTGCGAGGGGGTGTCTGCGACCTCAGCACGGCCGACGATTATCTCGAAAAGATGATCGGATCCGGCTTTTTCTCCCCGGTCCGCTCAGTCCGTGAGATCGCCTAATCCGTCTTTCGCTCCGATTTGAGTGCCTCTTCGATCCGCGCCGGGGTCATCGGCAGCGTGAACAACCGGACGCCGATGGCGTCGTAGATCGCGTTGGCGACGACCGCGCCCATAACCGTGACGGCCGGCTCGCCGCATCCCTGAGGGGCCATATCCGGGTTGTCGACGAGCACGACCTCGATCTTCGGCAGCCAGGAAAAGCGCGGGATTTCGTAGGTGTCGAAATTCTCGTCGAGGACGCGGCCGTCCTTGAACCGGATCTCCTCGGTCAGACAGTAGCCGAGGCCCATGGTGATACAACCCTCGATCTGCATCCGGGTGCCCTCGGGGTTGATGACCTCGCCCGTGTCCTGGGCGCAGACGACGCGCGCGACGCGGACGGCGCCCTTCGCCTTGTCGACTTCGACCTCGGCCATGGTGGCCACGTAGGTGCCCAGGTAATCCGTGATGGCGATGCCGTAACCGCGGCCGGTCGGCGCCTTGGCGAACGTCCGGCCGAACTTGTCGGCGGCCGCACCAACGACCCTTTTCATCCGCTCGTCGGTCAGGTTCTTGAGCCGGAATTCGAGCGGGCTCAGGCCGGCGGTCTCGGCCATGATGTCGATGTGGCACTCCGTGGCGAAGATGTTGGTGTTGCTGCCCGGGCCTCGCCAAGCGCCGGTGCCGAAGGGGTGGGCGGGAGGAGCGCCGGCGCCCCCGCCGCCGAAGCCGCCGCTGAAGGAGAGGACGCGCTTGTGCGGGATGTCGTAGACCGGCTGGGAGCTCCGGCTCCCGGCGTGGTAGTTCTTGTACTCCCAGAAGACGATCCGGTTTTCGGCGTCGAGACCGGAACGGATATCGTAGACGGCCGCCGGACGGAAGGTGTCGTTGAAGAACTCTTCCTTCCGCGTCCAGGCCACTTGAACGGGTTTCCCGGTGAGCTTGGCCAGGCGCGCCGCTTCGACAATCTGTCCGCCCTGGTTCTTGCCGCCGAAGCCGCAGCCGACGAAGGGCGTGATGACGCGGACGTTCGCCGTCGGGACGCCCAATGTCTGAGCGACTTCTCCCTGGGCCCGGAAGGGCGATTGGGTCGAGGCCCAGACCGTCGCCTTGCCCCCCTCGATCTGGGCCACGGCCGTGTGCGGTTCGGACGGCGCGTGGGCGACGTAGTGGGCGAAATACGACCTCTCCACTGTCTTTGCCGCGAGCTTGGCCCCCTCGTCGAGGTTCCCCGCTTCGACGACGGTCTCGGCCCGAGGCGCGGCAGATTTCAAGTGGGCGAAGATCGTGGCGTTATCGAGCTTCGAACCGGAGGGTTCGAACTCGGCTTTGACGAGCGTGAGCGCTTCGGCCGCGACATCGGGCTTCTCGTGGAGGACGGCGACGAGGTCGCCGTCCCGCAGGACCCGCGCGCCAGGAACCTTTTCGGCCGAGGACGTGTCCGCGCTCTTGAGCTTGGCGCCGTGGGCCGGCGGCCTGAGGATCGCGGCGTAGAGCATGCCGGGAAGGCGGATGTCGCCCGCGAACTTGGCCTCGCCGGTGACTTTCGCCCGCGCGTCGGTACGCAGGGTCGGCTTGCCCGAAACGGCATGCTTGGAGTGGTGCTTGATGGGCGGCTTTTTCTCCAGGCGCACCTCGATCTTTTTCCCGCCGATAAGCTCAGCGTATGTCACTTTTTTCGACGGGCTTTTCGCGATGTAAACAGCGCCGTCTTTCGTCGCCAGCTCCTCTTCGGCGGCGCCGAGGCGCGCCGAGGCCAGCCGGACGAGGATGCCGCGCGCTTCGGCCGCGGCCTGGCGCATGGGCGGCCCGAAGTATTTCGTGCTCCGCGAGCCGAACGTGCCGGCGTCGTAGGGGCAGAGTGCCGTGTCGCCCATGACCATGTCTACCGCCTCGAGCCGGACGTCGAGCTCATCGGCCAGCATCATGGCCAGCGAGGTGATAATGCCCTGGCCCATCTCGATCTTGCCGGTGAAACAGGTCACCCGGCCGTCCGGGCCGACCTTGAGGTAGGCGTTGGGGTCGTCGGGATAGCCGCCGCCCCGCGCGCCTTCTTGAGCGGAGAGACCGTCGCCGACCGCGAAGAAGACGATGAGCCCGCCGCCGGCGAGCTTGAGAAACTCGCGGCGCTCCAGGGCTAGCCCGGAGGCCGCGCCAGCGGTGCCCGCGGCCTCCGGTCTTGACATCGTATATTCGTCGTCCTTGCTCTTAACGGGCTTCATGGATGGCCCCTTTCATCGCCTTGGCCGCTGTCTGGACAGCCGCGATGATGCGGTTGTAACTGCCGCAGCGGCAGAGGTTGCCCTCGAGGGCGTCGGCGATCTCCGCGTCGGTCGGCTGGGGCTTGCGGCGGAGCAGGGCGTAGGCCTGGAGGATCATACCCGGCGTGCAGTAGCCGCACTGAAGCGCGCCGTGATCGGCGAAGGCCTGCTGGAGCGGGTGGAGGCGTCCGCCCGCGGCCAGGCCTTCGATGGTCAGGATGCTCTTGCCTTTGGCCTTGGCCAGGGGGAACTGGCAGGAGAGCGTGGGCTTGCCGTCGACGAGGACGGTGCAGGCGCCGCAGAAGCCCTCGCCGCAGCCGTATTTCGTCCCCGTGTGCCCGAGGTCGGCCCGCAGGACCCACAGGAGCATGCGCTCCGGCGATGTCTCGACGCGGACCTCCTTGCCGTTGAGCTTGAAGCGGATCGTCTTATCCATGCGGCCTCCCCGAGCGGCGGCCTCTCTGCGCCCCGCTGTTCCCGGTGACGGAATTCTAGCACAATCGGGATGCGGCGGGATACTTATGAATGAGGGGTAGAATGATTTGGCTGGTGTATTTCGTAACGTGTCTACGGAATTCGCAGGAGGAAGAGGTTGAAGAGGGACAGTCCCCATCGGTCTGGAATTATCGATTCGGCGTGATGCGGAATTCCGGGACATGAACGAAATCTCCGGATTTCGTTCATGTCCCGGAATTCCGACGGCAAGCGAAAAGAGAACCCGAAATCCGTGCTCAGAATTCCGCCAGCTCGACGCCGAGCTTGGCGAAATCATTGCGGTTGAACGTCGCCACTCCGGAGCATTCGGCGGCGCGGCTGGCGGCGGCGATGTAAGCGTCGGCGAACTCGGAGTCCGTTTCCGAGGCGAGGGAAAGGGCCTCGGCCACAAGGGGAGAGTCGGTCAGTGTCAGGTTGGGCGTGGCGAACACGGCCTTGAGTATTTTGAGGACCTGGGCCCGGGGAACCTTATAGGCGGCACGCAGGGTCCAGGCGAGCTCGAAGAGGACGGGCGGCCCGGTGACGAGCCGGCGCTCTCCGCGGGCCGCCGATTCGAGCAAGCGTGCGGCCTTGGCATGATGGCCCTCGTCATCGAGCGTCAGGAAGCGGAGGAAAACGTTCGTATCGACGAACCACGCGGTCATCTGGATCTCTTGTGACGCCGGGCGAGGAATCCGGCCTTTTTTTCGGCCTCGATACCTGGGGGCAGGGCCTTTCCCAGGACGCCCTTGAAGGCCATCAAGTCGGGCGCGGAGACGATCACGATCGCCCCCTCCCGGACTTCGACGAGGACGCGGTCGTGGGGCTTGATCCCGACCTGGCGGCAGGCGGCCGCGGGCAGGGTGATCTGGCTCTTCGAGGAAACCGTGGCTGTCGTCATCCTGAAATCCTTTACGAAGATTAAATTACTTTACATAGTATAAATAGTAAAGAATCGGCTGTCAAGAGGAAGAGGGACAGTCCCCTTCGGGGACAGTCCCTCTTCAGGATGCCAAAGAGGGCTGTCCCTCTTCAATCCATAAAGACGGCGCGGGCCGATCTTTTTTCTCTGCCCGCCGTCTGTGCCGCGGACGCTGCCCGGGCAGTGATGGGAGCCATACATAGCCCCCGTAGCGGAGGGGACTCCATCATCCTACTGATGGTGGAACCGCCGGGAATCACGGATAAAAGCAGGCAGCGTCCTAAAACCAGGGAGAGGTTGAGCCCGGGGCCGGTTTTGCGATATGGTGAGCGGGAAGATCCCGCGCATCCCGGCCGGCGCCGCATCCGGGAGACGGACGGAAGGAGGGAAACGATGTTCAAAGCCCGCAGGACCTGGATCATCTACATAGCGAGTTCGATCCTCATTATGGGCGCGGCATGCTCGCCCGGCGGCGACAAGACCCCGGAGAAGGCCGCCCCGGTTCCATTCCCGCTCGAGGAGGCGACCATCGCCGGCCTCCAGGAGATGATGACCTCGGGCACGGCGACCTCCGAAAGCCTCGTCTCGCTCTACCTGAAGCGGATCGAGGAGATCGACCACGGCGGACCGGGTCTCAACGCTATCATCGAGACGAACCCCGATGCCCTGACCATCGCCCGCGAGCTCGACCGGGAACGCAAGGAGAAAGGCCCGCGCGGGCCGCTCCACGGCATCCCGGTCGTCATCAAGGACAACATCGACACGGCCGACAACATGGAGACGACGGCCGGTTCGCTCGCCCTCCTCGGGTCGAAGCCGGCGCGCGACGCGTTCGTCGCCGGGCGCCTCCGGGCCTCAGGCGCCGTCATCATCGGCAAGACGAACCTCAGCGAGTGGGCCAACTTCCGCTCGTCCCGGTCGACGAGCGGCTGGAGCGGCCGCGGCGGCCAGACGAAAAACCCCTACGCCCTCGACCGCAACCCGTCCGGGTCGAGCTCGGGCTCGGCCGTCGCCGTGGCGTCCAACCTGGTCGCGGCGGCCGTCGGGACGGAGACCGACGGCTCGATCGTTTCGCCGGCGTCCGCCTGCGGCATCGTCGGCATCAAGCCGACGGTCGGGCTCGTCAGCCGCTCCGGCATCGTCCCGATCGCCCACTCCCAGGATACCGCCGGACCCATGGCCCGGACCGTCGCCGACGCCGCGACGCTGCTCGGCGCGATGACCGGGCTCGACCCGGCCGACGCCGCGACGAAGGACAGCGAGGGTCAAGCCCTCACCGATTACAGAGAATTCCTCAAGCCGGATGGACTGCGCGGCGCCCGGATCGGCATCCTGCGGGCGCGCTCCTTCAACTTCGCTAAAAAGCTCGACCCCATTTTGCAGAATGCCGTGGAGGCCATGAAAAGGGAGGGGGCCGAGGTCGTCGACCCCGTCGAATTCCCGACGCTCGGCAAGACCGACGACTCGGAGTATGAGGTCCTTCTCTACGAGTTCAAGGCTGACCTCGAGGCCTACTTCGCGGGGCGGCCCGGCGCCGCCGTCCGCAACCTGACGGACCTCATGGCCTTCAACGACAAGAACGCGGACCGCGAGATGCCGTTCTTTGGCCAGGAGATCCTGGAGCAGGCGGCGAAAAAAGGCCCGCTGACGGATAAGGCCTACCTCGACGCCCTGGCCAAGAATCACAAACTCATGCGGACTGAAGGCATCGATGCCGTGCTGGCCAAGCACAAGCTCGACGCGCTCATCGTCCTGACCAACGGCCCGGCCCACATGACCGACCTCATTAACGGCGACTCGTTCTCGGGGAGCAGCTCCTCGCCGGCGGCGGTGGCGGGCTATCCGACGATCACGCTCCCGGCCGGATGGGTCAACGGCATGCCGGTAGGGATTTCATTTATCGGCAAGGCCTGGAGCGAGCCGGAGCTCATCAAGCTGGCCTACGGCCTCGAACGGGCGCTCGGCATGCGCAAGGCGCCGCGCCTGCTCCCGACCGCGGAGATCCCTGCGGCGGGCCTCTCCGGCGGCCGCGGCTTGGCCGGGCGATCGGACATGAAATAATTCGACAAGCCGGAATGGCAGAAGCAGCAAGAATGGGAAAAGAAATAAACGGAAAGAAGTAGGAATATAACTCAGCGAAGAGGAGGAGTGACCATGAAACGCGTATCGATGAATGCCCTGACAGTCCTTGCCTCAGCCATCGTTTGGATCGCGCTTTCATCGAGCTATCTCGTAGGATGGGACGCCGCGGCGGCTCACGACCGGGCGAGCCGCGACGGTTTCGTCAGCTCCTATGCCGGGAAGACGGCGGCGCCGCCCTTCGCTTTCGTCTATGGCGGCAAGGCCTCATCCGGGCTCGTCGGAAAATGGAAAGTGACGTCAGACGAGAAGGCAGAGGGCGCCAAGACGACGAAGACCGTCGTCTATTCCGACTCTTCGACCGGGCTCCGCGTCACGGTCGTCTACACGATCTACCGGGACTATCCGGCGGTCGAGTGGGTCGCCCGGCTCAAGAACGAAAGTCAGAGCGCGACGCCGATCATCGAGAACGTCCAGGCCTGCGCGGTTTCTATCCCCGAATTTGCCGCCGGGCCCGGTCCCGTGATGCTCTATCGCGCCCTAGGCAGCAACGCCCTGCGCTCCGATTTTGCCCCCGTTACGGATACCCTCGCCGAAAAAGCGGTGGTCCGCTTCGGCCCCACGGCCGGACGCTCCTCCGACACGAGTGCCCTGCCGTTCTTCAACATCGCATCGGCCGGGCGAGGCGTGGTCGCCGCCATCGGCTGGAGCGGGAGCTGGCAGGCCGTCGTCGGCCGCAAGAGCCCGCGCGCGCTCGACCTCACGGCCGGAATGACCGCCACGCACTTCAAGCTCCTTCCCGGCGAGGAAGTCCGGACGCCGTCGATCGCCCTTCTCTTTTGGAAGGGTGCTGACCGGATGGCCGGCCACAACCTCTTCCGCCGCTTCGTCCTGGCCCATCACACGCCTCAGGCCGATGGAAAGCCCGTCCCCCTGCCCATCAACCACGGCGTCGGCTTCGGCGGGCCGTTCCCGTGTAACGAATATGTCTGCGCTACGGAAAGCTACGCTATCGGCATGATCGACCGGCTCCACCAGTTCGGCATCGTCCCCGACGCTTGCTGGATCGATGCCGGCTGGTACGAGAACGCGACGAGGAACTGGTGGTCGGGCGTGGGGAGTTGGGTCGTCAACAAGACCAATTTCCCCCGCGGCCTCAAGCCGGTGACAGAGGCGGCGAAGAAGTTGGGCCAGGGCTTCGTCGTCTGGTTCGAGCCCGAGCGCGTCTACGAGGGGACGCGCCTCGACCGTGAGCATGCGGACTGGCTGACGAAGCTTCGCGGCAATCCCAACCGCCTGCTCGACCTGGGTAACCCGGCGGCGCTCGCCTGGATCACGGACCACATCTCGAACTTCATCCGGGACGAGGGCGTGACGGTTTACAGGCAGGATTTCAACTTCGACCCGGCGCCCTACTGGAAGGCCATGGACACGCCGGACCGCGTCGGCATCGCCGAGATGAAGCACATTGATGGGCTCTACGCCTACTGGGACGCGCTCCTCGCGCGCAACCCCGGGCTGCTCATCGACAACTGCGCCTCGGGCGGCCGGCGCATCGACCTCGAAACGATCGGCCGCAGCATCGCGCTCTGGCGGACCGACTACCAGTACTACGAACCGAGCGGCTACCAGTGTCACACCTACGGCCTCCATTTCTTCCTGCCGGCGAGCGGGACCGGCAACAACAACCCGCAGAAATACTATTTCCGGAGCGCGATGGGCGGCGCCGTGGTCATGGGCTGGGAGCTCAACGGGACTTTCAACACGGCCCTGGCCATCGACGACATCGCGGAATTCCGGAGCTTGCGGGCTTATTTATACGGGGATTATTATCCGCTGACGGAATACTCGACTGCGGACGAGGCCTGGGCGGCCTTCGAGTGGAACCGGCCCGAGGAGTGCGACGGCATCATCCTGGCTTTCCGGCGGCCGATGGCGCCGCAGGCTTCGATCGTCGTCAAGCTCGACGGCCTCGAACCCGGCGCCGATTACGAGGTGAGCTACGAGGATTACGGCGTGGCGCTCATCAAGAGCGGCCGCGAACTCGGCGAGGGGCTGTCGATCAAGATCCCGGAGGCGCCTGGGTCACTCCTCATCAAGTACAGGCGGGTCCGCTGATCACTATTTGCCAGGCCTGTGTCTATTAAAATAGACATGGGTTTAATTTATTAGCCCTTGAGGCCAGCCCGAATCGGTCCTATAATTCCCGGAACAAGGAGATGCCCGTGATCGAACTGACCAACGTTTCCAAGAGTTACAACCGGGGCAAGGTCAAGGCCGTGGACGGCCTGACCCTGACCGTCAAGCCCGGAGAGATCTTCGGCTTCCTCGGGCCGAACGGGGCCGGCAAGACGACGACGATCAAGATGCTCGTCGGCCTGCTCCGGCCGGACGCGGGGAGGATCGTGGTCGAGGGCTTCGACGTGGCCAAGGACCCGCTCAAGGCCAAGCAGGTGACGACCTACGTCCCCGACTATCCGGCGGTCTACGAGCGGCTGACCGGCCTCGAGTACCTGAACTTCATCGGCGACGTTTACGGCGTCCCCAAGGCGGAGCGGCTCGAGCGGATCGGCAAGTGGCTCGAGATCTTCGAGCTGGCGCCGGTCGTCACCAACCCCATCCAGAGCTATTCCCACGGCATGAAGCAGAAGATCGTGCTGACGGCGGCGCTCCTGCCCGGGCCGCGGGTGATGGTCCTCGACGAGCCGCTGGTCGGGCTCGACCCGCGGGCTGCGCATCAGCTCAAAGAGATGTTCCGCGAGCACTGCGACCAGGGCAAGACGCTCTTCTTCTCGACCCACATCATGGAGGTCGCCGAGAAATTGTGCGACCGCATCGGTATCATCCACAAGGGCCGGCTCGTCGCCTGCGGCACGATGGAGGAGCTTCGGGCCCTCGACAAGACCGAGCAGTCGCTCGAAGGGATCTTCCTGGAGCTCACCGAAAAATGAGCATGATCAGCAGGCTCGCGACCGTCATCCGGGCCGGGCTCAGGTCGAATTTCGGCCTGGCCACCCTGAAGCACCGGCTGTTCAAAGAGAAGAAAGACCGTTGGCTTGTGCCTCTTATCGGGCTAGCCGCGCTGGGCGTCCTGCCGACTCTCTACGGCATCGTCCTGCTCATCAAGGCCGCTTACCTCCTGCTCCAGCCGATGGGCCAGGAGCGGGCGCTGCTGACCCTGGGGTTGCTGGCGGGGCAGCTCCTGATACTGCTTTTCGGCATTTACTACATCATCTCGGCCTTCTACTTTTCGCGCGACCTGGAGATGCTCATCCCGCTTCCTCTCCGGCCGAGCGAGGTCATGATCTCGAAGTTCGCCGTCATCATGATCAACGAGTATCTCACGGTCGCGGCCATCGTCCTGCCGGTTGTCATCACGTTCGGGGTCATGGCGAGGGGCGGCGTGGGATTCTGGGTGAACACGGCCCTCGTTTATGCGGCGCTCCCGATCATCCCGCTGGCCGTCGTCTCCGTTTTGGTCGTGGCCATGATGCGCTTCATCAACGTCAGCCGGAAGAAAGATATCCTCATCCTCGTCGGCAGCATCGTCCTCATCACGGCTTCGCTTTTTCTTCAGGTCGGGCTGGGGCGGTCGAGGGGTCCGCAGGCGAATCCCGAGGCCATTGCCGCGTTTTTTACGTCCCCGGACAGCCTGCTCAACCAGGTCGGGTCGAAGTTCCCGCCGAGCGTCTGGGCGACGAAAGCGGTGGCGGGTGGATTCAGCGGGGAGGGGCTGGCCAACCTGGCGCTACTTTTGGGCGTGTCGCTCGCGTTCTTCGCCGGGATCGTGGTCATGTCGGAAAAGCTCTTTTACCGCGGTCTCGTCGGGCTCGGCGAGACGACGGGGAAAAAACGGAGATTGACGCGCGACGAGATGTCGCGCCGGGTCTCGTCGGGGCGGAGGGCGGGAGCCGCGGTCTTCGGCCGGGAGTGGAAGATCATGAACCGCACGCCGATCTTTCTCTTGAACGGGGTCCTGGTCGTGGTCATCGTCCCGGTCATCGCCGTTCTGATGGGGACCATGGGCTCGGGCAGGGGAGGGGGCGGTGGAGGAAGCGACTTGACCGCCATCCTTAAAACGCTGACCTCGTCCAACCAGCTTTACGTCATTCTGGGGGCGGCGCTGTTCATGACCATCTGCGGCAGCCTCAACGGCACGTCGTCGTCGACGTTCTCGCGGGAAGGCGCGCAGTTCTGGATATCGAGGGTCATCCCGGTCGCGCCGCGGGAGCAGACGGCGGCTAAGTTCCTCCATTCCTACATGATCGCCACGTTGGGTGTCGTTACGGCCTCGGCCGTGGCCGCGATCATCCTTCACCTCAAGGCGGTCCATCTAGCGGCGGCGGCGGGACTGGCGCTTGTGGCGGGCGTGCTGTTGACGGCGGTGGGCATGATCATCGACCTGGCCCGGCCGCTCCTCGACTGGACCAATCCGCAGAAGGCGATCAAGCAGAACCTCAACGTCCTGCTGGCCATGCTCGCCGATGTCGGCATCCTGACGGCGGCGTTTTTCGGGGTCAGGGCGCTGATACGGGCGAAGCTCGCGGCGAACGTCGTGCTGGGCGCGCTGTTCGTGGGCCTGGCGGCACTCGCGGTACTGAGCTACCGCATCCTCCTCAAGTTCGCCGACAAGCGCTACCCGGAAATCGAAACCTAAGAGGGGGTCAAACCTACTT
>Ga0315286_10006416_pt1 | contig 11447 bp, 12 predicted proteins | sample YL17G10_0_MG_FD_205038 | JGI IMG/M metagenome (GOLD analysis project Ga0315286, IMG submission 205038) | Sediment microbial communities from Yellowstone Lake, YNP, Wyoming, USA - YL17G10_0 | ecosystem: Environmental > Aquatic > Freshwater > Lake > Sediment | place: USA: Wyoming | collected...
GATGAACTCTGGCTCCAACGCGATCACATGCTGGTGCCCAGGGGCACTCAATACCGCGGCCAGAACCGTGTGCGCGTAGTACGTCCGCTCCTCATACTCGTGTACCGTGCAGATGGGACAACAGATCTTCTCCGAGGCAAAGTGGCGAGTCCCGTCCAATGAGCACAACAGCGTCCCGCCCACATGGCGATAGTCGTCCAGATGACCACTGGCCTGCAAACGGTTATAGATGTCCCAAAATGGCTCACCCAACAACCTGGGGTCGATGGGGTCGAGCAAGTTGCGGATCTGTTCGTCACAGGGGATCTCCTCGATCCCAAACAAGCTCTTGGCATTGTCTCGCCCATGGTGCTTTCTCATCTGCTGCTGACAAGCCAGAAAGCTCGGCGATTGCAGAAAGAAAACAGAAAACGCGCCCAGACCGGCATCAACGATCTCATATCGCGTATTGCGACCGGTCCGATGCTCAGGGACCGCCTCCAGACTACGACGCAAACTGGCCAACATCTCCTGGAACTTCACAGGCTTTGTCATCAACCGTTGCTACTACCCGTTGCTCACTGCTGCTCCGTCGTCCCGCTGGCTTCCATTATGCCACATTAGCCATATTGAGAATTGCTGGACGTGTCGGGGGCAATTCTCAATATGACCGGTGGGTGGGGCGCACTACTTGATAGCACTGCCACGTGACCGGTTTCGCCCTATTCTAACTCGATACGCGAGGGTAAGTGGGGCGGTGGCCCTGCTGTATGCGCCAAACACAGAATTGCTGGAATGTACCTCTCCCCAGCGGACCATTAAGAAGATCTGTGCTATACTACTACACAACAGATGGTCACTGCGGCCATCAATACACAACGCGAAAGGAGCGGCCCCCATGCCGCGCAACCGCAACAAAACCCCGTGCTCCGTGACCGGCTGGCGGGGCCGGCCGTCCCGATCCCTGGACTGGCCCCAGTTAGGGGAGGTTACTGGTTCCCTCCCCACGCTGGGGACCGTTGTACAGTCCCCTGTGCCTGCCGCCACAGGGCAGGCCGACCGCGGGGAGGGTGGGTTAGGGAGGGGTTCACCTGCTGCCATGGGCCAAGTCCTGAATAAGGACGGCAGCCAATGGGGCATCCAACTGTCGTAATCGTGCCTGCACCGCGCAGCCGCCCGGCGCACATCGTCCCGATCCCGATGTTGAACCCCAGAAAAAAAAGTCCATCGGGGATCCGGATGCTCGGTAGCCCACGCGCCGGCGCGGTTCCTCACGCGACCGTCCTGCCCCCAAATGCGAACCGCCCGGCCACAGGCACGGGCAATTCGGTTGGCGGCAGCGACGCGCGCCCAACGGCCCGGCGACATAAGGTTGACCCGACGGCTGCAATTCCTGCCAGACCGGATTCACCCAAAGCAGCCATTTGCCCGCCATGTCAGAAGGTGCTATAATCTGTCCCGTCCACACCCGACGAAGGAGGAAAGACAACATGACCATCGTCCTGGACGGTTCCGGCCTGACCATCGAAAAGCTGGAACGCATTGCCCGGCAGGGGGAAAAGGTGGAGCTTCACGCCGACGCACTGGAGCGGATCAAAGCCTGCCGCGCCATGCTCGAGGAAAAACTCCAGGCCCGGGAGATCATGTACGGCACCAACACCGGCATCGGCGAGTTCTCGGAAATGCTCCTCACCGATGAGCAGGTAAAAGAGTTCCAACGCTATCTCATTTACAACCACGCCGCCGGCATCGGCGAGCCGGCGCCCGGCGAATACGTCCGTGGCGCCATGGCCGGCCGCATCAACGTGCACGCCCATGGCAACTCGGGCTGCCGCCCAGAGATCACCCTCACCCTGCTGGAGATGTTGAACAGGGGCGTCACCCCGGTCGTCTGCCAGAAAGGGTCGGTTGGGGCGTGCGGCGATCTCGCCCCCATGGCCCAAGTGGCCCTGCTGCTCATGGGTGAGGGCGAAGCGTACTACCAGGGAGAGCGCCTGCCCGGCCGGGTGGCCATGGAACGGGCCGGCATCCCCATCCCCGATCTTCAGGCGCGCGACGGGCTGGCCGCGATCAACGGCTCGAACCTCCTCACCGCCATGAGCGCGCTGCACCTGTACGATATGAACCGCTGGCTGAAGCAGGCCGAAATCGCCTGTGCGATGAGCCTGGAGGCGCTGCTGGCCAACCTCAAGCCCTACGATGTGCGGCTTCACCAGTTGCGCGGCTTTGCCGGGGCGGTCCGCGCTTCCCAGGCCATCCTCAAGTGCGTCGCCGGCAGCGACCTGACGACCGGAAAAATGAAGACCAAGGTGCAGGACGCCTATTCGATGCGCTCCTCGCCCCAGGTGATCGGCGCCGCCCACGATGCCATCGCCTACGCTCGGAGCCAGGTGGAGATCGAGCTCAACGGTGTCGGCGACAACCCCATCTTCTTGCCGGAATGCCGGCTCACCCTCACCGGTGCCAACTTTCAGGGATCGCCCGTGTCCCTGCCCATGGACATGGCGGGAGTGGCCATCACCATGGTCTGCGTCCTGTCAGAGCGGCGTCTCAACCGGCTGACCAACCCCGCACTGAGCGTCGGCCTGCCCGCTTTCCTCAGCCCCAATCCTGGGTTCTTCTCGGGCCTGATGCTCAGCCAGTACACGGCCGATATGCTCATCGTCGAGCAGCGCATCCTGTCCATGCCGGCCAGCATCCAATCCATCCCAGCCGCGGCCGACCAGGAGGACTTTGTCTCGATGGGCATGAACACCGCTCTCAAGAATGCCCAGATCCTGGACAATGCCTACGGCGTGCTGGGCATCGAATTCATGGCGGCGGCTCAGGGCCTCGATTTCCGCACGTTCACCCCCGGCCACGGGGTCCAGGCCGCCCGGCGCGTGATACGCAAGTACGTCGCACACCTGGACGTCGACCGCCCCCTATACCCCGATCACAACCGCATGAAAGATCTCGTCAAGTCGTGTGAGATCCTGGACGAGGTCGAGCAGGCCGTCGGGAGTCTGGATTAGGAAGGAGGCGCTGCCACACCATGAAGGTCATCGTCCCTCTGGCCGGGTTTGGCAAGCGCATGCGGCCCCACACCTGGTCCAAACCCAAGCCATTGCTCAACGTGGCCGGCAAGCCGGTGCTCGGCCACATCCTGGATAAGCTGGCCGAGCTCGACGTGGCCGTAGATGAGCTGATCTTCATCGTCGGTTGGCTGGGCGATCAGATCGAGGAGTATTACAGGGGCAGCGGCTATCCCTATCCCGCCCGCTACGTCGAGCAGAGAGAGCTCATGGGCCAGGCCCACGCCATCTGGTTGGCCCGCGAGCACCTGAGCGGCCCGATCCTCATCATCTTTGTGGACACCATCTTCGAGGCCGACCTGAGCGGCCTGGAAGCCTCCGGCCTGGATGGCGTGCTGTACGTCAAAGAGGTTGAAGATCCGCGGCGCTTTGGCGTAGTCGTCCGGGGAGGCGACGGCCTGGTGACCCATCTGGTGGAAAAGCCCGACGGCTTTGAGAATCGCCAGGCGGTGGTGGGGGTCTACTACCTTCGCGATGCCGCCTGGCTGCTGCGTGCCATCGAAGAGCTGATGGCCCGCAACCTCCAGACCAAGGGCGAGTTCTACCTGGCCGATGCCTACACGCTGATGGTCGAGCAGGGCGCCCGGATCGACGTGCGCCCGGTGTCAGTGTGGGAGGACTGTGGAACCCCCGTCGATGTGCTCAAGACCAACCGCTTCTTGCTGGAGCATGGCCGGGACAACAGCCGCCAGGCCACCTCGGCGCATTCGGTGATCATCCCCCCCGTGTACATCGCCCCTTCGGCCCGGGTGGAGAACTCTATCGTCGGTCCCTACGTGACGGTCGCCGAGCACAGCGTGGTCCTGCGCTCCATCGTCCGCGACTCGATCCTCGACGAAGGGGCCTACATCGACGATACGATGCTCGATCGCTCCTTGATCGGCAAGGATGCAGTGGTGCGGGGGCGCTACCGTGTGCTGAACGTGGGGGACTCCTCGCAGGTGGATTTCGCCCACCACCCCAAAGGGGAAACGCGGCCGGAAGGTCCGCCGGGCGATGCCTGACACGATGGGCGACTCGGTCGAATGCTACTCCGGACATGCCTACGCCCAGGAGCCCCGGGCGCTGCTGTGGCAAGGCCTGCGGAGTACCGCTTCTGCGGTGCGCTGCGAGGTGGCCCACGTGCTGCAGCGTTGGCGAACGCCGGATGGCCCAGGGTTTCGGGTGCAAACCGAACCTGGCAGGCAGTTCGATCTTTACTATTGCGAGCTTGAGGACCGCTGGACGATCCGGCCCTGCCCATCGGCTCCGGCCGGGTCCGTGGCCCGGCAGCCGGTCGTCGGTCAGAGCGAAGCCTTCCCGCCGAGTGACGCTTCCCGGTGCCGTCCAGGCACCGGACACCGCACTCCCTACGGTCGGCGGTACTCCGCAGGCCTTTGCGGGGTGCGACGGCCCCGCTGTGAGTTTGGGTCAGGATTTGAATCGAGGACAAGGAGGTCTGAGTATGAAAGAATTCGTAGCCAAGAAGGTTCAGGCGGTGCCCCCCTCGGGTATTCGCCGCTTCTTCGACATCGCCGCGACCATGGAGGATGTCATCTCGCTGGGCATCGGCGAACCCGATTTCGTCACGCCTCCCGCTATTGTTCGGGCGGGCATCGCCTCGTTGGAGACGGGTGAGACGCACTACACCTCGAACTCGGGTATCCTGGAATTGCGTGTTGCCCTGGCCAACCACCTGGAGCAGCTCTACGGCGTGCGCTACGACCCCGAGACCGAGCTGCTCATCACCGTCGGCGTCTCGGAGGCCCTGTACCTGGCCCTGGCGGCCACCGTGGATTACGGCGACGAGGTGATCGTGCCGGAGCCATGCTTTGTGTCCTACAACCCGGAGGTGATCTTTGCCGGGGGCGTTCCGCGCAATGTCTGCACCACCGTGGCGAACGACTTTCAGGTTCTGGCCTCACAGGTTGAGGAGTTGCTCAGCGAAAGGTCCAAAATCCTGCTGCTGGGCTATCCCAGCAACCCCACCGGCGCGGTCATGAGTCGCGAGCGCCTGATGGACATCGCCCGTCTGGCCGAGCAGCGCGACCTGCTGGTCATCTCCGACGAGATCTATGACCGGTTGGTCTACGGTGTGGAACACACCTGTTTTGCCTCGCTGCCGGGGATGCGCCGGCGCACGATCCTGCTGGGAGGCTTTTCCAAGGCCTATGCCATGACCGGCTGGCGCATTGGCTATGCAGCGGCTCCGGCCGAGATCCTGGGTGGCATGCGCAAGGTACACCAATACACCATCATGTCGGCGCCGACGATGGCCCAGTTTGCCGCCCTCGAGGCGCTCAAGCATGGTGAGGAAGCGGTACAGGAGATGCGCGCCCTTTATGATCGGCGGCGGCGGCTCATTGTGGACGGGCTGAATAGCATCGGCCTGACCTGTTTCGAGCCCAAGGGCGCGTTCTACGCCTTCCCGTCCATCGCTGCCACCGGCATGACCGACGAGCAGTTCTCCGAGCGGCTCATCATGGAGGAGAAGGTGGCCTGCGTGCCGGGCAGTGCGTTTGGCGCGTGCGGTGCCGGCCACGTGCGCTGTTCCTACGCCACCGCCTACGAAAAGCTCGAACAGGCGCTGGAGCGGATGGCCCGTTTTGCCCGACGACATGGATGACAAGGCCAGGAGCCTCACCGCACTCCCTACGGTCGGCGGTACTCCGCAGGGACCTGTCACTCTCTCAGAATGACCGTCCTGTTTGGCGCTCTGGATGGACAGTTGCGCACATGAAAAGAGCGGAGGAGCATTGAGAGATCGCGCCGATCGCCCATCGTGGGACGACTACTTTATGCAGATCACCTTCCAGGTCGCCAGGCGGAGTACCTGTCCGCGGGCGGCGGTGGGGGCCGTCCTTGTCCGCGATAAACGCCTCCTGACCACCGGGTACAATGGCGCGCCGGCGGGCCTGCCACACTGCGGGGAAATCGGGTGCCTTATGGTCAACGGCCACTGCGTGCGCACGCTTCACGCCGAACAAAACGCCATCATCCAGGGCGCGCTTCACGGCGTGGATGTCTCAGGCAGCACCCTGTACGTCACCCATCAGCCCTGCCTCAACTGCGCCAAAATGGTGATCAACGCCGGCGTCAAGCGGGTGGTGTATGCCGGCGACTACCCAGACGAAATTGCCCGTGGCTTCCTGGAAGGGGCCGGGGTCATACTCAGCAAATACGAAACGGAGGTGTGATCATGTTGGTCAAAGATTGGATGACTCGCGAACCCATTGTTATCTCCTCCAAGACGTCACTCGACGAGGCCTGGCGCACCATGCGTGAGAACCAGGTACGGCACCTTCCGGTGATCAAGAAGGACAGAACCATCATCGGCCTGGTGACCCTCTCGGACCTGCTGAAGGCACAGCCTTCGCCGGCCACCACCCTGAGCGTGTGGGAGATCAACTTTCTCCTGGGCAAGATGAAGGTCCAGGACATCATGAAGACGAAAATCATCGTCGTCGACGAACAGTGTCCCGTCGAGGAAGCAGCCCTGGTGATGGCCGAGCACAAAATCGGCTGCCTGCCGGTAGTGCGTGGCAAGGAGCTGGCGGGCATCATCACCGAGACCGACCTGTTCAAGGTCTTCACCGAGCAATTGGCCGCCCGGCGCACAGGGGTCCGCCTGACACTGCTCCTCGCTGACAAAAAGGGAGAGCTGGCCCGGCTGACCGGCCGGGTCGCCGAAGCGGGTGGCAACATCCTCAGCCTGACCACCTTGCCGGCCCCGGACTCGCCTCACTATGTCACGACCATCAAGGTGGAGGGCATCCCCCAGGACGAACTCATTAAGGCGGTCTCGCCTGTGGCGGCCAAGATCGTCGATGTGCGCGAAGGCCGCGGCTGGGGAATGGAGGGGTTCGCGCCCTATCACTGGACGCTGGAGCGATAGCCGGCGTTGCGCAGCGTCCTCTTCGTCCCGGGCAACACCGCAGAAGGCAGCCGTGAGGTCCGCAAGGACGGACCGGAACACGCCTATGCCCGTGCCCACATGGTGCTCGCCGCCCGCGCCGCCGGTGCACTGGCCATCGACACCATCTACACCGATCTGAGCGATGCTGGCGGCTTGCTGGCCGAAGCGCACCACCGCAAAGGCCTGCGGAGTACCGCCGACCGTAGGGAGTGCGGTGTGCGGTGCCGTCCAGGCACAGGGAAGCGGCCCCTCTGCGCTGCGGGGATTGCAATACTCCGCAGGCGCGGCAGATGGGCTACAGCGGCAAACTCATCATCCACCCGGCCCCAATTGACCCCGTGCATCGCGCCTTTACGCCCACAGAGGAGGAAGTAGCACACGCTCGGCGCGTGGGTGCGGCTTTTGAAGCAGCGGAAGCCCAGGGGGAAGGGGTCATCGCCCTGGACGGTCAAATGATCGACGCCCCGGTCGTCGCCCGGGCGCGAGAGTTGCTGGCTCGGGGTGGAACGGCACCGGGAGACCGGGCCGAAAGCTAGAGTTTCTTAGCCTCGGCTGCGCACCGGCTCAGAATGACAGATCCCCGGTCAGGACTTTTCACGTCACGCGGCTCTTCATCAGCACCCCCCACGTCCCGCGCTGCACGACCTTGTCGTCCTGGTTCAAGATCTCTACCTTGAAGGTGACCAACCCCCCGCCCAACCGGCGCATCGGCTGGGTGGCGGTCACCGTCGCTCGCAGCCGGATCGTATCGCCCAGGAAGATCGGCTGGCTGAACTTCCACTCGCCAATCTCGCGGAAGGCCAGGACCGTCTCTTCCATAAAGCCCAGGCGCACCGCCAGCCCGCTGGCGATGGACAATCCCAACAGCCCGTGCGCCACTCGCTGGCCGAACAAATGGCCCTTCGCGTACTCGGCATCGGTGTGCATCGAGTTCCAGTCACCGGTCAGGGCGGCAAAAGCTACAACGTCGGCCTCGGTCACCGTCCGTCCCGGGCTGGCGATCGACTGCCCGGTTTCGAATTCCTCAAAGTAGAGGCCCTTGCGGGCCTGGAGCGTCTTTGTTTCAGTCATGTCACTCTTCCTCAGCAAACGTGGCGCAGCACGGGCACTCGCCCCCGTGCCAGTCGCGCGGCAGTTCTTCGGGGCCCAGGCCCCGCCCGTCCTGGGTGGGCCAGCGTCCGGTCTCCAGCCAAGTCGCGAAGCGCGGATCGCTCAGCGACAGGACGCAGGTATCGCCCGCTGCCTGCACCAGTGCCGACAGGTCGTCGGCGCAGTCGGGGCACAGCCGTTCCATTCGCCCTCGCCCCCCTGAACTGCCTGCCCTGCTTGCAGGCAGGGCAGGCATCACCGGCCGGAAACGGCCCTCGGCCGGGCTACCGCACTTGATACATGCCGTGGTCACTCGCGCACCCTCCGAATCTCATAGACAACCGGGTTCAAAAAGATCACTTCGTCGCCCACCCGGTGACCGGCGCCGCAGTGGCCCTCCTGCCGGATGACGCGGGCGACGATGGTGTAGGCTCGTCCTGTATTCTGAGTTTCGTTGGTCATATCGCCTCCACTGCCAGGTCCGTCACCACCAGCAGATGCACGTTGCTGCGGAGTATGGCAATCCCCGCAGCGCAGCGGAGAGGGGCCGCTTTCCTGTTCCTGGACGGCACCGGACACCGCACTCCCTACGGTCGGCGGTACTCCGCAGGCCTTTGCGGTGTCGGGGACTGCATCCTCACGCTCTACCGGTCGACTGATGGTGGTGGCTCGCTCGCAGACGGAATTGTACCCTGGCTCGGTCCAACTGTCAACTGACCACCAACTTGCGCCGCGAGAAACAACTGGACCAGTCTACGAGACTCGTCCAGCCTGAGTGCGCTTGGGATGGGTTCAGGCAACCAGATGGCAGGCGACGGAATGCCCGCCCCCGGCCTCCTGGAATACCGGCTCCTCGGCGCTACAGAGATCGAGTGCTTTCGGGCAGCGGGTGTGGAAGCGGCAACCGGCGGGCGGGTTGAGTGGGCTCGGCACGTCGCCCTTGAGCACGATACGCTCACGCTTGAGCGTTGGATCGGGGATGGGGATGGCCGACATCAGCGCCTGGGTGTAGGGGTGCAGTGGAGCACGGAACAACTCCTCGCGGGACGTCAACTCCACGATCTTGCCCAGGTACATCACCGCCACCCGGTTGCTGATGTGTTCCACCACGCTCAGGTTGTGGGCGATGAACAGGTAGGTGAGGCCGAATTCCTCCTGCAGGTCGCGCAACAGGTTGAGCACCTGCGATTGGATCGAGACGTCCAGGGCGCTGACCGGCTCATCGCAGACGATAAAACGCGGTCGCAGCGCCAGGGCGCGGGCGATGCCAATGCGCTGCCGCTGACCGCCCGAGAATTCGTGGGGATAACGACGGGCATGATACTCCTCCAGCCCGACCCGGCATAGCATGTCCAACACGGCCCTGTGGCGCTGCCGCCCATCGCGCAACCCGTGGATCAACAGCCCTTCGCCCACGCTCTCCCCGATGGGGACACGCGGGTCCAGCGACGAGTAGGGGTCCTGGAAGATGATCTGCATCTCCCGGCGTAGCCGTTTCAACGTGCGCGTGTCGGCCGAGGCTTTGGGCCACACATCCACGTCGTCAAACCGCACTGAGCCGGCGGTGGGCTCGACCAGGCGCAGAAGAGAGCGACCGACGGTCGTCTTGCCGCAGCCCGATTCGCCCACCAGCCCCAGGCATTCGCCGCGCTTGATGACAAAGCTCACGCCGTCCACGGCCTTTACCTGAGCGCTCACCCGCCGCAGCACGCCGCTGCGCACGGGAAAGTACGTCTTTAGCTCTCTCACGACCACGAGGTCTGCGCCATTTCCGTTCGTCATGTCAGACTCCTGCGCTGGCTAAGCTGGCCCCCGGTTGGCGTCGGACGGGCACAACGCCCTGGGCAAGTCTATTGATACAGCCAACAACGCACCGGGTGCCCTGGTGCAGCGAGCCGCAATTCTGGCTCGCTCCGGGTGCACATCTCCAGGCATTGCTCCACGCGGGCCCGGCAGCGAGGTGCGAACTTGCAGCCCGGCGGCAGACCGATCAGGTTGGGGACCGTCCCCGGGATCACGTCCAGCCGGTGTTTGGTCTGACCCAGCACCGGCACCGACCCGATGAGCCCCAGCGTATACGGGTGCAGCGGCTCTGAAAACAGGGCCTGCACCCCGGCTTCTTCGACGATACGCCCGGCGTACATCACCGCCACACGTTCGCACACCTCGGCCACGATGCCCAGATCGTGAGTGATCAGGATGATCGACGTGTTCGTGTGAGCTTGCAGGTTCCGCAGCAGGTCCAGGATCTGCGCCTGGATCGCTGTTTGGGTCTTTTGACCCCAACCACTGCATCTTGTGGTTGGGGTCAAAAGTCTCCAATACCGATTGTGGCAAATGGTCTTCGGAAGGGGGCCATTTGGCACAATCGTCACGTCCAGGGCCGTGGTGGGCTCGTCCGCGATCAGCAGCTCGGGCGTGCAAGCCAGCGCCATGGCGATCATGATCCGTTGGGCCATCCCACCCGACATCTCGTGTGGATACGAGTCCATGCGCTTCGCGGCTTCAGGAATACCCACCAGCTTGAGAAGATCGATGGACCGCGCCCGGCCCGCCTCCTTACCCAATTGCTGATGGATCTGGAGCACCTCCGAGATCTGGTCGCCCACCTTGAACACCGGGTTCAAGCATGAGGTGGGCTGTTGGAAGATCATGGAGATACGGTTGCCCCGGATGCGCATCATGTCTGCTTCCGCCAGGCGGAGCAGGTCTTGGCCTTCGAACAGAATCTCGCCGGCGACGATCTTGCCGGGTATGCCCACCAGGCGCATGATCGAAAAGGAGGTTACGCTTTTGCCACAGCCCGATTCGCCCACCAGGCCCAGGATTTCCCCGCGCTTGACGGTCAGGGAAACGCCGTCCACAGCCTGGACCACGCCATCTTCGGTGTAAAAGTACGTTTTCAGGCCGTGGACCTCCAGGATGTTGTCCCCGTTGGAGAGTGGTTCCGTGTGTCCCATCTGTCGTTTCTCCTGAACACCGCAAAGGAAGCGGCCTGCCCAGTGCGCAGGCACAGGGTACTCCGCAGGATGCACGCACTAGTGCGCATCCTGCATCACGTTGCACGCATCATGGCCTACATCTTGAGCCTTGGATCCAAGGCATCGCGCAAGCCGTCGCCGACAAAGTTGATGGCCAGTACGGTGAGAAAGATGCACAGCCCGGGCGACAGCGCCTGGGTGAACAGGTATTCCAGCGGCGAATTGCGCGCCTCGTTGAGCATGTTCCCCCACGTGGGCACGGGTGGCATGACGCCAAAGCCCAGGAACGACAGCGCTGACTCGGCCACGATGATGCCACCAAAGCCCAGCGTGGCGGCGACAATGATCGGCGCCAGCGAGTTTGGGATCAAATGGCGGAAGACAATGCGCCACTGGCTGGCTCCCAGGGCCTGGCTGGCAGCGACGAAA
>Ga0315286_10006420_pt1 | contig 11445 bp, 6 predicted proteins | sample YL17G10_0_MG_FD_205038 | JGI IMG/M metagenome (GOLD analysis project Ga0315286, IMG submission 205038) | Sediment microbial communities from Yellowstone Lake, YNP, Wyoming, USA - YL17G10_0 | ecosystem: Environmental > Aquatic > Freshwater > Lake > Sediment | place: USA: Wyoming | collected...
ACGATGGACGGCAGGTTGGCTGAAGCAGCCACGGCGAAGGCCAGGCCGACCAGGAAGGTCACGTTGACTCCCTTGAACAGGATGCCCAGCCCGATGGCGATCAAGCCGACGGCAAAAGCCACGATCTTGCCCACGAAGACCTTCTGCTTGTCGTTCTTGATGACCTTGGCGTAGCGGTCGAGCAGGTCATGGGCCACGGCCCCCGAGGAGGCGATGATCAGCCCGCTGACCGTTCCCAGGACCGTGGCGAAGGCGATGGCCGAGATGATCGCGAAGAGGAAGGTCCCGAAGGAACGGGCCAGCAGGGGGGCCGACATGTTGTCGTCGGCCAGGTTGATGACGCCGTTGGTCATGGCCCCCAGACCCATGAATAGGGTCAGGATATAGAAGAACCCGATCGCGGCGATGGCCACGATGGTCGACTTGCGGGCCGCGGCCGGCGAAGGGACGGTGTAATAGCGGATCAGGATGTGAGGCAGGGCGGCCGTGCCCAGGAACAGGGCCAGCATGAGCGAGGCGAAGTCGATCCGGTCGAGCGGCGAGCCCTCGACCTTGAACTTGAGACCAGGACGGAGGATTTTGTTGCCGGGCGTCAAGACGGGATAGTAGACGGTGACCTTGTCTCCGCCGCTCTCGAAGACGACGCTCTTCCACTGCCGGACCTTGCTCTCCGGATGGCCGATCAGCGACAGGAACTTGAACGGGCCGACCGGGCCCGTCTTGGCCTCCTCGCCGGTCCGGCCGGCGATGACTTCCATGTTGCCCTCCAGGCGGAGCTCGTTGTCCTTGCCGGAGGGAGCCCCGTTGGTCAGCGAGGACCCGTCCGCTTTCTTCACCACAGACTGCGTTTCGAGCAGGGCCAGGCCCCCTTCGGCGGCGGCCTCGACCTTCCACCAGGCCTCCCCTTCTGGGCCGGCCAGCTTGACGAAGCGCAGGGCTTTGACCTCCTGCACCGCCCGGACCGCGTAGGCCGTATCGGCGGGCACGATCGCGCCCTGAGCCTCGGCCGCGGCCAGCGTGCGGACAGGATGGAAGGTCACCTTCCCGCCCTGGTCGGGCGAGGTCGAAAGTCCCCGGATGAGCACCACGACGACCACGACCGTGGAGAAGACGATGAGCATGGCCCCCTTGATGAACTGGACATAGGTCGTCGAGGTCATCCCCGCCGTGGCCACGATGGTGATGACGATCAGACCGACCATGATGACGCCGACGTAGTGGGGCAGGCCGAGAAGAGGCGTCACCAGGACTCCAGCCCCGACCATTTGCGGGATGAGGTAGCAGACCGAGACCAGCAAGGTGCTGATGGCGGCGATCAGCTTGATGCCGCGGTGGTTGTAGTTGGCATCCAGGGCGTCGGTGAGGGTGTACTTGCCCAGGCGCTTGAGCGGCTCGGCCACGATGAACAGGGCCACGATCCACCCGGCCAGGTAGCCGATGGAGTAGAGGAATCCGTCGTAGCCGGCCGTGGCGATCATGCCGCAGATGCCCAGGAAGGAGGCGGCCGAGAGGTAGTCGCCGGCGAAAGCGATGCCGTTGACACCCCAATGGATGCGTCCGCCGGCGGCATAGTAACCGCTGGCCGACTTGGCCCGGCCGGCGAAGTAGAAGGACAGCCCGAGGACCGAGGAGACGAAGACGACGAAGAGGACGACGGAAAGGACGTTCATGTCAGGACTTCCCTTCCGTCGGCCGGGCGCCGCTCTTCTCGCGCCGCCCGCAGGCCCGGTTGTAGACCAGGGCCAGCAACAGGGCGAAGATGATCAGGCCCATGCCGTAGAGGACGGCCAGGTTCAGGCCGCCCAAAACGATCTTCTCCATCAGGACAGGCCGGATGAGGTTGATGGCTACGAATCCCGCATAGATCAGGGCGTAGACGATGAACAGGACGGCACCCAGTCTGCGCTTGAAGGCGAAAGCCGGGTCCGGACGAGTCGGGGCCGCCGGGGCGTGAAGCATAGAAGATCCTCCTTATCAACACTTCGTGATCACCGCCGCGATCCGCGGCCCCGCCGGGCAGGGGAGGGGACTCCGGCATGTTAACGCCAGCCGTTATCTCACACGTTTATGAGGGAAATCAAGGTCTTTTTTCGGTCAATAAGACGGCGCGTTGACAGCGCTTCCGCCGGGATGGTATCGTTCCCTCGGGCCTAAGGCCCGAGGCCGGCTTGAAAGACCTTTTGAGAATCAACCTTCACTGCCACTCGCACTTTAGCGACGGCGAACTATCTCCCGAGGACTTGGCCGAGCGCCTGGCCATGTCCGGCGTCCGGGCCGCGGCCTTGACGGACCATGAAACCGTGCAGGGGCAGGCGGCGTTCCGCCAGGCCTTGACCCGCCGGTCCGTGGCCTGCCTGTCCGGCCTCGAGTTGACGGTCCTGGCGGGGACGAGCTCCGAGATCCACCTCCTCGGCTACGGGTTCGACCCCTCCCACCCCGCCTTGCTTGCTCTGCTCGGCCGTCCCGCCGGCCAAAAGCGCCAGGCTCAACGCTCGCCCTTGGGCGGACCGCGGACCGCGGACCACGGTCCGGACGCAGCCGCCGCGGCAGTCGTGCCGGCGGACAAGGCCATCCGGGCGATCCACGAAGCGGGAGGGCTCGCTTTCTGGGCACACCCCATCGGCCCCGACGCGGCGGCAGGCGCGGATTCCATCGTCCCCCTGCTTCTCTCGCTGAAGGACGCCGGGCTCGACGGCCTGGAGGCGTTCTACGAGCCCTACTTGCCCGCCCAGCAGGAAGCGCTGGCCGAACTGGCTGACCGCCATGGCCTGCTGACCTCGGCCGGGGGCGATTACCATGGCCCGACCGGTCCCGGCTCAACCCTCTTCCATGTTGAATTTCCCGCCGAGCGCTGGCGTCGCCTGCGGGACGCGCTGCTGCGCCAATCGGGCGAGGGGCCTGTCCCGCCCGATCGTCCGGTCCTGCGCCGGCCCCTTCCCCACTTCCGCTGGCGGTCTTTCGTGCTCCGCATCCTCATGCCGACGCTTCTCGCTGTCGCGCTCTTCGCCGCCGCCCTATTCGGGGTCTTCATCCCCTCCTTCGAGAGCCGGCTTCTCGAGCGGAAGCGGGACATGATCCGCGAGCTGACCAATATCGCCTTCAGCATCCTGGCCGAGTACGAGACGGACGCCCAGCAGGGCCGCTTGACCTTGCCCGAAGCGCAGCGCGCGGCCGCTGACAGGGTCCGCAACCTCCGCTACGGGGCCGAAGGCAAGGACTATTTCTGGATCCAGGACCTCCACCCGCGGATGATCATGCACCCCTACCGAACCGACCTTGAAGGCGGCGATCTGAACACCTTCAAGGACCCGCGGGGGGTGCCCATCTTCGTCGAGTTTGTTCGCGTCCTGTCCGACCGGCCGGAAGCCTATGTAGAGTACGTCTGGCAGTGGAAGGACAACCCTGACCGCCTGGCGCCCAAGCAGTCCTTCATTAAGAAGTTCGAGCCCTGGGGGTGGATTGTCTCGACCGGACTCTACCTGGACGACGTCCGAACCGAGATCCGGGCCATGGCCGCCCGGCTCATCCGGGTCGCCCTGGCCATCGCCGCCCTCTGCGGCCTGCTCCTCTTCTTCGTCGCCGCACAGAGCCTACGGATCGAGAGGATCCGGGAGCGGGCCGAGGAGGAGCTTCGCGAATCGCACGAGAAGTATCGGGCCCTGGTCGAGTCGGGGACGGAAGGGACACTGGTCGTTGTGGACGGCCGCCCTGCCTTCGCCAACTCCACCCTGCTGGACCTCCTCGGCTACCGGCCCGAGGAGCTTCCCCTCTTGGAGTTGGCCGACCTGGTGGCCGGCGAGCGGGACATGGCCCCGGGGCCGGGCGCGGCGTCCGGTACGGCCAAGCTTCGCCGCCGGAACGGCCAGCTCGTCGACGTCGGGCTGGCTTCGGCTAAGGTGACCTTCGGGGGCAGGGAAGCGCTGGTCCTCTCCGTCCGCGACCTCGGCGGCGAGCGGCGCCCCCCTTCACGGCGGGATATGGAGAACCAGAACCTGATCGGCGAGCTGCAGGCCTCCCTGCTCTTCCTGCACGAGCCCATCGCCTCTTGCGCCGTCCGGCCGCTTTTCTGCGAGCTGCGCCAGCCGGTCGGCTCCGTCGCCGCCCTGATGACCGCGGCCGAAGCCAGCGCCGCCGTCGTCTTGGCCGATGGCGAGCCCGTGGGGATCCTGACCGACCGCGACATCCGGGCCCGCCTCGTGGCTGAGGGCAAGGGGTCCGACCGGCCTGCTGTTGAGATCATGACATCCCCGCTGGTGACCATCGGCCAGAACGCCCTCGTCTATGAAGCCATCTTGGCCATGCGGGAGAGGAGTGTGGATCACCTCCTCGTCCGGGACGAGAACGGCCGGGTGGTGGGGATTCTCCGCAATCGGGACCTCCTGCTCTTCCACCGATTTTCACCCGCCGTCATGACCCAGGAGATCCGCGGCGCACGTTCGGTCGAAGCCGTGGCCGAGGCGCGCCGGCCTTTGGCCAAGGTCGTCGGAGCCCTGGTCGAAGGCGGAGCCAAAGCCCGCAATGTGACCCGGGCCGTGACCGCGGTCTCGGACGCCGCGGCCTCCCGCTTGATCGAGCTGGCCGAGGCGCGGTTCGGGCCGCCTCCCGTCCGCTACGCCTTCCTGGCCCTCGGCTCGCAGGGACGCGAGGAGCAGACCCTGGCAACCGACCAGGACCACGCCCTGATCCTGGAGGACTACGAGCCCGCCCTGGAGCCGGCCGTATCCTCGTTCTTCGCCAAGCTGGGAGAGGCTGTGACCGAGGGCCTCGCCCAGGCAGGCTATCCGCGCTGCCCGGGCAAGGTCATGACCGAGAACCCGCGCTGGCGCCAGCCGCTCCGGGTCTGGGCCGAGACCTTCGACGGCTGGCTGGCCTCGGCCGAGCCCGAGGACATCCTCGGCCTGCAGGTCTTCTTCGACTTCCGGACTGTTGTCGGTGACAAGTCCCTAGCCCTCGAGCTCCGCCGGAGGATCGACGCCCGACTGGCCCAAGAGCCGCCCTTCCTCCTGCACTACGCCCAGTATGCCCTCCAGTACAAGATCCATCGCCCCGGCGGGCGCGTCCTGAACATGAAGGACGCCATGATGCCGGTCGTCAACTTCGCCCGGCTCTACGCCTTCAAGAACGGCATCCCCGAGACCCATACCCTCGACCGCCTGCGGGCTCTCCTGGACATCGGGATGATCAAGGAATCGCTGTTCGAGGAGGCCGGCCAGGTCTACGACCAGCTCATGGGGCTGCGGCTGGCCCATCAGGCCCGCTGCGCGGAGAAGGGCCGCCCTCCCGACAACGAGTTGGAAACCGCGGAATTGACCCAGCTCGAGGAAACCCTGTTGCGGCAGGCATTCTCCCAGATGGGCAACCTTCAGAAAAAGATCAGCTTCGACTTCCTGGGCTCGGCCTGATTCCCGGCCGCGATCAGAAGAACAGGTAGACGGCTCCCAGGAGCCGGACGTTGGAGACGAGCCGGCTTCCACCGACCTTGCCGTCCGGCCGGGGCGTCCCGTACCAAGCGCCCGTCCACTCGCACTCGGCCGCCAGCCGGACCTTGCCCGAGTTGAAGACCAGCCTGGGCGAAATCCTGGCCAGGCGGTCGATGTCCCCGCCGCGGGCGTAGGTCGGCCCGGCCAGGTCGACTCCGGCGCCGAGATTCTTGGAGTAGCCCGCGAAGATCCCCGCCTGGAACGACGTCCCGGTGCTCATCAACTCGGTCCAAGCCGTGACCGTCCGGAGGGGCGCATAGGTGACGAGCCCTCGGGCGGCGTCGGTGACCGCATCGACGGCGTAGCCGCCGGCCATCGTGAGGTGGTGCAGGTTGCCGCCGTAGACGGCCTCGGCCTTGAAGGTCAGCCCTCGTGTCTTGATCCGCAAGAAGGCCATCCCCGCCGTGCTGGTCACGGTCGTGTCCGTGGCATAGCCGGCCGCCGTAGCCATCCGCGGCCGCAGGGCCAGGATGTCTCCCCCGACTCCCAGAAGCAGCTCCGTGCCGGCTTCCTCGTTCTTGGCGGCGTATTGGAGCTTGAGGTTGAGCTCGGGGACGAGGCCGTTGCGGGCATAGACGGTCGAGGCTCCTTCGGGGCCGGTGGAGGGGAAATCCCGCTGGGCCAAGGCCGCGGCGGCCAGGCTCCAGCGCCCGAAAGTCCGGGTCAACCGAACTTGGGGCGAGCGGTTGAACGGTTGGAACGGCGCCCCCGTGTTGAAGGACAAGGTCTCGGGAAAGCTCTCGGTGACGAACATGGGATGCCAGAACTGGCCGACCATGAGTTCGGTCTTGGCCCAGTTCAGCTTGACATAAGCGTGGCGGAGCCGGAAGCCATTGATATCCGAGTCCGACGTCCCGAAGAACTCCGTCTCGACCAGACCGGAGGTCTTGGCCCCAAAGGCGTCGGGCCCGGTAATCCGCCCCAGCAACCGGGTCTGTACGGACAGCATGTGGAAGCTGGAAACGGCGTTCAGGTCGCGGCCTTCCTTGTCGCGGAGCTCGCCCTTGGGGAAGAGCAGGAAATGGCCTTCGCGGACGCTGACCGTCTGCCGCGAATCGTAGAGCATATCCGTCTTGACGAAGCCGGAGAAGGTGATGCCGAAGACGGGCTTGGACTCCGTTTGGGCCGCAGCCGTCGAGGCGACCAGAAAGAAGCACAGGATGAATGATATTTTTGTCTGCCGCATGGGCGTATTAAAAAGGATTCGGGGGAAAAAGTCAAAGCGGCGCCGGGATTCGGATCAAGCCGGGAATGGGCTGGTTTTTTACTCCGTTACGAATCCGGACGCTATCGGGAATCCTTCATCCGGTCGATCCACACGCAGACGTCGGCCGGGTCGAGCTTCCGGTCGCCGATGAGGATCTCGGCGCCGGCCGCGATCGGGAGATTGTAAGGCGTCGAAGAATAATTGACTCCCACCCAGAATCCATCCCGCCACTCGACGAAAACGCCGTCCGGATAGGATTCGACGGCGATTCCCGCCTCCCGGAAGACGCGCCGGATCACTTTGTTTTCCAGACGGCCGTCCTCGGTGTCCACACCGATATAAGTCACGGTTCCGCGGCCCAGCTTCCGCGAAACGACGGCCGCTTTGCCGGCGTAGAACTGGTTCGCGTAAGTCGCCCAGGCTTCCGTGCCCGCGTGGGGGAGAAGGACGTCGGCCCAATTGTTCCAGGGGAAGGCGTCCGGTTCGCCTTTCAAGGCGATGCGGCCGTCGCCGTCTTCGGGCATCATGTCGTAGAAATCGATGTCGGCGCCGATGAGGGAGACGAGCGGCGCCGAGAACCGGCCCGTCCACATCCGGCCGGCCCGGTCTTTTTGTCCGGTACGGCAGGAGAGGACGAGGTGTCCGCCGTTTTCGACATAGGTCTTCCAGGATGCGATCAATCCGGCATCCGTCAGCTGATACGCCGGCGCGGCAACGACGCGGTAATCCGCCAGGCGGGCGCTTTCCCCGATGATGTCCACCGGCGCCCCGCAGGATTTCAACGCGGCGAAATACTTCTCCACGTGCCGACGCGTGTCCCACTGGACGGTCTGCTTCTGCTCCTCGAGGTCCCACAGGTTTTCGTGGTTCCAGAGAAGGGCGGCCTTCCGGGCTTGATACCGCGCCGGGATCGGCAGGGTGGGATCGAAGCGTGTCCGCAGGAGCTTCATCTCCCCGATGACCTGTTTGAACTGGAGCCCTCCGGACGAGGGGGTGACGCCGTCGAGCCCGACGATGCCGTCGTGGTATTGTTCCGAGCCGTAGGGAACATGCCGATAGCGGTAGGTGCAGGCATAAGACAACCCGCCGGCAAAGCCGTGCCAGAGCCACATCCGGACCGCCCCCGGCATCGGCTGGCTGTTCGTCCGGGTCCAGTTGACCTGACCCGGCTGGAGCTCCATGACGCCGGTCATCCCCGCGATGGGCCGGAAGAAATCATTGGCCCAGGCCAAACGATAGGGCGCCCCGAGCCGGAACCCGTCCGGTCCCAACCCCGCGGAGCCGCGTACGACGTACATGGTGAAGGACGGGAAGTCCAGGCCGCGAGTGCGCCGGGGATCGGCCTCGTTGACGGCGGAGACATAGTTGGTCGTGATCCATTGGCCGGGCGCGGAGAACCGGCGCAGGGTTTTCGCCTGCAGGTCCAGGAAATCCGCCGTCTCGTCGGCGTTCCACCGTTTGTGGTCGAGGAGGGCATGGGGATTCAACCGGTCTTCGCCGGCCGGGGCCGCGTTGGGAATGCGGATTTGACCGAACGCATCGTAACGAACGCTCCAGAAGGCCGTTCCCCAGACTTCGTTCAGGCGTCCGATCGTCCCGTACTTGCGCTCCAGCCACTGCCGGAAGCGGGTTTGGGCCGAGGGACCGAAATCGAAAGCCGCGCCGGGCTCGTTGTCGATCTGCCATCCCCAGACGCGCGTGTCCTTTCCATAGTGCCGGCCCATCGCTTCGACAAGCCGTTCCGCATAGCGGCGGAACGTCGGCTCCGAGGTCGAGGTGTTGGCCCGGATGCCGTGCTCCCGCGATTGATAGCGGCCGTCCTGAAGAAATATCTGAGGATGTTTTTCGGCCAGCCAAGCGGGCGGGCCGGGGGTCGGGGTGCCCAGGATGACTTTCAGGTTGTTCCCGGCGGCCAGGCCGACGGCGCGATCCAGCCAGGCGAAATCGAAAACGCCCTCGCGCGGCTCCAGGAATGCCCAGGAGAATTCGGCCATGTGGACGAACCCAAAACCGAGCGCGCCGATATTTTTGAAGTCGCGTTCCCATTCGCCTTCCGGCCACTGCTCGGGGTAGTAATATACGCCGACCGTCATCAGGTCGGCCCGGGGAAAGAAACGGGGAGTGTCCTGATGATGGGGAAAAGCGAGTGCGGCCGCCGTCAGAAACGCGGCGAGATGATGGATTCTCATGTTCTGATCCCCTGAGGGACTCCTCACCGCCAGGTCGGGGGCGCTGGTTTGCCTTCGATCTTGGCGATCGCCGGGACCGCGTGCCACTTGACCCGGTAGAATTTCGCCCATTCGTACAGTGCGGGCAGCGCCTCCTTGGCATCCGGCCCGATTTCACCGAGGGCCCAGGCCATGGCCCGCCGCATGTCGCGGAGCGGCACGGAAATCCAATCGTCCACCCGGTCGTTCCCCGCTTCGATCAAGGCTCGGACCGCCGGTTTCGCGTCCCTGCCCAGTTTTCCGATGGCCAGGCCCGCGGTCATACGCACAACGAGGTCTTCGTCCTTGAGAGCCGCGATGAGTTGGGGCAGAGCCGCCTTAGCGGCGGCCCCGATTTCGCGCAGGGCGAGCGCGCCTACGATGCGCGCGCGCGGATTGGGATCCGACAGGAACGGGGCGAGAGCCGGGACCGCCGGGGCGCCCGCCGGTCCGAAGAGAGCGATCGTCTCTGCGGCCGCCTGTCGGACATTCGCCTCCAGATCGGCAAGCGCGGCCGTGACGGCGGGCAACGCCGGAAGGCCGTCCGCTCCGAATTGACCTATGGCCCGCAACGCGGCCGCGCGAGCGCCGGGGTCGGAGGCCTTCGCTTCCGCTAGATAATCGGAGAGCGGCCGTCCGCGATAGACAACGTCCGTCGGCGCCGCGCCGGCGTGGAGGCCGGTCCATAGGACCATGGCCAGGGCGATGATCGTTCTCATGATGTCATCCTTCCTCTAGGGCCGGCGCGTGATCCGCGCCTTTTCGCTGATGCGCGCCAGGACAAGATTGTCGATGCCGAGATCATACCCGCGCGAGGAATCGTTTTTTCCGACGCAGGTGAACGTGAGGACGTGCCGTCCCTTGGATAGGTTGAACCAGCCGATCAAGTGATCGGCCGCCACATAGAGCTCCGAGCCGTAAGCATCGATCCGGACTTCGCGGGCGCGTCCGCCGGGCCGCGCTCCGACCGGGCCGCCGTCGAGCTTGGCGGTGTAGTCTCCATAGCCGGGCGCATGAGCGACCTGGGCGACGAGCTCATAATAGCCGTCGGCGGCCACATCGAGCGGGACATTGATGCTCGAGCCGGGGCCTTTCGCCTTGAGAAAGAGAAGGTCCTTGGACCAGAACACGTCGCGCTGAACGGATGCCTCTCCGTCCCTGACGGCGACCGCTTTGATGTCGTTCTCCACCTCGAATTGGGCCGCGTTGCCGTGGGGGAGGCGCGCCGGGCCGAAGGGCGGTTCGGGGAGGTCCTGAGCGACGCCTTTCTGGTACCAGAACGCGACGCTGCTCCACAGGTCGGAGCGCTCGCGGAACCCGTCGATCGAACCGTCGCCCAGCCGGACCCAGCCCTTGTGCTCGATCAGGAACCGGAGCGACGTCTTGAACGGAACGGGGTCCGGGAGGTGCCAGCGATAGCCGCTCAGCCGGGCCCCGACGCCCTGTCCCTCGGCGATGGGAACGCCCGTGAAAAGTCCGTTCGAGACACGCAGGCTCCAGGCATCGTTGAAGTAATCTTCGGTGCCCGTTCCTTCCATGACCGGAGTCGGCGAGCCGTCGACGTAGAAGAGATCGTCGCCCTCGCCGAACCACTCCGGCTCCGTCTGGACGACGCTCAGCAGGGCGCCGACCAGATGTCCTTCGCCCTTGACGTTCAAGACTTCGTAGTGGCGCCCGCTCAGCGCGGGCAGCTCCTGGCGGTAATACGCGTGAAAGTACCCGATATCGGGCGGAAGGCGCCGGTGCTTCTGCCAATCGATCTGGTAGTAGAACATCGAGACGCGGCGGCTGCCTTCGTTGGTTACGGTGATCCGGCACGATTTATGGAAGGGCATCGGCCAATAGCAGTTCCGGGAGCGGCCGTTCGAGCTGTTGCGGATCATCAACGAATCGATGTTGCGCTCGTAGCCATGGGCCGACGCGAAGAAGTCGCCGAACGGGACGTCGACGCTCGGCGTCTTGCTGCCGTCGTAGTAAATGCGGAACCGGAGGAGGCGCGGCCAGCCGTACTCATTGGCCGCGATCGTGATCCACATGTGGGTCACGATGCCCGGGCCTTCAAGGTCGGCCAGGACCAGCGTCTCGCCCGGAACCGGCCGCTTGCTGTCGTCATTGCTGTCGACGTAGAGGTTGTTGCTCGATACCCGCCGGGCCTCGAAGTCCTTGAGACGGGCGATGCCGATCGGATCGAGCGGCGGGACCGGGACGGCTTGGGCCCAAGCCGTCCCCGCGGCGACGGTGAGAATCCCGGCCGAGATCAGGAGTGTCCGGGCGAGGGGGGGTATTCGCCTCGACAAAAATGGTGTGCTCATCGGAATCTCCCAACGGTAGAATCGTTGTGCGCGGGACGCGAACGGGCGAAGGATAATCTCCGCCGAGGGGTGATGTCAACCGGCGGGGGAACTCTGTGCCCGTTGGAGGGGAGCCCGGACAGGCTGTGTCTTAATGCCCTTGTGTTTTTCTCTTTTCGCTCAAAATCCGGTTGTCCGGCGTCATAGCTCCCTTTCTAAAGGTGACTCGCTCTCTCTGTTCGCTCGTTCTGCTTGATTTA
>Ga0315286_10006421_pt1 | contig 11445 bp, 8 predicted proteins | sample YL17G10_0_MG_FD_205038 | JGI IMG/M metagenome (GOLD analysis project Ga0315286, IMG submission 205038) | Sediment microbial communities from Yellowstone Lake, YNP, Wyoming, USA - YL17G10_0 | ecosystem: Environmental > Aquatic > Freshwater > Lake > Sediment | place: USA: Wyoming | collected...
TCCGCCGGGCTGCGCGCCCGAGACGACGAGCGTCGCGAGCTCGGCCCGGCGCGTATAGATCGCCGCGGTGAGGCCCGCGGGACCCGATCCGATGATGGTGACGTCGTACATGGAAAATCCTCCCGTGAGTCTGAGCTTCGAAGTATAGAGTCTGCACAGGGCGAGGACAAGCGAAAACGAGGCTGTCCGGCACGCTCGCGGCTTGACAGGATATCCGATCTCGGGGATACTCCGGAACGAGAACCTGCGGAGGGAGGATCCATGAGCGCTTCAAAATTGCCCGATCTCGGCAAGATCCATCCGGAGTTCTTCGACCGCGTCATATTTCCCCGTCTCGGCGCCCCGGACGAGAGCGTCGTGATCGGCCCGCGGCACGGCGTCGACTACGGTGTCATCAGAATCGGCGACAAGGTCATGGCGCTGTCGACCGATCCGTTCTTCATCGTTCCGTCGCTCGGATTCGCGCGGGCGGCCTGGTTCGGTTTTCACATCGTCGTATGCGACGTGGCCGTCTCCGGGCTCACGCCGCAGTACCTCGCGATCGATCTCAACCTTCCGCCCGAAACGACCGAAGACCAGCTCGAGGAGCTGTGGAGCGCCGTGCACGAGGAAGCGCGGCGATATGGAATCAGTATCGTCACGGGGCATACCGCGCGGTACACCGGATGCAACTATCCGATGGTCGGCGGCGCGACGGCGATCGCGATCGGCGACGAGAGGCATTTGAGGAGTCCCCACCGGGTAAAGATCGGGGACGAGCTTGTGATAACGAAGGGGCCGGCGATAGAGACGACGGGGCTGCTCGCCGCGCTGTTCCCGCAGAAATTCGTCGAAGCGGGAGGGGAAGCCTTCCAGAAGGAAGCCGCCGCCATGTTCAGGCAGATGAGCGTTCTCGACGATTGCGCGATCGCGCGGACGTTCAAGGGAGTTCACGTCATGCATGACGCGACCGAATGCGGCGTCTGGGGCGGGATCTACGAGATGGCGAGGGCGGGGGCGTATGGAGTGCGGGTCGAGCAGGATCTGATACCGGTCCAGCCGGTCGTGCGGAAGACCGCCGAGACCTTCGGTTTCGATCCATTCTGCTCGATCAGCGAGGGTACGCTCATCGTCGCCGTCGACGGCCGCGACGCCGACGAGCTCGTGGCCGCCCTCGCGGCCGAAGGCATTTCGAGCGCGAGCTGCGGCGAGATCGTGCCTGAGAAGGAAGGATTGAGAGTGATCAGGAAGGGCGTGGCGACGGATCTGGAGCATCCGGTAACCGATCCGTACTGGAGGCTCGCCGCCGAGCTATCGAGGTGATCCTCGCCGTTTCGACGGGCGGCGGAGCCCCCGCAGCAGGGCGAGGTTTCGTATATCGTTCGAGTCGTCCGTTCCCTTGGGTGTTTCGAGCACCATGGGGCGGTCGAAGAAGCGCTCGTCGTTCATGAGAAACGAAAATGCCTTGAGCCCGAGCGCGCCCTCGCCGATCTGCGCGTGCCGGTCGACCCTGCTTCCGAGCTCTTTCCTCGAGTCGTTCACATGAAACGCCTTGAGCCTCTCGATTCCGAGCGCGAGATCGAAAGCCCGGATCGTCTCTTCGTACGTTCGTTTCGTTCTCAGATCGTATCCGGCGGCGAATACGTGGCAGGTATCGAAGCATACTCCGATCGAACCGTTCGCGCGGACCGCGCCGATGATGCGCGCGAGCTGGTCGAACGTGGTTCCGAGCGAATCCCCCTGGCCGGCCGTCGTCTCGAGCAGAATCTCCGGCCCCGAGGGGCGTGTCGCGGAGAGGATATCGTCGAGACTCGAGGCGATCCGTTTCACGCCCGCCGCCTCTCCCGCGCCGCGATGGCTTCCCGGATGAACGACGAGGTACGGGATTCCGAGCGCGCGGGCCCGGTTCATCTCGTCGAGAAAACCCTCGAGCGACCGCTCGAGGATCGTCCGATCCGGCGAGGCGAGATTCACGAGATAGCTCGAATGCGCGAGAATGAAATTCGGGGCGAACATCCCCGCTTTTTCCCTGAAGAGCGCGATCTCGCCGGGGCCGAGCTTCCGCGTCCTCCACTGGTTCGTGTTGTGCACGAAGAGCTGCACCGCGTTGCATCCGATCGAGCGACCCCGCTCGATCGCCCGGTGCATTCCCCCCGCGATCGACATGTGCGCGCCGAGGTTCATCAGTGCCTTTCCCGCGACCGGTCCCGGGCAGCATTATCTTGCCCGTTCATCCAGCAGGTAGTATTATCATAAGGCCGGGAGGAAAACGATGGAGAATTCCAAAGAGGAGCGTGACGAGAAGCTCGTCGAGCTCGCGAAGGTGCAAGGGGATTTCGAGGCCCAGGTTCTCAAGGGGATGCTCGAGTCCGAAGGAATCGAAGTGGCGGTCCGAACGGGCGTTTCTCCGAATATCCTGCCGTTTACGGTTGACGGCCTCGGGCAGGTGAAACTCTTCGTCAAGGAAAGCGATCTCGATGCGGCGAAGGCCGTCATGAGGGAGAACGAAGAGAGGGAGAGGGACGGCGATCCCGGAGATCCCGCGGATCCAGGCGATCCGGACGATGCCGGGACTTGCAATTAAGCGCCGGGTTTTATACTATCCCGTATGCGTGGGGGCTTAACTCAGCGGTAGAGTGCTATCCTCACACGATAGAAGTCGTAGGTTCAAATCCTACAGTCCCCACCATTCTTCTCATCGTCACCCGACAACTCGTCGATTCACCGGTCCCGATTCTTCGCCGCGCTCGAGGAGAGCCGTTTGAGCTCTTCGGAGTATTTCTTCTGAAGCCCGGTGAATCGCGGGTCCTCGCGCAGCGAGAGGGCCGCGCCGCAGGCGTCCGAGACGACGACGACGAGCGCGTCGCCGTTGAATGTCACCGACACCTCGGTGAACGACCACTCTTTCTCCCCCGTATCGACCACGACCGTCGAGCCGACGCGCTCCTCGCATGTTCTCGTGTGCTCGCGATGCCCGTTGAGGACGACGTCTATCCCCGGCACTTCCCGGGCGAGCTCGAGGCTCTTCTGCCATCCGAGGTGGCTCACCGCGATGACGATATCGCACCCCCGGGCGCGCAGATTCGTCGCCGCCGCGAGCGCCGAAAGTTTCGGATCGACGACGTTGTATCTTTGCCGGCCATCCGCGCCGTCCCGGTAGATAAGAGAAGGCAAAACGACCGAAAATATGCCGACGCGCAACGCGCCCCTGCGGCCGAAGAGCGTCCGGGCGCCTCCGATATCCCTGACGACCGATTCGGGGGCCGCGGGTTTCTTCAGGGTTCGGTCGAAGATGTTCGAGCTCACGAGAGGGAGTCCATAGCGTTTGGCGGCCGCGAAGCGCCCCTCGAGCCCGGCCCGTGTCTCGAACTCGCCGATGCCGATGGCGTCGTAACGGAGGAGCTCCATCGCTTCGAAGAAATAGCGTTCCTTCAGATCGCGCTGTCTCGTATCCGGCGGCAGCGAAAAATCGCCCGTGTCGATGACGAGCACCGGTCTCTCGCTTCGTCTCTTTTCAACAAGGGAAGCCCACCGGGCCATCCCGCACTGTTTGTGCTTCTTTCAACCGCATGGTTCGCGGTAGCCGGCGAGCTGATTCGTGAAGAAAACACTGAGAGCGGTACCCCGCGCGGGCGCCTCCCGCGAACGCTCGGACCCCGCCATGCGCGAACGAAGAGGGAGATAGACGGCGATGAGAGCGGCGAGGACCACGAGCGCCGGGACGAGAAGGGGCGGGCGTTTATGAACCCTTATTCTTTCCATATTTCTTCAGCTTCGCGTAGACGGTCGGTTTCGATATGCCGAGGATCGCGGCCGCTTTTGTTTTGTCGCCGATTTTCTCCACGACCTTGTTCACGATCATCCCCTCGATGCGGGGAAGGATCGGGTCTCCCGTCGAAAGCTCGACGTTTTCGAGAAGGGTGTCGATCGTTTCCTCGATCGTCGCGCGCGATTCCGCCCTGGCGTTCTCGGGACGCTTCAGAATGCATTCGGGCAGATCTTCGGGGAGAATCGTCTCCTTCTTCGAAATAATGATGATCCGATTGATGAGATTCTCGAGCTCCCGCACGTTTCCCGGCCAATCATAGGAGATGAACAGCGACATCGCCTCGGCGGAGACCTTCTTCAGGGGGATGCCGTACAGCCGGCAGAAGGTCGAGAGGAAGTGATTGCAGAGCGGCTCGATGTCTTCGGCGCGTTCCTTGAGATCGGGAACGCGAATCGGAAAGATATTGATCCGGTAGTAGAGGTCTTCGCGAAATGTGCCTTCTCTCACGAGGCCGAGGAGGTCCTTGTTCGTCGCGGTGATGATGCGAACGTTCGTCGAGATCGTGTTCGGTCCGCCGAGCCGGTAAAACTTCTGGTTCTCGAGGACGTGGAGGAGTTTCGGCTGCAGCCGCAGCGGCATGTCGCCGATCTCGTTGAGGAAGATCGTCCCGCCGTTCGCCGATTCGAAATGGCCGATCCGCAGCTTGTGCGCGCCCGTGAAAGCCCCCTTCTCGTGGCCGAAGAGCTCGCTCTCGAGCAGCTCGTCCGGAATCGCCGAGCAGTTGAGGGAAACGAACGGCCTCTCGGCGCGGCATCCGCCGTAGTGAATCGTCTTCGCGATGAGGTCCTTTCCCGTTCCGTTCGATCCCGTGAGGAGGACGGTCGTATCCATGTCCTTGATTCCCTCGACGAGCTCGTAGATATGCCGCATCGGGGCGGACGTTCCGATCAGATCCTGGAACGTGACGCGCTCCTTGGGCCGGGCGATCGCGCTCTTCACGACGGAGCGCGATTTTTCGAGATGGTCGATCCTCTCGACGAGGAGCATCTTTTCGATGGCCGCGGCCGCTTCCTGGCTGAAGAAGAGCAGGAGGCTGTGATCCTCGTCCGTCGTCCGCGCGGAGCTCCGGGTTGAATCGAGGTAGAGGAATTCCGCCGCTTCGCCGTGAATCCGCAGCGGAACGCAGATGAGGCGCGGGTGGCCCTCGATAAATTCGCGGGCCACCTTGCCCTCGGGAATCGTCGTGCGCGAGACGTCGAGCGGATATCCGAGCTGGAGCGCCACGGAGAGAACGGCGCCGATGTTCCGGTCGGCGAGCATGCTTCCCGCCGTGAAGCCGCCGCTCGCGGCCGCGATGCGGAACGAGTCGTGGCCTTCCGCTTTCGTGAGAAACGCCGCGCGATCCATCGCGGTGATCCGCCGGGCGGTTTCGACGATCGTCACCCGAAGCGTTTCCTGATCGCGAGCCGTCCGCATGAGGGAGGCGAGCCTGCAGAGCGCTCGAAAGCGGTCCGAGTCGCTGACGATCTGGTCGCGGGTGAGGGGGGATCGCGCATCGAGCGCGTCCTGAAGCGCCCGAGCTTGCCGCGGGGCCTGTTCTCCCCCGGCAACGAGGGACATTGCCCGCAGGAGATACTCCCGGGCGAGCGGTTCGTTTCCCTCTTCGAGGTAGAGGTTTCCGATGTCGGCGGCGACGGCGGAAGCCGTGTTCTTTTTCCCCAGAAGCGACAGCTCGAGGCTTGCCCCTTCGAGCATGTAGCGGCCGTCCTCGCGCTTCCCCTCGGCGAGAAGCATCTTCCCCTCGAGCAGGCTGAGAAGCGCCGTTTCAAGCCGGGAGCCGATTTTCTGATTGAGGGATCGCGCCTGGGCGAGAAGCTCCTTCGTCTCGGGCAGCTTGCCGAGGGCGAAGTTGAGGTCGCCGAGCTTCCGGTACACGACGGCTCGTTCCCTGAGCGATTTCGTCTTGTCGCAGAGGTGTAGATCCTTCGCGAAGCAGATCTGCGCTTTCTCGTAATTGCCCTGGAGAAACCATATCTCGCCCATCGTGCCGTACGATTCGGCGAGGAGCTGCTGGTTGCCGATCTCCTCCGCGAGGCGCAAGGCGGTGATGCAGCTCCGTTCGGCGTCCTTGATCTGCTCGAGATCGAGGTACACGAGGGCCATGTTGAGGTGCGCGGCGGCGAGCCCGGGGAGGTTCTCGTGCCGCTTCTTGATTTCCATGCTTTTCGTGAAGCATTCGAGCGCTTCGGCGACCATGCCGAGAGAGCGATACACGAGGCCGAGGTTGTTGTAGTTCGAAGCGATGCCGATTTCGTCGTTGCACTCCTCGCGAAGCGCGAGGCATCGCTTGTAGCAGAGAATCGCGTCGTCGTACCGGCTCCGGTTCCAGTTGATCGTGCCCATGAGGTTGTAGGCCTGCGCGATCTCGGCCGGATTCTGTTTCTCGTTGAGCAGCTTGTGCACGACGAGACAGTGCTCCCACGAACGGTCCAACGCCCCGAGACGGTAGTGGATCCAGGCGATGTCGTTGTAGAGCTTGGCGCGCTCGCTTGAGAGGAGCTGTTCCCCGTGAGCATCGAGCGCTTTTTCGAGGAGCTTCTCCGCTTTGAGGAATTCCCCTCTCTTCTCGAGAATCTCGCTCTCGCGCCTCGCTGCCTCGACCGCGAGGTTTCGGAAGCGCGAAGGTTCCTCCTCGCGGGCGATCTCTTCGCGGCACTGGTGGAAAAAGCATTCCGCCCGTTCCATGTTTCCCGTCAGCGAGAAATGGTCGCCGAGCTCGAGGTAGAAATTGTAGCGCGTGTCGTCGGGAAGCGCCCGGTCCAGCTTTTCGTTCAGGTAGCTCGCGTTGAAGCAATTGAGCGCGGCGAGCTTCTTCCGTTTCATGAAGGACCGGAGTATCTCGAGGCCCTTGAGCGCGGCCTCCTCTCGCGCGCCGCTTCGAACGAGATGGAAGAAGGTATAGAGCGAAGGGACGTTTCGCTTCTCCGCGAGGAGGCGCGCGATGCTCCGGTGGATCGTTTCTTTCCTTTCCACCGGCAGGCTTCGAACGATTTCCCGCGCCGCCGAGCCGCTCGCCGGAGAGTACACGATCGCGACGGCGCCGCCGGAGAGGCTCGAAGTTTCGGCGCGCGATTTCACGAGACCGCGCGCGACGAGATTCTGCAGCGCCGCGTAAATGCCGTTCTCCTCCGGCGCGAAGATGCCGAGCAGGAACGAGAGCGGGACTTCGAAGCCGAATACCGCGAGAAATCCGAGAACCGATCGTTCCTCTCCGGAGAGGACGCCGAGGAAGCGCGAGTCGGGCATGCCGTTTTCCCGGTCGTCCCGGCCATGACCCGGAACGGGGAGATCGATCTCCCTGACCTCGACCCCCCGTTTGGATGCTTCTTCCCTGACGTGCCGCGCAAGGAGCGGCGCGTCCTTGTTGCCCGAGATCACGGCGAGATTGCAGCGCTCGATCGCCTGGCTTACGTAATCGACGATGTGGCACGCCAGCAACGGCTCTTCCGCATGATCGTCGACGATGATGAAATCGTCCCGATCGCCCGTCTCCCGCTCGACCGGATCCTGGTAGAGGGCCAGGTCCCCCGCGATACGTCCGTTCCGGAAACCCCATTCGCTCGCGAGGCGATCCGCGACGAATTCCAGAAAGCGCGTTTTCCCGCCGGCGCGCTCGCCGGTGACGATCACGAGCTGTTTTTCCCCCTCGCGGGCCTTGAGGGCCGCGTGCTTCATCGCGCGCACGGAAGCGGACGGCGGGGCCGTTCCGAAGGATCTCGCCGGGAAGAAGTACCCGGGCGGGAGCGCCTCTCCGGCGCATCCGGCGAGCTCGTCGAGCACGGAACGGAACTCGGCGGCGGTTGTTTCCCGAGCGAGCGAGCGAAGCCGGACGGCGAGGCGTGTGATCCGTTCGGCGGGCTCGCGATCGAGGTACGGAACGAAGATCGGGAGCACGTTCCCCAGGGCGCGAAGATCCCCGAAAGGCGCGCCCGGAGCGCCGGCGGGATCGGGAGTGTCCGCCGCCATGCGGCGCAGGCAATCACCCGGAAGAAGGTATGCGACGGGGAGTATGCCCGGCTCGTCGTGGGCCATATAGAATGATTCGAGATTGAGATTGCAGAAACAGAGTCCTTCCCCGAAGCGCGCGAGGACGTAGGATATGATCGTGCGCATGACTTCGACGCCCGCGGCCGGTTTCATTCCCGCAAGCGCGTCGGCCAGGGGCATGATATCCGCGTGAGGGAGAAGGAACGTGATCGAACCGTTCGTTTGCTGGAGCGAGATGACCGCCGGCGCGAGCTTCCCGGAACGGGAGAAGAGATAATCCCGCATTCTCAGATCTTCGATCGACAGGGGGACGCCCGAAGGCGTATCGAAGGAGAACAGGAGATACTCCCGTTCGCTCAATGAATCGGCGACGCCGTATCCATGCCATGGAGGATACGCTCCGAGCGTTTTCCTGATGGAATACCTCGCATCGAGCGCATCCTTTGCTTTCTCGCCGTACATGAAAACCCTTGTATCTGTTAAGTTTCTTACCTGGTTAAAATACTTTACATCAAAAAGGCGGGATTATCAAGAGAAACTTGGGAATGAAACTGCGCCAGGCATTCCATACTATATCATGACTATACTATGCGGGCAGGTTCAAGGGATGTAGAGCAGTCTTCCGCAGTTCTCGCACGTTTGGAGCTCGTTCTTGCTCACCGCCGAGAAAAACGATGTGGGGAGCTTGACGAAGCACCCGAGGCAGAGGCTTCCCGTGACGGGAAGGATCGCCACGGTGAAGTGCTCGGTGAGCTTCTCGTAGCGCTGGAGGAGTCCTTTCGGCGCTTTCTTCGCGAGCTTTTCCCTCGCTCCCTGGAGCTCGCTTAGGCCGGTGAGCTTGAACCCGAGGTTCTGCAGCTCCTTGGAGGTAGCTTTGTCCTTCACCTCCTTGATCATGATATCAAGGTCTTGAAGGGCGATGAGGATCCGATGCTCGTCTCTCACAGATCCTTATCCTCCAGAATCTTCACGAGCGATTGAAAGTCGGCGACCTCGTAGAGGCTCTTGAGCTTCGCAGGCTTCTGGATCAGGCCGATGAGCTCGCTCAGGATCGCGAGGTACGTTTCGGAGCCCTTATCGGATGGCGCGAGAATAAGGAAGAAGACTTTTGTCGGCTTTCCGTCGAGCGCGTCGAAATCCATTCCGGACGCCGAGCGGGCGAAGAGCACGGAGAGTTCCTTGATGGCGAGCGAGCGCCCGTGCGGGAAAGCGACGCCGTTGCCGAGCCCCGTGCTGCCGAGGCTTTCCCGGTTCTTCAGCATGTCGATGATGAAGTGCTCGTCCGAGATCTTGTTCTGGACCGCGAGATGATGCACGATCTCCGTAAGCACGCTCATCTTCTTGCGCGACCGGAGATGGAATATGCAAAGATCTTCTTCGAAGAACGAAATCAACTTGCTGGCTTCCATACTTTTCATAATATAGCATCCCTCCGCCAAAATTGTATAACAATTTCGTCTTTTTTGGGTAATAATTTCTTGCTACTCTCGGGCACGCTCGTTTTTCACCGATTGAATCGGGAAATGTGTCCCCTGTGGAGGCCATGGAAACTATTCAAGGGCTCGTCCTGCGCATCAAAGGCGGCGCTTTCTTCGTCGAAAGCGGCGTCGGGGAGATTCGATGCTCCCTCCGGGGACGGTTTCGTCTCGGGGACACGCCCGAGGAGGTGCTTCCCGTCGTCGGAGACACCGTCACGGTCGGTATCGAGCGAGGCGGCGGCGCGGGGGATCCCCAGGGTGTGATCGTCGAGCTCGGAGCCCGGAGATCGATCCTGGCGCGAACCGATCCTTCCCAGAGAAAAGGATACCGGATTCTCGGCGCGAATATGGACCAGGCGATCCTCGTTTTCGCGGTGAAGGAGCCTGATCTGAACCTGCGCCTTCTGGATCGCATGCTCGTCTCCGCGGCGTGCGGCCCGATGGATGCGATCGTCTGCGTCAATAAAATGGATCTTGCCGACGCCCGCGCGGGCGTCGATGCCTCGCTTGCTCCTTACCGGACGATGGGATATCGCTGTGTCTGCTCGAGCGCTCGCACGGGGGAGGGAGTTGAAGAGCTGGCAGGGATGCTCACGGGAAAGCTTTCGATATTCGCGGGACCCTCGGGGAGCGGAAAAAGCTCGCTCATTTCACGCATGCAGCCCGGTCTCGAGCTCGCCGTGGGGAGCGTCAGCGCGCGGACGGGAAAGGGAATGCACACGACGAGCCATTTTGAAATTCATCCCCTCGCGCGGGGCGGGTATCTCGGCGATACTCCGGGAGTCCGGGAGTTCGGCATTTGGGGAGTGTCGAAAGAGAAGCTTGCCGGTTTCTTCCGGGATTTTGCCCCCTTTCGCGCGGAGTGCAGATTTGCGAGCTGCACGCACAGCCACGAGCCCGACTGCGCCGTGAAGGCTGCGGTCGAAGGGGGGGGCGTTTCCCGCGAGCGGTACGAGAGCTATCTCAGAATTCTCGAGACCGTGTCCGACGAACGAGGCATGAAATGGACGGGGTGAGCCCGGCGGCGTTCGCGCGGAGCCGGGCGGGGAACAAAAAGATGATGGCGGCCCTTTGGGGGAGGCCGCCATCCGCAAGAAGGGATTGTGGGATGGGGGTAAAACACCCGCTCTCTGATTACTGATACGCGCCGGGCGGAAGAAAGTTCCGGTGCTTCTTCTCTTTTTTTGGGGGAATCGGTGATAAAAAGGATCGAGAGGGTATGCAAGCTGGCGCTGGCCCGCTTCATCTCGCTGTTTCTCTCGAGGCGGCGCATAACCGCCAGGGAGCTCGGCTGTCTCGACGTGTCGCGGCTTCTCGTTATCAGACAGCACCATCAGATGGGAGATATGCTTCTCGCCGTCCCCGCGTTCCGGGGGCTTAGGACGCGGTTCGGCGACGCCCGGATAACGCTCCTGGCCGCGCCGATCAACGCCGCGTGCATGCGGGGCAACCCGTACGTCGACGAAGTGCTCGTTCTGCCCCGGAAAAGGGGTCTTCGAAGTGCCCTCGATCTCGCGCGGTTCATCGAGGATCTCAGAAGACGCCGCTTCGACGCGGCTATCGTTCTCAATACCGTTTCCTTTTCGGTGACGAGCATGCTGCTCGCCGTCGCGAGCGGCGCGCGCCTGCGGATAGGTTCCACCAGCGAGCCGTTCGGCCACGACCTGACGTCCCGCTTCTACCATCTCGAGCTGCCGCTGCCTCCGAGAGAAGAGCTTGCCGCGATGCACGAGAGCGTGCACAACATCTATCCTCTTTCGGCGATCGGCGTGCACGCGGCGGATCTGACCTCGGTGTTCGTTCCGTCGGCGGAGGATGAGCGGGACTGCGAGCGTTTCATCGCCGCCTCGTTCGGAACGGCAGGTCGGTTCATCGTCGTCCATCCGGGAGCGGGAAAGGCGCGGAACGTATGGCCGGGCGGAAGGTACGCGGAAGCCGTAAAGGTCCTCGGCGACCGTTTCAAGTCCGGGGTCGTCGCGACGGGGGGGCCCGCCGACGCGGCGGCGCTCGAAACGTTTCTCGAGGCGTGCGTCGATCGTCCGTTCGTTCTTCCGTGTCCCTCGGTGGGGTTTCTCGGCGCCCTCATGAAGCGATCGGCGCTCACCCTCTGCAACGATACGGGCAGCATGCATATCGCGGGCGCGGTCGGCGCGAGATGCGTCGCCGTTTTCG
>Ga0315286_10006424_pt1 | contig 11439 bp, 10 predicted proteins | sample YL17G10_0_MG_FD_205038 | JGI IMG/M metagenome (GOLD analysis project Ga0315286, IMG submission 205038) | Sediment microbial communities from Yellowstone Lake, YNP, Wyoming, USA - YL17G10_0 | ecosystem: Environmental > Aquatic > Freshwater > Lake > Sediment | place: USA: Wyoming | collected...
GCTTCTTCTTGCCGGGCTTGCCGCCCGCGAGGCGTTCGAGGCTGGCGAGGATGTCGTTGGGACTCGGCTTGCCGCCACCCACGCCACCCATGGGAAGCTTCTTCGGTCCGGTGGCCGGCTTGGCGGGCGCCTTGGGGGCCACCTTCATCTGCGGGGCCGTCTTGGCAGCCGCAACGGGCTTGGCCGGTACTGCGGCTTTGGCCGCCGGAACCGCGATGCGATCTCGCTTGCCGTCGATCTCGACGGCGAACGTAAGCGGGCCGACCTGGACCTCGTCGCCTGGTTTCAGCATCTGCTCCTGGACCTTCTCGCCGTTGACGAGCGTGCCGTTGCCGCTCCCTTTGTCGCGGACGAGGACGCGGTTGGCTTCATTGAGGATTTCGCAGTGGTGCCGGGAGACCCGTGTCGAAGCGATGATGAGATCGCTGTCCTCGGCACGACCGATGGTCAGCATGCCGAGCGGCACCTCCACCTGTTTGCCTTGCGGATTGCCTTTCACAAGGTGGAGTTTAACTTGCATGGGAGCGGTCCTCCTAAAACCCGATCTGCCTTTCCCCTGGAACGCGGGCCAAGCCTAGCAAGAGCCGCAATGCGAATCAACACAAAAAAAGAGCGAAGCAAGTGGCTTGTGGCTTTGTGGGCCAGCACGCCCGGCCCTACGATTCTGACGCAAGACCAGAAGATTATTACCGGCCGCCTCCCCGGCCGGCAATCGGCGGTCTGCATGCCCGGTAAGCAACCCCTTGGGTACAGCGGTCTTTCCTAAACCATACGATGCGGTCGCGGCGGTTTGTCCGGACTGGGAATCATTGAAGGCCGATTGGATTCCGTGCCGAAGATTAGGATGGTAAACTCGGCGATTGGCACTCCTGCGCTATGTGTTGGGTTGACGGCGTGCACCCGCCGCCGACCTGCAAGAGGCTGCTGGGCCGGGCAAAAAACGCTCGAATTTCATCGCTGTTGCACACCCCCTACGGACCAAACGAAAGGCATCCTCTACCGCGACATGAGGTTCGTGCGCATAACCCATTGCAACACAACGAGTTACGATAGCACACCGGACGCCGCCATTCAGCCGTTCCGTGGCGGCGTGAGACTGTTTGACTGTCTGTGTCTTAGGCGTAGTGTTCACTGTTGGAGCCTCAGTGCATCCTCAGGATGCCTGGCTGATGAAGGGGTGCTCCATGTCGCGCGCTAAACGAATTTTGTTGCCCATCGGTATCCACCTGAACGCGGATGCCGTTTACATGGTTCAGTTCGAGCAAACCGAGGGCACGGTGTCGGTGGTTTCGAAGGCGGCCAAACGGTTTGCGCCCGCCCCGGATGCGAACTTCGACGCAGGGATCGGGATGACCCAGACCGGCCGCGCCTTGACCGGGGCGGATGACAGCCGCTACGAGGAAGCGCGGCAGTTCATCCGCGAGAAGGTCACATCAAACGGGTTCCGCGGCGCCGAGGCGGTCCTCAGCCTGCCTACCGAGAGCCTGGTAATCCAGCACGTGCGTTTGCCGCCGATCCAGCCCGAGGAGTTGGCGGCCACGATAATGGCCGAACTCCAGGGCAAGTTGCCCTTTGACCCGGAAGAGGCCGAGGTCCGCCACATCGTGGCCGGCACGGTCTCGGAGAACAACGAGACGAAACAGGATGTCATCGTGTTGGCGGCGCTACGCAACGCGATTGAACGCCAGGTGTCGGCCGTGGCCCGCCTGGGCCTTCGCGTTGTCGGCGTCGGCGTCGAACCGTGCGCCATGTGCTATCCATACATGTTTGCCTCGGCGCACGCGGCCCCGACCCCGGAAGGCCCGCCATCTCTGATGATCGTTTTTCTGGGCGCGAGAGCCACCTACGTGGCGATCCTGCGGGGGCAGGAGATGACCTTCGTCAAGGGCGTTGAACTGGGCATTGATAACCTTTTGGACCCCCTTGCCCGCGCCAAGGGCATCACGGCGACCGAAGTGGCCGCCCTGCGGGCCAGGTGGCGCGAATCCTCGACGGCGGTCCCGGAGGGCGTGGAAGCCTACAACGGCATCCGGTTCGACCTGGAGCACATCGTCGACGAGATTCAGTCGTGCATGCGGTACTACGCCTCGCTGGCGCGGGGCACCCACGTGGACCGAGTCATTTTTGTCGGGCCGGAGGCGCGGGACCGGGCCCTGGTCCGAGTCATCGGCGCTCACGTGGGCGTTCCGTGCGACGTCGGCAGCCCGCTCACCATTATCGCCGATCCGCCCGGCCAGGGAGAACCCGAACCGGAGATGGCGGCGGCAGCGGGCCTCAGCCTGTTTATGGCTCAATGAGCCAGGGAAAGCGGCATGATTAACGTCATCAACTTCTTGCCGGATGATTACACGGAGCGCCGGGGGCGGCGCCGCGCCAATATCGTGTGCCTCCTCATCGGCGGGGCGACGGTCCTGGGCCTGGGTCTCGTCAGTGCGCTGGCGCTCGTGAGCATGTTCAGCAGCGCCGCGATGAGAAATGTTGTGGAGCAGCAATACCGGGAAGCCAGCCAGCAGATCAGGCAACTGAAGGACCTGGAGGAGCGAAGGGCCGGCCTGGTCCACAAAGTGGAACTCAGCACGGACCTTCTGGAACGCGTCCCGAGAAGTCACCTGCTGGCTCGCGTGACCAACTACCTGCCGCAGAAGGCAAGCCTGACCGGCTTGGTGCTGAGGCTCGAGGAAGTCGAGGTACCGGTGCCGCCGAGCGCAGCCGAACCTGCGCCGGGCGGGCCGGCGAAGGGCGGCAAGAACGGCGGCGGCAAAGCCCCCACGATCAAGGTCAAGAAGTGGACCTTCCGTATCGACGGCCTCGCGCCGACGGACGTCGAAGTGGCGGAGTACATCTCGCGCCTTTCCGCCGACCCGCTGTTTCGCGACGTGGACCTCCAGTTCTCCGAGGAGTTCCCGTACCGGGAAAGCACGACGATGCGAAAGTTCCAGATGTCCTTCCGGCTGAGCCCGGATGCAGAGAAGATGCTCGGCCCTACGATGGCGCCGGCCGCGACGGCGACGGCCCCTGCCCTCGTAAGGAAAGGTGAGTCATGAAAGGTTCGACGCGCATTCTGGTGACGCTGGTGGCAGTCGTCTTCGTGTCCGCCGCCGCAGCGTGGTTCCTCGTTCTGCCCGTGCTGCGGCGAGCCGAGACCGATCGCGCGGCCGTTGACAACCGGCGCGCCCAACTCGTCAAGCTGGAGCGCGTGGCCCGGCGTATCAACAACCTTCAGCAGGAAGTCGGCCGCCTCGAAGGCGCGCTGGCGTTCTTTGAAAACCGCCTCCCGCAGGAACGCGAAGTCGACGTGATCCTCCGGGAAGTCTGGGTGATTGCCGAGGCCAAGTCCCTGACACCGCGCAGCATCCGTTGCGCCACCCCCGAACTACAGGCGCGGTACAACTCTCAGCCGATCACGCTGACGGTGGAAGGGCCGTTCGGGGGCTTCTACGAGTTCCTGGTGGGCCTGGAGCGTCTGCCGCGCCTGACCAAGATCCGCCAGATGCGGATCTCCAAGTTGCCGATGAAAGAGGGTATTGTCCAGGCCGAACTGCTGATGGACATTTTCTTCGAGAAATCGAAATGAAACGAGAAGACGAAGCCTTCCGCATGTCGGACAGCGGCCTGGAGCCGGTGGCCCCGGAGCGCCGTTCGGGCCGCGCGCGGGGCGGCAGTTCGGGTCAGGATAAGAAGAAGGTCGTCATCCTGATCGTGCTGGCCGTTGTCGGCGCCGGCCTCGTGGCCTACCAGTTCCTGGGCGGCAGCAGCCCGAATGAGGCGGCCGCGGTGACCACGATGAGCGGCGCGGCGCCGGTTGCCGATCTTCAGGACATCGACGCCGCCCTCAGAGGGTTCGACGGCACGGATACCGCCGGCGCCGAAGACCTCACCGTGGCCCGGGTGGAAGAACTCGTCAAGAAGTTCGACAGTTACGTCGCGGAGCGGCAGGTGCCGCTGACGGACCTGCGAGAGAACCCGTTTGCGGTTACCCTCCCTCGAGCAGAGGCCCCAGACCAAGGCCGCCCAGGCCGCGGCCCAGGCCCAGACGCAGGCTCCGGCGCCGGAGCGGCCGAGGCCCGGGCGAAAGCACAGCGTATCAGCGATGCGGCCTCCCGCCTCGTTCTGGGATCCGTCCTGGTGGCCGGCAACAGTCGCCTGGCGATGATCAACGGAAACTTCTGCCGTGTCGGAGACACGGTCGAGGGCTTCCAGATCACGGCGATTGAGTCCGACAAGGTGCGAATGACTTCGGAAGACGTAGCCGTGGACGTACGTTTGCCAATGAGCACGAAGGGCAGCATCAAAGGAAGCCCTAATGGTCGTTGACGGAACTATAGAGAAAAACGCGGTGGAAATCGCAGACTACACGCCCGCGAAGACGCCCCCCGTCCGCATGGGCGACCTCCTGGTCGAGCGCGGCATACTGACGCACGGCCAACTCGAGGAGTGCCTGGCACTTCAGCGGTCCAGCCCCGGGGAGCGGCTCGGCCAGATCCTGCTCCGCAAGGGTTACGCCAAGGAGGACGACGTGATGTCCTCGCTGGCGGCGGAATACGGCCTGGAGTTTGTCCGGGTCAGCCAGATGAACATTCCTCGCCGGGTCCAGGAACTCCTGCCGCCCGACTTCTGCCGGCGCCACAAGGTCTTGGTGATCGATGAGGACGAAGAGCACGGCTGCGTGACCGTGGCGACGCCGGACCCCGCGAACGTGTTCCTGCTGGACGAGGTGCGCCGACTCCTGGGCCGCCGCGTCCGGTTGGCCGTTACGACGATGACGGAGATCAATAAGGCCACCGAAGACCTGACGGGCGGCGTGGACGATTTCCAACTGGATGACCTTATCCGCGACATCACGGACGACAGCGTCGAGGTTGTCGTCAACGATGAAGAGGAAACAGCCGACCTGGCGCGCGTGGCCGGGGAATCGCCGGTCGTACGCCTCGCCAACTACCTGATCTGCAACGCCGTCAAGGATGGCGCCAGCGATATCCACATCGAGCCGGGCGAAAAGAAGATGCGCATCCGGTACCGGATCGACGGCGTCCTGTTCGAGGTGATGTCGCCGCCACAGACGATGCACCCGGCCCTGGTATCCCGCCTGAAGATCATGGCGAACCTCGACATCTCCGAGCGCCGCCTGCCGCAGGACGGCCGCATCCGGGCCATCGTCCGCAACCGGTATGTCGATTTCCGTATCAACACCCTGCCCACGACCCAGGGCGAGAAGGCCGTCATCCGCATTCTGGACAACCGGTCCATCCTCATCGGCCTGGAGCGGCTCGGGTTCGAGGAAGAGCACCTGAAGACCCTCAAAGAGCAGATCGATCGTCCGCACGGCGTCGTTCTGGTGACCGGCCCGACGGGCTCCGGAAAGACGACCACGCTTTACTCGGCGCTGATGACGATGAACGGCAGCGAGATGAACATCTCGACCGTCGAGGACCCGGTGGAGTATTCGCTCGGGTTCGCCAACCAGGTGCAGGTCAACGAACGGATCGGCTTCACGTTCGCCAGTTGCCTCAGGGCCCTGCTGCGGCAGGACCCGGACGTCATCATGGTCGGCGAAATCCGCGACGAGGAAACCGCCCGCATCAGCGTCCAGGCGGCGCTGACCGGCCACATGGTCCTCTCGACGCTGCACACCAACGACGCCCCATCGAGCATCACGCGCCTCATCAACATCGGCGTCGAGCCGTACCTGATCAGCGCCGCGGTCAACGCCGTGCTGGCCCAGCGCCTCGTCCGCCGCATCTGCGAAAATTGCAAGGAAGAATATACGCCGGTCGACGACGTCAAGCGGGCGCTCGAGAGGGCGAATATCGAAATCGACCGCCTCTGGCGCGGCAAGGGATGCGACCGTTGCCGCAAGACCGGCTACAGCGGCCGGTGCGGCATCTACGAAATGGTCGTTCTCGACGACGCGATCCGCGACCTGGTGGCGGCCAGCCCGAACGTGACGGAATTGCGGCGGTACTGCAAAGAGCACGGCATGGTGACGCTGCGTCAGGACGGCATTCGGAAACTGAAACGCGGCGTTTCGTCCATCGAAGAGATCCTTCAGGCCACCGAAGACGCATCCGACTAGGAGGTCGCAGAACGTGACAGAGATGACCCTGGCTCAACCGCCGGTTGACGTGCCGCGGGCAGGCGCCCGCCGCATTACGCAACTCCTGGGCCGCGCCGTGGCCAACCACAGCAGCGACATGCACATTATCGTAGGGCTGCCGCCCTTGCAGCGCATCCACACCGTGCTGGCGGGCTTGGAGAACGAGGCGCCCGTGACGCCGCAGGAGGCGATTGGCTTCGTCAGGGAACTCCTCACGGAGGAGCAGTTTGCGCGGCTCATGGACCGGCTGGACCTGGATTTCTCGACCGCCATCTCAGACGGCACGCGATTCCGCGTCAACGCACACTTCCAGCGGGGCACCCCCGCCCTGGCCTTCCGCGCTATCCCCGGGCGTGTGCCGGAACTGTCGTCGCTGAACCTGCCCGAAGTGGTGACGGAATTCGCCGACATGGAACAAGGGCTGGTGCTTGTCACCGGCGAAACCGGCAGCGGCAAGTCCACGACGCTGGCTTCGATGGTCGACTACATCAACCACAAACGTCAGGCGCACGTGATCACGCTCGAGGACCCGATCGAGTATTTCCTCGTCAGCGACCGCTGCGTCATCGAGCAGCGCGCGGTCGGCGCGGACGTGAAGGACTTCGCCTCGGGCCTGCGTCACGTGCTGCGGCAGGACCCGGACGTCATCCTGATCGGCGAAATGCGCGACCTCGAGACCATCTCGACGGCCCTGACGGCCGCCGAAACCGGCCACCTGGTCCTCTCAACGCTCCACACCAACGACTCCGCGTCCACCGTCGAACGCATCATCGACACGTTCCCGGCCGAGCAGCAGAACCAAGTGCGGTCGATGCTGGCTAACACCCTCAAGGGTGTCATCTGCCAGCGGCTCTTCCCGCGTATCGACGAGTCGGGCATGGTGCCCTCGACCGAGATCCTGGTGACGACGCCGGCTGTGCGCAACTGCATCCGCGAGAACCGCATTTTCGAAATCCCGAACATCATCGAGACGAACCGGGCGATGGGCATGCGGCTGTTCGACGAGTCGCTGAAGCAACTTTACTTCAGCGGCCTCATCAGCCGCGAAGATGCCGTCGGCTCCGCACGCTCGACCGAACAAATGGAGCGGGCCTTGTCGGCCTAGGTGAACGATGAACGCGTACAAGTACCAGATCAGGCGTCCGAGCGGCCAGGTCATGGTCGGCGTGCTGAAGGCCGAAAGCCAGATGACCGCCACGCAGGAGGCCCGCGCGCTGGGCGGCACGCTGCTCGCACTGGTGCGCGTCAACGCGGCTGACGGTCCGGCCGACGGATTGCTGGAGCGGCTGGGCGCCCATTTCGGCAACGGCGTCAAAACCAAGGAGGTTCTGGCTTTCTCGAGCCAGTTGGCCGTCATGGCCAAGGCCGGCATCGGCCTGACGACCGCCCTGGATTCCATCGGCGAACAGATCACCACCAAGGGCATGGGTAACGTCGTGCGGACCCTGAAGCGCGACGTGGAGTCCGGCCGGCAGTTCTCCGAGGCGCTCCAGCGCTTCCCCAAAGTCTTCTCGATCCTGTACGTCAACATGGTCCGCGCGAGCGAACTGACGGGCTCGTTCGGCCACATGCTCGAGCGGATCACCGAGTACCTGACCCAGCAGGCCGAGACCCGCCGCCAGGTCATCGGCGCGATGGTCTATCCGCTCATCATCGTCAGCATGGCGTTTACGACGACCATTTTCATGCTGGTGTTCGTGCTGCCGCGGTTCATGGTGCTGTTCCAGGGCCGCGAAGACATTCTGCCCATGCCGACCAAGATCCTGCTGGCCGCGAGCAGTTCCTTGACGGGGTTCTGGTACCTCTACCTGGTGGCCGGCATAGGATTCGCAGTGGGCGCCTTCTACTTCCTCCGGACGGACGTCGGCCGCACGTGGTGGGACATGGCGAAACTCAAAATCCCGATCCTCAAGAACCTCTGCCATGCGCTGTACCTGTCGCGCGGCCTGCGGACGATGGGCGAACTGGTGAACGCGGGCGTGCCGATGCTCGACACGATCGCCATCACGGCCGAGGTCTCGGGCAACATCCACTACGCCCGCGTCTGGCAGCGCGTGCACCTGGCGATCCGCAAGGGGCAGCGCATCGCCCCAACGCTGTCCAAGAGCCCGCTCATTCCGATCAGCGTGGCCCAGATGATCTCCGCCGGCGAAGAAACCGGGTCGCTGGCCGAGATTCTCAAAGACGTCAGCGAGTTCTACGACAAGCAACTCAAGGCGACCATCAAGACCGTTACGGGCGCCATCGAGCCTCTCATGATCATTCTGATGGGCGGCGTGGTGGCGTTCATTGCGGCGGCGATCCTGCTGCCGATCTTCAAGATGTCGCAGTTGGTGAAATAACATGACCAGTTCGACAAAAAAAGGCCTGGGCCGTCGCGGCGGCGGCTTTACGCTCGCCGAGGTCCTGATCTGCTCGGTCATCCTGCTCCTCGGCTTCATGGCGATGATGGCGGCGTTCGGGACCGCGTCGGTCTCGGTCCAGCGCGGCGAGGACACGACGGTGGCGACATTCCTGGCCGATGAGGTCCGCGACTGGGCGCTCCAGAGGCCCTTTGACGACGTTCTTGCCAACGACGTGCCGTTCCCGGGCATCATGAGCACCGGCTGGTCAGTGGTCGTCGTGGTCACGCCGAAATTGGCCACCGATCTCACTTCGGACGTGGCCGTGGACGTGGCCGCGGCAACCGCCGCGCGAATGACCGTCGATGTTCGCGCCAACAACCAGTCCGTGGTCAAGCAGGCGTACTACATCTTCAAGTTGGACCCCGGCACGTTTATGGACGGATAGCCGGCAGCGCCCGGGCTTCTATTGCCCCCGTTGTCAGGGTGCGACGCCGAGCGGCCGGCCGGATGACGACGAAATGCGACTCGCGTCTGCACGCCCCGGCGCGGCGTAATGATTAGGAGGCGCGTACCATGTCCAATCGGCAAGACAATCGAGTTTGTGCCCGCCGGGGAGTGGCGTTTGTCATCACGCTGATCTTCCTGTCGCTGTTTGCGTGCCTGGCGGTGGCGATTGCAGCCACGGCCGACAGCAACCTCACGATTGCGCGCAACCGGATCGCGGGCCAGCAGGCCTCGGCCTTCGCCGCGACCGGCATCCAGATGATGCAGTTCAACCTGGGCGGCATGCCTGCCGGCCACGCTATTGACGCCAGCCACATGAATACCCTCATATACTCGCACCTGACCAACGTCCACAGCATGACCGTCGACCCTCCCGACACCAACGGCGTTACCTTGCCGACGATCACCCTGAAGAGCGCCGACGGCCGTGACGGCACGGTGGATGTGACGATCCATGCCACGTCGGACGGCAAGACCGTGATAATCACCTCTGTCGCGCACTACCCTGTTGATCCCGACAATCCCGACGCTCCGGCGGCAAAGCGATCCGCCATGTACAGAATGGGGGTGCAGAAGCAGGCCGGCCACCTGCCGCCATTCGGCGTGGCCAGCAAGGGCATCGTCTCTGCGGGGGGCAACGCCGTGATCCGCGGGGATGTGCTCTCGGCCTATTACCGCCCTCCGGGCGCGACAGTGTCCGCCGTTCGGGTGGACGGAAGCGCTAAGGTCTACGGAGACGTCAACGCTGTCGATGATTGGGCCGGAGCAATTTACGAGAAGAAAGCCGATAGCATCATTGGCGCCAAGGTCACGGGCGTAGTTGAACCGGTGTGGCCTGAAGTCGATATCAAGCCGTTCACAGATTATGTCCTCGCCACTTCAGAAGGCTGGAAGGACTATGACGGAAACCCGCCGTTTTCCAACATACGTATTCCGCCGAATGCCGGTGGCGGCAAGGGACTTACCATCTCCAATAAGGACATTAAGGGCGTCGTGTACATCCAGTCGCCCAACAAGGTCACGTTCAGCGGCAACACCACGATCACCGGCGTCATCGTGGCCGACCCGCCCGACGTGGACAACCTGACGGACAACGTCATCACGTTCACCGGCAACACCAGCATTTCAGGCGTTGAGAACCTGTCCGAAGCCAAGTACGACGGTCTTCGCGCCCTGACCGGGTCGTTTCTGCTGGCCCCGGGGTTCAGCACGGTGTTCAAAGGCAACTTCGGCGTGGTCAACGGCTGCATGATCGCCAGCCAATTCGCGTTCACGGGCAACGCCGGCAGCCAAGCCGGCGGAACGATCAATGGCGGCATCGTCAACCTGCGCGACTCCCTTTTCGATATTACAGGCAGCGTGGACATGACCATCAACCACGAGGGGGCCGTGGAGGAGCCCGCAGGCGTTGTCAACAGCAGACTGATGTGCGTACGGGGGACCTATGTGGCACAGGAGTGATCCAGACATGCGAGGCAGCGGTTGCCGGCGTGGGTTTACGCTGGTGGAAATGCTGATTGCGATGGCGCTCCTGGCCATGATTATGGTGGCGGCAGGCCTGGCCGTCCAGGCTGCTGGGTACGCACAACTCTACAACTCCGAGAAGGGCGACCTCGTGGCCCGGGCCCGCGGCGTAATGGACCGGCTGGCCCTCGACGTGCGCAGATCAGAATCGGTCACGGCCACAGATGATAAGTCCCTGGCCGTCACCATGGTCGGTGGCCAGATTCGTACGTACGCATGGGACGGCGCCCAAGGGGGCAACGTGACTTATTCGGAAGCCGCCTACGACACCATCAGCCTCGAACACCCCTGGGGCGTTCCGGGCCCGGCGGTCAAACTGACCGGCTACGTCAATGCGTTTCCGGTCGAGCAGGTCGGCGCTGGGTGCCGCGTGCAGATTCTCTTGGCGGGCAAACACGCAAAATGCCAGGCCGCGATTACAGCGACGCCCCTTAAGTCGCTCTATTGAAGCGATTCAGAACTGCCGCAGGAACCGCACGTCGTTCTCGAACAGCAGCCGGATGTCGTGAATGCCGTACTTGAGCATCGTCTGCCGGTCGATGCCCATGCCGAAGGCGAAACCCGTCACTTCCTCCGGGTCGTATCCGACCGCCTCGAACACGTTCGGGTCCACCATGCCGCAGCCGAGGATCTCGATCCACCCGGTGCGCTTGCAGGCCGGGCAGCCCGACCCGCCGCACAGCAGGCACGAGACGTACATCTCGGCGCTGGGCTCGGTGAACGGGAAGTAACTGGGCTGGAACCGCGTCCGGACCTGCGGGCCGAAGAACGCCCGCGCGAACATCGCCAGAACGCCCTTGAGGTCGGCGAACGTTACCCCCTTCTCCACCCACAGCCCCTCCAACTGGTGGAACATATTGGAGTGGCCGGCATCGACCGTGTCGGGCCGATAGACGCGCCCGGGGGCGATGATTCGGACCGGCGGCTTGCGGTTCTCCATGATGCGGATCTGGACCGTCGAGGTCTGGGTCC
>Ga0315286_10006425_pt1 | contig 11438 bp, 10 predicted proteins | sample YL17G10_0_MG_FD_205038 | JGI IMG/M metagenome (GOLD analysis project Ga0315286, IMG submission 205038) | Sediment microbial communities from Yellowstone Lake, YNP, Wyoming, USA - YL17G10_0 | ecosystem: Environmental > Aquatic > Freshwater > Lake > Sediment | place: USA: Wyoming | collected...
AGGAGGCCGAAAAATTCGGCAAGGAAAGTCCATATCCCACGAGGGAAGAGATCTTTCAGGATGTCTACGTCGATTAAACCAGGAGGAAAGTTTCATGGCAGCGAGAGAGCTCACGTATGCGGATGCGCTTCGGGAAGGTTTGCGGGAGGAGATGAGAAAGGACGAACGAATCATCCTCCTGGGTGAGGATATCAAGATTAATGTCTGGACCGTGACCCGGGGTCTTGTTGAAGAGTTCGGAGATCGAGTAATTAATACGCCCCTTTCGGAATCGGGATTTTCCGGAGCCGCTGTAGGGGCCGCCTTGACGGGAATGAGGCCGGTGGTGGAGATCATGTATCCGGATTTTACGCTTTATGCTGCGGACTCCATTGCCAACCAGGCAGCTAAGTATCGGTACATGTGTGGGGGCGGGGATTTCCGCGTACCGGTTGTATTCCGGATCGCCGGGAGTGGAAGCTCCGGGGGATCCGGCTGCCATCATGGCCAGTCGTTGGAGGCAACTTTCATCCACTTTCCCGGCTTAAAGGTGGTGTTTGCTGGCACGCCGTATGATGCTAAAGGCTTGATCAAAATGGCGATCCGGGATGATAACCCCGTGCTGTTTTATGAACACAAATTACTCTATGGAGTGAAAGGGGTGGTGCCAGAGGAGGAATACGTATTGCCCATCGGGAAAGCCGACGTGAAGCGAGCGGGGAAGGATGTCACCATTGTCACCTATGCCTGGACCCTGCACAAGGCATTGAAAGCGGCGGGCCAGTTGGCTAAGGAAGGGATCGATGCCGAGGTGCTCGATCTCAGGAGCCTTCGTCCTTTGGATAAAGAAGCCATTCTTGAATCGGTGAAAAAAACCGGCAAGTTGGTTACCGCTGAAGAAGGGACCAAAATGGGCGGGGTCGGCGCTGAGATCGTAGCGGTGGTGGCAGAGGAAGGACTTCAATACCTGGATGCGCCGGTGAAGAGGGTTGCCGGGGCGGAGTCAATTATCCCCAGTTCGGCTTATGCCGATCAGATGGTCGTTCCTCAGGTGGAGGACATCGTTCGGGCGGTAAAAGAGATATTTTAAAGAATAGAATGGGGATAAAGCATGGCAGTCGAAGTTAAGCTCGCAAGCTTGGGGGTTGCGATTACCGAAGGGACCATTCTACGCTGGCTGAAGAAAGAAGGAGAATCGGTCGAGAGAGGGGAGATTCTGGCTGAAGTCGAGACGGAAAAAGTGAGTTTCGAAATCGTGGCGCCGGACTCGGGAATTCTCCTAAAGATTCTCTGCGAAGAAAAGACTGTTGCCAAAGTGGACTCCACCGTAGCTCTCATTGGGGTGGCCGGGGAAGATATCTCCGCTTATTCAAGCCAGGGGGTTAAAAAGGAAGAAGAAGGTAAAGAAAAAATCCCTCTTCGGGAGACCGGGGGGAGAACAGCCTCGGGTGAAGTGAAGGCTTTCCCGGCAGCGAAGATCCTGGCCAAGCAGCACGAAATTGATTTGGCCGAGGTGGCGGGGACGGGCCCGGCAGGGCAGATTACCAGAGAAGACGTAACCAGATACCTCGCCCAAAAACAACCAAAGGAAGAACGCATTCCAGAGTTGGAAGAGATCCTTCCGCTGATAGGGATTCGGAAGACCATTGCCGATTCCATGGCAAACAGTGTACGAACGGCGGCCCATGTTACCACCATTGCCGAAGTCGATATGACCGACTTGATACAACTCCGCTCGGAAATTGCTCCCCGGTGGAAGGAAGAGGGAATCAATTTGACCTATGTTCCTTTCGTCATCCGGGCTGCGGTCAACAGCATCCGGGAATTCCCGATACTCAACTCTCAGATTTCCAGGGAAGGAATCGTTATAAAGAAATATGTCAATTTTGGGGTGGTCGTGGCCATTAAAGAGGGGCTGATCACTCCTGTCATCCGGCGCGCGGATCGCAAGAGCCTTAAAGAAATTGCCAAAAATCTAGACGAAATATCCATCCTGGCTAGAGATCGAAAACTCTCCCTTGAAAATATTCGGGGAGGAACTATCACTCTTTCCAACCCCGGGGTTTTTGGCGCGGTGATTGCGACCCCAATCATCTACCAGCCCCAGAACGCTGTTCTCTGGATGGGGCGGATTGCCAAGATGCCAGCGGTAAGAAACGATGCCATCGTTATCCGATCCATGATGTTCCTATGTGTGTCTTACGACCACCGGGCCATCGATGGGTCCATCGCCGCCCAGTTTTTGCAGCACATCCGAAAGCAGTTGGAAAAACCTTCCGCGCTTTTGGAGGGATGATTATTTGGAGTGTTTGGCGTAAAACCAGTGCTTGGGAGAAAGGAAAATGACCTGTGCCCAAAAAAGGAATGGACAGCTTTGATCCGGCGAGCCTCTGCCAGGTCGCCATTGTGGTGAAGAGCATTGATGAAACCGTAAAGTTTTATGAAGAAATGTTTGGCATCGGGCCCTTTGAAATCATAGAAGTGGATTTCTCTGATGCTACCTACTACGGCCAAAAAGCAGGCTACCGAGGCAAGCGGGCTTTCGCTCAATTAGGGCCGGTGACTCTGGAGCTTATCGAATGCATCGAAGGCAAAACCGTTCAGGAAGATTTTCTGCGTGAGAAAGGAGAGGGGCTCCATCACGTCGGTTTCATGGTTAAGAACCTAAAAAAGTGCGAGGAGGAGGCTGCAAAGAGGGGCTTGAAGGTGATCCAGGGTTTTAAAAGGAAAGACGGCAGCGGTTTTGCTTACTTTGATTCAAACCGGGTGGGTGGAGTTATTTTTGAAATTATCGAGCAGCCAGCCCAGAATTCAGAAACTGGGTGATTCCAATCCTATCGTAGCCTATTGAAATTTCGTAAAGAGGCATGAGGCTGGAGCGGTCGCCGATTTCAGATAGGGCGGCGGAAGGTAAAAGAATATCTGGCCGGGTAAATAAGATTTAAGGAAAAGGCCCTCAAACAAAAGAAAGGAGAGTTTTTATGTTGGCCAACAGGGAAAGAATTCTGCAAAAGATGGAAGAGTTCAAATTGGATGCGATTATCGCTTCCCATCCGGAAAACGTAAGCTATCTGGCGAATTTTCAAAGTCATTTGCCGTATATGTATCGTTTTTTGAATGTGGAAAGCTATGCCCTCTTCGCGCGCAGCGCGAACATCGCCCCCTGTCTGATTGTTGCTTCGGTGGATGCGACCTGGGCCGCCCGTTTTCCATCTTGGGTACCGGAAGTTTACACTTATGGAAGTCCGGAATACGTTGTCTACCCAGAAGGGACCCTGAGCGCGGGTGAGAAGAAGTACAAGCAGTTCATGGACGACCGATCTAAAAATGCTCCTTCTCCCGGACAGGCCATCGTGAAGGCGCTAAAAGATAAAGGCCTTGATAAAGGGCGGATCGGCCTGGATGAAAAGAACCTTTACGCCCCCACGCGAGAGCAGATCCTCCAAGACTTACCGAATGCCAAGATCCTGGATGCTTTTGAACTTTTCCGAGTTATTCGCATGGTGAAGACCCCTGAGGAAATCGAGAGGCTTCGGACAGTTGGAATGAAAAACGACCGGGCTTACCAGTCCGTCTTCTCTTTCGTGCGGGAGGGCGTCTCCGAAGATGAAATCAGCCAAAAGTTTCTGGAGAGCGTTGCCAAAGAAGGCGCCATATTCGAATTTTGGAATACCGCTTCCGGGACCCAGACTTCCATGGTTATCATGTCCAGCGGGCATTTCGAGCCTCCCTCCGGTTACCGTATAAAAAAAGGAGATCTGTTCCGTTTTGACGGAGGATGTATTTACAACAAGTACCATTCCGACCATGGAGGCTGTGGCGTTGTGGGAATACCCACAGCCAAGCACAAGGCGTGTTACAGCGCCATTACCGCCGGTATGAATAAAGCCATGGACCTCTTACGCCCCGGGGCAATTCCATCTAAGATCTTCCAGGAGGTCGTTTCCACGGTTTCTAAAGCTGGACTGAAGGATTATCCTCGCGTAGCCACTTTTTGCGGCCACGGCATCGGAATTGAAGCCCGAGATTATCCAATCTTTACAAACCCCGTAAAGGCCACCAGCCCGTTTCTTCCGGGAACGTACGACTTGCCCATCGAGGAAAATATGGTCGTAAATATTGAAGTCCCTTATGATGAGTTGGGGCTGGGGGGATTTCAGATCGAATACACCCTGCTGGTCAAGAAAGACGGATGTGAGAAACTGTTTCCTCATGACCGGGAATTGATGGTCCTTAATAAATGATAAGGATGGCTTGGAGGCATTCGGGAAGCTTTGAAGACAAAAGACAAAAAGGAGGAACAAATGAAAGCGAAAAGACTATTTAGGATGGCAAGCGTTTGTCTTATCCTGATCCTGCTGGTAACCGCGCTGGCTGCCTGCACTTCCAAACCGGAACCCGCCAAGACCACCGCGCCGACCCCTCAGGCGCCCGCTCAAGTCATTACCCTCCGTATGGCGACCTGGCACCCGGCAAAGATACCGGCGGTTAATGCCGGATTCTGGATTATACGTGAGCTTGAGCGACGCAGCATGGGTAGAATAAAGGTTGAAGAGTTCTACTCCGGCACCCTGGCGGGCGGCAAGGAACTGCTTCAAGCCGTCGGCAAAGGCATAGTTGATGCCGCCCTTTGGAACCCGACTTATAATCCGGGTTTGGGACCGCTGGCCGAAATTGGCTTTGTGCCCGCCGTCATCGGGAGCACCTGGTCGGGCGTCATGGCATTCAACCGCTGTTTTGAAGAGTTCCCCGCGATGGAGCAAGAATTCACAGGCAACAATGTCGTCTACCTAAGCGGCACGGGCAACCCCAGGTGCAACATCGTCAGCACCAAGCCCCTCCGCTCGCTTAAGGACCTGAAAGGTCTCAAGATTAACGCCGGCGGTTACCAGCAGGTGCTCCTGAGCAAGCTCGGGGTACCGGCAATCTCCATCGTCTCCACCGAGGTGTACGAAGCACTTAAGCGCGGTACGGTTGACGGCAACGTAAACAATCCGGAATGGGCGCGCGTCTACAACTTCCACGAAGCAAGCAAGTATTGGTATGATATCCCGGTGGGCGGCTTTATTTTTCATTCCATCATGAACAAGGACTTCTTCAACAAGCTGCCTCCTGACCTCCAAAAGCTGCTGATGTCTCTGCGCGACCCGCAAGCCGAAGCGAACTACATGATTTACGATGTGGCGAGCGACGAGAGAGCCCGCGGGATTATGTATAAGACGCTCGAGGTCGTCAAACCACCACAGGCAGACATCGACCAGTTCCTTAAGATAGCAAAGGAAACCGTCTGGACCGACTGGGTTGGAGAGATTGAGAAAAAGGGATTGCCGGGCCAGAAGCTGTTTGACCGCTGGCTGTACTGGAATGATCACTATTCCAAACAGCAGCACCCTACCTACACCGGTTCTCTCGCAGATAGAGCCCGCTAAGGAGATGGTTCAGATAGAAACCTGAACAAAAAGGTGAGATATGAGCATCAGCGGTGGCAGAGCCCAAGGGGCAGTAGAAAAAATTGCGACATTCCTTAATTATGGCGCTATGGTTGCGATAGCGCTTTCCATTCTTCTGACCATCGCTGATGCTACTCTTCGCTATGCCTTCTCCAGCGGTATTCCCGGCTCCTACCACCTCACTGAGTTTTTGTTGGTCGCCATCATCGCTCTGCCTCTTGCCCGCTGCCAGATAATTCACTCCCATATCCGCGTCGATATCCTGATTCATCGCATTCACGGGCGGGCACTCCATATTATTGAGTTTGTTAGCTTGGTGCTCGCTTTTAGCCTCTTTGCGATAGCAGTGTATACCACGGGAGAAAATGCCGTAATCGCCTTCGTCAAGGGTGATTTCGAACGCGGCATCATCAACTATCCCCTCTGGCCCGCGAAGAGCTTTGTTCCCATCGGCATCGGAGTTTTCTGTCTAACCTTGCTTGTGGAAATCTTCCGTCACGCAAAGGGTATTATCAAGCCTCAAAGTGTATCGGATAAAATAGAATCAGGTTCAATCTAACGGGAGGAACACGTTGGAGCCGATAACGATAGGTTGGTTAATGATCCTCCTGGTGTTATGCTTACTTGTCCTGGGACTCCCCGTTGCTTTTGCCATGTTCATCGCGGGGGCAATCGGGCATATCATAGTGGTGGGATACATGCAGGCGATCTTCAGTATTCCCGTCGTCTTCTACGAAAGTATGAGCCGGGGTACCATCGTCGTAGTGCCGATCTTTGTACTTATGGGAATGTTCGCATGGAAGTCGGGACTGGCTGATGATGCCTTTGAAGCAGCCCAGAAGTGGGTATCCAGTATTCCGGGCGGACTCGCTCAGGCGACGATATTAGCCGGTGCCGCCTTTGCCGCCGCCTGCGGCACGACCATAGCCAGCTGCGCCGCGCTCGGGAAAATATGTGTACCGGCAATGCGTAAGGCGGGGGTAGACGAAAAACTGGGGCTTGGGGCCGTTGCCGCCACCGCGGCTCTTTCCGTAATGATTCCCCCGAGCATCATTATGCCGATTTACGCTGTTATAACTGAACAGTCGGTTGGCAAACTTCTCATCGCCGGGATACTCCCCGGTGCCGTTGCCACCCTTATCTTTATGATCCAAATTTTCATCATGGTAAAAAGGAAGCCCCAGCTTGTTCCCGCGATGGCCGGCGTCCCCTGGAAGGAGCGGCTGCGGTCACTCCGGAAGGTGTGGGGAATTGTCCTCCTTTTCTTTATCGTAATGGGCGGCATTTATAGCGGCATCGTCACGCCCAATGAAGCCGCATCGGTTGGTGCCTTCGGTGCCCTGTTAATCGGGATAGCTACGCGGCGACTCAATTGGAAGGAAGGTGTATTAAGCAGTCTTAGAGACACGGCATCAATTACCTGCAGCGTCCTTATTCTTACGGTGTGCGCTTTGTACTTCTCTCACTTCCTCGTCTTAAGCCGTCTTCCCACGGAAGTAACTCAGTATATCACCAATCTATCATCGCCACCGCTCGTCATTCTCATTTGCATCCTCTTGATATACACGTTTTTGGGCTGTATTCTTGACTCGCTTTCTATGATATTGCTCACCATGCCCATCGTCTACCCGGCTATTCTCAGGCTGGGTTATGACCCGATATGGTTTGGCGTTATCATTGTGATGATGGTAGAACTGGCAGCACTTACTCCGCCTTTTGGTATCAACCTCTTCGTCCTCAAAAGCTCCGTACCGGATGCGGAGATGAAGACCATCATCGCGGCTGTGTTCCCCTTCATTATCGCTGATTTTATCATTATTGCCATCTACGTTGCCTTCCCGCAGATTGCGCTTTTCCTGCCCAATATGATGACCAAAGACGTCCTGCGGTGACGAAGCGGAAGTAGACCTAAACGTTGCAAAAAATATCTCCAAAGATCCCCCTCACCCTTCCCTCTCCCCGTCGGGGAGAGGGGTAGGGGTGAGGGCAAAAGGGCACCGCAGGTGATGTTCAGCAACCGAGGGGAAGAACAATTTGTACCCCATGAAACCATGGCCGTAGAGCACTTTGCGGAGATTTTTTTTGCACCTGGTGGGTAGAGAAACCAGCCTTCTCTATTCGGAAGTTGTCAGCAGTCTTTTGGTGCCCTTGTTTATTGTGGTGTCCTGATTGACAAGGAAAACCACGTGTCTATTATTTAGGTGCATGAACTTCGCAAACATACGAAAAACATTATCTGTCGTTGTTCTATTATTCTGTCAGTGGCTAATTATTCAGGGAAAATGTCAATATGGATGAATGAAAGAGACTGATCTTGAGTTTGAGAGCGCGGAAGCGGTTGATGATATTGAATGAGGCGGAAAAGGGGAAGATGGTTGTGAGCGAAGCAGCCGAGGTTTTGGGGTTTCTGAGAGGCAGGGTCATCACAGTTCTGCTTTTTTTCTCTCTACATATAGGGGTTTGGGCATTTGGGCAAAAAGTTGTGTTTTTTGCTATTTCTGTTGATAATTTGCCTCCTTAAAAAGCTGCGAAATACCAACCATTTGTGGAAGAAATGACAGACATTGGGTCGGTTTCGTTTAATTGCTTACATCTGCTAAGAGGGGATAGATTTTTCCGGGCTTCGCAGTAGCACGATCAAAACTTCTCCTGGCAAGGGGTTGGATTCATATATCCGATTGTGCCCTCGTGTTATGAGCCTCTTGACTACTTGGGTCCTTTTAATTACAATGTAAGACAGAAATAGCAGGAGGTATTTTATGAATACAGCCATATCCGTGAGGCTGCCCAAAGCTCTCGCCGATCAACTGAGCAACATTGCCAAAGAGACCGAAAGACCCCGTTCCTTTATTATCCAGAAAGCTCTGGAATCTTACCTAGAAGACTACGCGGATCTCCAGGTTGCGTTGGACCGGCTCCATGATAAAACTGATTTGGTTATTTCCGGTAAAGATTTGAGGAAGTCCCTTGGCTTATAATATCGTTTATAAGAAATCAATCCAACGCGATTTAAAAGGATTTCCAAGACCGAAGCTCGGCGCATTCTGAATCAAGTGGAGGAGGAGCTTTCAAAGAATGCCGATGCCAACCCGGTCCCGAAAGGACACTTTGCGGATCTTCGAAAATACCCCATCGGAGACGATCGGGTTATTTATGCCATTTTAGCAGAAGATGTCCTCATCCTTAGGATCGGACATAGAAAACACGTTTACAAAAGGGAATTCTAATCAATCCCCTTCACCATACCCCATTTAAAGAGGCACTTTTGAAATAGAGGTAATGTTTTTCTCAACCCAAACTTCAGCAAAGAAATGAGAGAGGACCGCATGGATACCCACCATTCCGGCAGCCATCCTCAATCCGTCAAGACCTTCCTCGGTTTGTTTTTTTGTTTGATCCTTCTTCTCGGCGCCGCCCTTCTTGCTTCTTCCGTCCAGACCGATTTTGGAAGGGTCGAGGTATCCAACGTCGCCTACCCCAACTTCAACGGAATTTCCGTTCGGGCCAAGCTTTTCAAGCCGGTGGGGGTATCGCGAAGCAATCCCGCCCCGGGGGCGGTTTACATCCATGGCTACCAGAACAACCGCGAAACCGGGGACGCTTACAGCATCGAACTCGCCCGGCGCGGCTTCGTGGTCCTGAACATCGACGCCATCGGCCGGGGAAACTCGGGCGAACCCGGCGATCCGCGCTTGCCTGGTTTTGATGAGACCTACGGAGGGAAAACCTCGGTTCAATACCTGCGACAGTTGCCTTTTGTCCAAAGCAAATTCGTAGGAATTCTCGGGCACAGTTTGGGGGCGGAAATGGCCTATACGGTCGCCCTTGACGATCCAACGATTCAGGCCTTAGTCATCACGGGGTTTGCTTACACTCTGAAATCTTCCGCCACCCAGCCCAGGAACATGCTGATGATCATCGGCAAATGGGACGAGTTCCGCCAGCGGCTGACCGGTACAAGGGACATTGAAAAGGATTGGATGCAGACCGAACAAACCAAGCGGGTCTTTCCCGTCCCCTCCCCTCAGATCGGCATGACCTATGGGGATTTTGGACAGGGCACAGCCCGAAAAGTTTTCATCCCCCGCATCACCCACGTTCAGGAGACCCACGACTCCGCTTCCATCGCGCAGACCGTGGAATGGATGCGGGATGCTCTCCGTCCCAATCCACGCTACTGGATCGACAAGAACAGCCAGACCTGGTGGATCAAGGAGTATGCCACTTTGGCCGCCATGCTGGCCGGTCTCGTTTCCATCCTTCCCCTGGGGCTCATTTTGCTGCGAACGAATTTTTTTGGGGTAATCCGCCGCTCGGCCCGCTGGCGGTATTTCTGCTCCCTGGGCGCTTATCTTAAATTTTCGGCGATCAACGCCCTCCTGCTTTGGCTATACTTGCCCCTGATCCTCGCCTTATTTGGAGTTCATAAATATGTGCTGCCGATCGACAAATTTTTCCCGATGATGATGGTGAACGGCATCGTCTGGTGGTTTTTATGGGTTAATATCATCGGGGCTCTGCTGTTCTGGGTTTGGTACCGGAAGCAGAAATTTCGAATCGGTTTGACGTTGACGGAATTGGGGATATCCCTGAAAGGCGACCGCCGCACCTCGGGAGGGGGGCAGCTTCTAAAGACAATCCTGCTGGCGGGAATTCTGTTCGCTTTTGCCTATGGCAGCGAGCATCTTTTGGAATGGATATTTTTGGTGGACTACCGGTTTGTATGGCCCTTCGCCAGCGACCTGACGCCCTACCGCTGGCGGATGTTTTTCCTTTATTACCCTTTTCTTCTGGTCTGTTTCATCCTGAGCGGAATGTTCCTTCACGGCCAAATCCGAAGGCCGGAAAAAGTCTCTCCGGGAGGAACTTTTCTTTCCTGGTCGTGCTACAACGTCTTTGCCCTGATCGCCCCTTTGGTCCTCTTTATCTTGGTCCAATACGTTCCTTTGTTCACAACCGGGTTCATTCCTTTCGAGGGGCCGGGAGGCCTGTTCGTCGTCTTCATGATCAGCCTTTTTCACACCCTCGCCCTTCTGGCCATTACCGCCGTCATATCCACTTGGTTCTATGTTTTCACGGGGCAGATCTATCTCGGCGCCTTCCTGAATGCGGCTCTTGTGGCCTGGATGTTCGCCTCCTCCCAGGTCATCGCCCCGATCCCCGTTTGAGAATGGCTTCGTAAAAAGTCCATCTGTCCCGCTCGGAGCGGGATTGCGCTTCAACTTCGTCGCTGCGGCGCACCTGCGCGGGCGGTTCGCGAACCCGCCCCTACTCTTTAGATGATGCGCCCCTGGCATGGTAGGGGCACGCTGCGCGTGCCCCATATCGGGCCCGAAGCATCGCGCCCCTGCAATCGAAGCCATCGTAAACCCTTGCCCCCCTAAATACATTTGCTTTTTTCCCGATTCAGAATTCTCTGCGATCTCTGCGTGCTCTGCGGTTAATTTTTATTACAGCGGTTTAAATGCTCCGATTTTTTCCAGGTGGTCGATCATCTGTAGGAAGAGCAGGTCTCGCTTGCGGAGAATTTCCTCTTCTGTCCGCCCGCCGTAATCATAGATCCCCTTCGAGGTACTGACGCCGAAATGACCTTTTCCGACGGGCTCTTCAATCAGGGGGATTTTCAGGCCCAGACTCTTATTGATGTCATGGACCAAACCGAGACCGGTGAAATCCAGACTTTGAATCACCCCGATGATGGGCATGCGGATTCCAATGCTCGATTTGACGGCCAGATCCACCTGCTCCGGGGTCGCCCACCCCTTGGATACGATTTCTATGGCGGCAAAAACGATCGCATTTTGGATCCGGTTGACGATGAAGCGCTGGGCAAACTGGGTCATCACGATCGGTTTCTTGCCGATCCGCTCCATCAGGCCGGCGGTGAACTGCACCACCTCCGGGGAGGTCTGGGGGCCAGGAACCACTTCGACCAGGGGGATGATATGAGGGGGCGCGAACCAGTGCGCCGTAACCGTGCGGGAAGGGTTTTTGACCTCGATGATTTTG
>Ga0315286_10006426_pt1 | contig 11438 bp, 7 predicted proteins | sample YL17G10_0_MG_FD_205038 | JGI IMG/M metagenome (GOLD analysis project Ga0315286, IMG submission 205038) | Sediment microbial communities from Yellowstone Lake, YNP, Wyoming, USA - YL17G10_0 | ecosystem: Environmental > Aquatic > Freshwater > Lake > Sediment | place: USA: Wyoming | collected...
TATCATCCCGGTAAAAAATAGATGTTTCAATAACCGGCTGGGGTTAAATAATGGCTTGGATGAATGATACTCAGGGGTCATGGTTATCCATTAATGCATAAAAATACACTCATCTCCGCGGTAGGGTACGAATGATTTTATCATGCAATCTATAGAATGTAACATATCGGTACCTTGAGGTAAAATAAGGCTATGTCTAATCAATCCCTTTTACATCATCTGGAAGAACTTCGTCGTGAAGTAAATTTCCACTTTTACCGCTATCATGTATTGGATTCACCCGTCATTAGTGATTATGAGTATGATAAATTAATCGCTGAACTACGCCAGATTGAAACATCACATCCTGAGTGGATTACGAATGATTCACCAACACAACGTATTGGGGGTGCACCTCTCGATAAATTTATCAAAGTACACCATCCAGTGCCAGTTCTCAGTCTTCAGAATGCCTTTAGCGCAGAGGGTGTGTTTGCCTGGCGAGAGCGGATTAGTAAGTTGGATGAGCGGGTTAATTCAGCTGATTATGTCGTCGAGCCCAAAATTGATGGATTGACTGTTTTACTGCATTATCGAAATGGCATTTTCGTCCAGGGTTCTACCCGGGGCGATGGGCTGGAAGGCGAAGATATCACCGCCAACCTTCGCACGGTTAAAGCAGTACCGATGCGTATACCCGTATCCCCTGATCCAGGAATAAATACCACAAATAACCCAATTCCATTAATGGATCTGATTAACCAATATACGTACCCACTTGCGCCGGCATATCTGGTTGTGCGAGGCGAAGTCTTTATTAAAATCAAAGATTTTGAAAAGCTTAATTGCCGTTTAGAGGAAACTGGACAAAAAACTTATTTAAATCCCCGTAACACGGCAGCTGGTTCACTTCGACAACTCGATCCATCCTTAACCGCTTCCCGACCGCTTACGTTACTGGTATATGCTATCATTTCCGGGGAAGGTAACCTGCCTTCCACCCATGTCGATTTGCTTAAATATTTGTCTACAATGGGTTTTCCAGTGGTCGATTATCAACATTGCCAAACTTTAGAAGAGACGATAGAAGTATCTCAGACCTGGGTAGAACGGCGCGATCATTTACCTTATGAAGCAGATGGGGTGGTAATCAAAATCAATAGTTTTAACCTGGCGGATGATTTAGGATTCGTCGGAAAAGACCCGCGTGGGGCAATTGCCTTTAAATTTCCAGCGCGTGAGGTAACCTCTGTTTTACGTGATATCGGTGTGAATGTTGGACGGACGGGTGTCCTTACCCCTTATGCAGTACTCGAACCAGTCGAGATTGGTGGAGTGATTGTTAAACAAGCCACTTTGCATAACTTCGATTATATTGCTGAGAAAGATATTCGTGTGGGTGATCGGGTACTGGTCAAGCGTGCCGGGGATGTCATACCTTACATCATTGGACCGGTTGTAGATGTTCGAAATGGTCAGGAATTACAATTCACTCCTCCCCAGAATTGCCCAACTTGTGGTCAGAGGGTAGAACATGTGGATGGTGAAGTCTATTGGTACTGTGTTAACACTGCCTGTCCGGCACAACTCATTCGTAATTTGGAACATTTTGTCTCACGAGGCGCGATGGATATCGTTGGACTGGGAATCCGACTCGTGGAGCAGTTCGTGGCGGCCGGATTGGTAGCGGATGTGGCTGATCTCTATACTCTCCAAAAAGAATCATTGCTTAACCTGGAAGGATTTGCAGAAAAAAAAGCGGATAATATCTTGAATTCGATTGCTGCTTCTAAAAATCAACCCCTGGCTCGTTTGATTACAGCTCTGGGTATCCGCGGCGTAGGTGAGGTCGTAGCTGCAGATCTTGCTCGTTTCTATCCTGATTTAGCAGCCTTATCACTTGCCAGGTTGGAGGTTTTACAGCTCATTGAAGGGATCGGTCCGAACATTGCCCACGCAATTGTAGATTGGTTTGCGCGCCCAGCCAATCAATATGTCATTTCTAAACTACAGGTAGCACAGGTCTGGCCGTCAACAGAAAAGACCAATGGAGATCAAAATTCGTTTATACCTCTCTCAGGATCAACATTTGTAATCACAGGTACGTTACCAGGTCTTTCACGCGAAAAAGCCAAAGAATTCATAGAATATTACGGCGGTAAAGTTATCGATTCGGTCAGCAAGAAGACCAGTTATTTAGTAGTAGGTGAGAATCCTGGTTCAAAGCTCACGAAAGCACAACAGCTTGGCGTACCGATTCTGGATGAAGCCGGATTGCGAAAGATTGTAAGTGTAGAATAAAAGATAAGGTTGTTGACATTTCCCATTCTCTCGGCTAAACTTGCCTCTGTTCTTCATGCTGCAAAGGAGCAATCAATGGATATCCACCATACTGACGATTCCGTTATGCGCCGTGTGCGCGCTATTCAAGATCGATTGAATCATCTCAAGAGTGAAGATTTATATTTTTATAACCAGCCTGTTGCCGAAATACACGGTGGTGCACGCGTGTTGGTGAATGGAAGAGAAATGGGGATGTATGCATCCTACAGTTATTTAGGTTTGGTTGGACACCCTCGTATCAATTCAGCTGCAAAAGAGGCAATTGATCGTTTTGGTACCGGGACCCATGGTGTTCGATTTTTAGCAGGCAGCTTAACCATCCACAGTGAACTTGAGGAAACCATTGCCTCGTTTAAGGATACTGAAGCTGCCGTTACATTTTCTTCAGGTTATGTAACTAATCTGACAGTCGTCTCAACCCTGGTAGGTCGGGGTGATTATGTAATTTCTGACAAATTAAACCATGCCAGTATTGTGGATGGTTGTTTAATGTCTGGTGCAAAATTTGTCCGTTTCCTTCACAATGATATGCAATCGTTAGAAAACCGTCTACAACAGGTGGAGTCGGGAGCCGCAAAACTGGTTATAACCGATGCGGTGTTTAGTATGGATGGGGATATCATTAATTTCCCAAAGGTGGTTGAGCTTTGTCAGAAATATAAAGCCTGGTTGATGGTAGATGAAGCACACTCAGTGGGTGTATTGGGGAAAACGGGGAGGGGTATTGAGGAACATTTTAATCTTCCAGGAACAATTGATATTAAAATGGGCACTTTAAGTAAAACTATCCCCTCGGTAGGTGGGTATATAGCGGGTAAAAAAGATATCATTGAATATTTACGACATGCCAGTCGTGCATATATATTCTCAGCAGCATTACCTCCAGCTCAAGCAGCCGCAGCCAACACCGCTTTTAAAGTAATCCTGGATGAACCTTGGAGGATCGAAAAGCTGACTGCCAATGCCAAACAATTTATTGAAGGGTTGCAGGCGCGTGGTTTTGATACCCTTTACACTCAAACCGCGATTGTTCCGGTGTTGTGTGGAGAAGATGAAAAAGCATTCGCCATGACGCGAGTCGCACAACACCAGGATATTTTTGTTTTACCAGTAGTCTCCCCAGCAGTACCACCCGACTTAGCACGCTTACGTGCTACGGTTACAGCTGCTCACGAACCTGCCGAGATCGAACATGCCATGGATATAATCGAGAACGCAGGTAGACAGGTCGGGATTATTCCTTGAGATTTGTTTTATGCCCAGTCTAGTTTTAAAACCAGATCGCAGTAAATCGTTGGAACGCCGTCATCCCTGGATCTTCGCCAGCGCAATTTCAGAAATTAATGGGAGTATTGAACCTGGTGAGACAGTAGAAGTTTACGATAATATGGGGAAATTTCTCGCGAAGGGAGCGTATAGCCATCACTCACAAATCCGAGTGCGAGTATGGACATGGAATCAAAGGGAAGTTATCGACCGAGAATTTTTTCGTAAACGGCTACAGAATGCCTCAAGCTCTCGTATGAGCTATATTACTCCTTCTGGCACAAACGCGGTAAGACTGGTGCATGGTGAATCGGACAGATTACCGGGACTTATCGTAGATCGATACGACAATTTCCTGGTTGTACAATACCTTTCTTGTGGACCAGATCATTGGCGTGAAATCCTGGCGGATCTACTTGTTGAATTAACCGGTGTTCAGAACATTTATGAACGCTCAGATGTAGATGTGCGAACCTTGGAAGGATTACCACCCCGGGTCGGTGTACTGCGCGGTGTGGAACCACCCATAAAAAGTCAAATTTGTGAGAATGGCTTAATTTATTGGGTAGATATCCAACATGGGCATAAAACTGGTTTTTACCTTGATCAGCGTAATAATCGTGCCTGTTTGAGGGAATTGTCGAGAGGCAAAGAGGTGCTGGACTGCTTTTGTTACTCGGGTGGATTTACGATCTCTGCTTTAGCAGGTGGGGCAACCTCGGTATTGGCAGTAGATTCATCGGCGGATGCGTTAGCTTTAGCCCAGGCCAATGTCAGCCTCAATTCTTTCGATGAAGATCGAGTCGTATGGTTGGAAGGCGATGTCTTCCAGGTGTTACGCGAATTCCGGGATCGAGGTCGCTGTTTCGATTTGATTGTATTAGATCCACCGAAATTTGCCCCCACGGTGTCTCAAGCAGAAAGAGCGGCACGTGCATATAAGGATATCAATTTGTTGGCAATCAAACTATTACGACCTGGTGGTTTGTTGTTTACTTTTTCTTGCTCGGGTGGAATTACAGCAGAATTATTTCAGAAGATCGTGGCGGGAGCAGCCCTAGATGCCGGGAAAGAGGCTCAGATTATTGGATATCTTCAACAAAGTCCCGATCATCCTGTGGCTTTAAATTTCCCGGAAGGTGCCTATCTCAAGGGTTTGATTGTTAAGGTGGAATAACCTTATATTTGTCAGTTCGTGATTAATTGCTGCTTTATTTAATGTAGGTAGGGCTAATCGTAGGTCCATGTTTAGTAGTTGGGGGTGTTGGTAGGTTTTTGCATTGATTGAGATTCAATTGTTTGATAAATGCATATTACTCATTTTTCGCCGGATTCCAGTAATATAATTATATGGATGCAATCGAGGTGCTGAATGAAGGTAAGATCGCAGCCCCAAATTGGTTAAGATTCTTTGGAAAGTATTTAGCGAGGATCACATTGTTAATGAGAACATACCGCAACATCCTGATATGCTTCATCTGTCTGATTTCCGGTATTCTACTCGACTCGTGCGCCAATAAACCCATGTCCGCCGGGGACACCCCGGAGTGGAACAACCATCCGGAAATCTTTCAGGTAAACCGTGAACCAGGGCATGCAACATTGATGCCCTATCCCGACATCGCTATGGCTTTAGCGGGTGATCGGACGGCTTCACCATATTATATTCCCCTCAATGGCACCTGGAAATTTTACTGTGCCCACGATCCGACACAACGACCAGAGGATTTCTACCAAAAAGGATACGATATCAGTGGCTGGAGGAACATCCAGGTGCCCGGCAACTGGGAAATCCAGGGTTGCGACAAGCCAATCTATACCAACGTCACATACCCCTGGACAGGGATCGAGAATCCAACCCCACCATTCGCTCCTACGATTTATAACCCGGTGGGCTCTTATAAGCGCACCTTCGATTTTCCGGATGGATGGAACGGCAGGCAGGTTTTTGTCTCTTTCCAGGGGGTGAGTTCCGCGTTGTATCTATGGGTCAACGGACAGTATGTTGGTTATAGTGAGGACAGTTTCTCTCCCAAAGATTATGATATCAGCAGGTTCATAACCCCCGGTTCCAATGAGATCTCAGTGGAAGTTTATCGCTGGTCGGATGGCAGCTGGATGGAAGACCAGGACATGATCCGGTTGAGCGGAATTTTCCGGGATGTTTACCTGTTCTCTACGCCGGAGGTACATATCCGCGACTTTCTTTATATCACCGATCTGGACGAAAAGTACGTTGATGCGACCTTCAGGGTAAAGGCCAGTATTAGGCGCTATCAGTCGGCAATCCCTTACGGATATAAGGTGGAGGCCATGTTGTACGACCCCGCCGATCTAGCGGTGCTTGGAGAGCCGATGAGCATGCCGGTGTCATTCGGGAGCGAAATTGAAGCCCAGATCTCGCAAGACATTCTGGTTAAAAATCCGCTTCAATGGACGGCGGAAATACCCAATCTATACACCCTGGTATTAAGCCTGATTGATCCGGCAGGTGTGGTTATCGAAACCGAGAGCTGCAAAGTTGGCTTTCGTGAATTTGTTATCCAGGATGGCATGATGCTGATCAACGGACAGCCGATGCTCTTTAAGGGTGTCGACCGGCATGAGACCGATCCTTATAGCGGCAAAGCGATATCTTACGAGAAGATGCTGCAAGACGTTCTAATCATGAAACAGTTTAATATCAACGCGGTGCGTACATCCCATTACCCAAACGATCCGCATTGGTACGAGCTGGCTGACCAGTACGGCATCTATCTGATCGATGAAGCCAACCTGGAAAGCCATGGTATCTCAAATGTTCTACCCGCCAGTGACCCACAGTGGACAGATGCCTGCATTGACCGTCTATCCAGCATGATCGAGCGAGACAAGAACCATCCGTCTGTGTTGATCTGGTCGCTGGGGAACGAAGCCGGTCGCGGAGAGAATTTCAAAAAGATGCAAGCCTGGGCTCATCAGCACGATCCCACACGCCCTGTACATTATGAGGGTGATCCTGAGGCATCGGATATCCTCAGCCAGATGTACCCGTCCGTGGAAAACTTCGCTTCAACAGCTGAAGCGACCGATAAGCCCTATATCCTGTGCGAGTATTCTCATTCGATGGGGAACAGCAATGGCAATTTATATCAATATTGGGAAGTGATTGAAAAAAACCCGAAAGCCCAGGGTGCATTCATCTGGGATTTTATTGATCAAGCCTTATGGTGGCCCAGGTCAGATGGCATGGGGGAATATTTATCTTATGGTGGAGATTGGGGTGACAACCCTAACGATGGTAATTTTTGCGCTGACGGATTAGTTTTCGCGGACCGCATCCCGCAACCTGACCTCTATGAGGTGAAGCACGTTTACCAGAACATCAAGATAAAGGAAATGGACCTACTTAAAGGGCTGGTGCTGATCGAGAACCAATTCCGTTTTACTAACTTGAGCAAGTTTGATGGCGCGTGGACACTGCTGGCAGATAATCAGCCGCTCGCTTCAGGCGGGCTCGATCTGGACATCGCGCCCCTGAAAAGTAAATTAATCACCATCAATTACGCTAGTTTTCAGCCGCAGGCTGGTGTTGAATATTGGTTGAACTTCCATTTCACGTTGAAGGAGGATACCTCATGGGCTAAGGCTGGGCACGAGATTGCGAGCGATCAGTTCCGCGTACCGCTGGATGCACCCCAGCTATCTGCGGAAGACGAAGTCAAAATGGAGCTTTTAAAAGTGGAAGATGGCACCAGCACTGTCACCATTGGAGGCATGCGTGACGGGGAGGATTTCCGGATTGTGTTCGATAAGGCACTTGGAACGATTACCTCCTGGACAATCGGAACTGTTCCAGTACTCAGCCAGGGACCTGTACCCAGCTTTTGGCGAGCGCCAAACGATAACGATAACGGCAACGGTATGCCCGATCGCACCGCTACATGGCGCTATGCCGGGCGGGATCGAACCGTCCAGCAGGTGAAGGTCACGAAACTATCCGATCAGAGCGTTCGCATTGAGGTGAGTGTTATTTTTCCTACCACGACCCCATCCGGTGGCATGACTACCTATGTAATTTATGGTAGTGGCGACATCCTGGTGCAAAATACACTGATCCCTGGCGATGCCGACCTGCCGGAAATCCCCGAGGTAGGTTCCCTGTTGACCCTGCCGGCGGGGTTTGAAAATATCACCTGGTACGGCCGTGGCCCGTTTGAGAATTACTGGGATCGTAAAACAGCGTCGCTCGTGGGTGTGTACACGAATACTGTAGATGGTATGTTCATACCGTACATCGAACCTCAAGAAACTGGCAACCGGACAGATGTTCGCTGGGTGGCGTTTACTAATGAGAAGGGTATTGGTCTCCTGGCGGTTGGCGACCCTGTGATGGAATTCAATGCTTTGCACTTTTCCCCGTGGGAACTGGAGAGCAAAGCTCATCCATTCGAGCTCGAGCGCAAAGATGAGGTATTCCTGCGGTTGAGTTACCACCAGATGGGCGTGGGCGGCGATGACAGCTGGGGAGCCAGGCCGCACCCCGAGTTCACACTTAATTCGGATAAATCTTATTCCTACGTTTACCGTCTGTCGCCACTTCTTCAAGGGCAATCGGCAATGGATCTGAGCAAACAGGTTTTTCCTTTCATCCCCGCTCCACTTACCACCTTGCCTGGGTCTCCACCCAATCTAGCGATGAACAAACCCGCAACAGCCGATAGCGAAGAGAGCAGCAAAGGGAACCTGGCTGCCAACGGCAATGATGGGAATATCACAACGCGCTGGTGTGCAGCAGATGGGACTCTCAACCATTGGTGGGAGGTGGATCTGGGAGATACGTACGATTTAACCGGCTCACAGGTGGTGTGGGAGTACGGTGGTAAAGTCTATCGGTACATCATCGAAGTTTCAACCGATCGCGTAAATTGGTTAATGGTAGTGGACCGGAGACAAAGCAACAGCAAAAGCCAATCACAGGGCAACTATATTTTTAATACTGCCCGTTTTGTACGCCTGTCGGTTACTGGCCTGGAACCCAACACCTGGGCAAGCTTCTACGAGTTGCGGGTGTTCGGCGCGCTAGCAAGTCTACTACCGACACCAGTCCCCAGTTTCACACCCACCCTTATCGAAACTCCCACCGCGACTGCCGGCGAATTATCCACAGTCTATTCACCTTCCACCCCCACGGTATCTTCTTCGACAACCACAGAACCTCCGCAAGCACCCCCCCCTAGACTGGTGCCTTGGTTGGCAATCCTGCTTGCACTCGTTCTCCTGGCAGTCGGCGTCGGGTTATTGATTCGCTGCCGGAGGAAGAAATAGAAAATGATCGGTAAGCCCGTCAGCCTAAGAAATCATCTTTGGGGAGGAAACATTGGCTTACCTGTGTTCCTGACGTATATTCATGTAAATAGATTCGGCTTATTAAACAACCAACGCCTCCAACAATCTAATCTTGTTCAAGGCGTTCGAGCCCTCATATTTTGAGTGGAGATGGCGGGAATCGAACCCGCGTCCGAAAGAATAGACCCACAGATATCTACGAGCGTAGTCGTTCGTTTTTTGTCGCCAGATGAGCCCACGAACGGCAGAGATGCCTATCCAGCCTGCCGCTGGGACCCGAAAGCCCCTCTTTCGCACGTTTAGCGGTGTAGCGTGCGGCACTCAGACTTTTTATCGCCCGTTCTACCTCCGGTCTGAGAGCGGGGTAGGCGGACGTGACTTCGATTAAGAAGTCAGGCTCTAATTCTCACCATTTAGGCGGCGAGAGGAAGAGCGGCATAAGAAGTGCGGTTGGCACTTGTGTTTTGCACTGATTTAACGATGTCGGTGCCTCTCGGCTCGCAATCCGGGACCAGCCTCCTCCGTCGAAGCCTGTCATCCCCGGTAAGCATATTATACTACATTGTGGTGGTGTCGTGATATACTCAATTGTGCTCGGAAAATCGCTTTTACCTCGAATTCAGAGTAACTTCTACTAACCGGTAGTGTTATCACCATTGAAGGGTAACCTCGACCGGTGATTGGTGAGGAACGTGCCCGAAATCAACGATGATGCAGTGTTATCCCAGGCTGCGCAAGGCGATCTGCAAGCTTTCGGTGTTCTTTATGAACGCTATGTAGGTCGAATATATAATTACGTTTACTACCGTACTGGTAATAACTACGATGCGGAAGATCTAACGGCACGCGTGTTTTTCCGTGCAATGCACCATATTGGTAAGTATAATGACCGCGGTTTACCATTATCCGCCTGGCTGTACCGGATTGCTCATAATCTGGTAGCCAATTGGCACCGTGACAATAGCCGTCGCCATGAAGTTCCGCTTGACGAAATATTATTATTGCGACCATCCGGTGAGCATCCAGAGGTAACTCTGATGCGAACAGAAGAACAGGAACATTTATTAAGCATAATGCGAACTCTTTCTCCTGAACGACAGCAGCTAATCATCCTAAAATTTGTCCAGCAGCTTTCTAATGCAGAAATTGGACAAATCATGGGGCGAACTGAGGGAGCTGTAAAAAGTCTATACCATCGCACACTACTTGCCTTACGCGATTCGTATGAGAAGGGTGAAACAAGAAATAAATTGAAAATCAAAGGAATGATGTAAATGTTACGTGTAGTGACAGATAGTGCTGGAGATATGCCACCGGAATGGGTGAATTCGTATGATATTCAGATCATTCCAATTAATATTCATTTCAAGGAACACACCTACTTGCAAGGGGTTGATTTATCCAACGAGCAGTTTTATCAGTTGGTAGATCAATCTGGTGTAATTCCGAAAACCTCCCAACCTACCCCTCAGCAATTTGAAAATTTTTACCGGCGGATTGCACAACCCGGTGATGCGATCTTATCCTTGCATGTAACTGGGAAACTCTCTGGTACTTTTGCCTCCGCTGAGATGGCGGCTCAAAATGTTAAAAATGAATTCCAGGTGATTCCGTTTGATTCAGGTGCCGGTTCGATCGCAATGGGTTATATGTGTAAAGAGGCGCGCATCATGGAGCGATCCGGGTCATCCTTGAAGGATATTATCGAGCGGCTTGAATTTATCCGTAAGAATGTCAGTATCATATTAACCCTGGACACCCTGGAGTACGCCAAAATGAGTGGGCGAGTGAAAGCGTTGCAAACAGCATTAGCTTCATTATTGAACGTTAAACCCATTGTTCACCTGCGGGATGGTATCCTGGATATGGCCGGCAAGGTGCGGACCCGGCAACGAGCATTAGACCATATTCTAAAGGCTGTCCGAGAGCACATCGGTGATCGGCTGGTAAACGCCGCAGTTGTCCATGCGCGCGACCCTCAGGCAGGCCAGGCGTTAATGCGACGTGTTAGAAGTTTTCTAAATTGTAAAGAATTGGTCCTGACTGAGCTGTCGATTTCTCTGGCTGCAAACTTGGGTCCAGGAACCGTCGGAATAATGACTTATCCAGTTGAAGGATAATTATGAAGACCAGATTTTTCATTCATATAAAACGTGAAGATGTCAATGAGATGGAGCATCTTTTAAAAACCACACTTCAGCCAGTGACACCCCGGTCTGAATATGCCCGTAAATTACGTTATCGTTTGCTTGACCATTCTGTTCCGACAGTTGAAATTTATCCCAAGGGTAGGATCCATGCCGCGATATTGATCGTTGTCGGTATTCTCAGCGGTTTGATCTTATTGTTAACGAATGGGCGCGCGATTATATCGATATTAAGTAGTCTGGGGATCTTAAATTATTTTAAACGCCAATCTGAGCTAAAACGACACACAATCTTGCACAATATATAATCGTTCAACATGGATACTATTTGTTCGGTTGTAGTTGCAAAATAATACAACCGTTGGCGGGGATTTC
>Ga0315286_10006427_pt1 | contig 11436 bp, 10 predicted proteins | sample YL17G10_0_MG_FD_205038 | JGI IMG/M metagenome (GOLD analysis project Ga0315286, IMG submission 205038) | Sediment microbial communities from Yellowstone Lake, YNP, Wyoming, USA - YL17G10_0 | ecosystem: Environmental > Aquatic > Freshwater > Lake > Sediment | place: USA: Wyoming | collected...
CAGAACGGCCGACGCACCACCTGCCGCACAAGCGCACCTCGTTCCGCATCGACGGATCGCACAACTTCATCCTGTTGCTTGGTATCCTCGGCGCCGTGCTGCTGTCCGGTGTCTGGCATACCCCGGGGTTCAGGTGGTTCGGGGTCCACTTCGAGTACCGCAACCTGGTGCGCGACTTGCTGGTCGTCGTCATCGGGCTCGTTTCGATCGCGTCGACCCCGCGTATTGTCCGCGAGGACAATGGCTTCACCTGGGATGCCATGAAGGAGGTGGCGTACCTCTTTTTCGGCATTTTCGTCACCATCATCCCGGTGCTGATGATCCTCCGGGCGGGCGCGGAGGGCGCCGCCGGCTTCCTCGTGGCCGGCATCCACCATCCCTGGCAGTACTTCTGGCTGTCGGGCGCGCTGTCCAGCTTCCTGGACAACGCGCCGACGTACTTGACGTTCATGGCCCTCGCGCTCGGTCAGTTGAACATCGAACCGTCGCACGTCACTGCTGTGCTGACGGGGGCCGTCCAGGGGCCGGCCGCGGCGCAGTTCGCGCTCTACCTGAAGGCGGTATCCGCCGGCGCCGTGATGATGGGCGCCAACACCTACATCGGCAACGCGCCGAACTTCATGGTGCTGTCGATCGCGCGCGGGCACGGCGTGAAGATGCCGAGCTTCTTCGGCTACATGCTGTGGTCCGGCCTGATCCTGCTGCCCGCCTTCGCCCTCGTCACGCTGGTGTTCTTCTAGGCGGCGCCCCGGGGCCCGTGGCTGGGAGCACGGAGGGTCCGTGCCCGCCTGCTCAGAGGGCCCTCGGAGCGAGCCGTCGGCGTCAGTCTGACAAACGCGTCGAAGGGGCCTGAGATCCGCATGGGGTGACGAAGTGGGGCCCCGTGCTGCCGCCGACACATTCCCCGCAGATGCGTTTGTCCGGCGAGACTCCGCGGGACCGAGGAGCAGGCGGGCACGGACAGCAGTCACGCGACCTGGGGCGACGCGCTACTCCCGAGTGTGCGGCGGCATGCGGCGAAACACCGCGAGCGCTACCCCGGCGAGCAGCGCCAGATCGACGGCGAAGATCGCGAGCAGGTGCCCCTTGCTCAGGAGCCCGCTGACCACCGGACTCAAGGCCAGCCCGGCCAGGGACGCACCCGTCAGAAACCCGAACCCGGTGGCGTGCGCCTCGGCAGGCACCGCGCGCCCGCCGACGCTGTACGCCGCCGTGATGGCCGTGCCGCCCCCCACGCCGAAGACCAGGAGGGCCGCGGCCATGACGCCAACATGGCCGGTGGCGAGAAACGCCCCAAGGCCAGCCGCCGACACCACCGCGCCCCCTGCGATCACGACGGGCGGCGCGACGCGGCGCAGCAGCGCCTCACACGCCTGATTGCCAGCCACCGCCCCAAGTGCCGCGACCGAGAACAAGATGCCCGACACGAGCGGGACCTGGGCCGGGCTCGCTCCCAGGCGCTCGATGTAGAGCGGCAGGATGGGCGCAAAACTGCGGTCCACAAACGTCATCACGAAAATCGCGGCCATCACCAGCGCGAAACCGGGCGCCGACAGCAGGCGTCGCACGCTCACCCTCGCCCCGCCGTCGCGAGTCGCCCCGACCGACGGACCGGCGGGATCGCGGTACAACACCACGACGACACCCAGCGCGACGAGGTAGAACCCGGCGGTCACGAAGAACGCCTGGCGAAGGCCGACCACCTCGGCCACCACACCGCCGATCACCGGCCCGAGCGCGGGGCCCAGGCGCTGGGCGGTCTGCACCAGGCCGATCGCCGTCGCCATGCGGTCGCGCGGCGCCGACTCGGCGGCCATGGCCAGGGTCAGGCCCCCGTAGCCGGCAAACACGCCCTGGATCGCGCGGAGCGCGAAGATATGCCAGGCCTCCGTGACGTAGGCCATCGCCGACATGATGATGACGAAGCTTACGAGCGACCGCTCGACCATCAACTTGCGCCCGAACCGGTCCGCCATCCGCCCCCAGAACGGGGACAGCACAGCGGTCACGGCGGGAGTGACACCGAGGCTCAAGCCGGCCCAGAGCGCAATCTCGCCGACGTCGTCAACACCAAGCTGATGGATGTAGAGCGGCAGGAACGGCATCACGAGGGTGAAGCCGGCGAAGCCCATGAAGCTGGCGGCGGTCACCGCGAACTGATTCCGCCGCCAGAACTCGCGATCAGCCATACCCCGGCTAGAAGCCCGTCCGAGTGTTCAGTGGACGGGCTCCTCGAAGGGCACGTGTTGAGCGCCGAGGCTGGGTCGGCGTGACACGCCTGCCCGGCCGTCGGCGGGCGAATGCCCGAAGGACATCGGCCCAGCCCCCGCAATAGCCTATGCGACATCTCCCTGGAGCCATGCGTCCTGGTTTCCTGTTCGGCGCCCAACACGTGCCGCCAGGAGCGTGTCCGGAGGAATACTCGGACACGCTCCTAGAAGCGGATTCTGACCGTGTCGCTGTGCTGCACGTGAATGCTGTCGATGAAACGAATCTGGTACGGGTGCGTCTGCATGATGAGCGAACTCGTCCGGACGCCGTCGCCGAAGAACCGCACGCCCTTCAGCAGCGCCCCGTCGGTCACGCCGGTGGCCGCGAAGATGATCGACGGGCCCGGGGCCAGATCCGCCGAGCGGTAGATGCGCGTCGGATCCGTGATGCCCATCTTGGCGCAGCGCACCTCGTCTTCAGGCGTCCTGATGACCAGGCGCGCGAAAATCTCGCCGTTCAGGCAACGCATGGCGGCCGCCGTCAGGACACCTTCTGGCGCTCCGCCCGTGCCCATCACGGCGTGGACGCCCGTCCCCACGAGCGCCGCGGCAATGCCGGCCGACAAGTCGCCGTCGCCGATGAGCTGGATGCGCGCCCCGCACGCTCGAATCTCCCTGATGAGGTTCTCGTGCCTCGGCCGATCGAGGACGATCACCACGAGGTCTTCGACGTGGCGGTGGAGGCACTCTGCAATCGCGCCGAGGTTGTCCCCCACCGAGGCGTCGAGGCTGACCGCGTGCTTCGAGGTCGGCCCGACCACCAGCTTCTCCATGTAGAGATCAGGCGCGTGCAACAGGCCGCCGCGCGGCGCCGCCGCGAGCACGGTGATGGCATTCGGCGCGCCAACCGCGCAGAGGTTGGTGCCCTCGAGCGGGTCAACGGCGATGTCGATCTCCGGGAAGCGCGCGTTGATCTGACGCCCGCCGGGCGTCCGCGCCTGGGCCAGCCCGAGTTTCTCGCCGATATACAGCATCGGCGCCTCGTCGCGCTCGCCTTCCCCGATCACGATGGTGCCGTCGATGGGCACGGCATCGAGCTCCCGGCGCATGGCCTCGACCGCCACATGGTCGGACTTCGGCCGATCGCCCTGGCCCATGGTGTGGGCGCTGGCAATGGCAGCCTGCTCCACCACGCGCAGGAACTCCAGAGACAGATCGGTGGTGTCCATCAACATGCCCTCCGGCCTCCGGCGGGTGCCCGCCGCGAATCTATCCGTGCTCCTGTCCACCCGTGAAAGGCGGCAAGTCGCACCGCGTCGGCCGGTCCACTCTGTACCCAAGCACGTAGTCGGCCTGCATCAGCGCATGCACTTCCCGCGTGCCTTCGTAGATGACCGCGCCCTTGCAGTTGCGGTAGAACCGGCCGACGGGATAGTCATCCGAGTACCCGTTCGCGCCGTGCACCTGAACGGCGTTGCCGGCCGCGCGCTCGGACGCCACGGTCGCATACCACTTCGCCAGGCTCGTTTCGCGTGTATTGCGCTCGCCGACGTTCTTCAGCCACCCGGCCCGCATCCACAGCAGGCGCGACACCTGGTAGTCGGATTCCATTTCTGCGATCATGGCTTTCACGAGCTGGTGCTGCGCGATCTCGACGCCGAAGGCCCGGCGTTCCTTCGCGTACTTCGCGCTGGCATCGCGACAGGCGCGGATCAGGCCGGTCGCTCCCGCCGCGACGGTGTACCGGCCCTGGTCCAGCGCGAACATGGCGATCTTGAACCCCTCGCCCGGACGCCCCAGGACGTTCTCCTCCGGCACTTCCATCTCGTCCATCTTGAAGTAGCCGGTGTTGCCCGCGAGAATGCCCCACTTCTCCTTGAGAGTGCCGCTGGAGAAGCCCTTGAACTTCCGCTCCACCAGGAAGGCCGTCAGGCCCGATGGGTCGCGCAGTTTCTTCTTCTCAAGGTCGCTCCACGCCACCACGAGGAAGTTGTCGGCCACGTCCGCGAGCGAGATCCACGTCTTCTCGCCCGTCAAGACGTACCGATCCCCGTTCTTGACCGCGACCGTCTGAATGCCCCGGACGTCGCTGCCCGCGGCAGGCTCGGTCAGGCCGAAGGTGGCAATCTGCGTTCCCTGGGCCTGCGGCACGAGGTAGCGACGCTTCTGGTCTTCCGTGCCCCAGGTGAGCAGGCTCAGGCAGTTGAGCCCCGCGTGCACCGACATGATGACCCGCAGCGACGTGTCCACGTACTCGAGTTCCTCGCAGGCCAGACCCAGGCTGATGTAGTCCATCCCGGCGCCGCCATACTCCGCGGGCACGCAAATCCCGAGCAGGCCCAGCGACGCCATCTGGGGGAGGATCCTGGGGTCGAACCGGTGTTCCCGGTCGAGGTCCTTGATGTGCGGCGCCACTTCACGCGCGCCCCACTCTCGCACCGACTGCTCGAGCAGCCGGTGTTCATCGCTGAAGGAAAAGTCCATGGTGAACTCAGACTAGCACAGCCTCAGACGGCCTGCCCACTTCGACGACGGCGCCCACGCCGAGGCCGAGACGATCGGTCGCCCGGCCACCATTCTCGGCAATCTCGAGATGATCGGAGCTGCCGAATAGCGCGCAGACACAGCCCGGAGACGCCGCCGCGTACGTCTCGACAAGCGCACCTACGCCATGCTCGCCGACGGTGATTCGGATCGGGCCGCGGGCAGACACCCGGTCGACCATCGCGCGGGAGATGTTCGTCACGAGATTCCCGTATCGATCCACCCGGAGCACGCGGCCGACGATCCGATCGTCCCCCTGGCTCGCCTGCGGAATCTCGATCCGGACGTAGTCGCGAACGGCGGTCCCCAGCGCCGTCATCTCGGCGCCGCGCGCCAGCCAGGCCGCAGCCGGGGCGAACCGGTCGCGGCCTTCGAAGGTCTTGCTGATGGTCGGCCTCGCGTACTTGCGCTCGGTCAGTGAGACCACTCGTTTTGGCGTCGTCTCGGCGAAGACGGCCGTCAGCACTCCGTTGTCGGGCGCCACGAAGCGATAGTCGCCGACCTCGGCTGCGATCCCGCGCCGGGAGGATCCGACCCCGGGATCGACTACCGCGAGGAAAATCGTGCCGTGGGGGAAGAACCGGTAGCTGCTCGCGAGTTCGAGCGCCCCCGTCAGAATGTCATGCGCCGGAATCTCGTGGCTGATGTCGACCAGCACCGCGTCCGGGCACAGGGTCAGGATCACGCCTTTGATCGTTCCCGCGTAATGGTCCCGCGTGCCGAAATCCGTCAGCATGGCGATGATGGGCCTGGTCACCGTGGTCACCGTTCCTTTCGACCCGCGAAAGGCTGCCGGAGCAGCGTCTCGCGCTGGTGGTGCGTCAAGAGATGGGACTCGGCTACCTCGATCGGCGCGAACAGCCGTTCGACGTCCCGGCCGAGCCAGACCCGCTTGGCGCGGCGCACGGAGGACTCCCGCCGGTGCCGCAGGTGGTCGCTGTCGACAATGACGTACTTCCGGAAAACGAGATCGTCGTTGAGGACCGTTGAGAACAGCGCCATCACGAAGCCACCGGGCTTCAGGCACGTCACGAGCTGGCGGGCGAGGGCTTCCGCCTCGCCGCTCTGGAGGTAGTCGAAGAGATCCCAGGCGAGGACGCCGTCGACGGACCCCGGTTCATAGGGCAGGCGGGTGGACAGGAACGCCGCCAGGCCGTCCTCGTGCCCGGACCGGGTGAGCCGGTCGATGTCTCCGTAGAGGTCCTCGACGTGGATCTTGCAGGACAGTTGCTCGCCGAGGAAGTTGACGTTGGACCCAATCACGGGCCCGAGGTCCACGATGACCGGCGCACCGATGTTGCGTATCGCATCCAGGAAGGGCCGGAGGGCCCTCGACGGATACACGGCGTCCTCCTCGATCAGAGGGACGCCGGGGAGGTGGGGCTGAACCCGGCCCTGGAGGGTCTCCCGGGCCCGGGTCCACCAGCCGGCCAGCGAGCGGTCGTTCTCGCCGTCCGACACGCACTGCTCCTTCCGGTCAGGCTCCGTCGCGCCGTGGCGCTGGCGGCGGCGCGGGAGCGATCGCAGGCGGCGCCGAGGCTGGAGCCATCGAGGGCACGCCGGCCTTGGCCGGTACCTGTCCCTTCCGCTGCATGTCGATGCTGCCCCGGAAGTGGGCGCCTTCCGCGATGGCCACGCGAGGCGCTACGATATCGCCGTCAACGGACCCCTTGTCGCGGATGTCAACCGTCTCGCTCGCGTTGACGTTGCCGACCAGTTCGCCGAGGATGATCACAGCCTTCGCGAAGACCTGCGCCTTGACGCGGCCGTTCTCGCCGACCGTCAACGTGTGGTCCCGAAGTTCGATCTTGCCCTCGACCTGACCTTCGATCGTCAGGTCTTCGCTGCCCTCCAGCTCTCCCTTGATGACGACGGATCGGCCAATCAGGGCCGCGCCTCCCGGCGCCCCTGGCTTTGATTCGATCGGGTACCGTACCTCAGGCGCCATTGCCATACCCCCTCCTGGCCCGCTGGATGGCGCGGGCGGAACAGTGTCCTTGTCTCGCCTCCACATGCGACGACCTCCCAGCTGGCAACCTGCGGCAAGTATATGGGCGTGCTCTGAGCATTGTCTAGCCCTTTCGTTGCCGGAGTTTAGCGTGAATGGTATCGTGGGAGGCACGTGCGAGTCTATCTGGACTACAACGCCACGGCGATGGTGCCGCCCGCGGTCGTCGACGCGGTCACGGTCGCGCTGCGCGAGCGGTATGGCAACGCCTCCAGCGCCCACTTCTTCGGCCAGCAGGCCAAGGCCGTGCTGGATGATTCACGCTCCGCCGTCGCGCGCCTGATCGGGGCCGAGCCGTCGGAGATCGTCTTCACCGCCGGAGGTACCGAGTCCGACAACCTGGCGGTGCTGGGCGTCGCCGAGGCCCTCGAGTCCACCGGCCGCCGCCGCCTTGTCATCTCGGCGATCGAACATGAGGCCGTGCTGAATACCGTCAAGGCCCTTGGCAAGCGGGGATGGACGACGACGCTCCTGCCGGTCGAGCGAACCGGCGTGATGGCCCCGGACGCGCTCGCCTCCGCCCTCGACGACAGAACCGCGCTCGTCTCCATCATGCTGGCCAACAATGAGCTGGGCACGATTCAGCCGGTCGCGGAGCTGGCCGCCATGGCACGGACACGGGGAGTCCTCGTCCACACCGACGCCGTGCAGGCGGTCGGTAAGATCCCGGTCGACGTGCGTGCCCTCGGCGTCGATCTGCTGACGCTCTCGGGCCACAAGTTCGGAGCCCCCAAGGGCGTCGGGGCGCTGTGGGTGCGGCGCGGGCTCTCTCTCCATGCCCAGACGATGGGGGGCCGCCAGGAGCGCGGGCGGCGGGCAGGAACGGAAAATGTGCCGGCCCTCGAAGGGCTGCGCGTGGCCGCCGACATGGCCGCACGCACGTCCGCGGCCGACGCACACCGCATCGGCAGCCTGCGCGATCGACTCGAGTCCGGGATTCTCGGGCTGGTGCCGGGGTCCGCCGTGAACGGAGACCCGGCTGCTCGCGTCCCGAACACCAGCAACATCAGCTTCGAACGCGTCGAGGGCGAGTCGCTCGTGATCGCCCTCGATCTGGAGGGCATTGCCGTGTCGACGGGATCGGCGTGTTCATCCGGCACCCTGAAGCCGTCCCACGTGCTGAGAGCGATCGGCCTGTCATCCTCGCGGGTCCAGAGCGCCATCAGGTTCAGCCTCGGGCCTGCCACCACCGGGGCCGAAATCGATCGCGTCCTGAATGTCCTGCCGACACTCGTCACCCGGCTGCGCTCGCGCGGTGGCGGCCGTGGCTGACGAGCGGATACGTGTCGTCGTCGCCATGTCCGGTGGCGTGGATTCCTCGGTCGCAGCGGCGCTGCTCGTCGACGCCGGCCACGATGTCGTGGGCGTGTCCATGCAGCTCTACGACCAGGAGCATGCGGACGCGCGCTTCGGCACCTGCTGCACCATCGACGACCTGCACGACGCCAGACGCGTGGCGGCGACGCTCGGCATTCCGCACTACATCGTGAATCTCGAGCGGCGATTCGAGGACGTGGTGATCGGCAACTTCGTCAGCGAGTATGCCGCGGGCCGGACGCCGATCCCGTGCGCGCACTGCAACAGCGAGCTGAAGTTCTCGACGCTGGTCGAGCAGGCACTCGGCTTCAACGCGCACAAGGTCGCGACAGGCCACTATGCGCGAGTCACACGGGACCCGGACGGCGTTTATCACCTGTGGCGCGGCGCCGACGACCTGAAGGACCAGGCCTACTTCCTCTTCGCCCTGACGCAGGAGCAACTGTCGCGGGCGCTGTTTCCTGTCGGAGCGATGCCGAAGAACGACGTGCGGCGGATCGCGCGGGACCGCGGGCTGATCGTCGCCGAGAAACCCGACAGCCAGGAGATCTGTTTTGTGCCGGACGGCGACTACGCGGCCGTGGTCGATCGGCGCCTGCCGGCGGAGCGCGCGGGGCTGATGATCGATACGGACGGCCGCGTGGTGGGTCGCCACGAGGGCGTCCACCACTTCACCATCGGCCAGCGGAAGGGCCTTGGCGTCGCCCTTGGCGATCCCGTCTTCGTCGTCAGGCTGGATGCGCTGAAGAAGCTGGTGACGGTAGGGCCGCGATCCGCAATCGAGCAGACCGCTCTCACGGCGTCCCGCGTGAACTGGATATCAGGGACGCCACCCGGTGACGCGCTGGATGCTCATGGGCAAATCCGCAACCGCCACGCCGCCGCCCCGGCGCGGGTGACGACGCTCGGGCCCGAACGCATCCGCGTCGACTTCGACACGCCGCAGATCGCCATCACGCCAGGACAGGCTGTCGTGTTGTTCCAGGGTGACGAAGTGCTGGGCGGGGGGTGGATAGACTCGCCTGACGCCGCGTAGCGGGTCCTGCCCGCGTGGAGGCTCAGCCCCTCGATCGCAGGACTTCAGTCCTGCCTGGCGTCGTCAGTGCGCGCTACCCTCGATGAAGCGTTCGGCGTCGAGGGCGGCCATGCACCCCGACCCGGCGGCGGTGATCGCCTGCCGATAGGTGTGATCCTGCACGTCGCCGCAGGCAAAGACGCCGGGGACCGTTGTCTTCGTCCCGTCGTGCGTGTTGATGTAGCCGTTCGCATCGAGATCGAGTTGTCCGGCGAACAGCCCGGTGTTCGGCGTGTGGCCGATGGCCACGAAGACGCCATCCACCGGCACCTCGCGAACGGTGCCCTGCTTCACGTCGCGCAGGACGATGCCCGTGACTTCGCCCTTGGCCGTGTCGTTGATCGACTCGACCACGCTGTTCCACGCGATCTCGATCTTCGGGTTGGCGAGGGCCTTGTCCTGCACGATTTTCGAGCCGCGGAACGCGTCCCGCCGGTGGACCAGCGTGACCTTCGAGGCGAACTTGGTCAGGAAGATGGCCTCTTCGAGCGCGGAGTCGCCGCCCCCGACGACGGCGATCGGTTTCCCGCGGAAGAAGAAGCCGTCGCAGGTGGCGCAGGTAGACACGCCGTGGCCTATCAGCGCCCGTTCCGACGGCAGCCCCAGCAGTTTCGCCGACGCCCCGGTGGCGACGATGAGCGCCCTGGCCGTGTAGGTCGCACCCTCGGCGACCACCCGAAACGGCCGCGACGACAGGTCCACCGTCGTCACGTCGCCCAGGATGATCTTCGCGCCGAAGCGCTCGGCCTGCGCCCGCATCTCCGCCATCAGGTCGGGCCCCATGATGCCGTTCCGGAAGCCCGGGAAGTTCTCCACGTCCGTGGTCAGCATCAACTGCCCGCCGGCGAAGAGGCCTTCGATGATGAGCGGCTTGAGGTTGGCACGCGCCGCATAGACGCCCGCCGTCAACCCTGCCGGGCCCGAGCCGATGATGATGATGTCGCGTTCGGTTTCCACGTCAGTGCCTCACGCCGCGCCACGGGACGTCTGTCGGAGTGTATGGGTGCATCGGGGCGGCGGTCTGCCCCCCCCCGAGTCCCGAATCCCGAGCCCCGAGTCCCGGCTCGTCAGATGTGCGCCGACACCATTTTCTTGAGCTCGTCCTTGCTGACGAGACCGACGAGCTGGTCAACGGGCTTGCCGTCCTTGAACAGGATCATCGTCGGAATCCCGCGAATTCCGAATCGCGCCGAGACGCCGGGATGGTCGTCGACATTCAGCTTGCCCACCGCCATCTTACCGTCGAGTTCGGTCGCGACAGCGTCGATGGTCGGCGCGAGCCGGCGGCACGGTGCGCACCATTCCGCCCAGAAATCCACGAGCACAGGCACGGGCGACGCCTTCAGCGTCGAATCAAAGTCGCTCTCGGTCAACGTCAGTACTTTTTCGGATGCCATGATTGCCTCACGTCGATGTCGTTTACGCCAGGGCCGGCGACTGTGCCTGCCCACTTCCAATGATTCACCTTCCGGGGTTTCGTTTCAATGGCCTTCGCAATCAACGCGGGACAGCCAGCGCCCGGGCCCGTTCGTAGACGCCCACGTATCCCCGCGCGGACGCCTCCCAGGAGTTGTCCTGTTTCATGCCGGCCAGTTGGATTCTTCGCCAGGCGACTGGTCTCGCAAACCAGGCCAGTGCCTGCCGAAGCGCTCCCATCATCGCCCCGGTGGTGTACGGCTCGAACTTGAACCCCGTGCCCTCGCCCGTCGCCTCGTCCACCTGCTGGACCGTGTCGTCGAGGCCGCCGGTCGCCCGGACGACGGGAACGGTGCCGTAGCGAAGGCTGTACATCTGGTTGAGGCCGCACGGTTCGAAGCGGGACGGCATCAGGAAGATGTCCGCGCCGCCCTCGATGAGGTGGGCGAGATCCTCACTGAAACCAACGTTGACGCCGATGCGATTCGGATGCTTGGCTGCCAGATCCCGCCACATGGCTTCGTACTGCGGTGTGCCGGTTCCGAGAATCGCGAACGATACATCCAGCCTCTGCAACACGCCTGAGGCGACGGCGCTGGCGATCAGGTCGAGCCCTTTCTGATCGACCATGCGGGACACCATCCCGACGACCGGCCTTGCCCACTGCCCCGGTCCGTCGATGCCGAACCGGGCCAGCAGCGCGCGCTTCACGGCGGCCTTGCCGGACAGATCATCTGCGTTGTATGTCGCGGGCAGCAGCGGGTCGGTTTCGGGATTCCACACGTTGGCGTCGACGCCGTTCCGAATGCCCACCAGCACGTCCGCGCGCCGCTGGAGAATGCCTTCGAAGCCGAAGCCCTGCTCGG
>Ga0315286_10006430_pt1 | contig 11434 bp, 19 predicted proteins | sample YL17G10_0_MG_FD_205038 | JGI IMG/M metagenome (GOLD analysis project Ga0315286, IMG submission 205038) | Sediment microbial communities from Yellowstone Lake, YNP, Wyoming, USA - YL17G10_0 | ecosystem: Environmental > Aquatic > Freshwater > Lake > Sediment | place: USA: Wyoming | collected...
GAGGTGCAAATACAAGCAACCGTCGTCCGCGAGCATCTCCCTGAGCAACACGACACGCTCGCGCAGAAACTCCAGGTACGCGACACCGTTGAGCGTGTCATCGTACGCGTGGGTCATCTGCCGCGATTGGTAGGTGGCCTGGCTCGCAAACGGCGGATCAACATAGATGAGCCGTACCTGTCCTCGGATCGAGGAATCGCGCGCAAGCAAGCGAAGAATCCGAGCGTTTTCTCCCAGGTACAGTCGATTGCGTGCGTCCGCGCCCGTCGAAAACACAGGGCCCACCGTCGCGACCATGTCCCCGAGGATGTCCTCGGTCGTCCGCTTGCCCGGGTATGTCAGACAGGCCGTTCCACCAGACGCACGCGCTGCTTTAGGAATGCCTGTAGCCATTAGCTCGTCCTTCCCTCACGACATCGCACGCGCGCGAGCCATAACCAAGCGAAAGCGCAAGTGTTTTGTCCACAGTCACCTCCACAGGGTTTCCACAGACCTTTTCCACAGAAAGCCCGCTGTTCACGTGACCAGGCCCGCTTCCCTACTCGCGATCCAGCGGAGCCAGTTGCTCAGATCCCGGCCCACCTTTACCGCCGCAGCCGTGAACGCCTCCTTCTCCGCCGCCGTGAGGCGCACGCGAATCGTCTCGTCCTTGAGCCCCACCTTCGCCTTCCTGCGCTTCGCCGTCGCCATGTAGTCCATGGTAGCTACGGCGTGAGTCCATGTCAAGACCGACAGCACCCCTTGACAAGTGCCTGCGATGTAGCTACAAGGTCGGGCTACCGAACGCCTCCGACCCCTCGAACTGCGCCAGAATCCACTCGTACGTACCCTCGGGCTTCATCGCGCGCGGGTCGTGCGTGAGCACGTGCTCGCGCAGGCGAGTGCACGACACCTTGTACTTGCACCTCTTGCAGATCAGGTGCTCGGGTCGCGCGGGCGCGCGATGCTTGGCTTTCTTCATCGAAGCGTGTGTCGCGATCCGCACGCGCTTGTCGGTGACGCCGCGCATCGACATCAGAGCCACCCGAGGTGAGGCGCGCCTTGATAGCCCTTCTGCCACAGGAAGAGCGCACACGCGGCCGAGTCGGTTTTGCCGTTCGACGTGAAGCTCGGGCGCCTGGAGCACACGACCACGCGCCGGATCGGGGTCTGTGCCCAGAGTGAATCCCGGCGCTTCTGGCCTTCCAGAAACGCGAGTCGCAAAACGAACAGTACGTACCCGTGATCTTCCACGAGACCGAGCGCCTGGTGCACGAACTGCTCGGCCAGCGAAAACGGCGGGTTTCCTGCGACGAGCCTGAGAGACTCGATGGGCGTCGGTTTCGGCGCGAGGAAGTCTGTCCCAGGTGTCCACACGTTGTACGCAGGGTGTGGAGAAACGTCGCGAAGCTCCACGCCGGTGATCCGCGCGAGCGGCCATCGCTTGCGCATCTCGGCGCCCCACGCGCCGGAGCCGCAGCCCGGGTCGAGGATCTGGCACGGTCGTTCGTCGCTCGGCAACGAGATCGCCGTGGGCACGAGCTTGACGGCCTCTTCGCAGAGCCACGCCGGGGTCTCGTAGTTGTCCGACTCGTGTCGCTCGCCACCTCGTCCGGTTGCGCTCAAGACTTCACCTCGTGCTTGCAGAACTGCGTGTCGTTCGGGTTTGCGCGTACGTAGATGCCGGAACGCGCGACGTTGCCGCAGAAGCAGCAGGTTTCGCTGGAGGTCTGGTTCACGCGGCAGGCCGCGCGGCGGGGGTTCTTGGCGGCCCAACAGGTCTCGCAGATCGAGTGGGTCCAGTTGCTCACTCGGCGCTCTCCACAGGTCGGTCCCACCAGTTCCGCCGACCGATGTTCGGGTGCGGCGGAACGACGAGAAGTCCAGTAGCTTCGCGCCGCGCGAGCGCGTGCTCTTGCGCCCACCTGGGCTCGTACACGTGCGTGAACCACCGCTCGTAGCAGACGAGCAGGTACGTCGGGAGCGAGTCGTACGTAGGGGCTTCGTCGGGCATCACGAGGGCTGCGGCTCTTCCTCGCCGTCGTCATCCTCCAGTTCGTACTCGGTGTCGTCGAAGATCGCGGCCAGTTCGTAGGCTTGCTCGATCGTTTTCTCGACGCTCTCGCCGTTCGAGACGTTGGCGCCGTGCGAGATCAGCGCGGCCGTGAAGAGCGCCGCGATGTCGCGTAGGCTCAGTTTGTCCTCGGGTCCATCGTCCATGGGAACCTCCAGCTTCAGTTGTCGTACGGTTCTGCTTCTCATGCGGGTGCTCGTGCGGGCTTCTTCGACGCGTGTCTGTGCTGGCCCATCCAGTAGGCGAGCATACCTAGCCCAGCTACGCCGCCTACGACCACCTGCCGAATCCAGTCGGCGGACCGCTTCGCGTCGGCGTCGATCTGCGGGACCGGGAGCCCACGGAGCGCACTTAGAATGCCGCCCATGCTCTTGCCGGTCTCCATGGCGTCGGCGAGCATTACCTTCGAGTCGCTTGGCAACGCTTCGACCACCGCGGAAACGCGGGCGAGCGTCCAGTCGGTCGGGCGCTCGTAGACCGTCAGCGCGAGCAAGATCCCCGATCGTAGCTGCGCTGCGAAGAACGTGAGCGCGTCGGCCTGGCAGCCGTAGCAGTCGGTCGTGCCGGACTTGTAGCGGTCGCACTTCTCGCAGACCGTGATCTGGGCGCGCGTGTCTTTGAGCATGGCCTTGGACTCTTCCAGGTCGTCCTTCAGCCCGTGAAGCTCCGCATGTAGCTTCCGGTCGTCCTCCAGGTACTTCGCTTCCTGGTCGTGGAACAGTTGGCGCTCTTGCGCGATCTGCTCATGCAAGCTCTGAACCTGCTTCTCGTGCTTGGTCATGGTGCTCTCCCTCTCAACCAGCGGCGTTGCCGCCCAGAGCCTCGATCAGATCCAGCAGGAGTTCTTTCTCCCGCTCGGACCGATGCTCGAAATTCGAGATCGTGTGAAGCGCCATACGTACGCGCCGGAGCGTCTCTTCGGCCGCGGCCGAGATCAGGAACCGGATCGCAGGATCTACTCCGTGAAGAGGGTCCACCACGTCTCCGTCGTCGTCCAGGGTGCGACCCTTCTGGATCGCTTCGACCAGGAGTGACACCACGTTGTCTATCAGATCGGCAACTTTGTCGCTCATGCGCTTCTCCTGATGTCGATGCACTCGTGCTTATCAGGCGTACTCGTCGGCGACGTATACCCGTTGAGCCGCCCGTACCTGTGGTACGAGCAGACCGGGCAGCGCCCGGGGAACTTCTCGCGGAACTCTGCGAGCATCCTGGCGTCCTGGTCGCGTACGTACGCGCGGCCCATGCGCCAAGCCAGGCCCATGAAGAAGAGCGCGACCAGCGCGTTGATGACCGTCTCGTTCACGCGGCCCCCTGCGGCTCCGGTTCCGGCTGCGCCTCGGGAGCTTCGTCGGGCTGCTCCTGGGCTGCTTTCAGGTTCGCGATGAACACGATCGCCTGCATGCCGGTGCGCCAAGCGATGAACCTGACTGCCCCGGCCGACGCCTGCGGCTCGTACTCGCGAAACTGCTTCAGGAGCACCGGGTGCTTTTCGAGAGCTTCCTCCACCGTGTCGGTCGCGACGCAGAGGCTCGTGTAGTTCGCCTGGTCGTCGAAGATTGCCGGATCGAACCCGAGCCCCATGAACGCCGCTTTCGCGTGCTTGTGAAACACGAGCACGGCGATCTCGATCGCAGGCGTGCCCTTCTGGAGTAGCTCCCAGACGGGCTGCGTGATCCTGGGCGTGGCCGCGACGGTCTTGGCGAAGTTCTGGCCCGCGAGCAAGCTCGTCACCTGCTGCGTCTTGGCGCCCACGATGCTCTGCGTGCGCGCCTTCGAGCGAGCGGCGCGGCGCTGCTTCTTGAGTCGGTCTTTGTCTTGGCGGTTCATCTGAAATCCTGGTGGTCCGGCATCTTGTTCGAGGTAAACCCGGCGGCGTTCTTGTGACCGCCGCCGCCAAACTTCTGAGCGACAAGAGAAACGTCGAAGTCGCCCCGGGACCGCAGGCTGTACTGGTACAGCCCCGACGGGCGCTGGCACCAGCCGACGGCAAACGGATTGCCCTCTGCGAGAGCACTCAGTAGCTCGCTGATGGAGAAGTACGGCGCGTTGACCACGGGCACAGCATGCCCGCAGAACATGATCGGCCGAGCCTGCTTGACCATCTCGCGTACGTACTGGGCCTGGTACGCGAGCACGGCTTCGCCCTTTTCGGCTGCGAGCAGCGCCGGGATGGCGTCCAGCGCGTCCCACTGCTCGAACGTCTCCCGCGGGCTCGCGTGAATCCAGGCGTTGACCGCCTTCGAGTCTGGGAGCCGGAACCGCCAGAGATCCCGGTCCTCTACGTAGTCCACGAGCCAGGGTCGCGGCGTCGAGTGAAACGTGTCCCAGGCCATGCCTGCGCCCGACCGGCTCATGTCAAAGACCGCGAACGGCAGGTCTTTCAGTGCGATCTCGGCGCTCTTGTGGTGGTCGAGCACGAGCAGCGTCCGAGCGTCGTGGTACATGGCGAGCATGTCCGCGCGCGAGTAGCTGAAGTCCAAGACGATCACGTCGCGCCCGGCCACGTCCATCGGCGGCGGATCGCCGTACTTCGCCGGTAGGTACTCCGTGTCGGAGTCGCCGAACGCGCGCCAGGCAGCCCAGGCAGCCGTCGTGCCGTCCAAGCAGGGCGCGTGGTAGATGACCAGTCGGCGCTTCATCGGAGCGTCACCCCGTCCAGTTCGAGTTCGCAGCAGCGGTTTTCGACGTACGTACGCTGTTCGGTGGAAAGCTGACGATTGGGCTTCTGGTTGAGCCAGGCGAGCATCCCCTCGAACGTGACCCGCTCGTCGTTACGAATGTCGCCGTTCGGGCGGTGTTGCACGAACTTGTGGTTCAGGAGCGCGCGGAGCCTGCGGAAGTCGTCGTTGCGGGTCATGGATGGGCCGGGGCACAGGTGGAGAGAAGAACAGTCACGCCTTCGCGCGCTTCGGGACTACTGCCTTCACCGTTTCCTTGAAGGTGGGAAAGTCGTCCAGCCCGCGAACGCTGCCCGTGAGGATCGCCTTGAGCACGCCGCAGACCAGCACGGCCTGCTGCGTGTCGAAGCACGCGAAATCCTCCGCGAGCTTCTGGATCGAGGCGCGCGAGAGCATGCGGTGCTCGGCGGCGCTGCCGTTGATGGCCTTGCCCTTGGCCTTGTCGCGCGCGGCGTTCACGGCAGCTTTGCCCTTGGTGAGCCCCTTCTCGTGTAGCTCCTGCAAGGCCGCGGGCTGATCTTCGCGCGGTAGCTTCGAGAGTTCGCGCGCAGCATCGACCGCGAGCTTGCCCTCTTCGACGGCGCGTTGCAGGGGCGTGGAGCACTCCAGAAGCGCCAGCAGGGTAGCAAGCGTGCTCTTCGAGCACCGGAAGAGCACCTGTGCCCCGTCCATCGAACCGCCGCCGTCGAGGTATCGCTTGAGTTTGCGCGCCCTGACGAGGGGCGTGTCGTTCTCGCGGTGCTCGTTGGTAACGATCATCACGCCGAACGCCTCGGAGTCGTCGTCGCGACGCAGTGTCGTGGGCACCATCTTGATCGGTTGCCCGGCCGCGACGAGGCGCTTGTTCGCCTCGCGGCAGTGGCGCACGCGCTGGCGACCGTCCACGACCTCGACCAGCGGCCCGTTCTTGCGGACCACGACCGGCAGGATCACGCCGTGCTCCATGATCGACAAGGTAGTCTCTTCGACGAGCGGCAAGTTCACGCGCTCGTCGAACAGCGGATTGCTCTTCTCCGTGACGATCGTGAGATCGTCCGGGTTGAACGCGAAAGTGTCCCGTCGCTCGGGTGCGGTTTTCACTCCATCGAATTTGGCTGCCATGGTAGCTCCGTTCAGGTAGCGAGTAAGAAAACGCGTCGGTTCATCGGTCGAAACGTCCTTGCAGGATGTCGTTGATCTTCGCGAAGTAGCTGACTACGTACGCCGGGCTCTGGCCTTCCAGCAGCGCGGCGGTGACGTGCATGAGCACCTGAAGGCACTCCTCGCGTGTCGCGCACAGAGGCGAGAGGGCGTCCATGACGGCGGTGACCGCGCCCTGGAGGCGCTGGCTGTCAAGCTGGTTCATGTCGTTCTCCATTTGGAAGGTCCGGCCTGTAGCTCCCGCAGGACTACCCTGGCGCCGAACCCGGCAACGGCGCCGAGCCCAAGTATGCCCGAGCGGTTCTTTAGTTCGTCTGCCATGGAACCGAGGGCCTTGGTGCCGCGGGAGACGATCTCTGACTGAAGCTCCAAGAGAGCAGCGTGATCCTCTTTCGTGATCGCGATGGTCACGTGGGAGGCGCTTTTCTTGCGTTTCGCTGTCACGTTCCCGCCTTCCCGTGCGCCTTCGCGCGTAGCTTCTCCCAGAGTCGGATCTCCCGAGCCCACCCGAGTTGCCTGGGAGCGCCCGCGTCGGTGCGCGTTTCGGCTTCCCTGTTGCCGTGTTCGTCGCAGTACCGGAGCCCGCTCACCAGGCAGGTAGCCTTGCGTGGGCAGGGGGTCGGATTGCCGTCGCCAGGCACCGGCATGAACACGTGCGTGCAGCCGGGTAGCTTCGCCACGAACGCGTCGAGGATCTCGCCTTCGGTGCTCATGCTCGCGCCGCCCCTTCTTCGCTGCCTGTAAACTTGTACGCCGGGATGCAGCCCATCCCGATCGCCGTGACCCCAGCGACGCCGGAGACCGCGCCTGCGACAATGATCGTGTCGGCGTGCCCGGCGTCCACCGCGGCCCGGAGCGACGCGAGCGTCTTGGCTCGCTCGGCCTCCGGGTACACGCACTCGAACCCGTCGAGCACGACGCCGACCCACGGCTCGCGCCGGATCTGGGCCCGCGCGATCAGGATCGCGGCCGTCAGCCGGTACCTCTCGCCCGTCGAGAGCGTCTCGGCTGGCACGAAGTCGTGGGCGTGGTTGACCATCCCGAAGGCCAACGTGTCGGAGTTCTTGTCGAGCGAGACGCCCCAGGAACAGCCCGCGGGCGCCATGCTGGAGAGCCCGGCAAGCGCCGTCTGGAACGGCGCGATCGATTCGGTGAGCATCTTGTCGCGCGCCTCGACGACCTTCTGAAGTAGGAGCTTCAAGGTCTCGATGCGGACGCGAGCCTCGTCGGCAGCCTTGGTCTGATTCTCGCGTTCGCGCGCCAGGGAAGTCTTGGTGGTGAGGTCGTTCAGGTCCGAGCGGGCTTTCTCGCCCTTCTCCCGTAGCTCTGCTCCGCGCTCGCGCAGCTTCTCGTCGGAGTTCGGCGGCGCGCCCGAGGGCATGTTCTTGAGCGTGTCCTGCCAGCCCCGGAGCGTGCGATCGAGACGCTCGCGCTCCTCGGCGTTGCGTTCGACCGCGACCGAGTGAAGCTCGTTGGCGCGGTCCTGATCCAGCACCCGTGCACGTAGCTTCGCCAAGCTCGCCTGGGCGTACGTCCGCTTGGTTTCGAGCGCGATGCGCGACTCTCGGCACGAGACCGAGGCGCGCTCGGCTTGCTTCACGCGCGGTTCGAGTTCCTGGTACAGCTTCGAGAACGTAGCTACCGGCGTTGCGTGGCCGCAGGTCGGACAGGCAGGGTCAGCGGTGGGCTGGAGCGCGAGCGCCAGCGCGTGTAGCTGCACGGTCAGCGCCTTGAAAGACGCTTGAGCCTCGGTCTCGTGCGTGCGCGCGTCCGCCACGTCCATGTCGAGGGTGAGTACCTCCATGTCGGCCTGGTCGATCTGGTCGCCGAGAGTCCCGTCGCCCAGTGGCGATCCAGGTACCTGCCAGGTCGAGAGCTTGTGCTCGGCCTCCTGAATGTCCGCCTGGAGCCGCGCTCGCGTAGCTACGTCGCGGTCGTACGAGACGCGCTCGTCGGCGATGCGCTTGATGCGGCGGTCCACGTCCGTGTACTCGTCGCGGAGAGCCTGGTAGGCGTTCTGGGCGTTCGCGAGTTCCTCGTGCGTCGGCGCGATCATGGGCGCCGTGACGGTGTTGGCCACCGTGTCGGCGTTGCGGGCGACAGCCTGCGCGTCGCGGACCGCCTCGGTGATCTTCGCGAGGTTCAGGTCAAGACTGGCAGCGGGATCTTCGAGAGCCCGAGGGTTCCAGTCGTCGTTCTTCGGGCCGACGACCTTCTCCAGCTTCTCGTGCGTCCAGCCGCTCGCACTGCGACACAGCGCGCTCGCCCACTTCTTGCGGGACTCGGCGGACATGCCCCAGATGGAGCCATCGTCGCCCAGCGTATCCAGCAGGAACGAGGCGTCGCCGAACAGCATCGCGATCCGCGCCTCGTTGGCCTTGACGCTCGTGTCGTTGGGCAGGTGAGGAAACGGCGCGACGCACGAGACGACCATTTTGCCGCGCTTGCAGCTACGCGTGATCACGACCTGGCCTTGCGGGTGCTGGGCTTCCAGCGTGACCGAGAAGCCGTCGCCCTTGACGCGCTCCATGAGTTCCTTGCCGCCCGCGTTCATGCCTGGCAGTCCCGGGAACCAGCCGGTGAGCGCGAAGAGCACGCAGCCCAAGAGCGTGCTCTTGCCAGAGCCGTTAGGCCCGATGATCAGCGTGACGGGATCGAGCACGAACGCCTCGTTCGCGATGCCGCGTACGCCTTGGATCTGGATCTTCAGTAGCTTCACTTGCTGCCTCGTTTCAGGAGCGCCTCGCAGATGATCCGCATCACCTAGTCGCCCTTGTAGGGGGCGGGGTTCACCGGATCGTTGGTCACGAAATCTCGAAGCCCCGGTACTTCGCCCAGGTGATCACGCGCTTCGCCCAGGCGAGCCTGCCGTCGGCGCTCTCTTGATCACCAGCAGCCTTGAACTCGTCGGCCTTCTTCCTGAAGCCGCCGACCAGGAGCTTGAACTCCCGTACGTCCGTGAGATCCGAGAGGCTCTTGCCCTGGTAGCGGCCCTCGTCGAACGGCAACGGCAGGTCTTGGGGCTCTTCGTGGTCGTCCCCGGGTTCCCGCGCGGAGGTCGGCGAGGTAACCGGACTGGCAGTCGCCGCCGGGGGAGCCTGCTGCGCAGGAGCCCTGGTCACCGGCTCGGGCTGGTGCTCGACAGGAACCGAGAAGCCCGGTCGAGCTTCCGGTAGCTGCGCTGGCTGAGCCTGGCCGACAGGCAACTGGCCCGGAGTCTGGACAGCAGGCGCAGGTTCCGGCACGTACGTACCAGGGTTCTCGAAGTCGGGATCGTCGAAACCCATGAGAATGTCCGCGAACAAGATCCTGCACGCTTGACGCATGGCCCCGGCACGCAACAGAGCCGCAGGCCACTTGCCGTAGGTCGGGTTCTTGCTGGCTACCCCGCCGCGCTCCGCGTCCTCCATCGTGTAGGCGACCTGGACCGAATCGTGGCCCGGCCGGATAGCAAGAATCTCTGCCCGCTTGCCGTCACGGCCGTCGGCGAGCCACTTGAACCGGGCTCCCTGGACCTTGTGCATCGCGAGGCCCTGCATGCACTCGGCGCTCGGGGAGACCTTCCCGTGGATGATCCTGATACCGTCGAGCGAGCCCATGAGCCCGAGCCCAAGCTCCCAGCCCTTGAGCATCACGAGAATCACCGTGGCCTCGTTGTCGAAGCTGTACTGCTTGGCGATCCCAGAGCCCCAGACGTAGCTAGCCGTCTGCATGATCAGGCGCCATTCGGCGTCCGACGGGAAATTTCGGTTCGGAGACGACGCGGGCGGCGGAACGATCTTCTGAGCGGCGGCGACGGGCATGGACGCACCCTAGCGATGATGCGTAAACCTGTCAAGCGTGACATGTCTTTTCTGAACAGCGTGGTTGACGTGCCTGGAAACACGAGCTAGCGTCGCTGTCCGTGAAGATCGTCCAGGCAAGAGAAGAGCGCAGGCGGCTCGACCGGCTCAAAAAAAGCATCGCGGTCGTCATCCGGCAGTGGCGCGAGGACGGTGGCGCTCCTCTTACACGCGAGGAGGTGGCGGCAACCATCGGGGTCAGCATTTCGACGGTGGTGCGATGGGAGAACGAAAAGACCTCGGACCCACGGCTCTCGGAGATCCTGAAGCTCGAACGGATCAAGCCTGGGCTGGCGGCGAAGCTGATCGCGGCGATGCGTCAGGCCCGAAGGCTGCCGTCGTCGGGCGACGCCTGAACGTGCGTCTGTGCCGCACGTGAAGGTCACCGGGCGCGTCCTTCTGGTGCGTCCTCGCGAGGACGGGCGCTTCGGCGTGACCCTCGGGCCGGGCCCGGACTGCACGTGGTACGTGACCGACTCGCCGCCGAACCTCGGGAGCGAGGTCACGGTAGACGCCCGGGGCGCGAGCACGCGCCCGATCGAGGGAGCGAACGGCCGCAAGGGCAGCATGACCGTGCTCATCGGCGCCAAGCAGCAGATCCTCGCGAGCCCGTACGCGACCCGCGTCGTAGCTCCCGAGTGGGTCGCCCGTGTAGAGGAGGCGATGTTCCGGCCGCTCCTGGGGTATCAGGTCACCGGCTCCGCGTGGCTCGCGCAGCGGCTCGCCGCTGGTCAGGGCTCGATCCTCGCGGACGAACCCGGCACGGGCAAAACGACCCAGACGATCGCGGCGATCTGCGCAACCGGCTGCTTCCCGGCGATCGTGGTCTGCCCGTCGTCGGTTAAGCTCAACTGGGAGAAGGAGATCAAGTACGCCGTCCGGCGCCCGACGGTACAGGTGGTCCGCGGGCGCTCGGGGCCGATCGGCCAGGCGGACGTGAGCATCCTGAACTACGCGCTCCTGAAGGGACGCGAGCAGCAGATTCAGGAGCTACACCCGAAGGTGATCGTGTTCGACGAGGCCCACGAACTGAAAGAGCCCCGGGCCGCGCACTCGCATCGAGCGTCGATCGCGACGAGGCTCGCAGCTTGGATCCGGCGGGTGATCCTGCTGACCGGCTCGCCCCTGATGAACAACGTCACGGAGCTTTGGCGCCTGCTCCACATGATCGACCCGCAGGAATGGCAATTTTTCGACGACTTCGAGATGCGGTACTGCAAGCCCCAGGAGGACGACACGAAGAACGCGAAGCGCATCGTGACGGCCAGGGGTCGCGCCGAGCACCTGGACGAGCTTCAGACGCGCGTCCAGCCGCTCTTGCTACGCCGACGCAAGTCCGAGGTGCAAAAAGACCTGCCGTCCATGTCGCGCAGGTCGGTCCTCGTAGACCTCGACGAGAACGACCGCGCTCACTACGTAGCCGCGGAGCGCGACGTGGTGGCGTGGCTCCGTAAGTTCGGACACGATGAGCGCGCGCGCAAGGCGGCTCTGACGATCGGCCTGGCGAAGCTCACGATGCTTCGCAGGATCGCGGCCATCGGCAAGATGCGTCACGCCGTGCCCGAGTACCTGAAAGCCTGGTTCGCGGCGCCTGACGCGCAGCCCCTCGTGATCTTCGCGTACCACCGGGTCGTGCTCGACGGGCTGTTTCCCCTGTGCGCGCACCTGGGGCTCAAGACCGTGGGGATCGGCGGCGACGAGGACATCAACGCCCGCCA
>Ga0315286_10006432_pt1 | contig 11431 bp, 7 predicted proteins | sample YL17G10_0_MG_FD_205038 | JGI IMG/M metagenome (GOLD analysis project Ga0315286, IMG submission 205038) | Sediment microbial communities from Yellowstone Lake, YNP, Wyoming, USA - YL17G10_0 | ecosystem: Environmental > Aquatic > Freshwater > Lake > Sediment | place: USA: Wyoming | collected...
CTCTTGGCCAACACGTAGAGCTCGCCGTCCTCTACCAATAGCTTCACCTCGACCGAGTCGCGCACCTTCTGCCAGGACAACGCCAGCCACTTCTTCTCCCACTTCCGGATCTTGCCGCGCGGCGTGCCGACCAAGTAAAACAACTGACGAGCCGGATCGCGCATCTCGGTCAACACTTCCTCGGTCGGAATGCCGCAGTCCATCACCCACACCCGCTGGGCGCGTCCGTAGATCGATTCGATCTGGGCCAGAAACCCGCGCAGCGTCGTGCGGTCCGACGTATTGCCTTCCATCACCTCATAGGCCGGCGGGAAACCGTCAGGCGTGACCACCAGGGCAATCACCAACTGCCGGCAGTCGGGCCGTTTGTCGCGGCTGTAGCCGTGCCGGGCTTTGGGAATCTCCTCCGCCTGTCCTTCGAAATAGGTGCTGGTCAGGTCATACAACAGCACGTCGAACCGCGCCGCAAACAGATTCTGCCAGCGCTGTTGCAAATGCACGAACAGATCCCGCTTGTGCGCCAGCAGCCGGTCCAGGCAGCGATAGAGCCGATCTTTTTCGGCCACGGCGAAGTCCATGCCCAACAGCTCACCCATGGCGCTGCGATCAAACCAATGGCGGTGCAGGCGATACTCGCTGCCCGGCTCGATCAACTGGTTCACCACCAGCAACTGCAGCACCTTCGCCCAGCCGACCGCCTCGCGGCCCGGCGGCAGCTTCTGCTCCCAGAAGCGATCAAGCTCCAGTTGGCGCCACAACTCGCATCCCAGCCAACAATCGCCGAATGCCCGCGGGCGCCGCAGTTGCATCTGGCTCAGCTTCACCTGCACGCTGTCGAGGGCCTCGACCGGCACCTCCCGGTCGTCCGGGAACAGGCTCATGGTTGTGAAGCACCGGCCCGCCTCGTCGAACACTTCCAGCGTCTTCCGCCAGACCGCCTGCTGGCTGTCGTTGATCTCGCCCAGGTAGAGAACCTGCCGCTGCGCCACGTTGCCTGATCGCCGACGCCGACTTTCAACGATGCTGAAGTAGCGATGCGTCTTGCCGTCCTTCACGCGCGGCGTGCTGCGCAAATACATGCGCGGGCAGAATCGCAGAATTTCTCGGCCCAGAAAAGAGGGTAGGTCTTCACTACAAGCGCAATTGTAGCAGCAGGGATTGATAGAGAAGCAGTTACGGCGCGATCAGCCTCGAATTTTGCTGGAAATCGACCCGAACTGCGAAAGTTGGGCTAGAAACGCTGCAGCAACTGGCATCGCCTGCCGATAGAATGTAGTTCCGGCGGCCACGCTCTGGGAACGGCTCGGGGCCAACGGCTTGGATTCTTTGGTGCATACTGAATAACAAGCGGCTTACCTGCGGATGGATAGACCCGTCGGCACGAACCGGCCGATCAGGCTGGCGAGCGGAGGGAAGTGCTTCCCGCGCGTTGGCGTCTGGTTCCCTCCAGTCGACAAGGATCACGCGATGAAACGCCCTCATTTGCATGTTGTCACAATCCTGACGGTGCTGGCCGCGTGCCTGCTTTCCGCCCCTGCCGGCCCGCCCGGCGGCAATTCACTGCTGGGCACCGCCCAGGTGACCGGCCCGGTGTTGCTCAACGGGCAACCGATCACCGGGCCCGGGATGGGGTTGGGCGACGGCGACCGCCTCGAGACCGGGAAGCGCGGCAGCGTGCTGATCATGATCTCGGTGCGCGATGGCATCCTGCTGGCCGAAAACAGCGGCATTACGCTGCGGGCCGGTTCCGCCGGGGTTTCGGCGCAACTGCAGCGCGGCCGTGTGCGGGTGACTTCCGTACACGAGCGCCTGCGCGAGGTGCGCCTGTCCGACGAAGCCGTTTCCATTCGGGCCGAGCCCGGGGCCATGAAGTGCTACCAGGTGACGCGCCTGCTTGACGCGACCTACGTTCACGCCCGCGCCGGCGCCGTCTCCATCTTCGACGAGGGATACGCGACGCACACCGAGGTGCCGGAAGGGAAAGTTGGCAAGATCTTGCCCGAAGTCGAAGTATTGAAGCCGCCGCAGCGGCCTGCCGCGGCGCCCGTCGCCAGGCCGGCCGACTCCGGCCAGCAGACGGCCCGAGCCGGGCAGATTACCGCGGCGGTTCCCAAGGAGTACATCGTCCGCGCGCGGCAGCAGCAGACCGAGGGCAAGGCCGGCGATGAGATCCAATGGGAGGACCTGCTGCGGACCGAACCGCGCGGGCGCGTCCGGCTGGTGCTCGACGACGGTTCGATCCTCAACATCGGTTCCGACAGCCAGTTGAAGGTCATCCGCCATGACGCGCAGACGCAGCAGAGCGATCTGGAAATGCGGTACGGCAGGTTGCGGGCCCAGGTGGTGAAGCTCTCCCGGCCCAACTCCCGCTTCGAGATTCGCACCGCCACCGCCGTCTGTGGCGTGCTGGGAACCGATTTCTACGTGGAAGCGAATGCGAAGACCACCCGGGTGGTGGTCTTCAAGGGAGTGGTGAAAGTGACGCCGCTGCTCGTCGGAGCCGTGACCGGGGTCGCCAGCGGCGGTACGCAGGCTGGTTCGGGCGCCAGCGGACAGGCGGGCACCGCCGGCACCGGGCAGGCGGGAACCGCGGGTGCCACCCAGGCCACCACCACGGCCAGCACGACCGTCACTGCCGGGCAGGCGACCACCGCCGCGGTGGGCTCGATCTCCGCCCCGGTGTCGGCGACCGCCGCCCAGATCCAAACCGCGGTGGCGGCCACGCAGGCCAGCACCGCGGCCACTTCCACGGCCGCCGCAGCCACGGTGGCCGCATCGCGGGTGGCGGTGGTTTCGACGGCCGCCGTCCCAGCGGCTGCCACCGCCGCGATCACGGTTCCGTCCATCAGCCCGAGTGCCGTGAGCCCCATCAGACCCTGAGCGCGTTGCGGTTAGCTCAAAGGAGAGTCAAGCTATGAAGAGGATCCTCATCAGCGTCCTGGCGGCCGCCGTCATTGCTCCGCTCGCTCTGGCCCAGAAGCAGGAAGAGGCGGAATCCTACCTGGTTGCGCCGTACACGTTGAACAAGATGACCAGAGTGACGCTGCCCGACTACAGCACGCTGCGGGGGAAGGTGGTGGGCGGCGACGAGGACAAGATCGTCGTACTCGGGCAGGACGGCAAGCGGACCGATGTGCCGACCTCGAAGATCCAGCTTGTACAGTTCCGTCGCCAGCGCCGCAGCAACAAGATCGAGTTCCTCGCCAGCCTGGCGGGCGGCATAAGCCTCGGGTTTGCCGGCTCCACCATCGGCAAACACGCGGCGATGAGCATCCGCTCCGACAAGGCCCCCGGGCGGATCGGCCCGATCGTGGGCGGCGTGGGCCTCGGCTTCCTGGGCGGCTACATCGGGAAGCGCCTCGCCCGCCACGCGGTGACCGAGGAAGTAACTCTGACGCTTGCCCCCGAAGGAGGAACTTCCAGCCCCGCTGCTCCCAAGCCCGCTGCTTCCAAACCGGCGGCTCCGGCCGCGCCCAGAAAGTGACCTGCCGGGAGGCCCCCGGTGGGGCCGCCCGATCCGCAGGGACCCGGAGCGTGCCTTGTAAACCAGCGTCAGGGGAACCGCTCCACCGTACCGTTTCTCTGGAGGGCGCGTAAATTGATTTCTTCAGGGCTTCTCACGGTCGCGGCACAGCCGCTGCGGCCCCCGCCGAACCAACGCTTCTTCAGAGCAGTCCCTCATGGTCGCCGCGGCGACCACCCGCAAACCGTGAAGAAACCAACGACGGCGTCGCTGTAACGGCGGCGCGCCGCCAGCCCAGCTCCAGAAGGGCACCGCGGATCAGGGCACGGGTGTAGGATGCTCAGGAATTCGCACGATTTTCGAAAATCAGCACGCCGCCGGATCGGGTGTTACGACCGCTGCCAGGGCACGGTTTGGCTCGCACAAGGCTTCCCTATTGCTTTACAATTCATTGACCCGCCATGCCAACGTATGCTGCAAGACGAGTTGACCGGGAGGTCGAGCCTCCGAAGCGGACCCTCATGTCGTGGGAGCTGCCTCTGTTCGTAGGCGGGCAACCGGGCGTCGAGCGGGGAGACGTGACAGTCACCTGTCCCGGCTGCGGTGTCGTGCTTCTCGACTCGGTGAACCTTGAAAGATTCCTGGGCATCGCATTCGTCTGCCCGGCCTGCAACACTCACTGTGAGCCGTAGCGAGCCAAAGACCTACGCTGCTCTGCCGGCAACACGCTAATAGGACAGCACCCTGATTTCCTTTAGCTTGCGGTACAGCGTGGTTTTGCCGATACCGAGCCGTTTCGCGGCTTCCAGTACGTTCCCCCCTGTTTTCTCGATAGCACGCCCAACTGCCCGACGCTCTAATTCTCGAAGCGTGAGACACTCACGCAATCCCTCAACGGCTTGCTCGAAGGGTATCGGTTCCCGCGATCTCGCTATCTGCACAGGAAGGTCTCCGGTTTCTAGAACGGGACCCGACGCCTGCGCCGCAGTGCTTTGAACTACGTTCTCCAGTTCCCTCACATTGCCCGGCCAGCCGTAGGCAACCAGGCAAGCCATAGCATCGTCCGAAAATGGGGGAGTTGGATTCTCTCCGGTTTTTTCCAGAAAATGAGCGACAAGTTGCGGGATATCAGCCCGCCGCTCAAGCAGGGTGGGTACGCAGATCCTGAACACGTTCAGCCGGTAATAGAGGTCCCTACGAAAATTGCCAAGACGAACTCCTTCTTCCAAATCGCGATTGGTTGCCGCTATGATGCGCGCCCAGAGACGAATGCAGCGCGTGCTGCCGACGGGCCGTACCTCGTGTTCCTGAAGTGTGCGGAGCAGCTTTGCCTGGCACCCAACCGCGAGTTCCCCAATTTCGTCAAGAAACACCGTTCCACCATCGGCCGCCTCAAGCAACCCGTGCCTCGTGAGTTCCGCCCCGCTGAAAGCGCCTCTCACATGGCCGAACAATTCGCTCTCGATCAGGGAAGGCACCAGCGCCGCGCAATCAATGGGGACAAATGGTCTATCACGGCGTGCGCTGCAATCGTGGATTGCACGGGCGACCAGCTCTTTGCCAACGCCCGTTTCACCGACGATCAGCACGGGACACGTCGCGGCACCTGCCTTGGCGATTTTCTCGCGCAGTTTCACCGTTGGCGGTGACGTGCCGAGCAGACGTCTGCAGCCACGGCAAAGCGAAGGAGGAGGATCAGCGCCAGCGCACCCATCCTGCATATTGTCCACGGTTTAGTCCTGGCTCGTTCGGCGCAAACAAAAGTGCCACGGGAGAAGCCGCCAACATTGTGGCAGATTTGCGAAAAAATGCAAGCGGTTTTCGAGATGCCGATAGTGGCGTCCGGTTACCAAAGTGGTACAGGTTGGACCGTGCAAAACAAAAGGCCGTACTTAGCCCGCTATTGGCTGGAGCCGAGGGACGACACTCCTGCCTATGACTGGCAGACGCCGAGTCGTGCGAAAGCCATAAGAGGGCATAGACCGGGCTCTGAGGTTGGCTGAAGGGGCCGAGTGAATGCGCATGACTGTGCCCCCCCGGCTGCTTCTGGCCGTATAATGCGTATGCAGGCAGGAGGCACAAATGGCAGCGGACAACGACTCTGAAAACGTCAATCGCCGGCGGTTCCTTGAATCGGCGGCGGCAGCGGCGGGCAGTGGCCTGGTGGCGATCGGGCCGGCGATGCCCGCCGAACCCGTCAAACCCTCGGTCAGCTTTAGTTCGCCGGCCGGCAACAAGATTCCCTTCAGCCGCGAGGAACTGTTTGCCGGGGGCGCGACGCGCGTCTTCGAAGGCCGTTACCTGAACGAAATCGCCTTCCCGCTGGGCGGCATCGGCACGGGCACGGTGTCGCTGGGCGGGCGCGGCCAGTTGCGCGACTGGGAAATCTTCAACCGGCCGAACAAGGGCGGGAAGCTGCCGTTCTCGTTCGTGGCGCTGTGGTGCCGGGCGGCGGGCGGGGAGGCGCACGCCCGGGTCCTGGAGACGCCGCCCCCGCCGCCGTTCACCGGGGCGCGCGGCCTTAGCCGCATTGGCGGCGAGGGCTTGCCCCACCTGGAGTCCGCCCGCTTCTTCGGCTGCTATCCGCTGGCGCGCATCGAGTTCGCCGACAGCAAGCTCCCGGTGCGCATCCAACTGGAAGCGTTCACGCCGTTCGTGCCGCTGGAAGTGGACGACTCGGCGCTGCCCTGCGCCGTGCTGCGCTATCAGCTCCATTCGGTTGCCCGCCAGCCCGTGGATGCGGCCATCGCTTTTTCGCTGCTCAACCCCATCGGCTACGACGGGGTTGCCAAACTCGGCGGCAAGAACTTCCCGGGGTTTGGGCAGAACATCTGCGAGTTCGCGCGCGGCGACGGCTATTCCGCGCTGAAGTTCTCGAGCGGCAAGCACCCGGCTGATTCACCGTGGTTCGGCACCATGGCGCTGGTCGCCGACACGGCCGAGGCCGACCACCTGCCGCGCTGGGCCGAAGGGCGGTGGTGGGGCGACTACTACCAGTGGTGGGACGAGTTCTCGCGGACCGGGCGGTTCGCGAACCCATTGGCGGCGCGGCCCTCGCCCGACGGCGCCACCGATATTGCCACGCTGGCCCCGCGCCTGCGCCTGCAACCGGGCGAAACCCGCGCGGTCACGTTCCTGCTCGCCTGGCACTTCCCGGTGCGCGAGAACTACTGGAACCGCGAGCCCGAGTACCGCGGAAAGCGCTTCCGCAACTACTACTCCGAGCGTTTTGCGGACGCCTGGGCGGTGGCCGAGCACGCCCGCCGCGAGCTCGACCGCCTGGAGCGCGAGACACGCGCCTTCCAGCGCGCCTGGTCGGAGACCACGCTGCCCGCCGCGGTGCTGGATGCCGCCTCCAGCCAGGCCTCCATCATCCGCACCAACACCTGCATGCTGGCCGAAGGCCGCCGCTTCTTCGCCTTCGAGGGCTGCAACGACGATTCCGGCTGCTGCCCGATGAACTGCACCCATGTCTGGAACTACGCCCAGGCGCTGGCGTTTCTGTTCCCGGAACTGGAGCGGAGCATGCGCGACACCGACTTCGGCCACAACCTGCTCGAGGACGGCAGCATGGCCTTCCGCACCCTGATCCCGCTGGGCCAGACACTCTGGAAGCACCTCCCCGCGGCCGACGGCCAGTTCGGCTGCGTGCTGAAGGCCTACCGCGAATGGCAGATGTCGGGCGACACCGAGTGGCTGCGCGGGCTGTGGCCGAACATCAAGCGCGCTGTCGAGTACGCCTGGAAGCAGTGGGACGCCGACCGCGACGGCGTGATGGAAGGCGAGCAGCACAACACCTATGACATCGAGTTCTACGGGCCCAATGCCATGATGGGCACGCTCTACCTGGCCGGGCTGCGCGCCGCCGAGCGCATGGCGCGCGCGCTGGGCGACACCGAAGCCGCCGAAACCTATTCCCGCATCGCGCAGTCGGGCGCCGAGAAGCTGGACCGCGAGCTGTGGAACGGCGACTACTACGTGCAGAAATACGATGCCCAGGCCCATCCCAAGTACCAGTTCGGCGAAGGCTGCCTCTCGGACCAGTTGCTGGGGCAGTGGTTCGCCGAGGTCGTGGGGCTGGAGAAGGTGCTGCCGGCGGCCCATATCCGCCGCGCCCTCCTCTCCATCTACCGCCATAACTTCACGGCCGGATTTCAGGACTTCGGCAATCCGCAGCGCATCTACGCCCTGAACGACGAGAAGGCGCTGCTGTTGTGCAGTTGGCCGAAGGGCAAGCGCCCGGCGCTGCCCTTCGTCTACTGCGACGAAGCCTGGACGGGCATCGAGTACCAGGTGGCGGCGCACCTGATTTACGAGGGGATGGTGGAAGAGGGGCTGGCCGTGGTCAAGGGCGTCCGCGACCGCTACGACGGCTTCCGGCGCAATCCCTGGAACGAGATCGAGTGCGGCTCGCACTACGCCCGGGCCATGGCCAGTTGGTCGCTTCTGCCGGCCCTCACCGGCTTCCGCTACTCGGCGCCGGGAAAGTGGATTGCCTTCGGCCCCCTGATTCGCAAGGAGGCGTTTCGCTCGTTCTTCACGGCCGGGTCGGGCTGGGGCCTGTTCACGCAGAAGTCCGCCGCGGCGGCCGGCCGGCTGGCGGCCTCGCTGGAGTTGCGCCACGGGCGGCTGGAGCTGGCCGAGTTCCGCCTGCGCCCGCCGGCGCCCCAGGCACGCTACTCGGTCGCCGCGCGGGTCGGCAACCAGGCCGTGCCCGCCGGCCTGGAGAAACGGGATGGTTATCTGTGCGCCCGATTCGCCCGGCCAGTGGGCCTGGCGGCCGGCGATCGCCTGGCCGTGGAATTCCGCGAGATACAACAAAAGGCAACGTGAAGATGGGACGCAGAGACACGCAGATGCGCGCAGATCGAGCGGCCGTAGCGCCGCCCATCGGACGCCAGCGGTACAACGGGGGGCAGATCTGCGTGGATCTGCGTTTATCTGCGTCCCCTGTTTCATCGGTGTAATCTGCGGCTAACTGCGGTCACGAGCGCACCCACAGCAGCGGCTGGCGGAGGGGATAGTTGCGAATCACTTCTTCCACCGTGGGGTCGGGGTTCAACGTCTTCCACAGATCGATGTAGGCGGGCTCGTCCAGCGCCAGGCCCGCGAAGAGCAGGCTGGGATGCCGCACCGGCCACTGGTCAAAATACATGACATCGGGCGGGTACGCCCACTTCTTCTTGTCGGCGACGAACGGGACCATGAACTCCATCGCCTTCCTCATGCCGCGCCCATCGGGCAACTGGAACGTCCAGAGGTTGTCTTCGGAGGTAGAAAGGACCTGGCAGACGGCGGCCATGGCATCCAGGTTGAAGAGCGAATAGCCGTAAGGCTTAGTGCGTTTCAGCTCCAACGGGAAGCTGCCGTCGGCGGCCATTTGGCCGGGGAGTAATACGGTTTTGTAGCGGTCGCGGCAGAAGGCAGTCAGCTCGGCGCTGCCGGTGTAGCGCGCGAATTCGGCCGCCTGCGCCACCCAGCAGGTGCCGTGGTTGTTCTTGGCATCGCGCTCGTCCTGCCCGTATTTGTGGGTGGTCATCCACTTCAGGTAGCGGGCGAACCAGTCACGGACGCCGGCGCGGAGGCTGGGCGTCAGCGCCCCGGCTTCCTCGATGAAGCCGATGGCGCGGGCAACTTCGACCAGGTGCAGCGTGTCGATGATGCCGACGCCGCGCCCGGTGGCCCGCCCCTGGATGGCCTGCGCGTATTCCAGGTGCGGGTTCATCAGCGTATCGGGGTCCACGAACCAGGCGCGCAGGTGGCGGGCGGCATGCTCGGCGTAGCGGCGCTCGCGGGTCGGCAGCCAGGCGGCGGCCAGCGCCGGGACCTGCACGCTCAGCCGCATCAGGGCCGCGCGGTGGGCGGTGAAGTTCTCCGGGTTGGTCATGCCGTCGCGCTGGATGTACGGCCCCTTGGGGTCCTTCGGATCGGGCCACCAGTAGTCGCCTTCGGAAAAGTAATCGTGCTTGCCGCCGGCGCTGCGCGGGCTGTGCGAGGCGGTGATGGTAACGGGTGGCTCTTTCAGATAGCGCTGCGCGGCCTTCAGCACACGCGACCGCTCGAACTCCGACAGCCTCAGACGCTCCGCGGCGCGAACGTGCGAAACAAAAGGAGCAGCAGCAAACAACGCAAGAAAGTCTCTACGGTTCATGGCTTCTGAATGGGACGCCCGCCGCGGCGGGAACGCAGATATACGCAGATCGATCTGCGTTCATCTGCGTCCCATTTACGCCGGTTTTGGCGGCTCGTAATCCCAGCGGGGGCGGCCGCCGTGCTCGCGCAGCGACATGATAATGGCGCGCTCGCGCTGGCTGGCCAGCACCGCCCGCTTCAGCGCCGGGCCGTCCCAATCCTGCTCGGCCCGCGCCCGCAGCCGCTTTTCGATGGGGGCGTACTGGCGATTGCCCGCCAGGTTCGCGGTTTCATTCGGGTCTTTCGCCAGGTCGAAAAGCTGTGGCGCGTAGCCGTTCACGGTGATGTACTTGTGGCTGCCCTGGCGCACCATGCGAATGGGCTCGATGGGGCCTTCCCCAAGGTATTCGGCGACCACCTCCCGCTGAGAGCCATCCTCAGCGCCCGCCAGGAGCGGCAGCAGGCTTCTCCCATCGACCTGAGTCTCGACCGGCGAGCCGGCCAATTCGGCCAGGGTGGGGAACAGGTCGAGCAATGAAACGGGCGCGGGAACCCGCTTGCCCGCCGGGACGCGGTCCGTTCCGGAAACAATCAGCGGGACGCGGCTCGACCATTCCAGCATCAGCCGCTTCGACCACTGGCCGTGCTCGCCCAGCATCTCGCCATGGTCGCTGGTGAAAATGACGACGGTGTCGCGGTCCATGCCCAGACGCGCCAGTTCATCCAGGATGCGGCCCACCTTGTCATCCACCCAGGAGATCATTCCCAGGTAATTCCGCCGCGCCTCGCGAATCTTCTCCGGCGGCAGCGTTTCCTTGTCCAGCCCGTGGTGGATGATGAACCACTCGTAGGTCGGGCTGAGGCGCCGGATATCGCCATAGTCGGCGGGCATGGGGATGGCCGCGTCCTTGTACCGATCGAGAAACTCCTGGGTGGTGGTGAAGGGGTCGTGGGGGTGCGTGAAGGAAATGTTCAGGAACAGCGGCTGCTCCCGCTTGCCCAGCCCATACTCGCGCAGGCGGGCCATCGACCGCTGGAACACATTCTCGTCGAACTCGATCTGCCTGGTGGTCTTCGACGGGCCCAGCATGCGCAGCATGGACTGGATCGAGGTGCCCTTGTTGTAAACCGGCCCGCGGCGCCAGTCGGGCAGCATGGTCATGTCGGCGGGGAAGATGCAGGGGGTGAGCCGCTCGTCGAAGCCGTGCAATTGATCGGGGCCGATGAAATGGCACTTGCCGGCAACCACGGTGCGGTACCCGGCCCGCCGCAGGTAATGCACGAAGGTTGGCCGATGGGCGGCGAACTCCGAAGCGTTGTCGTAGCTTTCGATGCCCGCCGGCAGCCGGCCGGTGAACATCGAGGTGCGGCTGGGCACGCACAGCGGGCTGTTGCAGTAAGCGTTCTCCAGCACCGTGCCGTTTCGAGCCAGCCGATCGAGGTTGGGCGTGCGGGCCACGCGCTGGCCGTATGGCGCAGTCATGAACGGCGTCATCTGGTCGGCCATGATCAGCAGGATGTTGGGCGGGGCGCCGTTCGTTTTTGCCTGCTGCGTGCTGTCGGCGCTGCTTCGTGTGATCAGCCATGGTCCGGCCGCCAGTCCAACAAATCCGCGCCGAGTGAGCTCGGTTGGTTGTTTCATGTGAAGAGTCCTATCCGCAGATTTCGCAGATTACGCAGATTCGGCTTTCAGTATCAGTTGTCGCAACGCCGGCAGCGTGGCGCGGTGGTCGCCGCGGAAATAGAAGCTTTCGCCGCCCTCGGCCACCGTGCGCACCAGGATCGTCTTGTACGGCCGGAAGTAGTAGTTCGCGTCGCTCTTCGGCGCCTCGCAGC
>Ga0315286_10006433_pt1 | contig 11431 bp, 10 predicted proteins | sample YL17G10_0_MG_FD_205038 | JGI IMG/M metagenome (GOLD analysis project Ga0315286, IMG submission 205038) | Sediment microbial communities from Yellowstone Lake, YNP, Wyoming, USA - YL17G10_0 | ecosystem: Environmental > Aquatic > Freshwater > Lake > Sediment | place: USA: Wyoming | collected...
CCAGCCGGCGTCGCGGAACTCAACCGTCGAATCGCCTCCACCGTCCACCGAGAACCGGACCGTCACCGGCGAAACGCCGATGTCCGGATGATGGCAGAGGGCGCGCAGGGCGAGGCTCGAACGGCCGCGGACTTCGATGACATCGCGCGCCTCGCTCCGCGTCCACCGCGCCCAGACGTCCCCCCACCATTCCCATTCGAAGAACCCGCCGGGCAGCCCCGGAAGCGCGGCGATCCTTCTTCGCAGACGGCGGGCCGCCCGCCGCGCGCCGATCGGCCCCGCCTTCACGAAGATAAGAAAAGACCGCCGCGGATACTCGAACGCCGAATCGAAGCGCTCGTGAAGGGCTCTCTCCACAGGACCGAGCCGGCGCAGACCCGCCTTCCGAAACGCCGTCTCCCACCAGGGAATCGTCGCGTGGGTGAGATGACCGAGGTGCGGCCGTCCTCGGTCGTCCAGGGGGATATTCCGGAACGGGATTCCTGCCGCCGCATCGCGCCGCCATTCCTCGTATTGGAGCGGATAGAGCTCGGGACCGAAGCCGTTGGGGCCGTAAGCGGGGACGACGGTGAAGAGAACCCCGCCCGGCTCCAGGGAACCCGCCAGGTTGGCGAGCATGAGAGGGACGCTCGCCGGAGGCACGTGCTCCAGAATGTCGAGGGCGAGGACGAGATCGTAGAGCCGCTCAGGCCGGGCGAGGTCGAGCACATCGCCCCAGCGCACCCAGGCTTTCACGTCGGGGTGGACGTTCTCGACGCACCAGCGCGAGAAATCGAAGCCCTCCGCCTCGACGCCTCGCCCGCGGAGCGCTTTCACCAGGAGCCCCAGGGCGCACCCGGCTTCGAGCGCCCGTTGCGGCCCGAAGACAAGCGCCAGGAACGCGGCCGTGAGGCGCTTGTCCTCGTTGTCGTCGTAAATGATGGCGCTGTCGATGCCGCTCGCCGGCGGACGGTAATAGTCCGCGCCGTAGAAATCGCCCTGGAGGTCCTTGCGGTAGAGCGCCCCATAGTCCGGCGCGTCGGCCGTCATCGGGCCCCGGCCCGGAGCATCCGCGCTCATCAGCTTCTCCCGGCCGTCACTTAGCCGCCTTGATTTCGTCCCAGATCCGGACCCAGAGGGCGTTCGCCGCTCCGAGATCGGCGAAGATCTCGCACTTGGCCCGGATCGCGGGATCGAGGAAAACCGCGGGGTTCGCCCGGAACGGGGCGTCGAGGAGGGCGTAGCCGTCCTTGTTCGGGCAGAGGTATTTGATGAAGACGGTATTCTCCGCAGCCACCGCCGGATCGTGGAGGAAGTTCAGGAAGGCGTGGGCCAGGCGGATTTCCCGGGCCCCCGTCGGGATGACCAGGTCGTCGCACGAGATCGCGCCGCCCTCGCGCGGCATGGCGAAGGCGACATTGGGGTTCTCGGCCTGCACCTGGAGGATGTCGCCGCTGTAGCCGTGGACGACCAGGAATTCGCCCGAGGCCAGGCCGGTCTTGTACTGCTCGTTCTCGAACGTGGCCAGGTTTTTCTTCCAGCGAAGGACGACGTCCCGGGCGGCAAGCAGTTCCTTCTCGTCCGTGGAGTTGAGGCTGTAGCCCAGCGACTTAAGCGCGGCGCCGATCGTTTCCCGGATGTCGTTCAGCATGACCATCCGGCCCTTGAGGTCCGCCCGGTCGAACATGGTCCAGGACGGGACGAAGTCCTTGACCCGGCTTTTGAGGTAGGCGATCCCGGTGTTGGTCAGCATGTAGGGCACGGAATGGTCCATGTCGCGGTCGATGGCGATCTTCAGATATTCGGGATCGACGTGGGCGAGGTTCGGGAGAAGCGCCCGGTCCAGGCGGCGGAGCATACCCAAGGCGTTCATCCGGCTGACCATGTAGCTCGTGGGCGTCACCACGTCATAGCCCGTGGCGCCCGCCTTCAGCTTGGCAAACATCGCTTCGTTCGAATCGAAGGTGTCCATCACGACCCGGCAGGCGTTTTCCTTTTCGAAGCGGGCGACGAGCTCGGGCTTGAAATAGGACGCCCAGGTGTAGACGTGGAGCGTCGCCGCGGACGCCGCCGGCCGGCAGGCCGGAAGCGCCGCGGCGAGGACGATGAGACCGAGGACGGCGATTTTTTTCATGGTGTCTCCGGAGCGCGGGAACGGCCGAGCCTTTGGCTGAGGGTCACGGTCGTGAAGGTCAGGACGAGAAGGATCGTGGACAGAGCGTTGATGAGCGGCGTCGAGCCGTGCTTGATCATGCTGTAGACCCGGATGGGAAGGGTGGTCGACCCCGGGCCCGCCACGAAAAAGGTGATGACGAAATCGTCCAAGGAGAGGGTGAATGCGATCAGCCCGGCGGCGGCCAGGCCGGGAAGGAGCAGCGGCAGCAGAACCCGCCGGGCCGCGGTCCACCATCCGGCCCCGAGGTCCCGGGCCGCCTCAAGGACCGACTCGTCGAAGTCCTGGAGGCGGGCCAGCACGACAAGGGCCACATAGCTGAGGCAGAACGTGACGTGGGCCAGGAAAATCGTGAACAGGCCGAGCTGCAGTCCGACGGCCACGAAGGCCATGAGCAGGCTGATGCCCATGAGGATCTCCGGCACGACGAGGGGAATATAGATCAGAGAGTAGTGGACCCTCTGCAGCCGGGTCCGGGCGAAGCGGTGCAGGGCCAGGGCGGCGGTCGTCCCCAGGACGAGCGAAGCGGCCGTAGCGGTCAAGGCGATGACGAGCGTGTTCCGGGCGGCTTGCCAGATCTCGGGCTCATGCAGGAGCTGGGCGTACCAGCGCAGGGAAAACCCCTGCCAGGCGCCGCCGAAGCGCGAGGCGTTGAACGAATGGACCACGAGGATCGCGATCGGGAGATAGAAGAAGGCCAGGACGGCGGCTGTGACGACGAACGGGGTGAGGCTCCGCTTCACAGGCCTTCCTCCAGGATGACGGCCGGCCGCCCCTTCCGCTTCTGGAGCGCGAGGACGACCAGGAACGGGGCCAGGACGGCCAGGATCAGGACGATCGAGAGCGCGCTCGCGTGGGGCAGGTTGCGGTCGACGAAGACGCGCTGGGCGATCTTGTTGCCGAGCATCTCGCCCGACGGGCCGCCGACGAGATCGGAGGCGACATACGAGCCGAGCGAAGGGATCAGGACGACGAGGACCGCGGTCAAGAGCCCCTGGCGGATTCCGGGCAGAAAGACTTTCCGGAAGGCGGCGAAGGGACCGGCGCCCAGGTCGCGGGCGGCTTCGACGAGCCGGATATCGAATTTTTCCGCGGCCGCGTAAATCGGAAGAATGGCGAACGGCAGGAACGTATAGATCATGACCAGGACGACCGCGCCGGGATTGTAAAGAAGCGACGTCGGCTCGCCTGAGAGTCCGAGGAGCACCAGGAGCTTCTTGACCGGGCCGTCGGGATGGAGCAGGGACTTCCAGGCGAAGATCCGGACGAGGAAGCTCGTCCAGAAGGGGACGATGATGAGCAGGAGGAGTATCCTCCGCCGCTTCGACGAAGCGCGCGCCACGGCGTACCCCGTGGGAACGGCCAGGACGAGGCAGACCAGGGTAACCACGGCGCTGATCCAGAGCGTCCGCAGGGCGACTTCGAGGTCGTAGGGATTGAGAATCGACCGGAGCGAAGCCAGCGTCCAGCCCCGGCCGATCCCGCCGAACGGATCCGCAGGCCGGAAGGCCAGGACGACGACGAGGAGCGTCGGCAGGACAAAGAGGAGCATCAGCCAGAGAAACGAGGGCGTGGTGAGGAAGGCCTCTTGGAGCTTCTTTCTCATCCCCGCCGCCTCAATTCTCCCCGACCTTCTGGGGCGGGGGTGCGACCAGCTTCTCGTCATCCCGGCGGAAACGGTCGAGCATGAACCCGTCGTCGGGATGCCATTCGATCCAGACGTCGTCGGTCCAGCGGATCGGCTTCTCATCGAGGGCGAACCGGGAGTGCTGCCGCAAGACCTGCAGCCGGCGGCCGCCGGCCCGGACCCAGTACTTGGTGGTCGGGCCGAGATAGATCACGTCCTCGACCTTGGCTTGGACGACGTTCCGCAGCGCAGGCCCGTCGGGCTTCTCGCGCGCGATCCGGATCTTCTCCGGCCGGATGCTGAGGGTGACCTGCCGGCCTGCCGGCAGGGTCTTGTCGTTGAAGCAAAAGACGTCGGGAAATCCCTCGACCCGCAGAAGGCCGTATTCGGCATCAAGGAGGCGGGACACTTCACCCTCCAGGAAGTTCGTGTCGCCGATGAAGGCAGCCACGAAGCTCGTCCTCGGCGCTTCGTAGATTTCGGCCGGCGTGCCCACCTGCTCAATCCGGCCGGCTTCCATGACCGCGATCCGGTCACTGAGGCTCATGGCCTCGCCCTGGTCATGGGTAACATAGAGGAACGTGATCCCGACCTGGTCGTGGATCATGTCGAGCTCGATCAACATCCGTTGGCGGAGCTTGAGGTCGAGAGCGGCGAGCGGCTCGTCGAGGAGCAGGACCTGGGGTTTGTTGACCAGCGCCCGGGCCACGGCCACGCGCTGCTTCTGCCCGCCCGAGAGAGCGGCGGGCTTCTTGTCCGCCTGGTCCTCCATCTGGATAAGGCGGAGCATGTCGTCCACGTCCCGCCGGACTTCGGCCGCCGGCCGCTTGGCGATCTCCCGGCCGAAAGCGATGTTCTGACGCACGGTCATGTGGGGGAACAGGGCGTAGCTCTGGAAGATGGTGTTGACCGGGCGCTTGTTGGGGGGGAGGCCGGTGATGTCCCGGCCGGCAAGCACCACCCGGCCGGCATCCGGGGTCTCAAAGCCCGCGGCCAGGCGGAGCATCGTGGTTTTGCCGCAGCCGCTCGGCCCAAGGAGCGAAAAGAACTCCCCTTTCCGAATGTCGAGGGAGACGCCGTCAACCGCGCGGATCGCCCCGAACCGCTTGGACACGTCCTCAAAGGTGAGAAATTCGCTCATTTTTCGCCGCCGGCGACTCATTATTCCTCAATCGTCCCCCTTTTTCAATACGGCTCGATACGGCCACAACCTTGCCTCAACCCCCCGCCTATGCTATAAATACCGCGGATTTGCCATGAATGTTTTTTCCATAGCCATACAATTGTTCGTGGTGCTTTTTGCGATCACGATCCATGAGGCGGCCCACGGCTGGGCGGCCTACCGGCTGGGGGACCCGACCGCCCACAACCTCGGCCGCGTCTCCCTGAATCCCATCGTCCACATCGACCCCATCTTCACCATCCTGGTCCCCGTCCTGCTCGCCTTCACCGGATTGCCGGCGTTCGGCATGGCCAAGCCCGTCCCGGTCAACCCGTACAATCTCCGGAACCCCCGGCGGGACAACCTCTGGATCTCGCTCGCCGGCCCGGCCTCGAACGGGCTGGCCGCTCTCGGCGCTTTCATCCTCCTCGTCGTCCTCAAGTACGCCCATCCGGGCGTCGCCCATTTCCTCCAGGTCCTCACTCGGACGTTTTTCAAGAGCCCGGACGTCCTCCGGGCGGCCCTGCCCAAAGGGTTTTTCCCCCTCGAGGGTCTGGCCCTGGTCCTGTATTTCGTGGTCCTGATCAACATCTACCTGGCCGTATTCAACCTCATCCCCGTCCCGCCGCTCGACGGCAGCGGGATCCTGATGGGGATCCTGCCCGACCGGCTCGCCGACCGCTATGAGCGGCTCCGGCCCTACGGATTCTTCATCGTCATGGCCCTCGTCCTGATGGGAGTGCTGAGCATGATTGTCGCCCCGATCGAAATCTTCATCGATGTGATCCTCGGATGAGCCCCGACGCCCGGAAAACCGTCCTCAGCGGCATGCGGCCGACCGGACCGCTCCACCTCGGCAACCTGGTCGGGGCGCTCCGCAACTGGCTCCGCCTCCAGGACATTTACCAGTGCTACTACACGATCGTCGGCTGGCACGCCCTGATCTCGGAATACACGAACACCAAGGCTATCAAAGGCAACGAGTTCGAGGTGGCCGTCGACTGGCTGAGCGTCGGCCTCGACCCGGCGAAATGCGTCATCTTCCGCCAATCCGAGGTCAAGGAACACGCCGAGCTCCACCTCATTCTGTCCATGATCACCCCGCTCCCCTGGCTCGAGCGGGTCCCGACGTTCAAGGAGATGCAGCAGGAGATTCAGGACAAGGATCTCAACACTTACGGCTTCCTCGGATACCCCGTCCTCCAGGCGGCCGATATCGTCATCTATAAGGCGGACTTCGTGCCGGTCGGCGAGGACCAGGCCGCCCATCTCGAGCTGACGCGGGAGATCGTCCGCCGCTTCAACCGGACGATCGGCGAGATCTTCCCCGAGCCCCAGACGCTCCTCACCGAAGTGCCGCGGCTGGCCGGGACGGACGGACGGAAGATGAGCAAATCGTTCGGCAATGCGATCTACCTCAAGGATTCGCCGGACGTCATCCGGCAGAAGGTCATGCCCATGGTCACCGATTCGCGCCGGATGCGGCGGACCGATCCGGGCGAGCCGGACGACTGCCCCGTATTCACCCTTCACCGGGCCTTCGTCCCCCAAGCCAAACGGGACGAGATCGCCCACGGCTGCCGGACCGCGGGCATCGGATGCCGCGAGTGTAAGCAGGTCGTGATCGACAGCCTTGTCGCGGAGCTCGGACCTTACTGGGAGCGGCGCGCGGAATTCGAGAAGAAGCCCGGCCTCATCTGGGACATCCTCGAAGACGGCAACACCAAAGCCCGCCGCGCCGCCCAGGCGACGATGGGCGAGGTCCGGGCGGCGCTGGGATTCTGACGGCGATGCCCATCGACGACCACCAGATCCCGGGCCCCGGGGCGCCCGATCCGCGAATCCCCGGCGGAGAGGCGCCCGCGGCCGAACTTGTTCTCCCGGCGCCACCGTCCGAGACGCCGCCCGCGGCCCTCGCGGCGCCCGCGATCGGATCCTCCGCGCGCGCGGAGGAAGGCTACCAGATCCGGCTCGGAATGTTCGAAGGGCCGCTCGACCTCCTCCTCTTTCTGATCAAGAAAAAAAAGATCGACATCCAGGACATCCCCATCGCGATCATCACCCGGGAATATCTCGAATATCTCAGCCACAAAGAGCGGATCAACCTGGACCGCGAGGCCGAATTCCTCCTGATGGCCGCCCTTCTCATCTACATCAAGTCCCAGATCCTCCTGCCCCGCGAGCAGCCGGTCGAGCCGGATATCGATCCCCGCAAGGAACTGGTGGACCGCCTGGTCGATTTCCAGCGGATCAAGGCGGCCGTCGGCGTCCTCCGCGAACGGGAGGAGGAACAGTCCCAGGTCTGGCGCCGGGCGGCTCTGACCGCCCCTCTCCCCGAAGCGGATTTGGACCTCATCGAGGTCTCGCTCTTCGACCTGGCCGAATCCTTCTTCACGATGTTGCAGCGGCGGCAGGGCGAAAGCCTCCAGGTCATCCAGGGCAAGGAACTGTCCATGGACGATAAAATGGACGAGATCGTGGCCCTCCTGAAAGAGCACGACTTCCTCGATTTCCTCGAATACCTCGGCGCGCACGACAGCCTGGAGGAGGCCCTCCTCGCCTTCTTCTGCCTTCTCGAACTCATCAAAGCCCGGCTCGTAGTCGCCATCCAGGAGCAGCTTTTCCACACGATCAAGGTCTGGCTGAGAAAGGAAACCTCTTTCGCGAAGGTGAATGAATGACGGAAAATATGTCCCGGATTCTCGAAGCCCTGATTTTCATCTCGGTCGAGCCGCTGACCGCGGCCAAGATAGCCGAAGTCCTGCCCGAAGTCTCTCCCGAGGAGATCGAGCCAGCCCTGCGCGACCTTGTGGCCCAATACGAAGCCTCCGACCGGGCCATCCGCATCGTCCAGACGGCGGGCGGCTACGTCTTTTCGACCAAACCCGAGTTCGATCCGCCCGTCCGGAAGCTTCTCCAGATCGAGCGCAAGAAAAAGCTTTCGGGCCAGGCCCTGGAGGCGCTCTCCGCCGTGGCCTACCACCAGCCGGTCACCCAGGCCGAGATCGCCGCGATCCGGGGGGTCGACTCGAGCTACTCCCTCCATACCCTCCTCGAGAACAAGCTTATAAAAATCGTCGGCCGGAAAGATGCGCCGGGGCGTCCCCTGCTCTACCGAACGACCGAGAAATTCCTGACGTACTTCGGCCTGAACGCCATCGAGGACCTGCCCTCGGCCGAGGAGCTCAAGAAGCTCATGCAGGAAGAGAGCGCATGATCCGTCCCGGCCGCGCGCTGGCCGCGGTCATAGCCCTTGGCCTCGCCGTATCCTGCCGGCCGCCCGGCGTCCCGACCGTCCCGCCGCCGTCTCCTCCTTCCGCGACGACCGGGTCGTCCGCGACAACCGGGTTGTCCGATCCTCATGCCCCCTACGATTACGTCGGACGGATCGGCATGGTCGTGGCCGCCCATCCTCTCGCCGCGAAGGCGGGGCTTGACATGCTGAAGCGCGGGGGCAACGCCGTCGACGCCGCGGTCGCAACCGCCTTCGCCCTGAACGCGGCCGAGCCTTTCGCCTCGGGCATCGGCGGCGGCGGCTTCATGCTCATCTACCGGGCCAGGGACCGGAAGGTCACGGTCGTCAACTTCCGGGAGAAAGCGCCCGCCGCAGCAACCCCGGCCATGTTCGCCGGCTTGGGCAAGGCCCAATCCGAATGGCGCCTGGAGAAGGGCACCGCCGTGGGAGTTCCGGGCATGCTCGCGGGCTGGAACTATGCCCTCGGCAAATACGGGACGAAGACCCTGGCCGAGGCGGCGGCCCGGGCGATCGAGATCGCCGAGCGGGGCTTCCCGGTAAGCGCCACGTTCAGCCAGATCAACAAGGACGAGTACGAAAAGCTGGTCAAAAACGCGGGCGAAGCGACCTGCTATCTGAACGGCGGGATCCCGTTCGAGCCCGGCGAAACGTTCCGCAATCCCGAGTTGGCCGCGACGCTCCGCCGGATCGCCGCGGGCGGCATCGATGAATTCTACGGAGGTGACATCGCCCGGAAGATCGTGGCCGCCGTGAGGGCGAAGGGCGGCGGCCTGACCCTCGAGGACCTGGCCGCCTACCGGGCGGTCGAAGTCGAACCCCTTCGCGGGACCTACAAGGGCGCCGACATCTACACCATCCCGCCCCCGGGCACGGGCGGACTGCACCTCCTGCAGCTGCTCTCCATCGCGGAAGGCTGGCCCCTGAAGGACTGGGGGCACAACAGCCCGGCCGCCATCCATCACTTGGGCGAGGCCATGCGCTTCGTCTTCGCCGACAAGGAGCGCTACGACGCCGATCCCGACTTCGCCGTTCTGCCCCTCGTCCGGCTCCTGTCCAAGGACCACGCCCGCGAAATCCGGGAAAAAATATCGGCGGTCCAAGCGGCCGGGACTTATGCCACGGGCCCCGCCGATCCCGTCCAGGACCGTAAGGAAAACACCACCCATGTCGGCGTGATCGACCGGGACGGGAACATCGTCGCCCTGACCCAGTCGATCAACGAATTCTTCGGCACCGGGATCGTCCCCGAGGGGACCGGCTTCCTGCTGAACGACCACATGGCCGATTTTTCGACTGACCCGAAATCGCCGAACGCGCCGAATCCCGGCCGCCGCCCGGTGAGCAACATGGCCCCGGTGATCCTCTTCAAGGACGGGACCCCGTTTCTTTCGCTCGGCTCGCCCGGCGGCTCGCGCATCTTCCCCTCGCTGGCCCAGATCGTCCTCAACGTCCTCGAGTTCGGCATGTCGCTCGACGCGGCGATCGAGGCCCCCCGCTTTTATACAGATTCGGCGGACGGCAAAGCCCGGCCGATCTCGGTCGAGACCCGCATTCCCGGCGCGGTGCTCCAGAAGCTTGAGGCACTTGGGAACCGGATCGCGCTCAAAGAGGCTTACGACAAATACTTCGGCGGCGCCCAAGGGATCATGGTCCTCCAAGGCGGGAAGATCCTCCTGGGCGGGGCCGATTCGCGGCGCGACGGAGTCGGCGCCGGATATTGAAAACGGACGGGGAGGGTGTCATGAGGATAAGCAGATGGATCGTCCTGAGCCTGATGATTTCGGCCGCGCTGCTCTCTGCCCAAGGAGCGGTCCCCATGTTCGAGCCTCCGCTCCTCATTACCTCGGCCGGCCAGAGCGCCGACGTTTCGCTCGCCTCGACCCTGGCCCGGAAGGCCGAACTCGCGGCCACGCTGGCTAAGACCGCGACGGGTCAGGATCTGGCCGGCTATAAGACGCTCGTCCTGGTGCTCGGGGCAAGCATGAAAGGCCTCGGCGCCGCCGGCATCGACACCGGCAAGGAAAAGGACCGCGTCCGCGGCCTCCTGGCCGAGGCGAAGTCCCGGAACATCCCCGTCCTTTGCCTCCACCTCGGCGGTGAGCAGCGCCGGGGGGAACTGACCGACGACATGATCCGGGAATTCCTCCCGTCGGCGAAGATGGCGATCGTCGTCGCTTCGGGCGACAAGGACGGGCTCTTCGCCCGGATCTGCCGGGAGAAGAGCATCGTTCTGAAAACGGTCGACAAAACGCTGGACGCGGTCGAGCCGCTCCGGGCCGCCTTCCGGAAGTGATCGCCGCCGTCACCTCGGTTCCATGCCCGAACCCCTGATTCTTCTGGTCATGGTCGGGGTATTCGCCGTCCTGGCCGTCGTCGCGAAGCTCCCCCTCGGCGTGGCCATCGCCCTGGCGGCCGTCGCGGGCGCGCTGGCCGGGGGGGAAGGATTCGCCCTCCGGCACCTGGTCGAAGGCGCGTTCGGATTCTTCGACATCATCCTGATCCTCGCCTCGGCCATGATCTTCATGAAGGTTCTCGAGGAATCCGGGATCCTCGACAGCCTGGTCGCCGCGATCCTGAGGAAGTTCCACCGGAGCCGGACCGGGCTGCTTCTGACGGCCATGCTTCTCCTCATGGTCCCGGGCATGATCACCGGCTCGTCGCTCGCGGCCGTGCTGAGCACGGGTCCGCTCGTCGCCCCGGTGCTCATGAAGCTCGGCCTTCCGCGGGCCCGGACCGCCGCGTTCGTGGCCTTGGGCGCGGTGCTGGGGATGATCGCCCCGCCGGTGAACATCCTGGTCATGATCATGGGCGCGGGCGTGGACATGCCCTATGTCGGACTGACCCTGCCGCTCCTCATCATCGCCGCTCCCGCGGCCGTCTTCGCCGCGCTCTGGATCGGGCGCCGGGACGTCCGTCCGGTAATGGCGGACAAGCTGATAGATCTCCTGCCGCCCCGCGCGGCGGACCGCTTCGGATTCCGGCTCTCCCTCCCGATCGCGCTCGTCCTGGCCTTGATGATCATCCAGAACCTGCACATCGCCGGCGTGCCCGACATCGGGTTGCCGGCCGTGTTCTTCGCGGGCAGTCTGGCCGGGACCGTCAGCGGCCGCAGGTTCCATGTCCTCAAAGCGACCCAGCGGGCCATCGCCCAGGCCATGCCCATCCTCTCGATCCTGGCCGGCGTGGGCATGTTCATTCAGGTCATGACGCTCACCGGCGCCCGGGGATGGGCGG
>Ga0315286_10006434_pt1 | contig 11430 bp, 3 predicted proteins | sample YL17G10_0_MG_FD_205038 | JGI IMG/M metagenome (GOLD analysis project Ga0315286, IMG submission 205038) | Sediment microbial communities from Yellowstone Lake, YNP, Wyoming, USA - YL17G10_0 | ecosystem: Environmental > Aquatic > Freshwater > Lake > Sediment | place: USA: Wyoming | collected...
GCAGTTGCGCGGCATCCCGCAGATTTACGGACGAGAATTGCAGGCTGGAGGCCAACTGCACAGATGCGGAGCCGTCGATGAACAGGGCAAATGGCGAGGAGTCTGGGGCGATCAGGGTGAAGGTTCCGCGGCCGATCAACAGTCCGGCGGCGGGGATGGGATTGCCGTGGGAGGAGTCGATGGTGATCGTGTCGTGGCCGCCGTTGGATTGGAACTCGAGGAAGCCCGTCATGGAAAGATCGAATGTGGAAACAGGAAAGGAGCCGCCGTTTCGGAAGACCTCGATGCTCAAGCCATCCGTGCTTAGACGGATGAGCCAGGCATCGGCGGCGTCTCCCGGATCATCGACCAGGAGGCTGGATGTGAGGACCCATTGGGTGGAGACTTCGCCGGTGAGGGCGTGGCCGCCAAGGTCGGTCAGGCCGGTGAGGTTGACGGCCAGACGATAGACTCCCGGCAGATCGGTCAGCGACGACATGTCGGCCAGGGTGAAGGTGGTGAGGTCGAAGCCGGTGAGGGCTTGGGCGGAGGTGAGCAGGTTTGCGCCGCCATTGCGAGTAAGGCTCAGGTGCGAGGCGTCGAGGCCTTCCACTGGGACGCCGAAGGTGATGGATGCGGACGGGACGGGCGTTGTACGCGGATCAGGAGAGATATCGCCGATCCGCGGCGAGGCGGTTGGCGCGTCCGTTATGAGGCGTTCCGCGACGTACTCATCAAACTGGCTGATCCAGTCGCGGCAGGCGCCAACGAGGATGTTGCCGCCCGGTGCGATCGCCACTCCCACGGCGTAGGTGCCAAGCAGGGAGCCGCTTGCCGCATTGATGGGGCTGTCGGTGTAGAGCCCGCCGCTGGCGAAGCTTGAGTCCAGTTGGCCATTTGGCAGCAGACGCGCCACGACCGCGAGGAACTTGTTGTTGAGATAGGCGCGGCCGACGGTGACGATCTTGCCATCGGGCTGTATGGCCAGGCCGCTGGCGTCGCTGCTGGGGGCGCCGCTGAAATCGATCTTCGCAATGCCATTGTTGCCGAAGGCGGTGTCGAGCACGCCGCCGGCGCTGTAGCGGGCGATGGCATAGCGCATGTTCCCGGAGCCGGGAGTGCCCGCACCGCCGGCGGCCAGAATACTGCCATCCGCGGCGATCACAATGCGGCGGAGGTAATCGGTGGTTCCGCCGGCGTCGGTGGTCGTCTTGCCGGCAACGCCAAACGCCAGGTCATCGGCGCCGTTGGCGTTGAAGCGGAGGAGGGCGAAATCGCCCTGGAACTGGCCGGCGACGAGGATTTCGCCGCCGCCGGGGAGCAGTTTGACGTCGTTGGCCGAGCAGTTCATCCCGGCGCCGAAGTCGACGACGCGGATGCCGCCGGTGCCGAATGACGGATCGAGCGAGCCGTCGATGTTGTAGCGGGCGAGGAAGATGGCGCGGTTGGAAGCGCCGGACACGATCCCATCGCCGACGATGACCATCTTGCCATCGGGCTGGACGGCGACGCCGTGGGCGGCCTCGCTGGTAAGGGAGCGGATGTCGAGGGTGAGGATGCCGGTCTTATTGAAGGACGTGTCGAGGCGGCCACGATCATCGTAGCGGGCCATGGCGATGATGGGATGCCAGAACGTGGATTGCTCGGCGGTTGCCCAGCCGGCGGCGACGATCTTCGTTCCGGATAGGGCAATGGAGTCGATCTGGGCGGCGCCGCCGAGGACGTCGGTTTCCACCGTATATGAGAAGGCGGAGCCGGTGCCGCCGAACGTGTAGTCACCATCGCCCTTGTCTGTGAACCGGGTCAGGCTGAAGCAGTAGTGGTTGGTGTAGGTGGGTCCGTAGAACTGCAGGCCGGCGAGGATGAGCTTGCCGTCGGGCTGCATGAGGGCGTCGCGGACGGTCAGGGCCGAGCCGCGCGTGGTGCGCATGCGGTAGCCGCTGGAGCCGTAGGTCCAGTCGATGCCGCCGGTGGTCGGCATGGGCGCGATGGTCGTGTAGGCGCTACGGCCGTTGAATGTGCCATCGTGGTTGGTGACGCTGGTGTAGATGCTGTAATTGCCCGTTTTGGTGAAGGTGTGGCTTGCGGTGGTTGCGCTGGGGGGAAGGACATCGACGGTTCCGTCGCCCCAGTAGATATGCCACGCGCTGATCGGATCGCCGCCGGGGTCGGAGTAGAACAGTTGCACCGGGAAGGGGAAATCCTGGTAACCCAGCAGGCCGTAGGACGTGTTCCAGACCGGTTTGACCCAGGAGTCGGGCGCGACGTCGTTGACGGTCAGGGTGAGGATCTGCTGGTCGCTGGCGGGCGGGTTGCCGTTATCGGTTGCGATGAAAGTGATGCTGTATGAGGCCGGACCGTGCAGCGGCGGGCAGGAAATCTGGCCCGTAACCGCGTCGATGGTCATGCCGTTGGGCGCGCCGCTGCCCAGGGAGTACGTCATCGTCTGTGTCGGCAGGTCCGTATCGGTGGCGTGAGCTTTGATGTAGGTCGGGAAAACGCTACCCTCGTTGATCGTCATGCCTCCCAGCCGATCGAGCACGGGCGGAGAGTTGGTCTTGTTGACGATGACCGTGATCGACTTGGAATCGTAGACCCAGGGCGTTAAGCCATCGCGAGCGACGAGCCAGAAGGTGTATGTCAGGCCGCCCTGAGCTTCGGTGGGCGTCCAGGTGACGACGCCCGTGTTGGCGTCGATCTTGGCTCCGCTGGGTGTACCGTTGGAGAGGGCAAAGACAAGCGCGGTGCCGTTACGCCCGATGGCCGAGGCGGTGAAAGTGAAGGGGATGAGCTCGTCGATGGTCTGGTTGGTAAGCGGTTGCAGGATGGGACTATCCACCACCGTAGCGATGGCCGACACGACGTTGCTGAGTTTGCCGCGAGTATCGGCGGCTTGGGCGTAGTAGGTGACGGACCCGGGCGCGGCCTCGCCGGGAACGGAAACGGACCAGCCATCCGTGCCGTCGGCATCCGTGCCAACGAGCAGGTCGTCGTCGGTCTGGAGTCCGGCTTGGCCGTTGGTTTCCTTGTAGAACCGGACCACGGCGACGGTGCCCTGAGCAGACAGAACGCCGGTGGCGGTCAGCTTCACCGGGTAACCGAGCGGGATGGGGTTCAAGTCGGTCGCCAGAGCACCGACGACGGGGGGCGGCTTGCGGAGGATGGTGAGATTGACGGTGGCGACGCGACCGAAGCAGCCAACCATGTTCTTGACAACGTATGAGAACGAGTCGTCCCCATCGAAGCCGGGATCGGGCGTATAGGTAACGGTGCCGTCGGCGGCGACGGACGTCGTGCCGTGGGCAGGGACGCCGACGACGAGCACGGACGATGCGTCGATCGCGCCATCGGGCACTGTGTCGTTCGCCAGCACCTGCAATGCGACCGGCTGGTCGGCCGGGGTGGTCGCGGCGTCCGCAACACACTGCGGCAGGGCTGGAGTGTCAGCCAGCATCTGCGCAAAACGCTCGAAGGCGGCAAGGTCAATGCCCAGTTCGGCGCTGAGCGGCCTGCCGTACTTCTCGGAGTCCATCAGGCCGTAGCACAGGAGCGCCCAGTCATTCTGATCCTCAAGCACCTGTCCCGGCGTCGACATCGGAAGGCCCCAATACGTCAGATCATACGGGGCATTGACGAACGTCCCGTCGCCGTTGAAGTCGGCCTGGCCCTGCATCGGGACCATCCGCAGGAATGGCCGCTTCGGATCTGATGGGTTCGCCATCTCGGCTACTGGAACCAGCAGCTTCGGATCACTAGCTCCGATCCCCTTCCGCTCGTTCAGGGATGCTTCGTCAAGCGTGTTCAATCCGCCGTGTGAATAATCCAGCCTCCACTGCCTGGCAAACTCCCGGACTGTCCAAGTATCGCCAAACCTGGTGGGGTCCATGGGAGCACTAAACATGTAGTTCATCACGCTGCGGTAGTTGGGCTTGAAATTGTAGTCGTCGTTGCCCTGGCTGCCGCCGTGCTGGAGACCCAGAGTATGCCCCAGTTCGTGCATGAACGTCCCGGTCTGGTCGTTGGGGCCGTACGGCTTCCACTTGCCCAGCGTAACCATGAAGTTACTGGCCCCCAGCGTCGGCTCATTCGGCCTGAAGGAATTGGTGAAATCCCCCTGGGATATGCCGCTAGCTTTTTGGTTGCCGTTCTCGTCGAACACATTCGCAAAGACGCAGTACCGGTAGGCCTTCTGCTTTGCTGCCCGCAGATTGACATTCGAGACGCCATGTTCGCTGGCCCCGCCAAAATTCGCCGCCTTGAACGGCGTAAAATCGTCCGGCCAAGTCTTGCTATAGAGATAAAAGATCTTTGATGGATAGCTCAACTCGGCCGGATCCAGCTCGATGTGCAGGAAGATGCCAGACATCCCATTGGGGTTATTGACGGGCGCGGCCAGGAATGACATGACCACCTCATCAAGGCATGTGTTGGTGGGTGTCACGTTCGAAGGAAGCACCGTGGGGACAAGGGACGGGAGGGGAGCGTAGCCCTGCATCGCATCGACCTCGACGTACACATCCTTATAGAACGGGTCGGCGCCCACCAGCGGATAGACGCCCCCCTCTTTGATGGGAATACCAACGGTCTCCCATGAATCCATCAGCCCGTCCAGATCGGCGTCGTGCGAGAACTCGGACGTGTTGCCGTCCGCGTCGGTCGCGGTGGCCGTCGGGAATATGTGGTCGCCGCGCCGCGTAATCGGGCTGAATTTCAGGTCGAAAACCGCCCAGCCACGCGAGTCGGTGGTGACGCTGCCGCTGCCCACCCGTTCTTCACTGCCGCCCAGCATCTTGCGATCCTCCCCGTTGACAAAGAAGTCCAGCACATACTGGCTGTCCTGCGGTCCCAGGTAGTAGCCGGCAAATCGCACGTGCGCGTCCGTCGATTCAAATGCGGTGAGAACCGGATAATTGAGCAGGGCGTTCGGCTCGCCCGAGGTGTCGATCAGTCTGGAGTAGTGGTTCTGCGTCTCGCCGTCCTTCTTCAGATCGATGCCGGTCTTTCCGTTGGCGAAGATGCTGTTGTAACGGATGGTGTTGCGGTTGCCCGACTCCACCGCGACACCGGCGCCGCCGTTGTAGCTGATCCGATTCGGCTTGTCCTGCATGCCGATGACGTTGGACGAAGCACCATTCCTGATAAGAACCCCCGCTTGCACATTGGGAACGGGCTTGGACTGGCTGTCCAATCCGCCGATCGTATTATTAGTCACAACGATGAGTCGGGACGCGGCGCCTGTGATGTCGATGCCCGCCTCGCCGTTGCCGCAGATGGTGTTGCCGTCGGCGGCCGTCAATCCGCCGATCGTGTTCTCCGGCGAATCCTGGATGATCACCCCGGATCCCCCATTTCCCGTGCCAGCGGCCAGGGGAGCCCCGGTGATGCGCATGCCGATGATGTTGCCGTGCACGGAGGTATCGTGGGCACCGCCGGCAACGACCAGGCCAGCCAGCTTGTTGGCGGAGATCCAGTTGTCGGTGATGTCGGTCTGGACGGCGCCGTCGAGGTAGACGCCGTAACCGGCATTGCCGGCGTCAAGCGACTTGTAATCTCCGATGCTGTTATTGCAGATGGAATTGCCGACCGAAGCGGCGCCCTTGATGAAGATGCCGTTCTGCAGGTTGCCGACGATGTAGTTGCGATCCCCTCCGGTCTCGCCGATGTGATTTCCGCCGGCGGCGACGATATGGATGCCCGCGCCGGAGTTGGCGAGTTCGGGATTGCCGACGGCGTCGCCGATGACATTGCCGATGATTCGCGTCGAGGTGTCGTAGACGGTGTTGCCCAAGATGAAGATGCCGTCGCTGCCATTTGCTGAGATGACGTTGCCAGCGCCATTGCCGCCGATGACGGTCCCGAAGGGGGGTGGTGCGATGATGCCGTCGGGCACGATCGCAATCCCGGCGCCTTTGTTGCCCAGTGGCCCGAACTTGGTCTTGTCGGTGCCGATCAGGTTTCCCTGAACGACGTTGTTTTGGCAGCCGTCACCCTTGATGCGGATGCCGGCGTCGCCATTTGCAGAGATGATGTTTTGTGCGGCGGGGTCGGTGCCGCCGATGGTGTTGTCCCGGACTTGCTGGCCGGGCTTGGCGTAGATGAAGATACCCTGATTGGCGTTGCCCAGCGGCTGGGTGCCGCTGATGTCAGTGCCGATGAAATTGCCCTGCACGAGGTTGCCGTGATTGGCATCGCCGACCAACGCGACGCCTTCGTAGCTGTTGCCGGAGATGACGTTGCCGGCGCCGAAGCTCAAGCCCCCGATGGTGTTCCCCGCCGAGCCGTCGATGACGACGCCGCCGGGGCTGCCGGAGCCGCTGGGGGGTCCGGCCTCGGGGGTCACGCTCAGGTCGCCCCTGTAGCCATTGGGGATCGCTACGGTGCCGGTGCGATCGGTCCCGATCAGGTTCCCCTGCACCAGATTGCCATAGGCGCCAGGCCCGTTGATGCCCACCCCGCGCCAGCCGTTGCCGGAAATGACGTTGCCCTCGCCGGGCGCCGTGCCGCCAATGACGTTGTCATGCGTATTATCGCCGGCCATCCCCGTGATGCGTACGCCTCGCCACCCGTTCCCCAGTTCCTTGTCGCCAGAACTGTCCACGCCAATGTAGTTGCCCTGCACGACGTTGCGGGCCGTCTCGCCCGTCTCGAAGTTGTTGAATCCGATGATCACGCCACTGAAGCCGTTGCCCGAGATGACATTGCGCTCGCCCGGGTCGGTTCCGCCTACGCGATTTTCGTTAGCTCCGAGGAAGAGAATGCCACTGGAGAGGTTCGGGTGGGGTTGAGTGCCGGTCAAGTCCGTGCCGATGTAGCATCCCTCGATGACGTTTTGCCCCATTCCTCGCACGGTAATCGCATTACCCACAAACCCGCCGATCGCCAGCCCGCTGATCCTGCACCCGGTGGCGTTCAGCAGATACAGCCCGCTCCCGTGCACCGTGTAGACAGTCGAATCCCCGGACAGCTCCACCGCCAATATCGCCGCCGTCGATGCCGTCGCCCGCTTCGCGCCCGTCTGCGAATATCCATCGATCGTCACCGGCGACGTGATCATCGGCAGGCTCGACAGAATGTTGATCCTTGTCTGCCCGGCCGGCAACGCGAAGTTGATCGTGCTAGGTCCGGCTTCGAGGTTGGCGTTCTGGATGGCGGCCCGCAGCGTGATCTGCTCGCCGGGGGTGTTCTTGTCGACGTCACACACGCCGTCGGCCAGGTCATAGTCCCCGGCATCTGAATTGCTGTCGACCTTGAATATCGCCGTCAACAGCACTCGCGACTCCAACGCCTCGGCACTGCACCGAGGCACGGCCGCCAGAACGGCCCGGGCGACGGCCACTCGGCCCCGCACTCGCTCGCCGCTGCTACGGTAGCTCGCCGTCAAACGCGCCAGCAGATTCCTGAGGGACATACCCTGCTCCTTCACATCTAAGAGACAACAACTCGATGTGAGTGCCGAAGCTGCCCTCACCAAGAGACTGTTTGGATCAAATCACCGTCGCTATTCCCCTTGACCGTGCGGCCATGCCCATTTTCAAGTGCCGCCGAGGGGGTAGCTATGAACCAATGTACCCCGCTACGGCAAAAAGGCAACGCAATTCGAGCGTGGTTCAACTTCTCCACCCTCAAGGTGACACTTCCGAAGCCCCTCACAAGGTCACACTTGATCATAACTGCTGTCCTGTGCAGATGCTACAGCTTTCCACGAGCGGTCGTAGTAGTCACGATAATTGTCGATGCCAATGATGCGGACGCCCGCCTGGGCCAAAGCCTGCGCCGCATGGTACACGATGAAGCCGGCAGCGCCGGTAACGATGATGCTTCGCTGCGCCATAGGGGTTGGTCCTCTTCAAGGGGCGGTAGTGTAACTGCCGAGGCGTGAAGCACAACCACGCGATCATCATGCGCCGGGTCGTGAGCTGCCTTTCCATACGCCCGCTATGCAACCTCCCCCGGTGGCTCAAGGATATTGCTCGAACCGCAATACCGTGCATTGAAACGAGCAACAACGACATGACGAGCCGGACACTTTTTGCCACATTTCTCGCAGCCGTGCGGCTTACACCGGCTTGCCGCCTTTTTGCCGCCGATGAGCCGGCCAAGAAGAGCCATGCCAGCGGGCGAAGCGAGGTGAACGAATCCTGTCCCGTTTCGTTTTTCCTCCTGTCCCATTTCGTTTTCCCCTCAAGGGCGAAGACCCCGGCAACATCAAGTTCGGCAACTCCTTCACCCAGGACGGGTTCAAGGGCGAGCGATTTGACTACTTCGCCAGCAACCCTCATTTCGGAGAGCGGGCGATGAGGGGGGAATAGGGGAAATGGGCTAAGACCACCTGCTCGCGCGAACTCCCGCGTCTGGAATAGTACAAGATTCGCACATCGTTTTATCGGGCATTCACTTGGTTTTCGGGCGAGGTGGGGTACATTTGGGGAAACACGTGGGAGTTCCGAGAGAAAGAGCCTGTGCCCCCCCCCTTGGGGTTGATTGCGCCCCGGTCGAGCTGCGTGGGTGTTTTGCGCGTCTGCGGGACCTGTCAGAAGTGGTTTGCGCTGCGGGGAAGAAGGAGTGGCGAACATGGATCGTAAGTATTTGTGTCGGGCTTTGGGTTTGGCGGTGGCGTGCGTACTGCTGGTCGGGGCAGGCATGGCGTCGGCGGCAATCACCATGGACTTGGTGCCGGTGGGCAACGTCAGGAATGCGGCGGATACCACCGGTTATGGCCAGGTGAATTACGCCTACAACATCGGCAAGTACGAGGTGACGGCCGGACAGTACACGGGGTTCCTCAACGCCGTGGCCAAGACCGACACTTACGCCCTTTACAACCCGGCCATGTCTAGCCCCATCAACGGCAGCGGAATCACGCGAAGCGGCGGCGGGACCGTCGGCAACCCCTACACGTACTCGGTGGCGGCTGATTTCGTCAACCGCCCGGTGAACTGTGTGAGTTTCTGGGATTCCTGCCGGTTCGCCAACTGGCTCCAGAACGGCCGGCCGACGGGGGCGCAAGGCCCGGGCACGACCGAGGATGGGGCCTACACCCTGACGCCCACCGGTATGGCCAACAACACGATTACCCGCAAGGCGGGCTGGAGGTGGGCGGTGACCAGCGAAGATGAGTGGTACAAGGCGGCCTATTACAAAGGCGGCGGCACCAACGCGGGTTACTGGATATTTCCCACCAGGAGCGACAGCGCACCAGGGCGGGACATGGCCGACGTCTCCGGCAACAATGCCAACTACCGCGATGGCTCCGGCACGTACCCCATCGATTCGGGCAAGTACACCACGATCGCGGGGGAGTTTCAGAACTCCGGTAGCCCGTACGGCACGTTCGACCAGGGTGGGAACGTCTGGGAGTGGAACGAGGCGATCATCCGCGGTGACTCTCGTGGCCTGCGGGGCGGGTCGTTCGACAACGACGGCGATAACCTGTGGACCGACAACCGCGGCAGCATCAACCCGTCGTACGAGGGCTACTTCATCGGGTTTCGTGTTTCCCAGGTTCCTGAGGCGGCGTCCTTGGGGATTCTCGGCCTAGGCGTCGTAGGGATGTTGATTCGGAGGAGGGGCGCTGGAAGGTAGGGCTTTGCTCTTTGGCTCTTTGACCCTTGATCCGTGCGGGGGCGCAGCTCCGCACGGCTTTTCCCTTGGTTCTTTCGCCGCCGCAGGCGGCGCGCGATTCATTTAGAGACGAGTCAGGTAGGGTGGGCGTACTCGCCCCACCGACCTGATCTCATCCCCCCAAATCCCCCTGTCCCGTTACACAAGGGCAACTGCCGAATGGCTCGCCCTGCCGGCCCCTTCGCCCTTGACACGGCCGCCCCTCACCCTGAATATCATCACCAGCCAAGCACGCTCGTACATGCGATTTGGGAGGCGGCGATGAATGACCATGGTGCTGTCCGTGCAGAACCCTTTCTGCTTATGTGCACTACGCACTGCTTTGCCCTTTCCGGCATTCTGTTCTTCGGCCTCCTCCTCGGCGCCACGGCCCGGGCGGCGGACCCGCCTCCCCCGGCCAACGACAAGCCCGTCACGCTCGATACCGACCCCCACCTCGTCGCTTGGTGGAAGTTCGACGAAACCGCCGGTACAAACGCCGCAGATTCGTCCAGCGGACGACATCCCGCCACCATCGAAGGCGGCGCGTCGTTTGACGCCAACTCGGCCACGGGAAAGCTCGGAAAGGCCCTCAAACTCGATGGGAAACAGCAGTCCCTCAAAGTCACCGACTACAAAGGCGTGACCGGACCGCGCCCGCGGACCGTCGCCGCGTGGATCAAAACCAACAAGCCTGGCGGTGAGATCGTCTCCTGGGGCATCGAGGATTTCGGCAACATGTTCATCATGTGCTTCATCAGGGACCGCGTCGGCGTGACGCCTCGAGGCGGGTATCTCTATATGAAGGCCGCAACCCACGACAATGCGTGGCACCACGTCGCCGCCGTCGTACACCAGGCCGATCCGCCCAATCTCCATGACAACGTCAAAATCTACAAGGACGGCGAACTCGCCGAAATCGACGATATCGGCCTGCTCGACCTGTGGCCCGTCGACACCGGAGACAAGCTGGACGTCAGGATCGGCCGGCGATTCCAGGGACTTATTGACGACCTCCGAATCTACGACCGCGCTCTGTCGGATGCGGAGATTGCCGCGCTGTTTAGGCTTCAGAGCGATCGCCCCCTAGGCAAACCTTAGCAGGACGGGAACAGATGATGAAAAACGAACAAGTCAGCAGACGCGAGTTTGTGCGCGATGCGGCCGCGGTCGCGGCAGGCATGGCCGTCACCGTCGGCGCGGTCGGCAGCGGAATCGCAAGGGCCGCCGACCAGAAATCCGTCGACCCAACCACAATCCGCAACCACAACCCTAATATGGAATACCGCCGCCTCGGCAAGACCAACCTCATGGTCTCCGCCGTCAGCCTCGGCGGACACAGCAGAAGCAACGACGAGGAACGCAAGGCCGTGGTCGGCCGCTGCCTCGAGATTGGCATCAACTTCATCGACAGCACCGGCGCCGGCGAGCTGCTCCGCGACATCAAGGCCCTCGGGAACCAACGCGACAAGGTATACCTCGCGCTCTCCGAAACCGGCCGCGAGCCGCGAGAGCCCGAATTCCGCACCGTCCCCAAGCTCCTCGAAACCCTCGACGGCTCCCTGAAGAACGCGAAACTCGAATACACCGACCTCTGGCGCATCACCGTCTACGAGCCCGGCGGCCGACATACCTTCGACGAATCCTGCGCCGTCGCCGAGGTCCTCCAGATCGCAAAAAAACAGGGCAAGGCAAGGTTCGTCGGCATCTCCTCCCACGACCGGCGATGGTTCAAGTTCATGATCGAGTACTTCCCTCAGATCGAGGTCATCCTCTTCCCCTTCACCACCATGACCAAGACCGCGCCCAAGGACAGCCTCTTCGAGTCCCTCAAGAAGTGCGACGTCGGTG